>Ga0315280_10009006_pt1 | contig 12948 bp, 9 predicted proteins | sample YL17G06_40_MG_FD_203697 | JGI IMG/M metagenome (GOLD analysis project Ga0315280, IMG submission 203697) | Sediment microbial communities from Yellowstone Lake, YNP, Wyoming, USA - YL17G06_40 | ecosystem: Environmental > Aquatic > Freshwater > Lake > Sediment | place: USA: Wyoming | collected...
GGATGAGCCGGAGCTTCCTGTTTCTGAGGCTGGGGGAGTAGCCCTTCGCGAGCCCGCTCTCGCTCTCCAGGCGTCGGATCTTCTGCAGAGCCTCAGCCAGTATCCGGTCGTGCTCCGCGATCGCCTGGTGAAGCTCGTAGAGCCGCCTGTCCAACGCGCCCCGGCCTCCTCAAGATACAATGCCTACTGACACGATTTTAGGCGTTTTTCAAGCGTTTGCTTTAAAGCTGGAGCTGAAACCTTTAAGCCGGAGCTTAAAGAGCTACTGAGCTTGTGTTTAAACCTCTTTAATGAATCTTTTCATGATCTTCTATAGCTATTTCATCCTTTACTTAGAAGTCCACATAGATCTCTTTGAAAGCCGTCTGTCCATTAAGCTGGCGCTTAAAGCTTTAAGCAAATGCTTAAAACTCCATTAAGCAACTGCTTAAACCCCTTTAAGGAAGCGCTTAATGGTCTTCCAAAGCCCCCAGCAGGGTAAGACAATGCAAGATGGCGGCCAAGTACTTTGCAAACAGGCATGTATCGCCCATATTTTGATCTATGTGAATCTTAATACAAGTTGAAGGTTCGGTCTAAAGAATTTGGACGCAAAGTTCGACGAATTGGACCTTTCACTTGAAAAGGAACTCCGATTGAAACCGATGATATTGTGGGTTCTATGGGAATCGAACTAGGAATATTGCATGGGTTTAATTAATGAAAAGTTTCTTTGTCATGTGAATTGAAGACTAAGAAGGCGGCTTTTCAGCTGGAGCGGCTACAGGAGGTGCGGCTTTCTTCGGTGCGGCCTTCTTCTTTCCAAACCAGTAGATTACCCCAGCGATTACCCAACAAATTGCTGTGCTCACTGGTGTAATGCTACAATGGGCATAGTAACCCAGCAGACAGGGTTTGCTCGCCGGAGCAGGAACCAGAGTCCATATTCCCAGAACGATGGCGACTACTACCCCAACCCAATAATACCACTTCAACCAGTTCCCCCCTCCGTGTTGCAGAATTCATGCTTAGGCTAGAAAACATTTTCCATGCCACTTTTTCTGGATAAACAACATTCACGGTTTTTCCCATAGAAAAAGACTCTAAACCGTAAATAAGACCATTAAAGTCGGGTCTTAGCCTTTTTCCGATGACAGTTCAAGGAAGCATGGACATTCTGAGATAACCGATATTTGAGGTTATTCAGCCAAAATTTTAAGAATTCCAGTTTCTTCTAGGTGTTACACCCTGCTTACACCCTCAGATTTTTCCAATTTTAACTATGTCTCCATAACCGTCCTTGACGATCCGAAGGACTTTTATAGTCTATCCGTCCTGGCACACTTCCAGAAGAAAGAGAGATACAACCGTAACTGGCATTGGAAAAGTAAATATGCGCGCATCCCCTCTTCCTTCTACGGGAAGGGAGAGCGATGAGTGAATCATGCATTCCAAGCCCTAGTAAATGAAAATAATTTGCTAATCGGAATGAAAGAACTAATGGTCATGAAATTAAAAACGATACCTCTCGATCAGATTCATCCAAACCCATTTCAACCAAGAGAGAGTTTTGAAAGAGAGTCTTTACACGAACTTGCGGACTCCATAAAGGACGCTAATGTTATTCAGCCTATTGTAGTTAGGCGACATGGAACAGGCTATCAGATCATTGCAGGGGAAAGACGATGGAGAGCTGCACAGATGGCGGGTCTCAGGGAAATACCTTGCATTATTAAAGACATAGCTGAAGAAAGAGTTCTTATGGAATCTCTTATCGAAAACCTTCACCGAAAAGATTTAACCGATTTTGAAAGAGAAAACGCTATTCATGAACTTTGGACAAATAAAGAAGCTTTAGGCTTTAAAACGACATCTGAATTAGCAAACGCAATGGGCGTACCATCTCAAAATGTGGAGAATGATATAGACGCTTGGGAATTTAGACATGAAGAAGGCGGAATTCCGCCTTCGACTCCGACCTACATCATAGCTCGTGGTAAAGGTTTGCCAGTCGAGGAAAGAAAAACAATCATTGAAAAAGTAGAAAAAGGGGATTATCAAGCCCAAGAGGCGTACACAGCAATAAAAGTTCTACGAAAAGCCCCTGATTTTATCAAAAAAGAACTTTTAAAATCAAAGTCGCATCTCACCCCTAAAATGGCTGAAACAATCGTAGAAAAACTTCCAAACGAAGAAGAACAAAATCTGGTTCTAGAAGAAATCAAATGTCAACGACTTACAGAGGACGAAGTTGAAAATCGAGTTAGAGAGATTCAACGTGCAAAGGAAATGGGCGAACCTCTCAGAAAAGAGATGGGAGTGCAAGAAGGAATAATTTACACAGTGGGAGAATATGAATGTCCGCATTGCGAAAGACATTATTTGATCAAGTGCGACGGGAAGAGGGATTGGGTGGAATAAAACTCTACGAAGAGTCTATACCCAATATTGATAATATCATAGTTCACTTTAGCAAAACGCCCTATGATATAGTCTGCCCACGTTTTTGGGAACTGAGATGGGCTTTTGGCTGTCCATTTGACTGTGCCTATTGCTATCTTCAGGGGACGGGGAGAGGAAACAAGACTCCAAAATATAGACCAATAACTAAAGTTATCAAGGCGATTGACAGAGCATTTAAACATGAATACTTTGTGAAACATCCCTCTATTTTCAATAGTGGAGAGCTATCTGATTCCTTAATGAACCCGACAAATATGAGACAGATAGCCGATTTTTTTGAGACCCAGGACAAACATAAGCTTCTCTTACTAACGAAGTCACATAGAGTTGAATGGCTAACCAAAGAACCCCGAAAACAGACAATAGCCAGTTTTAGCTTGAATGCAACTGAGGTTTCAAGAAGATGGGAAAGAGGAGCTTCGTCTCCACAACAAAGAATCAGCGCCGCTAAAGAACTCGTTGGGTCAGGCTATGAGGTTAGAATAAGGATAGATCCGATCTTCCCAGTTGAAAATTGGGAAAAACACTATGAGGATCTAATCTACTCCCTCTTTTCAGAGTTGCCCTCAAATCCAGATAGAATCACCTTGGGGACGCCAAGGGGACTAGCAAAAACTCTCATTTTTGCGAAAGACAGGAGTTGGGAACAGATAGCTTTCTCGGATAAGCCTGAAAAGTCGGGATGGGGAAAAAAGGCCCCTGCACATTTAAGAAAGGAGATTTATACCTTCTTCTATGATAAACTTGAAAATCTTGGCTTTGATAGATCAAAGATCGCTTTATGTAAAGAAACTAGAAGTATGTGGAATGAATTAGGTCTGAATTATGATCTATGTAGATGTAACTGTGTGGGGTAGCCATGTCTCCTAGTGGATTTATTGAAATAGAACCTCACACGCTACATAAGTATAATATTCTATCAAAATATCTGAATGTTTGTAAGATATTCGACAAAACCTATTCAAATTTTGTTTATGTTGACACTCATGGCGGAAGTGGAAGCGTCATACTCAAAGACAAGAAAGTACGAGGCTCTCCTCTAATCGCCGCAAATTGGACTCCGAGTTTCCCGTCTCAGTCAACCCGTGCTCTGAAGCCTTGTACCATCTAACTTTCCTGTGTCTCCGTCGAATAGCCAAGAACAGGGTTCCACCGACCCGCCTTGAGATTCCGAGGATGTGGCTCAGTTGGTTGGGTTGGACCTGGGGTCTGAGTCCAGTCTCGCTCTCCAGTAAAAGGATCTTCCCGCTTTTGATCGCTATCAGGTCCTAGTGGACTTGCCGCTGGAAGCGCTGGTGGTGCTCGTTGAGGCTGAACTCCACCGCCGCAAGGGTTCTGTGCTCCCCCCTGACCTCTCGGAGTCCGGAACGTCTATTGATCAGCTAGCGTCGGATTCCAGACGCAGAGGTCGAAGTGCCCCCGCTTCCGCCCAGGATCTGCATCGAACACCATATCTAGGAGTCTCCTGTTTCTATCCTGTAAGAGTTCTATCATTGCCTAGGAACTTCAGCCCAACTTCGGGCGTCAATCGACGGAGATGCCGTGGGATCTCAGGACCTCTTTTATCCTAGTAACATCCGCTCGGAGCAGCCGCACCTCCTCGGCCAAAGACTGTAAGTCAGCGCGACCAGCTGGTCTTGGCAGCGGGGTGGGACAGATGTCCGGGACCTGAGTCTTCCCGCGCCCTGTCAGATCCTCTGGCTTGAAGACCTTTCCCAGTGTCCACACTTCCAGTAGTTCGATAGCAGGTAGTCCCTTGTTAGGTTTCCGCACAATTCGAGACGGAACATGGGAAGAAGGATAAGGCATTGGAATGGCCCTGTCAAGCTCAACCGCGCTTCAAAGAGACCGTCGGAACGAGGTTCTTCGATCCAGTTTCGGGGCTGAGCACCCTTCTCAGCTCGACCCCACCCATCTCAAGGATGAAGACCTCCACCTGCCTCGACACCTCACAGCCCCTGCTCAAAGCTCCACCGAAGACACGGGCTTCCTCATCTGAGACCATGCCGTGAAGGTGCAGAACGGATCTGTCATTATCATCCCTCGTGATGTTCCCCTCAAGCGAAATGATCTCCATGGGACCGCTCAGATTCCTGAGGGTCATCCTAGGTCCCTTGGTCAGGAGTTGACTCCCAGCGTCCGCACCACGCCCTGGTGTTGTCTCGATGTTCCTGAAGGACGCCTTGTTCAGCGAGCCCACCCCGGATAGGACCGCCGCGTTCTTCAGGCTCTCCCCCTTCGCTACCTCCTCCAGAGTCTCCAAGAGATCGCTTCCAGACTCGATTGTCACCACAATGGATCGTCTGACGCCCGAGCCGATCGCCAGGTGAAACGCGCCTCCTCTCGAACCCAATCCTCTCGCCTCACATCACTGGATCAGGCGACCGTCCAAGTCCGTGTTAGCTGCGGCGTTTCCTTCTCAATCCTCCGAACCCTACTCTGCTTCTCAAGCTCCAACAAGACCGTGTCCACGGTCTGGGGCCAGACCAGAAGCTCCTCAGAGAGCTCTGAAGAGGACCGCGCGCGTTCCTCGAGCATGCTCAGGATGCGCTTGGGGATCTGCTCTATTGCCTTGATGGAGTCTGCTATCCTCTTCCTGCCATCCTTGACAGGGTCGCCATGCCCTGGAAGGAGCCATGAGATCCTCAGCCCCTCAAGCCTCTTCAACGACTCGACCATGGCCTTCGAGCTAAGCCTGATAAGCGGAACCTCGTAGGATCTACCCGAGCCAAGAACGGTGTCTCCTGTGAAGAGACACCCGGAGCGCTCGTCGTAGACGCAAATGCTTCCGGGCGTGTGACCCGGTGTCCAGAGGATCCTTAAGGCTATTCCGCCTAGGTGGAGCTCCGTGTCATCCTTGATGACGGTGTCGACCTTGCACGGCTCGAACGGCTCATTCCGCGCCGCCATGAACTTAGGCTGCCCCATCGCTCTCTGCTCTGCACTCTCAATCCTAGGAGCATCCTCGGCGTGAGCTAGGATCTTCGCCCCCGACAGCCTCTTTAGCTCCGCGTTCCCGTTGACATGGTCGAGGTCGCTGTGGGTGTTGATGACGTACTTCACGTTCTTGGGATTCAGCCTATGAAGCTTCATCAGCTCGACCATGAGGCTGGCCTGATCCCGCCTCATCTGCGTGTCGACCACGACTATCCTGCCCCTGACGAAGACCAACCCCGACCCGGCGTACATGCCGGTCCAGAAGAGCACGTTCCTACCGAACTTCATTCTCTCTCCCTACAGACATTCGAATGGATAAACTACTATATATTGGTCTGAGACAGCGCCAATCTCGTCCTCAACCTTCTTCGAGACTCTATGTCCGAATCTCGGATGATTTTTTCATTATTGTTTGGTAGGTTTGAAAGCCGCTTTGCATGGCTCCGCTGAAACCTCCTCCGGGCGTCGTCCAAGCCCCCGCAAGATACAGGTTCTTGATCGGAGTCTCCGCTGCCAGCCTGTTTTTGATACTCTGCTCGACGGTCTGGTCCCAGCCGTAGATGGCTCCCCTGTAGTTCTCTGTGTACCTGATGTTCGTGAGCGGGGTCGAAGCCTCCCTGAGCTCAACGTACCTGGAGAGGTTGGGAATTATCCTCTCAGCCCTCCCGATGAGGATACTGGTCATCCTCTCCTTCTCCGTCATGTACCGTTCCTTAGACCCCTTCCGGTAGTCATCCTCGAACTTAGCCCAGTAGTCATACCCCTGGAGAGCTAGAATCGTGACAGAGGTCTTCCCTTCAGGCGAGAATCGGGGGTAGACGTTGTCGTACACCATGATCGTGTAGGGGCAATGCTGCACATCAGCGTTCAGGCAGGTCTCGTACTCCCTATCAAGGTCGTAGGACTCGTTGACGAAGATCTCGTGATCGACCACCCCCATCTTCGCCAGTTCGACGCTCAAGCCGAGGTAAACCTGGAAGCAGGACAGGCTCGCCCTCATCGAGTCCACCCTCGAGAGGTAGTCTGATGGGAGGGAGGCAGGATCCACCAGCTGGTGGAAGGTTGAGTGCGCATCTATGTTGGAGACTATAACATCCGATCGGAACTCCCGGCCGTCCACCGTCCTGACGCCGCAGGCGACCCCGTCTCTGACCAGTATCTCCCTCACCTCGGCTCTGAACAGAACCTCCCCCCCGCTCTCCTCGATCGACCTGACAAACGCGTTGCTCAAAGCCTGGGACTTGCCCAGTGGATACCAGGCTCCTTCCAACATGTACTCCATGGTCGGGGGGGCGTAGTAGAGGGCTGAGAGCCTTGATGGAGGCAGGCCGTAGTAGCCCCAGAGCTGTGATGCAACCGCCTTCAGCCTCTCGTCCTGGAGAAATCTGTCGAGAAGTTCCGACAGGGTCTTCCCAGAGTACCGGAAGAGATGGCGGTACTGCAGAGGGAAGAGAAGTTGGGTGAACTTGCCCCTCCTGCCTGCGAGCTTGTCCACCTCCCTGCAGATCTTGAGCATCTCGTCGAAGTATTTTCTCATTCCGTTCCTCTCATCCGGGAAGTGCTTGGATAGAACCTCGATCTGTCCGTCCAGGTTCATCTGGGGGAGACGGATGTCGTGGTCTGGGAACACAGACCGGTACAGGTTCGATGCCCTCAAGAACTTGACCTGACCGGCTACTCCGCTCTCCCGCAGAATGTCCCGGATTCCCCCGTACTTGAACAGTATCCTTTCTTCGCTGAGCCCGCCGATGGCGTGGAGCGAGACGTCGAACTCGAACCCCCCTCTTCGTCTGAAGGTGGTCGCGTACCCGCCCGGCACGTTGTGCTTCTCGAGCAGCAGAACCTTCTTTCCAGCCCGGGCTAGCAGGGCGCCGCAGGACAAACCGCCCATCCCGGAGCCGACGATTATAGCGTCATATTCGTCGCCCAGACCCAAGTTTCCTCCTCTCCCGTGGCGCTCCCTCGGGGTGAAGGAGCGCACAACGCCAGTCCTTCGATACGTTGTTGACTACGAGTTATTAATCTTCTAAGAGATAGTCTATCGCCAAGGAGAGAGTGGGTGTAGGAGATTGGTGACGAAGGTTATAATGCCGAAGCTCGGGTTGACGATGACCAAGGGGACGATCGTGAAGTGGTTCAAGGCAGAGGGAGAGAGGGTTGTGAAGGATGAGCCCCTAGTCAAGATTGCAACCGAAAAGGTCTCGTATGAGGTGACTGCACCGGCTCCCGGGGTTCTGCTGAAGATCGTTGCTCCCTTAAAGTCGGTAGTGCCCGTGAGCCAGACGATCGCCTTCATCGGTGAGCCAGGAGAGAGCATACCCGAGACCCCTCCACCCACCCCAGCGTCCGCGGTCGCCGTTGCCGTAGCTCTTCATCCCACCCACGCGGAGGTTGGGTTCGCAGGTAGAGCCACGCCTAGGGCTAGGAAACTGGCTGGAGAGAAGGGCGTCGACCTGGCGCTCGTGAAGGGGACAGGACCAGGCGGTCTGATCCTGGAGGAAGATGTGCTCGGGTTTCTGAAAGAGGTGAGGAACAGGACCCGCACCGGTCTGACGGTGGCAGAGGTCACACCCATGTCAGAGACAAGGAAGGTGATCGCGGAGCGGATGGCGGAGAGCCTCCGAACAACGGCGCAGGTCACGATAACCACGAAGATAGAGATGAGCGAGATTAGAAACCTTCGCGAGAAGCTTCTCCCCGAGGTTGAGAGGAAGGCGGGTGTCCGCCTCTCCTACACGGACCTGCTGGTCAAGACACTCGCGCGGGCGCTGAGGGAGTACCCCGTTATGAACTCGACGCTGGAAGACGACGAGATCAAGAAAGTCAAGGAGATAAACATAGGAGTAGCCGTCGCCACAGACGCCGGATTACTCGTGCCCGTCCTCCACGACGCAGACAAGAAATCCATCTCCGACATCGCCTCAGCCTCCAAGGTGCTCGTCGAGAAGGCGAGAAAGGCTGAACTGACCCTCGAAGACATCTCGGGAGGCACGTTCACCATCACGAATCTTGGAATGTTCAGGGTCGACGCGTTCACTCCAATAATCAACCCACCGCAGATCGCGATAATGGGGGTTGGAAGAATTGTCGAGGAACCAACCGTGTCAGAGGGCAAGATAGTCGTCAAGCCAGTGGCGATCTTCAGCCTAACCTTCGACCACCGGGTCGTGGATGGCGACACGGCGGCGAGGTTTCTCGCAAGGGTCGCCGAGATCCTAGAGAACCCCGCCCTGCTAAGCGAAACCGTATCTTAAAGCCGAGGCTTGACAGAATTGGAAACGCGCCGGACCGACGTGACTATCATAGGTGGCGGACCCGCAGGACTAAACGCGGCGCTCAGATCAGCCCAGCTCGGAGGCCGAGTCGTCCTGGTGGAGGAACGCAGGGTGGGCGGCAACTGCCTTAACAGAGGGTGCGTACCCACAAACGCGCTATGGAGAGCAGCCACCACCATATCCACAGTATCGAGACTCAGGCAGATTGGACTCCTACGCGGGGATCAAGTTTCGCTGGACTTCCGTGAAGTCAAGATCTCGATTCGGAACCTGATCGACCAGATCGTCGAGGGGACTGAGCTGAGGCTTGAGCAGGCTGGAGTGGAGGTCGTTAGGGGAGTCGGAAGGATCGCGAGCCGAGGAATCGTCGAGGCGTCGACACCTACGGGGAGGAAGGAGATAGCCTCTAAGAGCATCGTAATCGCGACCGGAGCACGGCCAGCCAATAAGCCTATCGAAGGGGCGAGCGACGGATGGGCTCTCCCCAGTCGTGACACCCTGGACATGGAGGACCTCCCACGGAGTGCGGCGATCATCGGCGGCAACTACATCGGAGCTGAGCTGGCGTGTGCCCTCAACGCATTCGGCGTCCAGGTCACTCTCATCGAAACGTCGCAGAGCGTACTGCCTGGCGAGGACGAGGAAATTGCAGGACTACTCAGAGACATCATGGAGATCAACGGTGTGAGCGTCAACACCAGCGCGAAGATAACGGGCGTCAGGTCCGTGGGGAGCGAGAGAAAGATCACGATTCTTGTCGATGGTCGCACCCAAGAGGTGGGCGTGGAGCAGATCATCGACTCAACACTCGAGGTTCCGAACACCGAGAACCTGGGGCTTGAGAACGCCGGCGTAGCCCTCAGAGATGGAAGAGTACCCGTCGACGACGGCATGCGAACGCACGTCCCGAACATATACGCGGCAGGGGATGTGGTCGGCAAGTTCATGCTCTCTCATGTAGCGGCGATGGAAGGCTCTGTAGCAGGTGAGAACGCGATGGGCGGAACTGCCATTGCCCGCTACGGTGCGGTTCCAAGATGCGTATACACTGTACCGGAAGCAGCCTTCGTGGGGTTGAACGAGAAGCAAGCCTTGGAGAAAGGACACAAGGTCAAGACGGTCAAGCTACCACTCAGCGTCAACGCCGCAGCCAGAGTCCGATGGGAGGCTGAGGGACTAGTGAAGATCGTCGTGGATGAACAGAAAGGGGGGATACTCGGAGTTCAAATGTTAGGCCCGAGGGCCACCGACCTGATCGCCGAGTGTGCCCTTGCAATCGTCTTCGAGGCGTCCCCGGAAATCATCTCCCAAGTGATCCACGCGCACCCCACCCTCTCCGAAGCTTTCAGGGACGCCGCCGCGCTGGTGCACGAGACATGATGAAGCCCCGAGAAGCGCCCCACTGGAGACTACTCCGCTTCGAGAGCGGGGATCCGCGCCTGAACTTAGCGGTCGACGAGGCCATCCTCAAATCCGTCGAGACGGGATTAGTGTCCAACACACTACGTCTGTGGAGGAATCCTAGATCTGTCGTGCTGGGCGTCTCCGAAGAGGACGAGGACGAGGTCGACCTAGACGCATGCAAGAGATTCGGCGTACAGATTGTAAGGAGATTCACCGGTGGTGGCACAGTCTACCAAGACGGAGGCAATCTCAACTGGACCGTTGTCGTCAAGCGTGAACCCTCAATGTTCAGTGAGATTCGAGACATCTCGGAGATCTTTTGGACCTTCGCCAAACCGATCTCGATTGCACTTGGCAGATTCGGTCTGAAGGCTGAACTCAGACTTCCCGCCTCCATACTAGTTGACGGTATGAAGATCTCGGGGATGGCAGCATCCATCAAGAGGGGGGCGCTACTCTGTCACAGCTCCCTCCTCGTCAACAGCGACCTTTCCCTCATGCGGCGTGTGCTGAAGAACATGAAGTACCCCGTCGCAAATCTACGAGATCTAATTGGAAACGAAACTTCACCACGGGAAATTGGAGAAGGGATTGTTCGCGGGTTCGAGCACGCGCTTGATGTCGAGCTCGTCGAGGCAGAGCCCCTAGGTGATGAGTTAGAGATCGCGAAGAGTCTGATCTGAACGAAAACCAAAAATCCCCAGACTACTGATTGTCGCGCTAGTTCTCGAAGATCTTGAAAAACACAACTTCACCGGGGTTTTCCTCCATCAATGGGTATCAGAGCAGGCCAACTGAAAGGCCGCAAGTAAGTCGAAAACATGCTTAGGCAAAGGGGGACCAAAACGGAATAGATAGATCTTCGGCTTCACGCTCACATTTGATCTTGGACGAGATCTGGTCGGGATTTAGATGAGAAGGCTTCGAGTAGGATATGTAGGCGCGGGTTTTGTGGCGGCGTTTCACATTAGAGGGTGGACGGGCGTCAGAAACGCGGATATCGTGGCAATCTGCGACAGACACAAGGAAAGAGCCAGAGCAGCAGCAAATCTCTGCCGAGAGCTAGGTGTGGGAAATCCAAGCATATTCACAGACGTATCGGATATGATGGCGACTCCAAACTTGGACGCCGTTTGGCTCACGGTTCCCAACTTCGCGAGGCTTCCTGTCATGGAGACAATTGCTGAGGAAGTGACACAGGGGAAAGCCCGACTGACTGGCGTAGCTTGCGAGAAACCTCTTGCGCGCAACGTAAAGGAATCGAGAAAGATGCTAAATCTCGTTAAGAAGACTGGGCTTCTGCACGGGTATCTTGAGAATCAGGTCTTCGCTCCTTCTGTGGTGAAGGGCAAAGAAACCCTATGGAAGAGAGGAGCCTCCATCGCTGGCAGACCATACCTTGCGAGATGCGCAGAGGAGCATGGCGGCCCCCATAAGGCATGGTTCTGGGACGGCGAGAAACAAGGAGGCGGAGCCCTAAACGACATGATGTGCCACAGCTCAGAAGCTTCCAGATACTTGCTCACAAGCCCAGATGAGACGAAGGACGCTCTAAAACTACGCACGGTGTCCGCAGAAATAGCATCTTTGAAGTGGACCAGACCAGAATACACCAAGCTTCTGAAGGACACCTTCAAAGTCGACTTTTCGAAATTTCCTGTCGAAGATTTCGCAAGAGCCACAATAACCTACGAGACTCAAGAGGGCTTCGTTGCCATAGTGGAGGCAACCAACTCTTGGAGCTTTGTAGGGCCAGGATTAAAGTTGAGCTTCGAGCTTCTTGGACCGGAATACTACATGCAAATCAACACTCTCAATCCTGAACTCTACGTCTTCTTCAGCAGACAGGTAAAAGGAAAGATCGGAGAAGATCTGGTGGAAAAGCAAACCGCGGAACAGGGATTGATGCCCTCAATCCCTGATGAAGCATATACCTATGGCTACACCACCGAGGATAGGCACATGGTCAGCAGCTTCCTGGAAGGAAGAATGCCTGTCGAGAACTGGGAAGACGGAGATCTAGTCGTGCGACTCTTGATGACCTGCTATATGGCAGCGGAGAAAGGGAGGAAATTGAGTTTCCCTCCACCGGGACTCGAAGATTTCGTGCCAAAGGTCGCGCAGGGCGTTTGGGACCCGAAGAGCGTGCTCGGCTCATCACGTGAGTAGCACGCTCACTTGAAGAGGATCACCAGTCGCACGGTCCTACCTGACAAGGGTCTGGGCTATGCGCAGCATTGCCCTCACGCCCTTGAACGCGACAAGGTAGTCTTCGCTTGTGAGCCGAACCGTGGCCGGCGCGATCCTCTCTGAGGTCGGGATCAGGCTCGCCGTCTCGGCCATCGCCGCGTCGTCGAAGGTCACCTCGAAGGTGATCGGCGGCTTGACCACGTATGGCTTGAACCTCTCGTGATTCTCGGTGACCCACCTCATCCTCTCCTTGATCAGCGCTCTCGCCTTCTTCGGGTGGAGGCACCGGGCCGCGTACCTAGCCTCAGCCCACTTCACCTGGGCAACCTCAACACCTGGCATCAGCTCCTTCGCCTCTTGGGTGACGACGTTGTCCCCCGCAACCAAACCCACGGGAACCCTGTAGTAGCCCGCTATCCCCGCGTTGATCCCGGTCTCCCCGACAACCCTCCCGTTAACCTTGAGCTCCTGGACCACGCCTGTGATGGTGTGCTCCAGAACGGCGGTCATCGCGTTTCTGCGGGCGTGATAGCCTATGAAGGCTGCGAGGTCGAAGGACCGGTCGAGCCCCTGCATCTGGGTCAGAGGCTTCGGCGTGCCTGATATGAGGGTGGCTTCTGGGTTCAGCTCCTCGATCAGGATGTTCGTCATGGGTCCGTGGGCGTCGTTGACGACAATCTCCTTGACTCCGCCCTCGAGG
>Ga0315280_10009007_pt1 | contig 12948 bp, 11 predicted proteins | sample YL17G06_40_MG_FD_203697 | JGI IMG/M metagenome (GOLD analysis project Ga0315280, IMG submission 203697) | Sediment microbial communities from Yellowstone Lake, YNP, Wyoming, USA - YL17G06_40 | ecosystem: Environmental > Aquatic > Freshwater > Lake > Sediment | place: USA: Wyoming | collected...
GTTCGCCGATGGTCACGTGAAGGCAGTAACCCCGTGACGGCGGTAAGGGGTAAGCGGTAAGCGGTAAGGGGTAAGCGGCAAGGGCAACGGCATCGACGGCGCCGTCCATCGTCTGCCGTTCCGCTTACCGCCTACCCCTTACCGCTTACCGCCTTCAGCCATGGACGAGTTGATCGAGCGCATCCGCGAGTTGGCTGAGGGGCTGGCCTCCGAGCACTTCAAGGGCCCGCCGGTGGACCCGTTCGCGCTCGCGGAGGGTCTCGGCGTCACGGTCGTCCGGGGTGGCGCCGTTCCCCGCTGGGTCATCAAGCAGGGCCGTGCCACCGTGCACCTCCCGAAGGACATGCTCCCGGAACGTCTCCGCTTCACCCTGGCCCACGAGATTCTGGAGGTGGTCGCGGCGCAGTCCTCTCCCCCACTCCCCCTGGTGCGTGAGCTCGCGCACCGCGCGGAGCGTCTCTTCCAGCTCGGCGCGGCGGATCTGCTGATGCCGCGGCGCTGGTTTGCCGAGGCAGGACGGGACTCGGGCTGGGACCTGGGCCACCTGAGGGAGCTCTTCGGGGTGAGCTGGGAGGCCGCGGCGCGGCGGGTGCCGGTCTGCACTCCGGCCATCTGCACGATCGTGGACAATGGGCGAGTATCGCCCCGGGTGGGAAGCGACGGACTCGCCTTTCCCCGCGGGCCGACGCCGGAGGAGCAGGAGGCGATCTCGGCGGCCTACGACGCCTGGCCTGCGGCCGAGCCGGTCCGGCGCTCAGCCCCCGACTTCACCTGCGTCGCCTGGCCCGCCCTGCCGGAGAGGAATCGGATACGAAGGGTGTGTCTGCTGACCTATCCCAGCGAGTAGGGGGGAAAAATCGGGACGGAGGGATCTCAACCAGAGGAGGTCGGGAGCCACTCGATCCGGACGAGGTCCTCCAGCCGCTTGAACTCGGGGTCGCCGGTGACCACCGTGGCGTCGAGCGACTGCGCGAGAGCAGCGGCGAAGGCGTCGGCGAGGGAGATCGGGTACTGCGCCTTCAGGGCGCCCGCCTCGAGGCAGTGCGCCAGACTCACCTCCTGGATCGCGACTCCAAGTCGAGGAAGTCGGTCTACCGCGTCATCGGCGGTTACCTGGCCCGCACGGCGCCACAGGAGGTAGAACACCTCAGTCACGTTGACGGGCGACATGTGGAGCGCCAGCTCGCCTCGCAGAGACGCGAACAGAAGCTCCTCAACCCGCGAACTGCCGGGCTCGTCCTGGAGGTGTGCCATGATCGCCTGGGAGTCGAGGACGTAGCGAGGCACCGGGGAGGCGGCGTCAGCGTTGCTCATGCTGACGGCCTCGCCGGCTCCTTAGGGGCTCGTTTTGCGGACCCGGACAGGCGCTCGAACCTGGCTTCCTCCAACTCCAGGTCACGTCGCCGCTCCTCGAGCAGTTCCTGCGTCAACGGCTTGCCCCCCAGATGGCGCAACATGCCGCGCGTCGACCTGATCAGCTCCTCCGTGCTTCGCAGCACGATGCCTTGGTCGGTCTCCTCAATCGAGACATGCGAGCCGGGCGTCAAACCCCGCCGTCTCCGCATCTCAGCCGGGATGACGATCTGCCCCTTGGTTGACACTCGCACCGTTGCCATGGCGTTCTACCTCCGATTGACAGTATAACATACCCATGTCTGGTAGGTCAAGGAACGGTACGACCTACCTCAACGGAGAACCGGGGAGAAGGACCTCTCCCCTACCCCCTGGAATCGTCAACGGCCGCAGGCAGGAAGACCTGCGCCGCAACAGGGCCGCAGGCCACGAACGGCAGGGAACGGCATGGGAACCAACTCAGACCACGATCGTCTATTTGGCACCGACGGCGTCCGGGGGATCGCCAACCGTGAGCCCATGACGCCGGAGGTCATCTACAACCTCGGCCGAGCGGCGGGGTACGTCTTCCGGCGGCTTGGCCGGGACACCGTGCTGGTCGGGCGCGATGGGCGGCTCTCGGGCGACATGCTGGAGTGCGCGCTCGTAGCGGGTTTGTGCTCGGTGGGGACGTCGGTCTGCCGGGTGGGAGTGGTGCCCACGCCGGCGGTTGCGCATCTCACCGGGATTCTCTCCACGCAGTTGGGTGTGATGATCTCGGCCTCGCACAACGCCTTCGAACATAACGGGGTCAAGTTCTTCCAGCAGGACGGCACCAAGATCGACGACGACCTGGAGGGCGAGATCGAGGCCGCCTACCGTGAGGGTAGCCACCGATCGCTCAACCCCGAGGGCGCCGCCATCGGGCGAGTGGTCGAGCGCACCAACGTCGTGGACCGTTACCTCCACCACATCGAGCAGACTGTGCCGCGCGGATTCGATCTCTCGGGGCTGACCGTCGTGGTGGACTGCGCGAACGGCGCGGCCTCTCACACCACGCCCCGGCTGCTGCGGCATTTCGGGGCGGAGGTCATCACCCTCAACGATGCGCCGGACGGCGTGAACATCAACGAGGGCGGCGGCTCCACAGGCACCCGGCCGCTCGCGAAGGCGGTGGCGGAGCACCTGGCGGACCTGGGCGTCGCCCACGACGGGGACGGCGATCGCGCGATCTTCGTCGATGAGCGCGGACGGCGGCTGGACGGCGACTACATCCTGGCGATCTGCGCCCCCCATCTCAAGGCGCAGGGACGGCTTCACGGGGACACGGTGGTCACCACGGTATTGGGCAACATCGGCCTCGACCTGACCCTCGGGCCGCTGGGCATCCTGGTGGTCCGCAGCAAGGTCGGTGACCGGTTCGTGTGGGAGAAGATGCGGGAGGTCGAGGCGGCGCTCGGGGGTGAGCAGGCCGGCCATGTGATCTTCGCCGAGTTCTCGCGGACGGGAGACGGGCTCATCACCGCGTTGCAAGTGCTGGATGCGATGGAGTCCTCGGGGAAGCCGCTGTCGGAACTGGGTGACAGGCTGGTCGTTGTTCCGCAGACGACGCGGGACATCGAGGTTCCCGCCAAGCCCCCGCTGGAGGACTTCCCCACCATCCAGGCCGCGACCGCGAGGGCGAAGCAGGCCCTGGGCGATCGAGGCCGCGTTGTCGTTCGCTACTCGGGCACCGAACCTCTCGCGCGCGTCATGATCGAGGGCAAAGACGAGGCCGAGATCAACGGGCTGGCGGACCAGATTGCGGGGGCGGTCGAGGCGGCTTTGGTGCGACCACGGCCCTGAGGTTCGGCAACCGATTCCTGTGAGTAGGCGGGGCTGGGCGAACGGCCGCAGGCAGGAATGCCTGCGCCACGAACGGCAGGGGTTCTCTTGCCGTGGCGCAGGCATTCCTGCCTGCGGCCGTTCCGCCGGAACCCGACGGGCGCCATGCCAATGCTCTCTGGAGGCTCAGAGATGAGACCACCAACCGCGAGCTTCACTGACGTCAGAGGGGGGGGCCACCTGCGCGCGGCCCATCTGCTCTTGGTGGTAGTGGCTGTCGGGTGGCCGGCGAGCGGCTACCCCCAGGTGTACTTCGACCAGTACTCCCAGTTCCGGCTGGTCTGCGGCTTGCCCGGCAACGGATACGGGGTGGACAACGACGGCGATGTCGGTTTCGCCGGGGCCATGTCCCAGTGCATTCCCGTCGGCTATACGCCCAGCAACGCAAGCTGGGCGGTGGGAGGCTATAGCGGCCAGTCGATCAAGGGGAAGTTCTATGTCGGCCTCTCGGGGACCGGCATCGATGACACGGGTACCGCTGCGGTCGGTCTGGGGTCGAAGGGGCATGGTATCTGTCTAATCTGGACCGGCGTGGACCAGATGCCAGGCAAGGTGCTTAGCGCCCAGGCGCAGTTGATCAGCGAGGCGCACAAGCGACTGGCGGTCTCCGTGGGGGTATTGGACATCATGGACCAGCGAGACCCGATGCGGGATGCCCCGCCGAGGGTGAAGGGCGAACGGTCGCTCTACCTTGCGGCGACCAAGCGATTGGGGGGGCCCCACAACCCAGTTCATGCGACCGTGGGCTTCGGCACCGGGCGGTTCAACGAGAGTCCGTTCTTCGGTGTGTGCTACGACATCCGGCCACGGATCAAGCTGATGGGCGAGTACGACGGGTACAAGTGGAATGCGGCCGTTGCGGGCGATCTGCTGGGTGACAAGGAGCACGCGCTGGTGCTGTTCGTCGGTGCGGCCTGGCTGAACCGGCTGGTCGTGGGCCTCACGTATGCGCACTAGCGGCGCTTCAGGCAAGTCCTGCCGGGTGCGACCACAGAGAGTAGGTCGGGCTGGGCGCACGGCCGCAGGCAGGAATGCCTGCGCCACTACCCGCAGACAAGAATGCTTGCGCCACTACGGCACGAAGAGCCGCAGGAACGATGAGACACCGACGATGGCGGTGACGATGTCCCGCCAGGGCGGCGTCTTCCCCTGGGGCACATAGACGATGTCCCGGTCTTGCAGTGGCTCGGAGATAAGCGTCTCGGCTCCTCGCAGGGCCTTTGCCATGTCGAGGGACAACACCATGACCTTACCGCCCTCGGAGCGGACGATCGAGGTCTCGCTCATGCGGGCCTTCTTGCTCTTGTCAAACCCGCCGGCGAGGGCGATGGCATCCACGACCCGATCGCCTTCGTTGAAGTCGTAGGAACCCGGTTCCTTGACTCCTCCCAGCACCACGACGCGCGCATAGCGACGCCCGACGATCACCGAGTCGCCGGAAGTGAGAAGAGGGTCGTTCACCTTGCCCGCCGCCGCGCCGCCCTCGCCCTCCTTGCCGACCAGCTTGGAGGCGTCGATGGTCTCCTCGGTGCCGTCCCCCTTGATGATCAGCACTTTGCGCGGGTCGGCGTTCTTAGTCAACCCACCTGCCTGGGCGATGCAGTTGGAAAGCTCAATGGGCACGAGGGTCGGGATGACGCAGGGCTTCGTCACCTCGCCGGTGACCGAGACCTCATTGCGGGACCGTCCGACGACTACCATCGAGGCCTCGCCGATGCGGACGTTCGCGTCCGACTCGGGATGAGCGCTCGCCTGGTCGAGGTCAGCTGTGACCGTCTGGTTGTCACGATTCACGACGATGACGTTCCTGTGGTCGGCATCGGTCGCCCGCCCGCTCGCCAGGGCGATGGCTTCCAGCAGGCGGGCCTGCGCCCCAACCCGGTAGACGCCGGGTTTCACGACCGCTCCCGTGACCACCAGGTCCTGCTCTGGCGGCACCACGAGCATATCGATGCTCGCCGCGCTTGTGTTCTCAGGTGACCCTGGATCAAGGAGCAGCTTGGTGAGATCGACCACGACGGTCTGGCCGTCCTTGCGGACGAGCAACGCGCGGCGTGGGTCGGCGTTCGGAAGGAGGTTCCCCGGCAACGCCAGCAGGGCGGTGATACGAGCGTCGGACGGCGCAACATATACGCCCGGCTTGGTGACCTCGCCCAGAATAGTGACCAGGTCCCTTGGGTCGATGATCAGGGTATCGCCGGGAGCGAGCTGCACCTGGAGCTCCCCACTCAGTGCCTGCTGAAGGTCGATGGTTGCCGGCTTGCCGGACAGATAGGCGTGGGCCTGGGTCTCCGATGCCCTCTCGGTCAGGCCGCCCGCGGCGAAGATGGCCTGGGCGATGGTGATCGAGGCGCTCTGGACGAGCACCGGCCCCGGTTTCAGCACTTCCCCGACGACGAACACGACCTGGGAGTGAACGGTCGTGAGGTTGACCGCAACCGAGGCGTGCTGGTACCGGCGGTCCAGGGCAGCCTGGAGCTCCTGCGTTACCTGGGCGACCGTCTTCCCGCCCGCCTGAACCTCCTGCTCAACGTACGGGAAGGAGAACGTACCGTCCGGGCGCACCGTGACGGGTACGGGTAGGGGGAAGTCCGGTGTACCGGCAACGGCCACCGCCAGGACATCACCCGGGGCGATCAGATAGGCCTCAGCCCCGATCGCCGGGGCCGCCGCGCCGCCGATCACCACAAGACTGCCGAGCAGGACCACCGGACCGTAGAAACGCATGGGGAGCCTCCTGCCGCAACCGCACCCGGCGAACGTGGCACTCGGCCACGGCCGCCCCGGGGCTAAAGAGCGCGACGGTATCTCTGTCGCCGAGTGCCATAGTTCTACCGGGGTCCGCTCGCCTCCTGCATTGCCCGGCAACGGAGGTCGCGAGACGCGCGGCGGCGAAGTGAGCGGCGGACAGTCCGCAGCCGTGGACGGCTGCGCCACATGTTCCAGGATAGCCATCATGCCGCTGGGCGGCACTCCCCAAAACGGCCACGGCGATTTCCGGACAGGCTCTTCGCGGCTCGCCCAGGGGTGAGGCCGTCACGCCATGCGCGACATCAGGGGGTGGGCCCAGTGCGCGTTCTGTTGATCCATCATGCCTTCGCCTCGCTGAACGAGGGAGGCGGCACGAGGCACTACGAGCTCGCCCGGTACTGCGCGCAGAAAGGGCACGAGTTCATCGTTGTCGCGAGTGATGTGAGCCACCTGTCGGGCGAGCGACTTGTGACAGAGCGCGGTCTGTCCGCCGAGCGCGACTCAGACGGCGTTCGCATCCTCCGGCCCCACACCCCTCGGACCGTCCATCGCAGTTTCGTCTGGCGTGCCCTCTCGCTCATGATCCACGCTGCCACCTCGTTCCGAGTCGCTCTGGGCGTCGGGCCGATAGATGTGGTGATGGGTACGTCGCCGTCGATCTTCCAGGCGACCTCAGCCTGGCTGATCTCCGCCCTCCGCCGATGCCCGTTTCTGCTGGAGATCCGAGACCTATGGATCGACATGGGGATCGAGTTGGGGGTGCTCCGAAATCGGGCGCTGATCGCGGCGCTCCGCGCACTTGACCGCTTTCTCTGCCGCCGCGCTCGGCACATTGTGGTCAACTCGCCGGCTTACCGCGACTACCTCATCGCCCGGGGCATCCCGGCCGACAAGGTGACCCTGATCGCGAATGGGACCGACGTCACCATGTTCGACCCGGATGCCCGAGGGGAAGCCATTCGCCAGGAGTTCGGCCTGCAGGGCAAGTTCGTGGCCATATACGCCGGCGCCCTGGGACCGGCCAACGACGTCTCGATCATCGTCCGCGCAGCCGCCCGGCTACAGCATCACGGGGACATCCACTTCCTCATCGTCGGCGACGGCATGGAGCGCGCCAGCGTGGAGAGGTTGGCGGATGAGCTGCACCTGCGCAACGTCACGTTTGCCGATGTGCGCCCGAAGCGCGAGATACCGAGCTTCCTGGCCGCCTCTGACGTCTGCCTGGCCACCCTCAGGGACATTCCGATGTACCGGACGACATACCCCCAGAAGGTGTTCGACTACATGGCCGCTGGGCGGCCGATCGCCCTGGCCATCGGCGGCGTGATCCAAGATGTGGTCGATGCCGCCGGCTGCGGGATCGATGTGCCCATGGGCGACGACGCGGCGCTGGCTGAGGCGGTGTCGACCCTCTACCGCGATCCGGAACGGGCCCGAGCGATGGGCCGAGCCGGACGAACCCATGTTGCCGAGCACTTCGACCGATCCCGGCAAGCCCAGCAATTCCTCGAGCTACTGGAACGGCTAGTGGGGACGCCGGCGGCCACGGCCCAAGACGTGCCGACCGCCCAGCCCACGGGAGCGGCAGAGTGATCATCAGCGCCCACCAGCCGTACTACCTGCCTTGGTTGCCCTATATGGCGAAGATCGCCGAGGCCGACCGCTTTGTACTCCTCGACAGTGTCCAGTTCGAGAAGAACAGCTTCCAGAACCGCAACCGCATCAAGGGCCCCGCGGGCCCGATCTGGGTGACCGTGCCGGTTCATCTATCAGGTCTGTATCACAAGCCCGCCCGCGAGATCGAGATCGAGGCCTCCCCCGGCTGGCGGCGGAAGCACTGGCAGTCGCTGCAGGCACACTATGGGCGTGCTGCCTACTTCCAGCGCTACGCGGGCTTTCTCGAGGAGGTCTACGGGCGCACGTGGCAGCACATAGTCGACTTGAACCGCCACCTCCTCTCGTTCCTGCTCGAGGCCTTCGGCATCAACACCGAGGTCCTGGTTGAGAGTGAGCTCGGCGCCTTCGGAGCCTCGAACGAGCGGCTCATCGGCCTCTGTCGGTACCTCGGTGGGCACGTCTACCTCTCCGGACGCGGCGCCAAGGACTACCAGGATGAACGGCTCTTTGCCGACGCAGGTGTGGAGGTTGTCTACCAAGAGTTTCATTACCCGGTCTATCGTCAGTGCTATGGTGGTTTCCAGCCCGGCCTCTCCAGCCTCGACCTGCTGCTGAACCACGGGCCGGATAGCCTGGCGATTCTGAGAGGCGAAGTGGCCGTCGACCGCAGGCCGGGCGCGGGGCTCATCCCACTGGCCGAGGTGGTCGCTGCACTGCGGAACGCCATGGCCGGGGAAGCCGCCAGCGAGGCCGCCCTGAGCCTTCTCCGCGAGCTCGCCGAGCGGCTTCCCGCGGCCACCCCAGTGGGTCCATGGCGGGTGCGGCTGGCCGGTTCGGACGAGTACACTGATCTGCAGCTACTCCCGCTGACGGTGACCTTCGCCGTCAAGTTGCTCTTCGGGGAGGAGGGACCGCACCTGCTCGCTCTGTGCGGCCAAGGGGCCAACGAGGCGCGTTCCGGCCTGCTCGCGGACTGCCTGCTGCCCGATGGGCCTGACCATGTCGCATCCGTCAACCAGCCGCTGGGCTATGCTCTGCGCTCTGAGGATGGCGGCGTGGTGGCGGTGCAGACGGTCCACCGGTCGTCATCCGAGTGGCGAGTGCTCGCCCTGGGTATCAGTGAGCATCTCGACGGCGCCGACGTGACCCGGCGGCTCCACGCTGCCTTGGCCCAGGAGGCCCAGTTCCATCCCCAGGTCAGCCGGCTGGTCTGCAGGGCGAAGGGCCCCCAGGACCGTGGAGTGCTGGAGTCCTTGGGATACCATGCAGCAGACGCCGCCGACGGATGCGAGGTCCTGGAGACCACTCCGGACGAGCTGCTGGTCCGGGCAATCTCGCAGGGGTTCCGCACTGAGTTCGGCGTAGTGTCATCTCTGCGTAGAAAAGGCCTTCCGGTCTAGCCCGCCGGTCCCCGTCCAGGGGATGGGGCGCACCAGTGGGCCCGCCAAGTTCGGTGGCATGAGAATGGCCCCCGGAGGTCGAGCGATGGTGGCAGATGCCGGGAATACGCCGAAACAGGACAGTCCCCTCTCCAGCCCAGTCCGACGCGCAGCGCTTGTCGTGAAAAGGGGAGCCGACATTATCATCGCTGTGGTGGGGCTTCTCCTCGCCGGCCCCCTGACCCTGGTCCTCGCCTGGCTCGTACGGCGGGATTCGCCAGGCCCCGGCGTCTTCGTGCAGAGACGCCTGGGCCGGGGGGGCCGGCCGTTCAACATGTACAAGCTGCGGACCATGGTCGTAAATGCCCAGCAGATGGGCGCCCGGACCGGCATCGAGGTCGGCGATCCCAGGGTCACCCGCATGGGCCGGTGGCTGCGGTCGACTAGCCTGGACGAGCTCCCGCAGCTCTGGAACATCCTCTTGGGGCAGATGAGCCTGGTGGGGCCGCGTCCTCTGCTACCCGAGCACCTCCCGTTGTGGGACGAGGAGCAGCGGGAACGTCTGCTCATGCCGCAGGGCATGATCTGTTGGGTGGACGTCGTCGGACGCAACGAGATCGAGTGGCCCAGACGCCTGAGTCTTGACACCTGGTATGTCCGGAACTGGTCGCTGTGGCTTGACGTGCGAACCGTCGTGGGTGTGATCTGGCCGGTCCTGACGCGACGGGGCATCACGGCGAGCGACGGCACTGTGCCGGAACTGACCGCCGAGACCCTGCGGACCGATGACGAGCCGGCAGATCGCTGACGGATTGACCCGCGATGCGGCCGCGGCCGTTCGCCCGGACCCGCTCTGTGGTCGCATTCCGCTGCCCTCTTGTCCTTGACTCTCAGTGCGGCGATAGCATAACATGCAGGGCGCTGCGCTCACGGGAGGGCGTGCAGTAGGGGCGGGGCTCCCCCTGCGGGCTGCTCCACACCGGGCTGCAGGCGGGGGTGACTGCTTGGCTGGAGGCCGGGAGACGACGCTGTGCTCTTCAACTCGACGGTGTTCCTGCTGTTCGCGCTCGTCTTCTTCGCGACCTGGCGTCTACTGAGGGGCCGGAAAAAGGCTCGGCTAGCGTTCCTGATCGTTGCGTCGTTCTTCTTCTACGGATGGTGGAACTGGCGCTATGTGTTCCTGCTCCTTTACACCGGTCTGATCGACTTCTCGGCCGGCCTCCTGATGGGCCGGTACCCGGCACGGAAGAAGCTCTGGCTGGTGCTCTCGCTATGCGGGAATGTGGGGGCGCTGGCCACCTTCAAGTACCTGGGCTTCGTGACCGGCAGTGTGAACACTGGGCTCGCCCTGGTCGGGTGGCACTTCCGACTACCCGTCTACAGCTTGGTGTTGCCGGTTGGCATCAGCTTCTACACCTTTGAGTCGCTCAGCTACACGGTTGACATCTACAGGGGCGAGACTCGCCCAACGCGGGATCCTCTGCAGTTCTTCTCGTTCCTCTCCCTCTTCCCGCACCTGGTGGCGGGCCCGATCATCCGCCCACGCGATCTCATGCCGCAACTGGCGGCGGAGGCCAACCCGACCCCGCAGCAGTGGTGGGACGGCCTCAAGCTCATCGCCCAGGGCTTCTTCAAGAAGATGGTGATCGCCGACCAACTGGCGTGGCTCGTCAACACCGCCTTCGCCGACACGGTGCCCGTCCAGTCGGCTCCCTACTGGTGGCTGGTCACAACGGCCTTTGCCTTCCAGATCTACTGCGACTTCAGCGGGTACACAGACATCGCGCGAGGCCTGGCGAAATGGATGGGTTACGAGTTCCCGGTCAACTTTGACCACCCCTACATCTCCACCAGCCTCCGCGAGTTCTGGACCCGGTGGCACATCTCCCTGTCCAGTTGGTTCCGTGACTACGTCTACATCCCCCTGGGCGGCTCCAGGAAGGGGGCCTGGGCCGGTCACCGCAACATGTGGTTGACCATGCTGCTCTCAGGACTGTGGCATGGGGCAGCCTGGCACTTCGTCATCTGGGGGGGACTCCACGCGTTCTACGTGAGCTCGGAGCGGATCACCGAGTGGCCCAAGCGGCTCAGCAGGTTGCCGGGGGGCCGAGGCTTGTCGTGCGCTTTGGTGACCCTTCTCGTATGGGTTGGTTGGGTGTTTTTCCGTGCGCAGTCGGCAACCCGAGCGGTGGGGCTTCTGTCAATCATGTTCAGCCCCTCGGCCTGGAACCTGTCCGCGCTGGCCCCAATGCTCCCGGCACTGCCGTTTCTGCTCATCGGCATCGTATGGGAGTTGTGGTTCCTCCTCGGTCTTGACCGCGCTCAGTGGGCACAGCGGGCTGGGCTGCGCCTGGAACCGGCTGTGATCGCGGCCTTGCTCGTGGCCAGCATCTATCTGAGAGGATCGGGCGAGGCGTTCATCTACTTCCAGTTCTAGGAGGCTCCGTGATCCAGCGACGAGTGGCGGCGACGGTTGTGGTCGGGGCGATCCTTCTCGTGATCGGGGGGCTGGTCCGCCCTCGGTCCGCGGCGACGGGCATCCCTCAGGGGCAGTTCTGGGCCACCAAGCTCTCCCTGCCGGCGCGATTCGATGTGGTCGTGGCCGGATGTTCGCGCGTCTACCGAGCGGTCTCGCCGGCTGCCATGCAAGAGGTGCTGCCCGGCCGCCGCATCGTGAACTTCGGGTTCAGCGGACTCGCCTACGGCCCCGAGTACCTGGCCGCCGTCGAGCGGTTGCTCGCACCGGACAGCCCGCGCCCGGTGGTCGTGCTGAGCATCCAGCCTGTGAACTTCCTCGAGAGCTTCTCCCGGAAGAATGGGTTCACCGATGAGCGGCGCCGCGACGTGGTAAGCCGGTGGCTGGCTCGCCACTTCGGGACCGCAGTGCAGTTCCTTATGCCTTGGGGCATCGACGATTCCCGGCAGAGCATCCGGCCCTCGGGTGTCGTCTACTACGAGGTCTACCATCCGGACGGGTGGGTTGCCTCGCGCAAGGTGCCCGAGAGCCCGGGGGAGTATCTCAAGTCGTCCGCGATGGTGTTCGCGCGCGAGCAGGTCTCGACGCGTATCGAGGGGGAGCTGTTCAGCACCGTTGGGCGATGGGTCGCCAAGGGGGTTGTGGTGATTGGTGTCCGCCTGCCCACGTCGCCCGAGATGCGCGAGCTTGAGGACAGGGCGAGTGGCTTCGATGAGAGCACCTTCGCCCGGAGGTTCGCGAAGGAGGGCGGCGTGTACCTGTCCTATCCCCCCGGCAAGTACCACTCGTACGATGGCTCTCACTTGCGCGCGGACTCGGCGGTAGTGTTCTCAAGGGACCTGGCCCAGGCGATCCGGCCGCTGGTGCTGCGCGAGAGACGAGCGGAAGGGCCTGGACGGCTGCCGATGCCATCTGGCCCCTCGAGCGCCAACGTAGCTTCGTAAAGGCTCGCAGGCATTCTTGCCCGCCGCCGTTGGTGCCGCTACCCGGGCATCTCGATCTTCAGCAACTCCTCGGGCTGGGCCATCAGCTTCTCGAAGGCCTGCGCGAACTGGTGCATGAGGTCTGCGTCGTTGGGTGGCCAGATCCCGAACACGTACATCTGCGAGTCCACGAAGTCCTGCGCGACCGGGTAGCCCTCCAGATCGTAGCTCACCTCGTGCGTCGCATGCGCGCACGTCCAGGGGCAGCCTTTCCCATAGCCAACCTTCGTCTGGAAGATGCGTTGGCCGGGCACGGGAATGCGCTGCCAGCGGCCCACCGGAACACCCTCGGCCGCGAGGGCCTTCTCCGCGCGCTCGCGGAACTCGGGCCGCGCGAGATCGAGGCCAACGGCAGTTGGGTCGAAGCGCACGGTGTAGGTGTACCACACCATGCCCCGATCCTCCGGCACCGTCGGCGTGATGACTCCGGGCACACCGGATAGCAACTCGGTCAGCAGTTCGCAGTTCCTCCTGCGCGCCGCGTTGTTCTGGTCCAGCCGCCGGAGCTGGCTGCGGATGAACGCTT
>Ga0315280_10009009_pt1 | contig 12944 bp, 12 predicted proteins | sample YL17G06_40_MG_FD_203697 | JGI IMG/M metagenome (GOLD analysis project Ga0315280, IMG submission 203697) | Sediment microbial communities from Yellowstone Lake, YNP, Wyoming, USA - YL17G06_40 | ecosystem: Environmental > Aquatic > Freshwater > Lake > Sediment | place: USA: Wyoming | collected...
GCCCTCATCGATGCCGGCTACCCTGACGAGGCCGCCATCACAGCTCGACTGCAATACCTCCAGGGCATCGCTGGTCTCAAGCTATCGCACATCATCGTCACCCACCACCACATCGACCACTGCGGCGGCGCCCACGCCCTGCGCCAGGCCACCGGCGCCCCCATCTGCCTGCACCCCACGGAGGCCCGCCTCCTCAGCCAATGGCGGGCGGCCGCTCCCCACGACCTCGATATCCCCACCGAACCGCAGACGATGGACGACCGGCTTCGCGCCTGGCGCCGGGCCACCGCTCAGACCACCGCCGACTGCCTCGTGCAGGGCGGCGATACCGTCCAGGTGGGCGGCCTGACCATCGAGGTCATCGATACGCCCGGCCACACCCTCGGCTCCATCTGCCTCTACCTGCGCCAGGAGGGTGTGCTGTTCACCGGCGACACCGTCCTCGGCCTGGGCACGGTGGCCATCCTGCCGCCGCCCCACGGTGACATGGCCCTCTACCTGCAGTCGCTGGAGCGGCTGAAGAGCTACCAGGCGACCCTGCTCTGCCCCGGCCACGGGCCGCCCGTGCGGGATGTCGCCCGCAAGCTCCAGGAGCTCATCGATCACCGCCAGGAGCGGGAGAGACAGATCGTCGCGGCCGTCGGCCAGGGACGGGGGCGGCTGGAGGCGATGCTGGCCGATATCTACCCCGAGCTGGACAGGCGCCTCTTGGGCATGGCCCGCGGTCAGCTCCTCGCCCACCTGGCGAAGCTGGAGAGTGAGGGGAAGGTCGCCCGTCGCGGCGAGGCCAGCGGCACCCTCTACATCCTCGCCTAGACTGAGCCACGCAGTGTTGCACTCTAGGTGAGGGACAGAGAGTTGGACTGCCTCCCCCGCTCGTCCTGAGCTTGTCGAAGGAGGAGCGGCCGCTGACGGTTCGACAAGCTCACCATGAGCGGCTCCGCGTGGCGTACGGCATCCCGCTCGTCCTGAGCCTGTCGAAGGAGGAGCGGGGGCTCATGGTTCGACAGGCTCACCCCATTCCCTAGACTGGGCCGCGCCGCCAAACGTATAATGCCCTCGGATTCGGGGGATCCTTTCCTTGGCCAACAAGAGATCGCCCATCGAGTTGCCCCTGGCGGGCATCCTGCCCCTCACCTCGGCGGTCAACGAGGAGGGTCATCTGACCATCGCTGGCTGCGACGCCGTCGAGCTGGCCGGCGAGTTCGGCACGCCCCTCTACGTCTTCGACGAGGAGACCCTGCGCCACCAGTGCCGCCAGTTCCGGGCGGAGTTCTGTAGCCGCCACGCCGATAGCGGCGTCAGCTACGCCGCCAAGGCCTACCTGGGCCGAGCCCTGGCCGGCCTCCTGGCCGACGAGCAGATGGGCCTGGAGGTGGTCTCTGGCGGCGAGCTGGCCATCGCCCGCTCGGTGGCCTTCCCGCCCCAGGGCATCTATTTCCACGGCAACAACAAGTCAGAGGAGGAGCTGCGGGAGGCCCTCGACTATGGCATCGGCCGGGTGGTGGTCGATAACCTGTACGAGCTCGACCTGCTGAACCAGGTGGCGACGGCCTTGGGCAAGCGTCAGCCCATCCTCCTGCGGCTGTCGCCCAACGTCGACCCCCACACCCATCGCCACACCACCACCGGCGTCCTCGACAGCAAGTTCGGCTTCCCCATCGTCACCGGCCAGGCGGAGGCGGCAGTGAAGCGGGCCCTGAGCCTGCCGGCCGTCGAGCTGGTTGGCCTGCACTTCCACCTGGGCTCGCCCATCCCTCAGGTCGAGCCCTATCAGGAGGCCATCCAGGTGGTAACGGCCTTCGCCGCCCAGATGGGCGAGCGCCACGGCTTCCGCCTGGGGGAGCTTAGCCCCGGCGGCGGCTTCGCCATCCAGTACCTGGAGGACATTCCCGTCCCCTCGCTCGCCGAGTATGCGGCGGCCATCGTCGCCGCCCTGACGGAGGCCTGCCGCGCCCACTCTCTCCCCCTGCCCAGGCTCGTCGTGGAGCCGGGGCGGGCCATCGTCGGTCAGGCCTGCCTCGCCCTGTACAGGGTCGGCGCCCGCAAGGAGATCCCCGGCGTGCGTACGTATGTGGCTGTGGACGGCGGCATGGGCGACAACATTCGCCCCGCCCTCTACGGCGCTCGCTACTCGGCGCTGGTAGCCAACAAGGTAGGCGAGGCAGAACGGCAGCGGGTGACCATCGCTGGCAAGTTCTGCGAGTCGGGCGATATCCTGGTTCGCGATGCCGACCTGCCCCGCCTGGAAGCGGGCGACCTGCTGGCGGTGGCCGCCGCCGGCGCCTACTGCCTGCCCATGGCCAGCAACTACAACGCCTTTCTCCGCCCGGCCATCGTCATGGTGAAGGATGGCGCCGCCCGCCTCATCCGTCGCCGCGAGACCTACGAAGACCTCATGCGCTGCGACGTGTATCCCCCTGAGAGCTAGGCGATACCGTGTGGCAGACGGTCGGGCAGGACAGGGCGGTGGCTGCCCTTCAGCGTGGCCTGGCCCAGGGCAGGCAGGCCCATGCCTACCTCTTCGTGGGGCCGCCCCAGGTGGGAAAGGCCACCCTGGCCCTCGAGCTGGCCCAGGCCCTCAACTGTGAGGGGCCCGAGCCGCCCTGCCAGCAGTGCACCCCCTGCCGCCGCATCGCCGCTCGCTTCCACGCCGACGTGCAGGTGGTAGGCGTGGAGGTAAGCGACGGCGGCGTCCACAAGGACATCAGCATCGACCAGATACGGGAGGTGGGACGGGTGGTCAGCCTGCGTCCCTTCGAGGGGCGCTGCCGGGTGATCATCATCGACCCCGCCGATGCCATGAACGAGGCGGCCCAGAACGCCTTCCTCAAGACCCTGGAGGAGCCGCCCCCCGGCGTCGTCTTCGTCCTTATCACCTCGCGGCCGCAGGCCCTGCGGCCCACCATCCGCTCCCGCTGCCAGCGGCTGGACCTTTCGCCTCTGGCTCTGCCCCGTCTGGAGGAGGCCTTGTGCCAGCGGTGGGCGCTGCCCCCCCGCCAGGCTCAGCTCCTCGCTCGCCTGTCGCGCGGCCGCCTGGGCTGGGCCATCGCTGCCCACCAGGATGAGGAGATGATGCGGGTTCGCCACGAAGCCCTCATGGACATCCGCGCCCTGCCCGAGCGCACCATCCAGGAGCGATTCGCCTACGCCTCCGAGGTGGCCAGCCGCTTCTCCCGCGATCGGGCCACCGTCCTGGCCGTCCTCGACCTCTGGCGGGAGTGGTGGCGGGACATCCTGCTGCTGTCCAGCGGCTGCCAGGACGCCATCACCAACCTCGACCTGTGGGACATCCTGCGCGCGGAGGCCTCGCGCTACCAGGCCACCCAGGTGATCACCTTCCTGCGGTCGTTGGCTGCCAGCAAGCGCCACCTGGAGGAAAACGTCAACCCCCGCCTGGCCCTGGAGGTCCTCATGCTGGACCTGCCGGCTCCCGCTAGGCTCGCCGCTTGACAGCCCCCTACGCCTGTGATACAAACGAACCGACTTACCGATTTGGCAAGCAATGGAAGGAGATTGATCATGAAATGGTTTCGCTCTACGACAGCAGTGGTGGCGGTGGTGGGAGCAGTGGCTGTGCTCACGATCTGCCTGGGCACCTGGCAGGGCTGGCTGGCCCATGCGGCGCCGGACACAATCTACGTCAACGATAACCTGCTCCCTGATGTGGAGGGGTGTAAGGCTCCGGACGCTAACACGATCGCGGACGGGATAGCGGCGGCCGATGCAGGCGACACGGTGATCGTGTGCGAGGGCACCTACGCGGGCAACGTCGCCGTCAGCAAGAGCCTGACCATCGAGGGGCGGGCCGGGGCCGACCGCGCCAACATCGTGGTGCAGGGCGGGACCGGCGTCAACGGTTTTAATGTCACCGTTGACGACGTCGACATCAGCCACATAAAGTTCGACGGTGTCGACCACAGCGGCAGCGGCGTTTACGTCACTGGCGACGGGGCTACCGTTCAGGACGTGGAGGCGGTGGACTGGGTCAACGGGGTCTGGGTGAACGGCTCCGACGGTACCGTGGTTGACGATTGCGACGTGGACGATAACACTGTTGGAATCGGTGCCCTAGCCGGCAAGAACAACGAGGTACGTCGCAATGTGGCAGGCGACGGCAATACCACTGGGGTGTTCATCGGTGACGAAGATTCGGACCTGGTAACAGACAATGACCTGTCGGGCAGCGGTACAGCCCTTGCCCTGGCTCCCGGCGCCGGCAACGTAATCGATGTGCGGGTGGTGCGCAACACGATCCATGCCGGCGCTGGTAGCGATGGCGTCGCCATCGACACCATAGATTCGGCGGAGTCGCTGATCATCGTCGGTGGCCGCGCTGAGGATGCCAACAACTTTGCGGGTAGCCCCGATGGCGTAGCGGACTACTTTGTGGACATGGCGTGCGGGGCTGGCCCTCCTAGCACCGAGGTGACAGTCAACGCCACCTGGAACTACTGGGCCGGCATCAATGTCAGGGCGGACATCGCCGACCTCATCTACGATGACGAGGACCAGAACGAGTGCGCCACACCTCACGGTGCCGTGGTCTTCCACCCCTGGGCCACCGCCCCTGCTCCTACCCCCAGCCCCAGCCCCACGCCGACGCCCAGCCCCACCGTCACCCCCACCCTCAGCCCCACCCCCAGCGCCACGCGCACCTTCGCCCTGGCGACGGGCTGGAACAACTTCGTCTGGACAGGTGCCAACGGAACGGCTGCCGAGGCGGCCTTGTCCTGCATCGCCGGCAACTTCGCCGTCGCCTATGAGTGGGACGGCACGAGCTGGAAGAACTACATCCCCGGCCGTTGTGCGGAGGCTGGCATGTGCACGTTGACCACTGTCAACAAGTACGACAGCCTGCTGGTGCTGGTCACCGCCAGCGGGGTGCAGTGCAAGGACATGCCCGTCAACCCTTAGGCAACAAACGGCGATCACCCGGGATAGCAGAGGGCGGCCTGGCCGCCCTCTGCTCTTAGTCCCAACCCCCAGGCCGTGTTGCGGTCGGCCGTAGTGTTTCACGTTAGGTGAGAGGTGGAGGATCAGACCGTCTCTGGCCGCTCATCCTGAGCTTGTCGAAGGATGAAGCCGGGCTCATGGTTCGACAAGCTCACCATTCGAGCGACCCCAAAAGGGGGGCTGCGCTGTATCGGTCGCAGCCATTAGGAGCGACATGTGGAAAGTCGCCCACCTATGGCCTCTCACATGTCCTGAAACACCACACGTGTTGCGGTTGGCTCTTGCTGTCTATATAATTGACTCGCCCCTAGGGGAGAGTTATTCGGTTGTGGCTGGGAGGGGTGGAAAAAGCTTCACATGACGTTCAGGAACATTCTGGTGCCGGTCGATGGCTCGGATGCCAGCATGGAGGCTGTCTTCCTGGCTTGTACGACGGCCAAGCGCAACAAGGGGAAGGTCTACGTCGTCTATGTCATAGAGGTGCCCCGCTCTCTACCCCTGGATGCTGACCTTGGGCCCGAGGCTGTCAAGGGAGAAGAGATATTGGCTCGCGCTGAGCAGCGCGCCGCCGAAGTGGACTTCCAAGCGGAGGGAGAGCTTCTCCAGGCGCGAGACGTTGGCCACGCCATCGTGGATGAGGCCATCGAGCGGGACGTGGACGGGATCCTTCTGGCTGTGAGCTATAAGCGACCCCTGGCAGAGGGAGCAGGCTTCGCTTGGCCTCGCGGCGGCAAGCCAGCGCCACTGCCGGGGGAGTTTCTCTTGGGCAAAGTCTCTCAGTACGTGTTGCAGAACGCTCCCTGCGAGGTATGGGTTATCCGCCTACCGATGGCTGAGTGAGATGAAGGTTGTCATCATGGGCTGCGGTCGGGTGGGTGCCGAGCTGGCTGCCCTCCTCGACCATGAAGGCCAACAAGTCACCATCCTGGACATCGACCCCGATGCTTTTGGCCAGCTTCCCCTCGACTTCAAAGGGAGCTGCGTGGTGGGCAATGGCATCGACCAGGATGTCCTGCGGCGCATAGGGCTGGCCGAAGCCGACGCCTTTGTCGCGGCAAGCCCCGGCGACAACCGCAACGTCATGGCAAGTCAGATAGCCAAGCACATCTTCGGCGTCCGCAAAGTGGTCTGTCGCATTTTCGACCCTATTCGGGAAGAGCTCTATCACAGCCTGGGGCTGGAGACCATTAGCCCCACCAGGGAAGTGGCGCGACTATTGAAGGAGGCCCTGGAGAGGGAGCCGGCGGAAACGCCGGGGGGCGAGGGCTAGTCATGTATATCATCATCGTGGGCGGTGGCAAGGTGGGCTACTATCTCGCCAAACAACTGGTCGAGGACGGCCACGAAGTGCTGGTCATCGAGAAGGACGCTGCCAAGTGCCAGCAGATCGCCGACGAGTTGGGCGACATCGTTCTCCGGGGTGACGGCTGCGAGGGCATCACCCTCGAGGCGGCGGGCACCGGCCGCGCCGACCTGTTCATCGCCGTCACCGGCGACGACGAGGACAACCTGGTGGCATGTCAGGTCGCCAAGAATAAGTTTAGCGTCGGCCGCACGGTGGCTCGCCTCAACAACCCCAAGAATGAGGTCATATTCAAGAAGCTGGGCATCGACACCACCGTCAGCTCCACCGCCCTTATTCTGGCCAACATCGAGCAGGAGCTTCCCTCCCACCCCCTCATACCCCTGCTCACCATCAAGGGGGGCGGTCTGGAGATAGTGGAGGTGAAGGTGCCACCATCCTCGGCGATGGTCGGCAAGCGCATCGGCGAGCTGCTCCTGCCCCAGCAGTGCCTCATCGCCCTCATCATCGACGGGGAAGGGGTGCCTCGCGTTCCCACCAGCGACACCACCATCCGGGCCGGCGACGAGGTGGTGGCGGTCACCCGCCGCGAGAGCAAGGATGCCCTAAGGCTAGTGCTCGCCACCCCTGCCAGAGAGACGGAATGAGCGCCAAGCGCATCGCCTTTCTCGGGCCGCTGGGCACCTTCAGCGAAGAGGCAGCCCTACGCTACGACCCCACGGCTCAGCTCTTGCCCTTTGCCAGCGTCGCCGCCGTGGCTGCCGCTGTCGATTCGGGCATGGCCGAGGAGGGCGTGGTGGCCATCGAGAATAGCATCGAGGGCTCAGTCACCGACACCCTGGACATCCTCATCCACGAATCGCGCCTCTCCATCAAGCAGGAGCTCGTACTGCCTGTCGAGCACAGCCTCCTGGTGCGGCCGGGCATGCAGGCCGCCGACGTCAAGGTGATCTTGTCCCACCCCCAGGCCCTCGGCCAGTGTCGGCGCTTCCTGGAGCGCTGTTTCCCCAAGGCGGAGATAGTGGCTGCCCTGTCCACCGCGGCGGCGGTGGAGGAGATGATGGCTCGCGAGAACGCCGCCGCCATCGCCACCCACCGTGCCGCCGAGCTCTACGGCGCCGAGATCCTCGCCCACCATATCCAGGACCGCTCCGACAACCTCACTCGCTTCGTCGTGCTGGACGAAACCGACCATCCCCCCACCGGGAACGACAAGACCTCCCTTGCCTTTTCCTTCGCCGATGACCGCCCGGGGCTGCTGGTGGGTGCACTGGAGGAGTTCTCCAGCCGCGGCATCAACCTCACCAAGGTCGAATCGCGGCCCACCAAGGAGCGCCTGGGCGAGTACATCTTCCTGCTAGACCTGGCCGGCCATCGCAGCGAGGCGACAGTGGCTGAGGCCTTGCAGGCAGTCGAGGCCCAGGCCTCCTTCTTCCGTATCTTCGGCTCCTACCCGCGCTACATAGGGAGTGCTTAGGCCACCATGCCCGAGCTGCCAGACCTCGAGGCCTATCGCTCATTCTTCAATCGCCGCATCCCTGGCGTCGGCATCGAGGCGGTGAAAGTGAGCATTCCCCTGGTGCTGCGTGTCCCCAAGGACGAATTCATCGCCACCCTCACCGGCAACGTCTTCGGCGAGGTGGGGCGACGGGGCAAGTTCCTTCTCTTCTCCCTGAAGAGCGGGGACTACGTCGCCATCCACCCCATGCTCAGCGGTCGCTTTCAGTACTGCCAGCCCGAGGAGAAGCGGCGGGCCAAGACCTGCTTCGTGCTGGCCCTCGCTAACGGCTACGAGCTGCGCTACTTCGACGATAGGCTGATGGGCAAGGTCTACCTGGTGAAGGAAGGGGCCTTCGATGCGCTGCCTCGCTTCGCCGAATTGGGCCCCGAGCCCCTGTCGGCGGAACTTACGGAGGAGGCCTTTCGAGAGCGGTTCAGGCGCTTCCAGGGCAAGATCAAGAACGTCATCCTGAATGATAGTTTGGTGGCCGGCATCGGCAACGCCTACGCCGACGACATCCTCTTCGCCGCCAGCCTCCACCCCTACCGCAAGAACACGGAGCTATCGGCGGAAGACGCGGGCCGCCTGTATCGGGCCATCCGCTCTGTGCTGGGCGAAGCAGTGGCTATCATTACCGAACGCATGGAGAAAGATGGCCTGCCGGTGGACGAGTACCGAGACCATCTGAAAGTGCACCGCCGCGGCGGTCAGCCCTGCCCGACACCTTCATGCGGCAGGCCGCTAACCGAGATCACCGCTGCCCAGCGCATCACCACCTTCTGCCGCCACTGCCAGAAGTAGCGCCCCGCCGCCCGATTGCAACACAGAATGCTTTTTGCTATGATGCCGCTGTGACTGATACAGCCGTATTGGTTCTCAATCAGAATTACGAGCCGCTCAACGTATGCAATGCTCGTCGTGCCTTCGTCCTGGTGGACCGAGGCAAAGCCGAGGTGTTGGAGAACGGGCGGGGCTATCTGCGTAGCCCCACCTTCGTTTTTGAAATCCCATCCGTTATTCGCCTGGTCTATATAATCCGACGGCCTCGGCCCCGGGGACGTCTCTGCCGCCGCGATGTCTTCCTGCGTGACCGCCACACCTGCCAGTACTGCGGACGCCAGACGCGAGACCTCACCCTGGACCACGTCCTCCCCCGCAATGGGGGCGGCCAGCACGACTGGGAGAACGTAGTGGCCGCCTGCAAGGATTGCAACCACCGCAAAGCCGGCCGCACCCCGCAGGAAGCACACATGCAGCTCATCCGTCAGCCCACCCGTCTCCCCTTCAACCCCTACCGCCCCTTCTACCACTACCTGGAGGAGCAGGTGGAGTGGCGCAAGTTCATCCCCGACTGGCAGCCCGACTCAGGCTTCTCCTAACCTCCCGAAAACCCCCAAGATCTGCCGCTCGAACCGCCAGCTTCACCCTTGTCTCCAATTCTTCTCACATGTCCTGAAACACCACAGCCGTTGATCGTAAGGTGCCCCCTTCTTTACAATCGGAGCGGCAGCCGTTTCAGAAGTTGCTGGCTTGTCCCGGCGTTTTGCTTTTCTGCCCTGAAAGGTGACCCCCCCTTGTACGAAAAGACCACCTTGGCCAACGGCCTGCGCATCCTCACTGCCCCTATGCCCCACACCTATTCGGTGGCCGTCGCCATCTACGTGGGGGCGGGCTCCCGCTACGAGCGCAAGGAGCAGGCCGGCCTCTCCCACTTCGTGGAGCACCTCTGCTTCAAGGGGAGCGAGAAGCGCCCCACGTCCAAGGACATCTCCGAGGCCATCGACAGGGTGGGCGGCATCCTCAACGGCGGCACCGACCGCGAGCTGACCGTCTACTACTGCAAGGTAGCTGCGCCTCACTTCCCCCTGGCCCTGGACGTCCTGGTGGACATGGTACGCGCCCCTCGCTTCGATCCCCAGGAGATGGAGAAGGAGCGCCGGGTGATCCTGGAGGAGCTGGCCATGACCGCCGACACCCCCAGCCAGCTCGTGGACCTGCTCATGGACCAGGCCCTTTGGGCCGACCAGCCCCTGGGCTGGGACGTCGCTGGCACCGAGGAGTCCGTCAAGGCCATCGACCGCCAGATGGCCTTCGACTACCTTTCTCGCCAGTACGTGCCCAACAACACAGTGGTCACCGTAGCCGGAAACATCGACCACCGCCAGGTGGAGGAGCAGGTGGCCGCTTTCTGGAGCGACTGCCCGCCTGGCTCCCCCTCCCCCTGGTATCCCGCCACCGATGGCCACGGCCCCCGCTGCGCCTTGCGCTATAAGAAGAGCGAGCAAGCCCACCTCTGCCTGGCGGTGCGAGGCATTCCCCTACAGCACCCCGACCGCCATGCCCTTGCCCTCCTGTCGGTGATCCTGGGCGAAGGCATGAGCAGTCGCCTCTTCCTCGAGCTGCGCGAGAGGCAGGGCTTGGTCTACGACGTCCACAGCTACGTCAGCCACTTCCTGGACACCGGCGCCTTCACCGTCTACGCCGGCGTCGACCCCGCCAAGACAGTCGACGCCCTCAAGGTCATCCTCGGCGAGCTCGTGCGCCTGCGCGACGGCGTTGGCGAGGAGGAGATGGCCAAGGCCAAGCAGCTCTCCAAGGGCCGCCTGCTGCTGCGCCTGGAGGACACTCGCAGCGTCGCCGGCTGGCTGGGCGGCCAGGAGCTGCTGCTGGGCGAAGTGCGCACCCCCGACCACGTCGTCCAGCTCCTGGAGGCGGTGACCATGCAGGACGTCCAGCGGGTGGCGCGAGCCCTTCTGGTAGACGACCAGTTGCACATGGCCCTCGTCGGCCCCTTCCGCAGCGACCGCCGCTTCGCCCCCCTCCTCAAGCTGTAGCCGCAGCGCCCAGGGCGGACCGATCCTCGATCGCACCCGCCAGGGTTGACGAAGGAGTGGAAGCCGGGCCTGTGCATACCGACGTCAACCCAATGTATACTCTGGTTCTCCTGAGGTTTACTGAAGTCTGCCGTCTGGCCGTGTTAACTTATTGGGGAGACGACGGAGCCGTGCTCACCGACTCGTTAGCGGAAAAGGGTAGGCCCGGTCTGTGAGAGACCATCCTGCCAGGCCGGCGGCCGGGCCTGCCCCCAGCCCGCCGCCCATCGCCCTCGTCGGCCCCTTCCCACGGCCCTTTTCCGTAAGGGCAACGCGATCAGCTCATGCTCTGCGGTCGCTTTCCTCGTCATGGCGCAAGTGAACCCCTGCATTGGGATGCTATAATGGTTGGCGGTGAACCCCGGGGGACGACGCGGGATGAGAGAAACCAAGACTAAGGCACTCCGCTTTACGCATATCCACCTGGAGAATTGGCGGAACTTCGCCATGGCCGAGGTGGACCTCCAACGCCGGGCGTTTCTGGTCGGGCCTAACGCGTCGGGGAAGTCGAACTTTCTGGATGCGTTTCGCTTCCTCCAAGACATCGTGTCGGTCGGCGGTGGCTTCCAGGAAGCCGTTCGCAAGCGGGATGGGGTGTCGAGCCTCCGAGCCCTGGCGGCTCGCCGTTATTCTGACATTGTGGTGCGAGTCCGGATCGGCAGCGAAGAAAATGCCTCGGCCTGGGAGTACGAGCTTTGCTTCTCTCAAGACAACCTCCGCCGGGCCGTCATTAAGAAGGAGGCGGTTACGAGGCAGGGATCGATCCTTTCGACTCGGCCAGATGACCAAGACCAGACGGACCCGGAGCGACTCACGCAAACCTACCTCGAACAGGTCTACGCCAACCAGGAGTTCCGCGACGTAGCGACCTTCTTTTCGTCCGTTCGCTACCTGCACATTGTGCCCCAACTGGTTCGCGAGCCGGATCGCTCGTTCGGAAAGACGAGTGATCCCTTCGGTGGAGACTTTCTTGAGCAGCTGGCGAGCACGGCCAAGGGGACCAAGAATGCTCGCCTGCGGCGCATCCAAGATGCACTGAAAGTCGCAGTACCGCAGCTCAAGGAACTCGAACTGTGGCGGGATCCGCGCGGCACCCCACATCTGCGCGGCAAGTACGAGCACTGGCGTCCACAGGGAGCGTGGCAGACGGAAGCCCAATTCTCGGACGGTACGCTAAGGCTGCTCGGCCTGCTCTGGGTCGCGCTGGATGGCACAGGCCCATTGCTCCTCGAGGAGCCAGAGATGTCCCTTCACCCGGAGGTCGTTAGGCTTATTCCCCAGATGTTCGCACGTATCCAACGCCGCTCAGGCCGGCAGGTGTTGATCAGCACCCACTCCCCCGAGCTCTTACAGGATAGCGCGATCGGTCTGGACGAAGTGTTGCTGCTGCAGCCGAGGCAAGAGGGAACGTCCGTTCAACCCGCAAGCTCGTTCCCTGACATCCAGGCACTCCTCGAAGGCGGCCTGAGCCTTGCCGAGGCGGTGGTTCCCAAGACCCGGCCTGAGAAAGTCCAGCAACTGACGCTCTTCGGGGATCTTTGAATGACGGGGGCGAGCGGTGTCGTCATCCAGGGCGCCGTGGAGGGCCTCCTGGACGAGGCGGCGCTGCGCCGTCTGATTGAGCACGTGGGGGCCACGCCGGGGTCTGTGCATGGCAAGAACGGCAAGCCCAATCTCTTGCAGAAACTTGGCGGCTACAATCACGCAGCTCGCTTCACTCCTTGGGTTGTACTCATTGACCTGGATCACGACGCGGACTGCGCGCCCCCCGCCTTGCAGTCGTGGCTACCCAATCCCGCGCCCTACATGTGTTTTCGTATCGCTGTGCGGGAGATCGAGGCCTGGCTCCTAGCGGACCGTGAGCGGCTGGCCCGGTTCCTCCGGATCCCTGTTTCGTGCGTGCCAAATAGCCCCGAAGCCCTCCCTGACCCCAAGCGCACCGTAGTCGATCTTGCACGTCGCTCACGACAGTGGGCCATCCGTGAGGACATGGTGCCACGGCCAGGCAGCGGCCGCAGCGAAGGGCCTGCCTACACTTCTCGCATGATGGAGTTCGCCATGGACTGGAAAGCAGGCTGGCGGCCCGACGTCGCAGCTTCCCTGTCGGCAAGCTTGGACCGCTGCTTGCGCTGCATGGGTCGGCTCGCCGCCCGCGCAAATTCACCAGCCTCAAAGCACTCCCGCTAACTCGCGGCTCACACCGCGTGCCACTTCCCCCTTCCACCTCTCGCCTGCCCGCCCTACCATAGACCCGCAGCTGCCCCGATGCATCGGGGCCCATCGACCGCAAGCTGCGGGTTTCAACCCGCAG
>Ga0315280_10009010_pt1 | contig 12944 bp, 11 predicted proteins | sample YL17G06_40_MG_FD_203697 | JGI IMG/M metagenome (GOLD analysis project Ga0315280, IMG submission 203697) | Sediment microbial communities from Yellowstone Lake, YNP, Wyoming, USA - YL17G06_40 | ecosystem: Environmental > Aquatic > Freshwater > Lake > Sediment | place: USA: Wyoming | collected...
CGACAACTCGATGGTGTGCAGCCAGGTGTTTACGGTCACAACATCTTCTGGTCTGATTCTCAGGCAATCGCTCACGATAGCATGTGCGACTCGAACCGACATCATTTATCCACCCGAAATAGTAGGGTGAAGTGCCTGATAAGACTTGAAGCATCACGTGTTTCTTTGGTCCGAATCCGTGAGCAGAGCTGAACGATTCCAGCGAAACTGAGAGTAGACACGGCATCCGCAGACCAGTTGCTGGGCGTGCCGTGATTTCCAGGCGAAAAGTTACCGCAAATGCTTCCTCCGTCACTTGGCAAAAGCAATCGTAAACTGGGTGCGACTTTCCAAACGCGAAGTAGCAACCTTACACATCGCGGGAAAGTCCTGAGGTGAAGTAGGCAACAGTCGATGTCTTCCAGTCTTGTTCCAAGCTTCCTCCTAACCTTTCGTGAGGGACTGGAAGCAACGCTGATTGTGGTGATCGCGGCCTCGTATCTCAATAGAACTGGAAAGCGGAAACTGAACACATTTTTGTATTCTGGTGTGATTGCAGCAGTTGGAGCCAGTCTTCTGCTTGGACTAGGAATATCGATGGTCTATGGTGGCTTGGAAGATGCGTTCGCCGGAGTGTTTGACGGGGTTGCTGCCCTAACTGCCGCTGGCGTATTGACCTACACGATCGTTTGGATGACTCGTCACGCCCAAACCATAAGGTCAGAGTTGGAGCACAAACTGGAGTCCTCCATAACGGCAGGACAGCTCCTAGGAGTAGCATCTCTATCCTTTGTTGCCGTATTCAGAGAAGGTGTTGAGACAGTCCTCTTCCTCACAACCCTCGCGGTCATCGACTTCTCCGGTACGCTGGTCGGGGCCCTGATTGCATCCCTGACTGCGATTGCAGTCGCCGTGCTTCTGATGAAGGGCATCCGTCGATTGAATATCAACCGCTTCTTTGAAGTGACAAGCATACTTCTGATAGTCTTTGCAGCTGGGCTGACCGGCTACGGCGTTCACGAGTTCGTGGAAGCTGAAGGACGTTCAGGCATGGAGCTTGGAATTCTAGGACAACAAGCGTTTAACATCAACCCTCCGGTCAACCCAGACGGAACCTACCCCCCGCTGCACGACAAAGGCGCGATAGGGTCCGTGTTGGCGACGCTGGTGGGATATGCCGGCAACCCGGATTGGTTGAGAGTCATCGCATACCTAGCATACTGGGTCGTGCTTGGCACATATCTAGTCCTAACAAACAGAATGATGAAGCGCCAATAGGATGAGGTGCAATGACCTTAGGCCAAGGATCCTGAGGGTCTTTCGGTGATCGCGTGTGACCTGCAATAGGGAGAATGCATCTCCCAACGTTCTCTCAGTTCACGAAAACTTAAGTAGACTTCTCAGTTATGTCCGAAAGCTCAGGGTCCGTAGCTCAGTCAGGCAAGTTAGTCTGCCCTCGAAAGGTAGAGCAGCGGTCTCGCAGGAGCAAGGCTGAAGCTCTTAACCGCTGAGGGACACCCGAAGGTCGAGGGTTCAATTCCCTCCGGACCCGCCATTTCAAAGGTTCTAGGGGGAGGGCGAGCGCGTGACGCTTCGCGTGCAAAGCGTCAATGGAGCGAGCTTCTACGTCTGGCGTATCGATGGACTGGGCTCTAATCATGACGCTTCTGGATGACATGCTACCCAGTGGCCAAGAGCTACCTGGGTCAATTCGGGCCTGTCTCTTGTGCAGGTGCTTGTCGCCCTGGGGCATCGAGGATGAAACTTGCACCCTGAGGGAGGTTCTATCATGGTTGGGACTTCTCCTTTTATGATCTCCAGTTCACCTTTGTAGGCTCTGTCGATTCTAGGTATTGAGTTCATTAGGCCTATCGTGTATGGATGCTTGGGATCTTTGAATATCGTGTTCGTATCGGCTGACTCCACCACGTTTCCCGCGTACATGACCACTACCTTGTCGCAGAATCCGGCGACCAGGCCCAGATCGTGAGTTATCAGGATTACAGATGTCCTGAATTCTTCCCTGAGGCTCTTCATCAGTCTCATGATCTGAGCCTGAATTGTAACATCCAGCGCCGTGGTGGGCTCGTCGGCGATGAGAAGGGATGGGCGACAAGACAAGGCCATGGCTATCATCGCTCTCTGATTCATCCCGCCGCTAAGCTGATGAGGGTAATTGTTGATTCGCTTCTCAGGATCGGGGAGACCCACGATCCTAATCATTTCTACAGCCTTTTCGACGGCCTCCTGATGGGAGAGACCTTGATGCCGCTCTATGGCCTCAACTATCTGTGTTCCAATCGTGTACACGGGGTTAAGTGAGGTCATAGGATTCTGGAAGATCATGGATATCTTGTTCCCTCGGACGTCTCTCATCTCCTCCTCGGTCTTTTCGATCAGATTCTCTCCTCGGAAGTAGATCGTGCCATCCACTATCTTGCCGGGAGGCGAGGAAATCAATCTGAGGATCGAGAGAGCCGTGACGCTCTTTCCACACCCGGACTCTCCCACTATCCCCAAAGTCTGCCCCGTGTCAACCCTCAAGTCAATTCCATCGACAGCTTTCACGATGCCTCGTCGAGTGTAGAAATATGTCTTCAACCCCTCTACCGAAAGGAAAACCGCACCTTCTCGTTCCATCGTGATACACTCCTCATTCCGAGAAGGGGCATGCAACAAACTGATTGGGCCGTATCTCTATGAACTCCGGTTCGTGAGTTTCGCACCAGTCTCTTTTCATGAAGCATCTCGTGTGGAAGCGGCAGCCTGAAGGCGGGTTGACAGGACTTGGAATGTCCCCCGTCAGGATGATCTCCTCTCTCTTGAGTTCTGGGTTGGGAACAGGGATAGCGGACATCAGCGCCCGCGTGTACGGATGCGCCGGCGAAGTGAAGAGAGCCTCTATGGGAGCGATTTCCACCAATTTTCCAAGGTACATGACACCGACCCTTTCACAGACATACCTTATCACTCCTAGATTGTGGGCTATGACTAGGTATGTGAGCTGGAACTCTCTCTGCAGCTTCTTCAGGAGATTGAGGATCTGGGCTTGGATCGAGACATCGAGGGAGGAAACAGGCTCATCAGCCACTATGAACTTCGGTTCAACCGCAAGCGCCCTAGCTATACCTATTCTCTGTTGTTGTCCTCCACTGAATTCGTGAGGATACCTGTGTAGGTACTCAGGCCTCCCCATGCCCACTTTTTCCAATAAATCGATGACCCTCTCCTTTCTTTCGGCCTTGTCAGGAAACAGTTGGTGAATGTCTAAGGCCTCGTCTATTGTCTGTCCAACGGTGCGGCGAGGATTCAACGAAGAGTAGGGGTCCTGGAAGATGATCTGCATCTCTCGCCTAAGCTTTCTGAGTTCCTCCCTGTTCAATGCGAAGACATCGTTGCCCCTGAAATATACATGCCCCGCCGACGCGGGCATCAATCCAAGCACTAACCTGCCAGTTGTCGATTTGCCGGAGCCGCTCTCTCCTACGAGTCCAAATGATTCTCTCTCATAGATATCGAAGGTAATGTCATCGACAGCCTTGACGATCTCGGCCTTTGAGATCAATCCGAGGGTCTTCTCTTGATCGAAGTATTTCTTCAACGCCTCGACTTTTACTAGAGCCTCCAAAGACCTTTCCTCGTCCAAGGCTTTCGAATCTTGTTTCGATCATCCTCTAGCAGTTCTGATGCGCGGGTCCAACACGTCCCTCAGTCCGTCCCCCATGAGATTAAACGCAAGGACCACAGTTGCTATTGCAATGCCAGGGAAGGTTGCGACCCAAGGCGCCACAGCCAAGTAGTTACGCCCTGTGCTAATCATCAATCCCCATTCAGGAGTAGGAACTTGCGCTCCCAGGCCGAGGAAACTGAGGCCGGCTCCCTCTATGATTGCCCAGCCTATGTCTAGGGTGACTTCAACGATCAGAGGGGCAAGGCAGTTGGGCAGGATATGGAGTAGCATGATACGTAGATCGTTGGCTCCAAGGGCTCTTATCGCTTCTACATAGGTGCGCTCTCTTATCGATAGGACCTGGCTCCACGTAAGCCGGGCATACGTGGGGATACAGACCACCCCTATCGCGATCATCGCATTCCTTAGGCTCGGCCCCAATACGGCGGCAATGGCGATTGCCAAGACGAAATATGGGAAGGCAAAGAGGATGTCCATAACCCTCATGACAAAAGCTTCGACGTAACTGCGGAGATAACCTGCAATCAGCCCCAGCACAATTCCCACGCTGGCACCTATGGAGACGGCGATCAGACCCAGCTGTATGGAGATCTGGGCGCCCCAGAGTATTCTACTCAGGATATCTCTTCCGAATTCATCAGTTCCCAACAAGTGTGCTTGGGATGGCGGCTGCAATCGATTGACCATGTCCATCTCTATCGGATCGTACGGAGCGACAGACGGCCCTACAAGGGCGACGATGACAAATGAGAACGTGATGATAAGGCCTAGCAAAGAGGCTTTACTCTTTATGAAATCCTTCACCATTTCACGTCTCTGGCTCAGAGATCTCACCTGTACCTTATTCTCGGATCCAGAAATCCGTAGATCAGATCAATCACGAGGTTCGTTAGAGTGAACATAAGCGCGAAGAACAAGACGATCCCCTGTATGAGAGGATAATCCCTCTTCATCACCGCGTTCACCATCAACATTCCCAGCCCAGGCCATGCGAATATCGTCTCGATGATCACAGATCCTCCAAGGAGATATCCCAAGGTCATTCCGATTACAGTCGTCACTGGGATCATAGCGTTCTTCAACGCGTGACGATAGATTATGACACGCTCTTTGAGACCCTTCGATCGAGCTGTTCTGATGTAGTCTTGTTCTAGGACCTCGACCATTGTTGCCCTCACCATTCTTGCAACCATCGTTGCGCTGGAGAATCCGAGCGCGAAGCTGGGCAAGACCATCGTCCTGAGCCCATCAATGGAGAAAAGCTCGGTGCTCACGCCCATCGACGGGAACCAGCGGAGATAGAGCGCGAATATTAGAATCAGCACTATTCCCGTGAAGAATGGCGGCAACGATATGCCAAGGGTCGAGATGACGCGACTGACGTAGTCTATTGCTGAATCCTTCTTGACAGCCGATACGATGCCAAGAGGCATAGCGATCAACATGCTAACTAGCAGCCCGAATAGGGCCAATCTCAAGGTCACCGCGAAATGATCAGCTACTAAATATAGCACCGGCATATTCATCTGAAAAGACCGACCTAAATTCCCTTGAAGAGCATAGTACAGCCACGAAAAGTATTGCAGATACAACGGCTGATCCAATCTGAGTTCATGCCTTACTCGCTCGATCACCTCCTCAGTGATGGCCTGTTTTCCGAGCATGACTCGGACTGGATCACCGGGAATGAAGTGCATCAGTAAAAATGTGATTATGGATATTCCGAGCAGGACCGGAATTACTGCAAGCACTCGTTTAGCAATATAGCGCAGCATATGAAGCCAGCGCGTAGAATAGACCTATGTGTCTGCGGGGCCGTATTGGGTCTACTTCTTCCATACTCCTCTCAGCAAGTACTGGTAGTGAGGTCCGACCTGGAATCCGTGTATGTGTCTGGATAGAGCCCATGAAAACCCTGGATCATGCAGCCAAGCCGCCGGTGCTTCGTCCATTACTATCTTGAAGGCCTCCGTGTAGAGGCCAGAACGTTCCCCCTGATCAGTGATCACACGGGCTCTGTGGACAAGCTCGTCGAATTTGTCGTTCTTCCAATGTACCCAGTTTATGGGCGAAGTTGACTCGAAGACCGTGTATAGGACGTTGTCCGGATCCGGAATGTCGGCTCCCCAAGCCATCATGAAGAGCTGCGTCTCCTTGCCAGCCGAACAGGCGGCATCAAGGGATGCGGCGTCGAGGTGGATAATCTTCACATTGACTCCGATCTTTGCTAGGCTTGCCGCGCAGATCTGTCCGTCATCAATATTCCAATCAGTAGCATGCATTGTCACGTCCAAGCCTTTGGGGTATCCTGCCTTGGCCAGCAACTCTTTGGCCTTGTCAGGGTCGAAGTTGTAGCCAACTATATCTCCGGGATATCCCCAGAGATTTGGTCCATACGGACCTAACGATCTGGCGAGATGGCCTCTGAATTGCACCAATACTGCACCATAGTCGACCCCATGCGAGAGCGCTTGGCGCAGGGTCACATTATCCTTGAACGGGGGTTGGCTACAGTTGAAGCCCATGTAGTAGGCGCCTATCTTGTGATCGTCAATGGTGACTAGGTCCTTGTTCCCCTTCATCTGCTCAATCATGTCATAGGGGATGTCGGCACCGATGTCTATCTCACCGGTCTGTACTGCAACCGCCCTCGTGGTTCGCTCAGGTATCTCTTTGATGATTATCTTGTCAAGGTGAGGCCGCCCAGCCCAGTAGTTCTCATTGGCTTCCATAGTAAGGTGATCGTTGACCTTCCACTCCACGAATTTGAATGGGCCTGATCCTACGCCGAATGCATTTGATGAGAGGTCTCCCTTTAGCTCCTCAACCCTCTTCTTATTCATAATCACGGAGGGAGGTGCTGCGAGTGCTGCTAACATGATTGCGTTGGGCTCCTTCAGTATGAACTTCGCGGCATAATCGTCTATAACTTGGATCTTGTCTATCGATGAGAAGTAGGCATAGTATGACGCCTTGGTCTCAGGGGCTAGGAGCCTTTCGAATGTGAATTTGACATCATTCGCTGTCAACTCGGTTCCATCGTGGAACTTCACCCCTTTCCAGAGATGGAATGTGTACTCCTTCCCGTCGTCCGATATTTCCCAGGCATAAGCTAGATTCGGAATGATATTTGCAGTGTTTCCTTCGAAGACAACGAGCTGGTCCATAGTATTCTGGGCGGCACCGTATGAGGCCTCGTCCGTCATGATGTGAGGGTCAAGATTCAATACAGGACTTCTATACGTAATGTATAGCGTTCCTCCCTGCACGAATGAAGTGGGAGCCTGCACCTCTTTCTTGGGAGCAGCCGGATTCAATGCAGGATAGGCGCCATATCCTATCGCTCCGCCTACAACCAGACCTCCGACCGCAGCGGCCGCAGTCTTCAGGTAATCCCTTCTAGTAAGAGGTTTCGTCAAGACTTTGATTCACCATGGAATTAACTCAGTCCAAGCTCGTACTTAAGACTAACCTTGTGGAATTGTCCAACCCTAGTATCGGTGTTTCACATGTGAGCGGTGAAGTACCACATTGGAATGACCGGTCTCAGGGAACCGAGATGGGATATCTGCCGTACTTTCGTGCCGTTTCCACCATCGCGAGGCAATTCTCGAGCTTGGCGTCTGCGAACCATGAGTTGCTTGAACTAAGCATGTATCCTTCGCCCGGAGCTGCTTGTCTCAGGCAGTTCTTGGTCTCTTGGATTACTTCGTCGGCGTTCTTTCGACATAAAGTGTCGACGGACACGTTGCCAAAGAGTATCAGCTTCTCGCCGTACTGCGACTTTATCGCTCCAATATCCATGCCGGCGGTTGGATCCAAAGAGTGTAGGTCGTCAACAATCTGGGCCAGATCTGGCAGAAGCGGGTTGAGGTTTCCGTCAGAGTGTTTGATGAACTTCACACCCAGTCTGTGAGTCTCCTCGACTTGGCGCCTCAGATTCGGGAAGATTACCTCTCGGAAGAAGCGCGGGGAAACCATTGGGCCGTTCTTCTCTGAATAATCCCCCCCGCTGATGACAAGATCGACTTGAACCTCGCGTAATCGTCTTATGATCTTCACATTAAAGTTCGCGAGTTTCTCGATCGCTTTCCTGATGAGCTGAGGTTTCTCGTAGAGCCACCGCACGAAATTGTCAGGTGTGAACATTTCCCACACGTGTGCAAAAGGATCGCGAATGAAAGCGCCGAAGGCAAAGTCGTCTTTGACAAGCTTCCTCATCCGCTCGATTCCAAATAGCCTACCGGGAGCGTCAGGGTGTGGTAAGGCGAACTTGTCGAAATCATCGGGGCTGTGAAAGACACCTCTGAACGGAGACCAAGTTCTCGTCACAGATGTGTAGCGTAGGATCCGGCCCCATTCATCTGTAATTCAAGACTATTCGTTCTAGATGGCCGTTGTCCTGGAAGCATCTCAAATGAGTCTGGCTATTCTATCTGCGTCGGCGACTGCCTCCAGTATTCTTGCGGGGTTGACGCAGTCACCTATGGAGAACGAACTGGCGCATGCGTTGGTCAATTGCTGTACCACGGTCTTGTCAGGCGCAAGTCCCACGGCGAGTACAACTGAGTCAGCCAACAGTTCCGCGCGTTTTCCATTTTTGTGGGCAATGCGAATAGCCGATGCCATAATCTCTTGTACCTGTGATGATGTGCAAGTTTTCACTGGTGCCTTTTCGAGTAGTTCCCTAAGCACGGTCGAATTGTTCTTTATCTCATTAACCATTAGAATATCGTCCAAGACTTCAACTATGGCCACATCTTTGCCTAGTTTGGAAAGGTATAGCGCCGTTTCGCATCCTACATCTCCTCCCCCGATCACAACAACGTGATCTCCCTTTACTTCGTCTGCATCTGTTAGGGCATCCACCGCGCTCATAACGTGTTTGCTGTCTCCTCCAGGTATCTTGAGTCTGGTTGGTTCTGCTCCGATAGCAACTACGAGTACATCTGCTTTGATTTCTCTCACTAGCTCTGGAGTGACTTTCTTGTTGAGTTTCACCTCAACTTCGCTGTCCTTGATCTCTGCACGATAGTAGTCTAGTAGGGCTCTAACGTCTCTCTTGAATGGTGGAGTGCTGCCTGGGATAAGCAAGCCCCCTAGTTCATCTTGCTGCTCGTACAAGGTGACCCTGTGGCCTCTTCTTGATGCGATCAGAGCACACAACATGCCAGCGGGACCTGACCCAACTACCATGACGTCTTTCTTGATTCGTGCTTCTATTAGTGGCTCTTCATTTTCTCGCTCCAAATAGGGGTTCACGGTACATGCGATTGCTTCTTCGACTGCGACGACTTTGTGATGACAGACATTGCATCTTATGCATGGGCGGATTCTGTTTCCCTGTTTCGCCTTATTGGGCCATTCAGGATCGGCCAGCAACGCCCTTCCTATGGCAACCATATCCGCCTTTCGTTCAGCGATCAGGGTATCCGCTTCTCCAGGGTCGATGATTCCAGCTGCACACATTATTGGAGCATTGCTGATGTGTTTCTTGAGGTTCTCAGACAACTCCGACAATGTGTTTCGAGGCGAGTACATGGGTGGCATCGCAGGATATGGGGATCTAATTGCGGCTGGAGGATAGAAGTCAGATGTCTGCACGTGCAGGTATACAACGCTTTCATCCGCCATTCTTTGGCCGATCTTGACCGCTAATTCGTGATTCACGCCGTTCGGCAGTTGCTCCCACGCACTGAACTTGAAGCCGACAGGAAATTCCTTACCGCAAGTCTCTCTTATTCCTCGCATTATCTCAGTTGGGACGCGCATTCTCCTGTCGAAGTCACCACCATAGTCGTCATCTCTTCTGTTGAAATGCGGTGACATGAACTGACCCACCAGGTATGAGTGTGCTCCATGCAGCTCGACGCCGTCAAACCCTGCTTCCTGCGCTCTGCGCGCTGATTGAACGAAGTCTTGTATGATTTCTTCAATCTGCTCCTTGGAGAACTCTTTGGGTCTGTTGATGAACTGGGGGCTTTCAATGGAGGATGGAGCATAAGTCTCGCCAGTGTCTTTCCCACCCAAAGCCATCATCTGCATGAAGGCGGCAGAACCGAATTTCCGGGTGGCTCGTGCATACTTTTGCAGGCTGGACATGAAGCGGTCTTCGTAGGCGCCCGCCAGAACCGCGTTCCCATATCTTGTCGCTTGGAAACCCTCGCTTATGAAAAGTCCAACTCCGCCTCTGGATCTCGCTTCTAAATATGGTATCAGTCTATCGGCGATTTGTCTATCGGGATGATAACCACCTATCGGAGCCATCGCTAATCTGTTCTTGATCTCAATCTTACCTAATGATATTGGATTGAAAATGTACCTGAAAGGATGCAATGTAATCAATGCGGCAAATCGCTAGCTAGGCTTATAAGTCCAGACCTCAAATTCACGACTAAAATGGGCACGTTCCTGATGACTCAAACCAAAATATCCTTCGCCAGCGATGTCCACGGCTCCGAAAAGGGCTTCATGAAGTTCATAAAAGCCAGCAAGTTCTATGAAGCAAACGTCCTCATTCTTGGGGGAGACCTCACAGGCAAAGTTGTAATTCCAATTGTAGAACAATTCGACGGAAGCTACTCGACACAGGAAATCAAAGACAGGGCTGAGATGCTGGGTCCTGCCAAGCAAGGGCAATACAATGAGTTGCGCAGGCATTTCACGGAAGTCGTTGATGGCGTGAACCAGCCGCGCTTTCAGCGTTTCCGCGCTATGCCCATGCCAAACCAGCAGCCTCCTATTGCGGAAGTCGTCTTGGTCCAATACGACGGAGTTACACCCAGAATCGTTGAAATCGCAGAGGATGGGGCACCAACCAACTACGAAGGTTCTGGGTATCAAGCAATTGGCTCAGGTGACATCTTCGCTAGGTCAAGCTTGTATGGATACAAGACCCACGAACTGACCCTTGATCAGTCCAAAGTCCTCGCGTACATGACGATTCAGAAGGCGATCGACATAGCAGCTCTGGGTTTGGGTCATCCCATCGACATTTGGACACTCGCCAAGAAAGGTGGCGTCGCAACCGTGGAGAGAATATGCGAAGAGAAGCACAAGAATGCCTTGAGAGACACCGCAAACGCGATATCTGAGGCTCAGGCGCTCACAACGCTATCGGAACATGGAGAGGTCTCAAAAAGAAAATGGGGGCGCAAGCAACCGCCTCCAGCATGGCAGCCGCATGCGCAATAACCGTGGCCGTCGGCGCTAACTTCGTCCTGTATGGGCCCATAGAATCCACAAACCAAATGTTTCCGGCAATCGCGATGGTCGACGCTGGCTACGCTCAGCTGGCAATGGAAGATGGCACGATGCCAGACCCCAAGCACACCATCTTTAGGATTGCCTAGCTGAGCACTAGCGTGAGGACTCGATTTGAAGAACTTGTCAAAGACCGAGATAGATCGTGCGCTTGAGCTGCACCGAAAAGCAACGGTAGTGAATGGGCTGTCGGTACTCTTCGATTCTACAATGTCCGGTTTGGATACGTACCGACTCATTCCAAGGTTCCGAGAATACGTTAACCTCCTAAAGGAAGGAGGAGTGACAGCGGTCAATTTCACCGCTGCCATAAATCAGAACTGCCACGAAGCGTGTAAGAAGATCGCTCAGATACTACGGGCCATCCACGAGCTTCAAGAGCAAAGAGTCATTCAGATACACGAGGTCGAAGATATTCACAGAGCAAAACGTGAGCAGCTCGTCGGGCTGATTCTTGGATTCCAGAACGTAATGCCGATTGAAGACAATCCGGATCTTCTTTGGCTATACAACGCGTTAGGAGTCAAGATCATTCAGTTAACCTACAATGCTCGGAGTTTGGCGGGTGATGGATGCTTTGAGAGAACCGATGCAGGCCTCAGCGAGTTTGGCATGGAACTGGTCAGGAAGATGAATCAGCTTGGCATCCTGATCGATGCATCTCATTGTGGCCACCAGACCACTCTCGATGCCATAGAGGCGTCGAGCGATCCCATCGCTATTACGCATTCGTCTGCTCGCCACTTCAATCCTTTGACCTATCAGCGGTCAAAGACTGACGAGCAAATAAAGGCACTCGCTGAGAAAGGAGGCGTCATGGGGATCATAGCTGAATCAACTTTTCTTGCTCCACGCGGGCACGAGGATACTACTATCGACAACTGCTTGGCTCATATCAACTACGTGGCTGAACTCGTAGGAGTAGACCATGTCGGCATCGGCTCAGACGTAATTGAGTTCATAGATGACAAATTCGTAAGCGACCTCAGGACAAGGGGACTATCACATTCAAGCAAGCCCTTCGACGTATTTCTCGAGGCCGGATACCTCTCGAAGACCCGCTTCGAAACAATGTATCCGCGCGAATTCAACACACTTGCCAAGAGCCAGAACATCACCATGGGACTAGTTGCCGCCGGATTCTCCGACGATGAAACTCTAAAGATTCTAGGAGCGAATTTCCTCCGACTGTTCGCACGGGTCTGGAAGAAGGCTCCTGTTCAGAAACGTGGCGAGCAGTGAAAAAGTAGGGCGATTGCTCCACGACCCGAAGGCCGATCACGGTGCATCCGAGAAGATGAGCCGCAATTCACCATCTCCCAGAACGAGGATTATATCATTGGAAAGGCTCGATGGTGCTCTGTGGATTTCATGAAGTACAACATTCTCGTGACCTATCCGATCCATCAAGACGCAGTCGAACTCCTGCGAAGATACGCGAACGTAGAAACAAGGCAGTCCGAACAACTGCTGTCTGAGGACGAGATTGCCTCACAGGTGCCTGGAAGACATGCAGTCATAATCGATGGGGAACGGTTCACAGCCAAGGTGATGCAGAGAGCCGATAGGCTGCGTGTGATCGGGAGGTTTGGAGTAGGCATGGAGGAACTGGATCTCGCGGCCGCAACGAGGTTCGGCATTCCTGTGACTTTTACGCCAAGCCTGTCCGAAGCGGTCGCAGATCATACGTTCGGGCTGATGCTTGCCACTGCGAGAAGAATCGCCGAGATAGATCGCGCCGTCAAGTCTGGTATCTGGGTTACGGACCCGTTCCTAGCCCAGGACATCTACGGTAAGACTCTCGGAATAGTCGGTTTAGGGAGAATAGGAGTCGCGGTTGCAAGAAGAGCGAGGGGATTCAACATGCGGATTCTGTATTTCGACTTGTACAGACGACCGGAGCTTGAGCGGGAGCTTGACACACAATTCACAGCTCTGACGAATGTGCTTCAGGAGTCCGATTTTGTAAGCATCCACACGCCTCTCTCAGAACAAACCCGAGGTCTGATCG
>Ga0315280_10009011_pt1 | contig 12943 bp, 14 predicted proteins | sample YL17G06_40_MG_FD_203697 | JGI IMG/M metagenome (GOLD analysis project Ga0315280, IMG submission 203697) | Sediment microbial communities from Yellowstone Lake, YNP, Wyoming, USA - YL17G06_40 | ecosystem: Environmental > Aquatic > Freshwater > Lake > Sediment | place: USA: Wyoming | collected...
AGTATTTTCGTTAAAAGACTCATAGGTTAATTATAAAGGACTTGTAGTAACATCATCCTGTTCTTTTATAATGTCTTTTGTCAATCCTTCAATTGGCATAGCCGTAGAATAATTTTTATCTACCTTATCCACCCTGATTTTAGCGATAAACTTATCTCCACGGTAAACCGTAAATTCGGTGCCCACTTTTACTCCGGCATCTTCTCCCACACTAACAAGAACTATATTATGGGTTTTACTTACTGCCAACACTTTACCGCGGATTGTCTTGGGAACTTCAACAGGTTCCTTAATAGGCAGTTTTTTATAGTAATCCAACAATTCCTGGGCTTGTTTAGATTTTCTCGACAGTTCAATATATTGTTCATCTAAAGCGGCAAGGTTCTTTTTACCACGAGTTAATTCATCTTTATTTTCTATTAACCGTGCCGAGATTATATTCAAATCATTCTCTGCTTCCTGAAAACGTTTTCGATATGTCTCTATCTCACGCTCCATGTCTTCATTTCTTTTACTTTCAGCATCTATATCACGACTTAATCTTTCATTTTCTTGCGTGAGAGTGTTTAGCTCGGTTTGAGAACTGGCTAAATCGCTTTGTTTGTTCGTTAGTTCACCAAGAGTCTCTTGTGATTTCTGGCTTACAGTCTTCAATTGGTTAGTTAAACTTTTTGTTTCATTTTCCAAATCTGTTATGTCCGTATTCAGACGGTTTATTTCTTTTTCATCCCTATCTTTAATATCCTTGATTTCTTGTGTTTTTTCATAGAATTGCGCTTTATAATCTTGCCGATAATTAAAAATTGTCGTAGTAAAACCCAGATAGACCAAGCTCATTACAAAAATAAGCACGATAAATAACTTTGATAGTAAGTTCATAATACTCTGTTGTGTGCTAACTATAAGAGAAATTAATTAGTTTTTTGTCAAGTTAATTTTAATATTTTAGATATGATAATACAACATAATCCCAGTAAGCAAATAACCGGGAAATAATCACCCCACCGATTATAAAATGTCATCCCTCTCCCAATGGTAACTTTATCAGTGAGAGTACCGGCAATTTCTTTATAACATCCATTTGAATCTTTCAAAATATTCATTTCCCCCAAAGGTGAAATAAACGCAGAAATACCGGTATTGGTGGCGCGGATAAAACCGATTTTATTCTCCACCGCGCGGAAAACTGAAATGGCTAAAATCTGTTCCAGTTCAGCACCATTTCTAAACCAGCCATCGTTAGAAATATTGATGATAAATTGAGCGCCTTCACGGACGATTACTCGATTCATGTCCGGGAAAATACTTTCATAGCAAATTAATATCCCGAATTTATAGTCATGCCATTGGAAAAGGGAAAGATTTGTGCCGGGGTTTAATGTAGGCAGTCTTTTTAACTCGGAAAGCCTTAAAACCACTTTTTCTAACCATGGAAAAGTTTCACGCAAAGGTAAAGCTTCGCTTACCGGAACAAGATGAATCTTGTCATAACGCCCCAAAAGTTCCCCTCGTGCTGAAATAAAATAAGCACTATTGTATAATTTAAATTCATCAGGTAAGACACTATCATCACTTACCGCACCAATAATCATATCCGTCTGGCATTCCTGAACCGTTTCCTTCATATATTCTAATGATTCAGATTCGGCTTTTACTAAATAGGGAAACATCGTTTCTGCCCAGACGATTAAATCCGGTTTTTCTGCTGTTAACTGAAGTGAAAGAGCACGATGTTTCTCATAAATTTCGCTTCCTCGATTACGATTTAATTTCAGACGTTGTTCAATATTACCTTGCACTATTCCGATTTTTGGACCTAATTCAAATTGCAGTGATTTAATCCGAAAATAACCGTAGATAAGTATCCCCAATCCAAATCCAAGGATGATTAAACCACATAATACAACCTGTGGTCTGGTCTGACGTCTGGGTATTCTATGTATTACAAGACGATCTATAATAAAAACGAGGTACGAATTCACTGCTGCAATCAGGAAAGATATTCCATATACTCCGGTGATATCCGTTATCTGGATAAGAGTCTGCCATTGATATTGCGTATGCCCCAACAAGAACCACGGGAAACCGGTAGCAACATAAGCACGTGCCATCTCTAAAAATACCCATAATAACGGTATGCTCAGATAATATGCATTGTCACCAAAGCGCCTAAGAATCATTTTAGAAAGCCAGGCGAATAATAGAAAATACAAGCCGAGTATAAAACTTACGATTATCAATCCGGGCAGGGTGACAAAATGCAACCACCATAATCCCACCAGGAAAAATATAAAACCACTTAACCATGAAAAGAACATTAAACGGCGTGTATTGATTTCCATGCGGATATAAACCAGCCAGGGAACTAAGGCAATCCAGATTAACCAGCCTTGATTAGCCGGGTGATAACTTAACCATAGGAAAATTGCACTCAGTAAAACAAGTAGTGAATATTTCTTAGAGATGCTGGTTTGATATATCATAAAATCTTATTATTGATGGATAACAGAAACGTTGTTATCCTGAAGGTAAGCGTTTGAAAACCCGTTCACCTTTTAACACATCTAATCCACGCACCTGATAGGTTTTTAACCATTCCCAAATAATGCGTTCACTTGCTTTTAACTGTTGACTAATTTTGGTAACGCTCCAGCCGTTATTAGAATGCCAAACTGCTTGACCGCGACGCCGGGCACGAAGATTTCCTTGATGGAAACTATCGGATATAAATTTCTCCAATTCCTTTACTTGAACCGGTGAGAGTTTGACGAAAAAGTGACGCCGCGACATTTATTTTCTTCCTTGTTCTTGGGCTTCTTAAGTTCAAGATTTCAGCAAATAATCTTGAACTTAATCGCTAAAACCGCATTTAATTGCGTTCTAATTCTTGATTATATTGCAGTTATTAATCTAACTTCAAGATTGGTCTAAATATAAAATGAATATATTAAAGAGTTACCCTTCTAAATGCAATATAAAACAGATATTAGAAAAAGTCGGGGGGAGGGTATGGCAGGGAAGTAACCACCCTATGTTTGAGATGTTACCCCTACAAGACACAATTGTTACCCCTAACTGATTGAGATGTTACCCCGCAGGCTTGGACTTATAACGGGTGTTTGATTAAAGTATAACCCCCAAATGAATAAAAAGTTACTCCTCAAGCAAACACTTGTTACCCCGACAAGACTGACTTATAACCCCCAAAAGGCTGACTTATGACTACGCATAGTTTTGCGTAGTTACTTCGGTAGGGTAGGGGAGTAACCACCAAAAGGCAGAAGAATAACCCCTAAGCGAATCAATTATTACCCCCCAAAGTATGAGATATTACCCTATCCAAAAAAACGAAATTATGTAAGCGTTCACGGGTTATAAACACAAAGACATTCACCTCATTAGAAGCGATGTTACGAGGCGTAATAAAATAGACGAAACTTTACAAAATATGACTACGGACGCTTCTAACGGGGCAGGGGACACACAGAATGAGACGGGAAGATGAATTATCAAATATAGGCTCTTTGTGCCTTTGTGGTGAACGGTTACCAATAATTTAAGAAGACGTTTTCATTGCCTTTCTCTGATGATTTAATTATTTGACAGTTACTTTTAAACTAATTATAAATAACGTCTAAGGAGAAGAGCCTTGATGGCAAATTTGAATGACTCCCAACGAATTGGGTTAGTGTTCATAATCGGTTCTATTGTGATTGCCGGTTCAGCAGTAGGATATTTAATCGGCTATCTGATTGATAAAAAGTTTCAGACGTCACCTTGGTTTGTGACTATTTTTACCGGAATCGGATTAGTGATAGGTTTTATTCAAGCATATCGTATCAGTTATAGATTTTTTAAAGACTAAACAATGCAACTTAATTTAATTGAAGTCGGCTTGAGTTTAATTATAGGATTTGGTTTTGGCGCCTTTCCTTTCTTACTCTGGCGTTTAATCTTGCCCCTGGTGATTCAACCACAAAAACATAGTTCACCATGTTCAAGGAATAAAATAAAGAAACTTATATTAAACGTCATTCTAACCATTAAATTCATCATATTAGGTGCACTATTATATTTTCTGATTAAATTACCATGGTTAAATATTTCTATTTTTATTATTGGACTAATAATGGCTCCCCTATTTATTATTAGCTATGTTCTCGTTAAGAATTATATTACTATAAAATAATATCCTCAAACTAAAAAGATAGTATGACCGAACATCCGCCTACAATAGTAACATTATTATATTACTTGTTAAAAGAGCATGGGTTGTTACCGGGTTTCTTAAAAGACCCTCATTGGGGAGAACAATGGCTGGGATTAATCGTTTTCACCTGGCTCGTTATCCTGATTCTGGGAATAGTTTCTTTTATTGTCTCACGCAGGTTAAATAAAATTCCGAATAGACTTCAATCTGTTTTAGAATTAACCGTGGAAAAACTTGCTGAGTTATTGGATTCTCTCATTGGTCCGGGAGGACGTAAATATTTACCATTACTCGGTTCATTGTTTCTTTTTATTACTTGTTTAAATTTGATGGGATTAATCCCGGGAATAAAGTCCCCCACCTCTAACTGGAACTGTACTATTGCATTAGCATTGATAGTAATTATTTACGTGCAAGCAGTGGCGATTAAAGAAAATGGTTTCCTGGGCTATCTGAAACATCTCTCAGGCTCACCTAAGGGATTAATAATGTGGGGACTGGCGCCTCTAATGTTTCCCTTACATATATTAGGGGAAGCAGTAAAACCTCTTTCTTTGTCTTTACGTCTTTTTGGTAATATATCTGGTGAAGACACAATCATTCTTTCCATTGTGGGACTCGTTAAATCAGCCGGGTTATTTGCACCTTTACCGTTCATCCTGTTGTTGTTCCTGTTTGGATTAGCCGTGGTTACCTCATTTTTGCAGGCATTTATCTTTACGGCACTTTCGTCTATCTATATAATGATTTCAACCGCTCATACAGAAGAGCATTAAAACTACTATTAGAAAATAGCAAATAGTGAATTGCTGAGAGGAGGTGAGCAAGAGTGGATTTGGATATTGGACTTTTAGGATTAGCCATTGGTTTGGGAATAGCATTAGCCGCCGCGTTTGGTGCTCTTGGCCAAGCTAAGGCAATTAGCAGTGCTGTAGAATCAATCGCACGTCAGCCCGAGGCAGGCGGTAGGATATTTACCGCTTTGATTATCGGTTTGGCTCTTATTGAAACCCTTGTTATTTATACCCTATTGGTTACGGGTTTTATGCTTACGAAGAATCTGGATGATGTGATTAAGGCAAAGTATGGGACAGATAAAGTTAAAGCTCTTCAAGTAGAAGACGAATATAACAAAGCGAAAGGCGCAGGACATTAAGAATAACGCAGAAGCATAGAGCATTTAGAGCATATGATTATTCTAAAACTCTATGCTCTGCGTCTGTATTCTAAAGGAAACGTTTATTTATGGAGACTTTTCTTCAGACAATGGGTGCAAACTGGCAAACGATTGTTATCCTTGCGCTCAGTTTTATTATCCTGGTTTTTATTCTTAGTAAATTCCTTTTCAAACCATTACTCAAGTATATTGATGAGCGGAACAATGAAATAAAACAGACTTATGAAGGAATTGAGAAAAGCAAAGGGGAAATTACTCAACTCAAGGATAAATACCAAGCAGAATTGTCACAAATAGAAAAGGCAGCTTATGAAAAGATACAGGCGGCAATTAAGGAAGGCTTGACATTAAAATCTGATATTATTTCTGAAGCCCATGCCCAGGCAGACAATGTTTTAAGAAAAGCATCTCATGAAATAGAATTGGAAAAGAAAAAAGCATTAGCAGAGTTAAAAGGAGAAATTGTCAATCTTTCCATTATGGCTGCCGGCCGTGTAATTGAACAAAAGATGGACGAAGCAACTAACCAAAAGCTTGTGGAACAGATTCTTGATGAGATAGAAACAGCTAAACCCCGTTAGAAGTGAAGTAACGTAACGTGATGAAAGCCGACAAACTTATATTAAATATTGTTACTAACACTTCTAACGGGGTAAAGGCTCGAAAGCCTAAAACACCAAAATAGTAGAAGTTTTAAGCTAATTATGCCAACAAGTATCATTGCTCACAGGTATGCTCAGGCATTCATCAAAATGGCGCAAGCCAAGGGAATTATTGATGAAGTCGCAGCGGATTTAAACTCTCTTACTTTAATATATAATACCAATAAAAAACTGGTGGAGTTTCTAACTTATCCAGAACGTTCTCCGATGGAAAAATCCCGTGTTTTAGAGAATATCATTAAAGGAAAAGTAGAACCTCTTACTCTTAGATTTCTGGAACTCCTTATTAATAAAAATCGTATTGAGTATCTACCGGAAATCACAGAAAATTATGGGATTTTAAAGGATTTTTTAATCGGAGTTGTCAGGGCAAAGGTAAGAACAACTTTTCCGCTAAATGAAATAACACAATCTAAACTACGCGAAAAACTTAACATCTTGACAGGGAAAACAGTTATTTTAAATATAGAAATAGACCGGCTTTTACTGGGCGGGTTAGCCGTTCAAATAGGTGATACTGTTTTTGATGGAAGTGTTAAACAACAGTTAAACTCGCTCCATGAACATCTTTTAAGTTTAGTTCGATTGGGAATATAAGCAAGCGTAGTGTATAGAGCGTAGAGCATAGAGTTACTCTAAGCTCCATGCTCATTGCTCATCACTCTTAAATTATGCTGGAACATTTGATTGCTTTACTATCACGCAATATTATCTCATATATAGGCGTGTTTATCGCACTCTTTTTAACCGGAATTGGACTGCCTATTCCTGAGGATATTATTTTACTTGCTTCAGGCTACGTTACTGCAGAAGGATATGCACACCTTAAAATAATGATTCCATTGTCAATGATAGCGATTTTAGGCAGTGATACCATAATGTATCTTCTGGGCAGGCATTTTGGAGAACGGGTATTTAGATGGAAACCAGTCTCTTATATTTTTCCCCTCAAGCGCTTGGAAAAAATCCACAGATTTTACGACCACTACGGCAAAAGGGCTATTTTTATTGCGCGATTTACGCCAGGGTTACGAGCCTGGGTATATATCTTTGCAGGTTCTGCTAAAATGAAATTGGATATTTTTGTTCTAATGGATTTCCTGGCGGCTGTAATTAGTGTCCCTGTTTTTATATGGTTAGGATTCCATTTCAACTCTAAGATTAATGGTATCGCCGAACTGATTAAAGAGTGGAAGGAATGGATTATTGTTTTTGTAGCTGTTTGTATTCTTATTCTTTTTGTTCGCCATTGTCTTAAAAGAAAAAGAATAGAAGAAATTACTGATATACCTAAAAAATGCTGACTTCACCCACGCACCAGTTTCGGTGCGGGGTTCATCAGAAAAGGAGTGAAATAAACAATGTCCCGAATACGTCGCGATCCCGCTTCGGCGGGACATCTTAAACCGGAAGAAATCAGTTCCATACTTGAAAAAGAAATAGCAAAGTATGAAGGCACCCTTAAACAGGAAACGGTTGGAGTCGTTCTCCAGGTAGGCGATGGCATTGCGCGTGTATATGGACTGGGAAAAGTAATGTCTGCAGAATTATTGGAATTCATTCCTTCAGGTCATGCCACAGGCAGATCCGCCGTGGCGGACAAGAAAGATACCGATAACCCGGTATCAGTTTACGGAATGGCTCTTAATCTTGAGGAAAACTCGGTTGGTTGCGTCATCTTAGGGGATGATACTGTTATCCGAGAGGGTGATATTGTTAAATGCACCGGCCGCGTGATGGAGGTCCCGGTCGGCGAGGCATTAATCGGTCGGGTGGTTAATCCGCTGGGACAACCCTTAGACGTTAAAGGACCGATTGTCACCAAGCATTATTATCCCATAGAAGGCAAGTCACCCAATGTCGTCCAGCGCCAACCGGTCAAAGAACCGCTCCAGACCGGTTGGAAGGCAATAGATTCTATGATACCGATTGGTCGTGGACAGCGTGAACTTATTATCGGCGACCGTCAAACCGGTAAGACCGCTCTTATTGTTGATACTATTCTTAATCAGAAAGACCAGGATGTAATTTGCATATATGTTGCTATCGGCCAGAAGGCATCTACGATAGCTTCCATAATTGATACATTCCATAAATACGGGGCAATGAAATATACAATAGTCGTTTCGGCAAGCGCTTCCGACTCTGCACCGCTTCTTTATATCGCTCCTTATGCCGGATGCGCTATGGGTGAATATTTCAGGGATAACGGCAAACATGCCTTGATTATTTATGACGATATTTCCAAGCATGCCGTTGCTTATCGCCAGCTATCGCTTCTGTTAAGGCGCCCACCCGGAAGGGAAGCATACCCGGGTGATATCTTTAACCTTCATTCACGTCTTTTAGAGCGTGCGGCGAAATTGTCTAATGAGCTTGGCGCCGGTTCGCTCACCGCCCTGCCTATTGTCGAAACACAGGCAGGTGATGTTTCAGGTTACATTCCTACTAATATTATTTCTATTACCGATGGCCAGATTTATCTGGAACCGGACTTATTCTATGCCGGCGTAAGACCGGCGGTAAACGTGGGCATATCAGTCTCCCGCGTGGGCGGTTCTGCACAGATTCCGGCAATGAAACAGATTGCGGGCCGTTTAAGAATTGATTTAGCGCAATATCGGGAACTGGCGGCATTCGCACAATTTGCTTCAGAACTTGATAAAGCTACTCAGGCTCAACTGCTTCGCGGAGAACGATTGGTGGAAATACTAAAACAGCCCCAATATCAACCAATGCCTGTAGAAGACCAGATAATTATTATCTTCGTAGGAACGAATGGTTATTTAGATGATTTGCCGATAGAAAAGGTTATTCCTTTTGTAACTGGGTTTGATAAACACATCAAAGAAAGTCATCCGGGTATTCGTGAAACTATCCGTAAAACCAAGAAACTGGATACACAAACATCCGACAATATAAAACGTGCTGTAGAAGAGTTCAATCATAAATTTTCCTCGTAGGAAAATTTATAGTGTCTATTGAAAGGATATTTATGTCTTCGCATAATCACAATATTTATCAGAGCCCATTAGCCGAACGTTACGCCAATGATGATATGCTTAATAACTTCTCAGCCGATAAGAAATTCCGCACCTGGCGCACTATCTGGATTGCTCTTGCAGAATCAGAGAAAGAACTTGGTTTAGGCATTACACAATCCCAGATTACCGAACTAAAGAAATTCCGTGACCGGATAAATTACAGCCGTGCCGAAAAGTATGAACAATCACTCCAGCATGATGTCATGGCGCATATCAAGGCTTATGGTGACCAGTGTCCTAAGGCTAAACCAATTATTCATCTGGGAGCCACCAGCGCCTTAGTCGTAGATAATACTGATTTAATTATCGCACGTGACGGAATCAAAATACTCAGACAGAAACTGCTTAATGTAATTGATGCGCTGGCACAATTTGCCGAACGATATAAAAACCAGCCTGTAATGGGATTTACCCATTTCCAGCCCGCCCTTATCACCACTGCCGGCAAAAGAGCCACACTCTGGTTACAGGATTTATTAATGGATTTAACTAACATGGAATTTATAGAAAGCAACATAAAATGCCTCGGCGCTAAAGGCGCCATTGGCACACAGGCAAGCTTTCTGAAACTCTTTAATAATAATATTGCTAAGGTGCGTAAATTAGACCGGATTTTTGCCCGCAAATTAGGATTTAATGACGCCTATCCGGTTACCGGTCAGACTTATTCAAGGAAATTGGATTACCAGATTGCCGGCGTCCTTTCAGGCATTGCCCAATCAGTTCATAAGTTTTCTAATGACCTTAGACTCCTGCAGGGGCTGGGTGAAATGTCTGAGCCATTTGGAACAAAGCAAGTCGGCTCTTCTGCCATGGCTTATAAGCGTAACCCGATAAAATCAGAACGGCTCGCCGCTCTGGCGCGCTTTGTCATCGTTAATACACAAAACACGGCTTTTACTGCCGCACAGCAATGGCTCGAACGAACTTTAGATGACTCGGCTAATAAACGATTGGTCATTCCGGAAGTATTTCTGGCTACAGACGCATTGCTTAACCTTTATCTAACCATTACCAAAGGACTAAAAATCTATCCGGCAATTATCCAGAAGCACATAGACGAAAACCTGCCCTTCTTGATTACCGAACAGATTATGATGGAAAAGGCAGGAAAAGGCTCAGACCGCCAGTCATTGCATGAACGCGTCAGACAGTTATCTATGGAAGCAACGGAACAGATTATGCAGGGCAAGCCAAATGACCTGATTTCCAGAATCCGTAAAGACCCATTACTTTCTTCAGCGCTACCTGATTCAATCAATGCAAGCGATTATATCGGATTGTCTAAACAACAAACAGAATACTTTCTTAGGCAATATGTTAAACCCATTCTAAGAAAGAGATAAAAAGATATTAGTGATAAGCCAATTATCTTGACCCCGTTACCCCGTTAGAGATATAATAAAATAATATGAATGATGAGAAGATAAATATTTGACATAAGACATTCTTCTGATGTATTGTTGTCAGTTTTATACTATCTCTAACGGGGCGGAGAGATTTATAGTACATTACGATTCGCATTAACAAACCGGATTAGAGATAATTGTGTTATTATAAAATATTTATTAGGTCTTCCGTAGATGTCATTCCCGCGCAAGCGGGAATCCAGAAACAAGGGACTGGATGCCTGCTTTCGCAGGCATGACACATTTGAGACAATTGACATAAGAAGTTGTTGTTAATTAAAGGAGGTAATTATGCGACCGTATATAAAATTAATAGGTATTTTGGTTATTACTATAATTTGTGCATTAAGTTACCTTATCCAGGCGCAGGAAAACCCGCTAACTCAACCGGTTCCGCAGGAGAAAACTTATCAATTAACCGCCAGTCTTAAAGAAGGCAATAAATTTGAAATATCGCAGGTGCAAAAATGGGAAGGCAAGTTAATAATAAAAACTGAGCTGGAACAGAAATATCCCTTCTTAAAATCTATCCAGAACAACTATAGTGAGGTAATTCTTTCGGCAAAAGAGGGAACTATAAATTCAGAGCGCACTTATACCCTATCAAGGATTAAAATCAATATCCCTACGACTATTCCGGAAAAGGGAATCAAGGATGAAGCAACTTCACTGCAAGGCAAACAGCTTGCTCTGGAAATAAAAGATAACCAGCTAACAGCCACTAAAATCCTTGCTAAACAAAATAATGTAGTCCTGAAAAATGATTTACCGTATGTTACCTCATTTACTGAATATAACCTATTATTACCGCAGGCTCCGGTTAAGCCGGGCGACTCGTGGCAGATTACGAATGCGGAATTAGGAAAAGTGGTCTTTAAAGAGGACTATGACGAAAAACTATGCTCGGTGGAAGGGAAAGCAACTTTAGACGCTATTACCACCTATAAAGACTTAAATTCTGCCAGGGTTTTTGTTAATCTAAAAATTACTCATAAAGCCAATGAAACCACACCTGCCTTATCAGTAGAGTTAAAAGGCACATATTATTACGCACTGGATAAAAATGTGATAACTTCTCTGGATTTAAAAGGACAATTCACGCTTGATAAAGAAATCAAGTTAGCAGACAAATCATTAGTAAAGATAAATGCCGCCGGTGAGATTATCATCACATCACAAGTAACCCCGATTGAAAAATAAACGGTGTCGGCACTTAATAACTAACGCCATGTGCGACTTTTGTAAAAGGCAATTATATTCGTTTATATGTCATGCTGCCCCTACGGGCAGTGGGTAGCCACTTGTACCTGCGACACACATCTGCACAAGGGGATTTTAGGTAGAATTGTCAATTAATGAAAGCAATCATACCATAAAAAGGTGGAAATAGCAACTATAAGTAAACGGATTAAGCAGATTAATCTGGAATAAAAATCCCCCTATTTCCCCCTTTGCAAAGGGGGATTAAGAGGGATTTGTGGGAACCTTCGGTTAACTATAAAATTGATTCTATTACGCCACCCTGTCCGATACAAATGCATTCAATACACCATCACCTAATACCATAAATCCCAAATCCTAATACCTAATTTCTAAACAAAATCTAATATTCAAATACCAAAACCATAATTAAGAAGAAATAAGAGAACCAAAATGATTTCTTGGGCATAAACATCTCCTCAAAATTAAACTGTTACTTTTCTCTTGATAATAGTATAGATTAAAGTATAATTAATAGAGTTATAGTTTAAAGGAGATTGCATATATGAAATATCTGATAAAATATCCGGTAGTAATTCATAAGAGTCACTATGGTTATAATGTGGAATGTCCCGTTTTACCGGGTTGTGTTTCGCAAGGCGATACATACAAAGAAGCATTGGATAACATTAAAAATGCTATCGGTGAGTATATGCTGGCAGTAGAGCAAATAATAAACCAACGGCGAAAACAGAAATCTAACCACATCATTTTAGTTGAAGTGAAAGTATAAATATATGCTCTTCACTGATATTTCTTCAAGGCAAGCCATTCGGGCTTTTCAGAAGAAATGATCAGTGGAATTTGATACTATGCTAACCAATGATTGAGAGACTATTTCTCCAGTGCGATATATGGCTGGTCAAACTGGACTTTCACATACTTGATGCCTTTTAATTCCGGGCAGACATCAAGCACCAGTTTGATGTTCTTTATCTTGTCGTCAACCGATAGTTCACCGAATTTGTCCGTATCCGGCGAACGACCCCATTCAATCCTTACCCTGTTTCTGGTATAGAGGACTATCTCGGTTTCCCGCTGATTGCGTTTGCCGCCAACATTAGCCACATCTATCTGGCTTAACTGGAGCGGTTCAAGAAGCTTATTTGATTCCAGTCGTGCCACGATGTTTATTGCCGAGTTTAATCCATTGTCATCCCACATTTCGCCGGCAGCAGGCG
>Ga0315280_10009012_pt1 | contig 12942 bp, 16 predicted proteins | sample YL17G06_40_MG_FD_203697 | JGI IMG/M metagenome (GOLD analysis project Ga0315280, IMG submission 203697) | Sediment microbial communities from Yellowstone Lake, YNP, Wyoming, USA - YL17G06_40 | ecosystem: Environmental > Aquatic > Freshwater > Lake > Sediment | place: USA: Wyoming | collected...
CCATTGAATGTCTCCGGCTCCCTCAACCCCTTTGGGAGAGAAGCCATCGATGACCCCGAGGATCCCCCGGCCCTGAGAGGATTCTGCGATAATCACTTCTACGGGGTTAGCGGTGGCACAAAAAATGGAACAAACTTCCGGACAGTTCTTTACCGCGTTCAGGACATTGACCGGGTAAGCGTCGAGGAGGACCATCACGAAGGTATGCCCGGCGCCGATGGCCTGGGCATTCCGCACTGCCACCTTTTTCAACTCTTCATCGTTTCCTTCCGCGCGAATCAGGCATGCCCCGGAAGCCTCGCAGAAGGCGATGCCGAAACGCGACTTCGGCAAAGCGCTGACCATGACCTCATACAGATCCTCAACGGTCTTAAGAAAAGCGACGGGACGTAGTTAAGTTGTTGACTAATCTCATACGTTGGAAAAAGGGCCGTGCTCAAAAGTATCAATTTTACTTCGCTCGCTCCTCTTTTCCAACCGCCATCGCAATCGCCGATGCCTCCGTTCCTTAATGACGGGAAATCTCCGCCATGGAAATCCCCATTCCCCGATTCAATCATATGCTGCCTTGGCCCTCACTATCGGTCCCCTTCTCCTCTGATTCCCTCCCTAGTGCGTTTGGGGTCGAATCTTCATTATTGACAAAAGGTCTTTCGTCCTCCCAACCAAAAATTATCCCCTTGCAGAATAAGTAGTCCGTTTCTCCCTTAACTGAAATCCAATTTTCTTTGGCTGCTTTTCCGGGGACGCCATCAATTGGCGGATCGCCTGGAACAGCGTTCGAATGCTTTCATCGTGACTGGCAATACGTTTCTCCAATTCAGCTAGGCGGCGGGATAGCTCCCGATGAGTTGATACCATTTCTCTCAATCTAATGAAAGCTCGAACCACAAAAACGCTCATTTGAATTGCCAGAGGGCTATTTATAACATTAGCCGCCATGATAGCCCCGTGCTCAGTAAAGGCATACGGGAGATATTTTATATTTTGTCCGCGTTTCAAGGTCGCAAATTGCGATCTTGAACGGATCCAGATTTTCGCCTCTTCGCGAGTCAACTGGAAAACAAAATCTTCGGGGAATCTCTCCTTGTTTCTTTTCACTTGTTCATTAAGACGACTCGTTTTCACACCGTAAATCTGGGCAAGATCTCGATCAATGATTACTTTTTGACCCCGAAAGGGAAGAATTAGAGGCTCAATTCGTTGGGTTATTAAAAGCTGTTCGTTTTTCATTTTATTCCTTTTATTATTCTTTCAACCGTTTCCTGATCGTCATCCTGATGTGGGGCGTCGTTTAAGACATTCACCTTTCCCTCTCAGCCGATTTTTGGTTGTCATTGTTCGCAGAAATAGTTTCGAGTCTCAGAAAAGTGAGGGGACGTAGTTAAGTTGTTGATTAATTTCATATGTTGGAAAAAGGGCCGTGCTCAAAAGCATCAGTTTTATTTCGCTCGATCCTCTTTTTGAAGCGCGATCGCAATCGCCGGTGCCCCCTCCCCTAAATGAAGGAGGAATAGGGTGCATTACTTCACTGACGGCTGGCCCTTTGATCCCAAAATACTTCCCTATCTCTTCCCCCCTTTCGGGAAAAAACATTTCCCCTTCCCACCCTCAAGGTGACAGAAGGGGTTTAAAGGGCGGGAAATAACAGGTTCCAGGCCTCAAGCGCCGTAAACCCGGAGGCTGAAGGGCGAAGGAACATAGGGGATGGGTTAGGAGAGCTTATATCCAATCTTCCGCAGGAATTCTTTTCTCCATTGAATGTCTCCGGCTCCCTCAACCCCTTTGGGGGAGAAGCCATCGATGACTCCGAGAACTCCCCGGCCCAGGGAAGATTCGGCCACAATCACCTCCACGGGGTTGGCCGTGGCGCAGAAGATGGAGCAGACCTCCGGACAGTTCTTTACCGCGTTCAGGACATTGACCGGGTAAGCGTCGAGGAGGACCATCACGAAGGTATGCCCGGCGCCGATGGCCTGGGCATTCCGCACCGCCACCTTTTTCAACTGCTCATCGTTTCCTTCCGCGCGAATCAGGCATGCCCCGGAAGCCTCGCAGAAGGCGATGCCAAAACGCGACTTCGGTAAAGCGCTGACCATGACCTCATACAGATCCTCAACGGTCTTGATAAAATGAGTCTGGCCGACGATTATGTTCGCCCCTTCCGGGATTTCCAATTTCACGCTCTTTAGCTCCATCGTCTTCTCCTTAGAAGCAGAATTCAGAAGTCAGGAGTCAGAACCCACGAGACACGATGAAAAGACTGGATTCCCGCTTTCGCGGGAATGACAAACCTGCACGATACAAGTTCTTATGCAACGTTTAGGTTCAGAATAAGAAATTCATTTATTCTGTCTTCTGGATTCTGACTTCTGGATTCTGTTTTATTCTACTTTTGTTCATCAGGCTCCTGGCCCGGAATCCCTCCCGACTTTCAAGCTTCCGATCAAAGGAGAAAGGGTCTGGAGACTGTTCGCTTTCAAGTAACCCCTAACTCCCTCTACGATTTTCAAACCCGCCCTGGGGTCATTGAAGTGGGCAGACCCCACCTGAACGGCTGTTGCCCCGGCGATTAAATATTCCAGGGCGTCTTCTGCAGTCGCGATGCCCCCCATGCCCACGACCGGGATGCGCACTGCCTGGGCTACTTGCCAGACCATGCGCAGGCCCACGGGCTTGATTGCCGGGCCGGAAAGGCCCCCGGTAATATTCCCCAGGATGGGCCTCCGCGTCCGCACGTCGATGGCCAGCCCAGTGATGGTATTGATCAGCGAGACTGCATCCGCCCCCGCCGCTTCCGCAGCCAGGGCGATCTTTACGATATCGGCCACGTTGGGGGAGAGTTTGACCATCACAAAAGAAGGGGTGGCCTGGCGGACCTTCGAGACCACCCGGTGAACGGATTTGGCGTCGGACCCGAAAATCAGGCCCCCCGCTTTCAGGTTCGGGCAGGAGACGTTGATCTCCAGGCCAGCAACCCCTTCCACCTTCGACAATTTCCTGGCGATCTCGGCATACTCTTCCGCTGTGCTGCCGAAGATATTGACGAAAACCGGACAGGGGGCTTTGCGCAGGAAAGGAATTTTCTCGCGGAGAAAAAATTCCCACCCCACGTTCTCCAGGCCAATAGCATTGAGCATTCCCGACGGAGTTTCCGCCACCCGTGGGGGAGGGTTCCCCTTACACGGTTCGAGGGAAAGCCCTTTGGTGATGAATGCCCCCAGGCTTCTTAGGGGAACGATTCCGGCATATTCTTCCCCATACCCAAATGTCCCCGAAGCAGCGATCACCGGGTTCTTCAGCTTCAATGAGCCCAGTTCAACGCTGAGGTTCGGCCCATCCTCTTTTGTCCCACCCCTTTTGCCGGTCCCTTTCATTCCCAGAGAATCTCCCGCGCCTCGAAGACGGGCCCTTCTTTACAGGCCCGCGCGTAGCGAAAGGCCGGGGCTTCGGCAATCACGGGCATTAAACCTTCGTTCGAGGCGGCCATTTCACTCTCCTCACCCCCGCACTCGGGAGAGGCTTCTTCCCTCCCTGCCAAAGACCCTCGGGCTCCAGATATTTTCCCCAAGCCTTCTTCTTTGACTTTTACCGCGCATCCCAGGCAAGCCCCCACCCCGCAAGCCATGCGGGACTCCACCAGAACCTGGCAAGGAAGATCGAACTGGTCGGCAATCTGCGCTACCCTGACCAGCATGGGGATCGGGCCGCAGGCATAGATCGACGCCGTGGTGTGGCCCTGGGTCAGAAGTTTTCGCTCCAACAAATCAGTAGCCAGCCCCTGCATCCCCAGCCTTCCGTCCTCCGTGGCTACCTGGGGGTCGAATCCCATTTTTTTGAATTCCCGCACCCCCAAGATCTCCTCCGGACTTTTTCCCCCGATGAGGATGAGAACCTCAAGGCCCTCCTTAAAGTTCTTTGTCTTTCCTCCCAGGCCTCGCAGCTTCTCTGCCCAAGCCACAAGCGGGGCAATCCCGATCCCACCCCCAACCAGAATGGCCTGCTTCCGTCCTTCGGCTACCCGGAACCCATTCCCCAGCGGCCCAAGCAGGTCCAACCGCTGCCCCTTTCGAAGCTGGGACATAAGGCCAGTTCCCCGACCGACGACCTTATACCAAATCTCCACCGCACCCTCTTCTTCCGGTCGGACCCTCCTTCCTTTTGGGGGAAAGATACGGCAAAAGCTGAAAGGCCGTCTCAGGAAAGGGTCTCGCAGCTCGCTCACTCGCAGCATGGTGAATTGGCCCGGACGGGCCAGACAGGCGATCTCCGGACAAAGGAGACGCAGGCGGAAATAGTCTGGGGTGATCCTCCGGTGGAGCAGGATTCTGGCCTTGACTTCTTTGGGGGGAGCTTTCATCCGGAGTTCGCCAGGGCTTGGTCTGCCAACCGCAGCCCCATAATCACAGCATCCTCCCCACTATCGCTGTAATAACGACGACGAATGCCCTGGGGCTGGAATTGAAAGTTTCGATAAAGGGAAATGGCCTGGTAATTCGACTGTCGGACCTCGAGGATAATCTCCTGGGCTCCTTCCTGCCGGCAATAGTTTACCCCATAACGCAATAAATGACTCCCGATCCCCTGCCCTCGCCGGTCGGGGTGAACGGCCAAGTTCAAAATGTGCGCCTCCCCGCCCACAAGCCAGAAGCACAGGTAGCCCACCACCTCATTCGGCGGGACTTCCCGGGCGACGCAGGCTTTGGCAAAAGGCATGCACAATTCCCGTTCGAAAAGGGCCCTGGACCAAGGTGTGGGAAAAGACCTTTGTTCAATCTGCATAACTTCGTCAAGGTCCTCTTCCGTCATCCCGCTAATCTCGATCCGACCCCGCGGCTTTTTCTCCATCTCTTGGGGCTCAGGCTTTCTTCTGCAAGATTTCGCTGGCCAGGTTGATATTTCGCTGGCCGGCCTCCTTGACCATTTTGGCCAGCTCCTTCAGGTCTTTTCCCCCGCGGCAGCTGGAAATCTTGATGAGCATGGGAAGATTGAGGCCCGTGAGAACTTCAACTCGCCCCTCACTCAAAAAAGCCAGGCTCATATTCGAGGGGGTTCCCCCGAACATGTCCGTAAGGATCAGCACCCCTTTACCGAGGTCCACCCTCTTTATCGCCGCGGAGATCTCCTTCCTCAACTCCTCCACTTCTTTCCGCGTGTCGATGGATACAGCCAGCAGGTTAGACATTTTGCCGCAGATCAATTCCGCAGAGCGAATGAACTCATCGCCCAAATTCGGGTGGGTGACCAGAACTACGCCAACCATAAATCCTCCAACCCCCTTTTTCTTGCCCCGCGGCAGCCTTTCAGGGGGATTCTTCCAGGTCGCGATGCCGCAATCGTACGGAATATTCCTGGCTGAAAGATCGCCCCAGTTCTTCGGCGATGACCACCGAGCGGTGCCGGCCTCCCGTGCATCCCACGGCCACAGTCAGGTAGACTTTCCCTTCTCGTTCGTAAAGCGGAAGTAGATATTCTAAGAGTCCCACGAAGCGGCTCACAAAATCGCGAGTCTCCTCGAATCCCAAAAGATATTCTCGAATCTGGGCGTCGGTTCCTGGTAAAGTTTTAAATTTTTCAACAAAATAAGGATTGGGAAGAAATCGGACATCGATCAACACATCCGCCTCGTAGGGAACCCCGCGGCTGTAGCCGAAGGAGAGGAAGGTTAGGGTCATCCTCCGACCCGGAGGCCGCTGCCCAAAAAGTTCCCGGATGGCCTCCTGCAATTGGTGGACGTTGTAAGCGGAGGTATCCACGACCAAGGTGGCCAGGGAGCGGAGACTGTCCAGCATCTCCCGCTCTTTCCGGATTCCTTCGGATACGTCGCCGCCATCGGCCAAAGGGTGAGTGCGCCGCGTCTCGCGATATCTCCGAACCAGCACTTCATCCGAGGCCTCCAGGAAAAGAATCTCCAACCGAAACCCATCCTCCCGCAAGCGGGCGAAGACTTCTGGATACCCTTTGAGAAAATCTTTTTCCCGCAGGTCCATCACCAAAGCGATCTTGGAATGTTCCCCGAAAGAGGCCAGTTGGAAATCAAAGAGCTTGGGAAGAAGGGCAATGGGTAGATTGTCCACGCAAAAAAAACCCATGTCTTCCAAAGCCCGGCTGGCGGTACTTTTGCCCGAGCCCGAAAGCCCGGTAATGATGATGATGCGCATATTTTTCAACTCTTATGCGCCCCCCCTGCAAAAGTCCTGGCCGGCCTGGGAAATCTTTCCGCTGAAAGCCTACCCTGATGAGAACTCCCATCCATCAATACTTTTCATCTTCTTCGGAAAAGAGAGAATAAATCTCCTCTGCGCGGCTGGCCCCCATCAAACGGTTGCGAAAGGTGTTATCCTTCAGCAGCCGGGAGATTCTGGCTAAGGCTTTCAGGTGAATCCCGGCAGAATTCTCCGGCGCGACCAGAAGAAAGAAAAGGTGGGCCGGGTTTCCATCCATTGATTGGAAGTCCACGCCCGGAAGGCTCCGTCCGAAGGAAGCCAGGAGCCTTTGCACATCTTTGCTCTTCCCGTGGGGGATGGCAACTCCTTCCCCGATTCCGGTGCTCCCTAATTTTTCCCGTTCCAGCAGGATTTCCATCAGCCGCTCCTCGTGGACCTGTTTTTCCACCCCGAGGATCGCCCGGACCAACTCCCTCAAGACCCCCTCTTTCTCCCTGGAAGCCAGCTGGGGAATGATCATTCGCTTATCCAAAATGTCTAAGATCTTCATGAGGTCCGATCCGCGAAAGGTTCGTCCCGCTGCCATCCACTTCCAGCAACCCCCAGGGTGCAGGGAAAAGTTGCAGGGTTAATCGACCTGAGGCTCGATTAACCCATAATGGCCATCCTTCCGCCGGTAGATGACGTTCAGACTCTTCGAATTGGCATTGGTGAAAACCAAAAACTCGTTATGCAAAAGGTCCATCTGCATAGCCGCTTCCTCCACAGACATCGGTTTGGCCAGGACCTTTTTGCTTTTGATGAGCTTGGGCTCCCCTCCTTCATCAAAACTCCCCGCGGCATAGACATCCATGCGCCAGCTTAACTCCGGTCGGGCCGAAGGACCCTTGCGCCGTTTGACCTTCTCCTTGTTCTTGCGGACCTGCCGCTCCAGTTTATCCATCACTAAGTCGATGGCCGAAAACATATCCGCGGTTTCTTCTTGGGCATTGATCGTCGTTCGATTGACCACTAAAGTCGCCTCAGCAATATGGCGGTGCTTTTCTACGGCCAGCACCACGTTGGCTTCCAAAGGATGGTCCAGAAATTTCTTCATTTTGGAAATCTTCTCCTGCACGTATTCGCGCAGGATCTCTTTGGGTTCCATGTTCCGGAAAGTCACGGAAACTTGCATACTTTGCGCCTCCATTTTGCTGGTTTAAATGATCCGCTTCCTTCGGGTCGAGGGGAGATATCCGAGCATCTCGCGATACTTGGTCACCGTTCGCCGGGCGATCAGGATATCTCGCTGTTTGAGGATTTCTACCAGTTCTTGATCACTGTAGGGCTTCTGGGGATCCTCCTTGGCGAGGATTTCCCGGATCTTCTCCTTGACGCTCTCGGAAGCCATATTCTCCCCCCGAGCGGTGTGGATGCTGCTGTTGAAAAAATATTTCAGCTCGAAGATTCCCTGGGGAGTGTGCACATATTTGTTCGAAGTCACCCGGCTGATCGTGGATTCGTGCATCTCCACATCCATGGCCACATCCTTGAGGATCATCGGTTTCAAGTGGGCGACGCCTTTGTCCAGAAACTCTCGCTGGAACTTGACGATGCTCTTGGTCACCCGGTAAATGGTCCGTTGCCGCTGCTGGATGCTCTTAATTAACCAGAGGGCGGAGCGGATTTTCTCGTTGATGTATTCTTTCAGCCCCCCAACAGGCAGTTCCTGCTGCCGCAGGATATCCCGGTAATAAGGGCTGATACGCAATTTCGGCGTCCCATCCTCATTGAGCACCACCACATACTCTTCCCCCATCTTGTAGACATACACGTCCGGGGTAATGTAGGGAATGTTCTCGTCACTGAAGACTCGTCCGGGCTTGGGTTCTAACTCGCTGATAATCCGGGTGGCCCGCACGACCTCCTCCAGGGGAACTCCCAATTCTTTGGCAATGGCTTGGTAGTTCTTTTTGGCCAGGTGGTTGAGGTGGTTGCTGATGATCTCCTGAACCAGTGGCTCCCCAGGGCAAACCTGCTGGGCCTGCAAGAGCAGGCATTCTCGCAGATCCCGCGCCGCCACTCCCGGGGGATCGAAGGTTTGCACTTTATTCAGCACCTTTTCGACGGCGGCCATCCCCAACCCACTCTGGGAGACAATCTCTTCCAAGGGAATCTGGAGGAAGCCGTCATCATTCAGGTTCCCGATGATCAAAGTACCGACCAGCCGTTCCTCTTCGCTGAAACTGCCCAGCAGAAGTTGCCAGAGAAGATGGTCTGAGAGGGTGGCTTTCTTGCTCAAGAAGTTTTCGAAGGTAGGGCGCTCGTCATCCTCCCCGCTGCCGGCGGATTGCCGGGTTGTCCTCCAATCCAGCGGCGGGTATTCTATTTCCTCTTTTTTTCCCCCCTGGGTCTTCATTGGGGGAGGGGTTATGACCTCATAATTTATCTCCAAGGGTTCGGTCTCGACACTGGGCTCGATGACCTCCTCGAGAACCGGGTTCTCTTCTTGCTCCTGCCGAATGATGTCCACCAATTCCATCCGGGAGAGCTGCAGCAACTTGATGGCCTGCTGCAGTTGCGGCGTCATGATGGGTTGTTGGGCAAGTTTAAGGCTCTGACGAAGCTCTAAGACCATGGCAAACGCGGATCCTGTTTTCTATCTCCCCGGACGGCGAGATCTTCCCCGTTTTCCTTTGCTTTCATCATTTCCCGGCTCAACTCTTCCGGCCTTCAAAAATGAAATTTTTCTCCCAGGTAGATTTCTCGCGCTCTCCGGCTCTGGGCAATCTCTTCGGGGGTTCCCCGTTGCAAAATCCTTCCTTCATTTAGAATATAAGCCTGATCACAGACTCCCAGGGTCTCCCTCACGTTATGGTCAGAGATGACCACCCCAATTCCTTTGGCTTTGAGCTGGGCGATTATATTCTGGATGTCCACCACCGCCAGGGGATCTATTCCGGCGAAAGGCTCATCCAGGAGGATGAAGAGGGGGGAAGTAATTAATGCTCGGGTAATCTCCACCCTCCTCCGTTCGCCCCCGGAAAGAGAAAAAGCTTTGCGCTGGGCTAAAGGGGAAATCTTCAGTTCATCCAGGAGAGCGGCCAGCCGCCTTTCCCTTTCCTCCCGGGAAAGATCCAGCGTTTCTAAGATGGCCAGAAGATTCTCTTCCACTGTTAGTTTCCGAAAAACCGAAGGTTCCTGGGGAAGGTAGGTAACCCCTTTGCGGGCTCGCAGGTACATGGGAGCCTGAGTGATCTCCTCTCCCCCCAGAAAAACCTGTCCTGCTTCCGGCTTGATCAGGCCTATGATGGTGTAGAAGGTCGTCGTCTTTCCCGCTCCATTTGGGCCCAAAAGGCCAATCACCTCCCCGGCCTGGAATTCCAAGTCCACGGAATCGATGGCCGATTTCCCATTATATACCTTCCTCAGTCCGCGAGCGATCAGCGTGGAGGCTGGCTTCATGGCTTTCCCTTTCCCGGCCGCCGCTCTCCCTTCGGGCTCAGGATTGCCTCCACCCGACGATCGGGGCCACTTTCCACGAAACTTTTCTCTTCCTTTAAAAGGACTGTGATTTTCTCCCCGCTGACCATATCCTTCCCCTGCCAGACCTTTGGCTGGCCAGTGAGAACGATCTTTTCCTCCGCGGCCGTGAAAATTGCCTTCTGCCCTGTGGCCACGCGATCCCCCTCTTGAATTTTTACGTTGCCGGTGGCCACAATCTCCCGCACCTCATTTCCTTCATCTTTTTTCTCGTAAAATACCTGGGCGACATCGGCATAGATGGTCATCTCCCCCTGCTTGGCCACTACGTTCCCCGTGAAGATGATCACCAGGTTCTTATGATCGGCCTCGAGTTGATGGGAGGTAATGCGCAGGGGTTGGTCGGAGTAGCGACTCTCTCCCTTGCCTGTCTTTCCCAGAAGAAACGGCTTCTTCTCTGCCCCCCAGCTCACCCCCATCGCCGGCAAGAGCAAAGAGATCGTTAAGATGGCAATGACCCGAGTCACTCTTTCCATTTCACCAGGTCGATCCCCAAGAGTCCTTCATCGCCACCGGAGAAAGGGTGGTGCGAACTTGGCGAAGAACTTTCAGGCGTTGACGATCAAGTTCTACGATCAGGCCGGTCCCTTCTACGCGGAGTTGAGGCCCGCTCATTTCTATTGGATCTGGGGTGGAAAGCTCCCTTTTTTCAGCTTCATACTTCAAGCTTTGGGTGCGCATATGGTAGCCATCGCTGGAGTCAAGTTTTACCCCGTCAAATACTTCAATAGCCTTTGTCTGGGGGTTGAACTTCCCTTTTTCTCCAACGAGTACGTAGATACCTTGATTTTTCCCGAAAAAGGTGGCCTTGACTTTTTCGAAGACTACGGTGCTTTCGTCCTTGAAATAAAGGGCGGAGGCGGCTTCCAATTCCCATTCCTTCACCCCTTCTCTGGTTTCCGTGTAGCGCAGCCGATCGAGCATCAGGTCTGCTGGGTTCGAGGGCTTCTCAGGCGGGACAGTTTTTTGAGTCGGAGGGGCAACGGTCCGCCAGGATATTACTGTGATCGCCCCCAGGCTGCAAAGGATAATAACCACGAGAATGAATCGAAAGGTTTTCATCGCCCTCTTCCGGAATCAACCAAAGGTCGAAATTATTCTAACATTCTGGCAGGGGGGTGTAAAGGTCAATTTTGGGTAGCGCTCCCGCCTTTGGGGAGGCTGGAAGCTGGCCGGAAAAAAGGGTTAAAAAGAACGGAAGGGAGAACGACCTTGTCGAGGATGTCAGAAATATTTTTCGGTTACCGCCTTCCATTTCCCCTGGGCTTGGAGGATCAGATCACAGACTTCCCGCACCGCTCCCCTTCCGCCTGGTTGCTGAGTGATGTAATGGGCCTTGGCCTTCACATCTTTCACGCTGTCAGCAACCGCCACCGCGAGGCCCACGCGAGAAAAAACTGGCAAATCGACCAAGTCGTCGCCTACATAGCAAACTTGTTCCGGCTTTAACTTTGTCTTCCCCAAGATCACCTCCAGGGCCTGGGCTTTATCCCAGACTTTTTGCCGCAAAAGTTTGATTCCCAGATCCTTTGCCCGCCGGCGCACAGCTTCCGATCTTCTTCCCGAAAGAATGCCTACCTCCAGACCCGCCCGCTGCAAGAGCTTAATCCCGTGGCCGTCTTTGATGTTGAAGAATTTAAGCTCCCTTCCGGCCCCGCCGTAAATGATCCTTCCATCCGTTAGAACCCCATCTACGTCTAAGAGGAGAAGGCGGATGGCCCTGGCCCGCTTCCTCCATTTTTTTCGCTCCAAGGCGACCTCCTTTTATTTCCCTTTGGCCACTCGATCGATGGTCAGGAGTTGTTCCAAAAGTTGTTTCACCCCTTCCAGGGGTTGGGAGTTTGGCCCGTCGCAAAGGGCGGTTTGCGGGTTGGGGTGAACTTCCATGAATAGACCATCGATGCCCACGGCCACGGCCGCCCGAGCCAAAGCCGCAATAAACTCCCGCTGTCCTCCGGAAGAAGATCCCCGAGCACCGGGAAGCTGGAGGCTGTGGGTGACGTCAAAAAAAACGGGATACCCCATTTCTCGCAGAATCACCAAAGCGCGCATGTCCGCCACGAGGTTGTTGTAGCCGAAGGAGGTTCCCCGCTCAGTTAGAAGGATCTTCTCATTCCCGGTAGATTCAATCTTCTCCACGACGTTGCCCACATCCCAGGGAGCCAAAAATTGTCCTTTCTTGACGTTCACCACCTTTCCTGCCCCGGCGACAGCTAAGACGAAGTCGGTCTGCCGACACAGGAAGGCCGGGATCTGGAGGATGTCGAGGACTTGTGCCGCTGGCGCCACCTCTTCGAACCGGTGGACATCCGAAAGCACAGGAATCCCCAACTCCCGTTTCACCCTGCCCAGGATCTCTAGCCCTTTCACCAATCCGGGGCCCCGGTACGAACCAAGAGCACTCCGGTTGGCTTTGTCGTAAGAGGATTTAAAGATAAAAGGAATTCCCAGGGAGAGCGTCAGGTGGGCAAGGAAGCCAGCCGTCTCCAGGCAACCAGCTTCCGATTCGATGACGCAGGGGCCGGCGATGAGGACCAAGGGCCCTCTTCCTCCGACGGTCACGGTCCCCACCCGAACTTCTCTCACCGCGGGAAAGGAATGAGGGTTCACGGTTTCTTCCTCCGCTTCTTCCGTTTCTCCCTCCAGGCAGCCTTAATAAATTCGCGGAACAACGGGTGGGGAGCTTGGGGCTTCGATTTAAACTCAGGATGAAACTGACAACCTAAGAACCAGGGATGATCCCGGAGTTCGACAATCTCCACCAATTTTTCATCCGGGGACAACCCGCTGAATAAAAAGCCCTTCTCGCCCAATAGTTCTCGGTAGCGGTTGTTCATCTCGTAGCGGTGGCGGTGACGTTCGGAAATACGCAGTTCTTGATAGGCCTGGTGGGCCAGTGAGCCCTCTTGCAACACGGCGGGATAGGCTCCCAACCGCATCGTCCCCCCTTTGTCCGCGATGGCCTGCTGCTCGGGCAGCAGGTCGATGACCGGGTGGGCCGTTGCGGCGTCGAATTCGCTGCTGTTCGCCCCCTCCAGCCCGCAGACGTTGCGGGCAAATTCGACCACGGCCAACTGCATTCCCAGGCAGATCCCCAGAAAAGGAACCCGCATCTCCCGGGCATAGGCCACCGCCAATATCTTCCCTTCGATCCCCCGGCCGCCGAATCCTCCCGGAACCAAGATTCCATCGGCCTGCTTCAGAAACTCTTCGGCCCCCTCCCTGTAGAGGGCCTCGGAATCTATGTAGCGCA
>Ga0315280_10009013_pt1 | contig 12941 bp, 18 predicted proteins | sample YL17G06_40_MG_FD_203697 | JGI IMG/M metagenome (GOLD analysis project Ga0315280, IMG submission 203697) | Sediment microbial communities from Yellowstone Lake, YNP, Wyoming, USA - YL17G06_40 | ecosystem: Environmental > Aquatic > Freshwater > Lake > Sediment | place: USA: Wyoming | collected...
ATAAAACAAATGCGTTCGATGAAGCAAATGCAGGCCCTGCAGCCGCGCATAGAAGAATTAAGAAAGCTCTATAAAGATAATCCACAAAAACTCAACACCGAGATAATGGGATTGTACCGAGAATATAAAGTAAATCCTTTTAGTGGTTGTCTGCCCATGCTCTTTCAAATACCCATATTTTTTGCCTTATATCAGGTTCTGATGCGTTCAGTAGCTTTAAAAGGCGCCAAGTTTTTATGGATAAAAGATTTATCAGAACCGGATAAACTTTTTTCTCTGCCATTTGGTTTGCCTAAACCCTATGATTCATTCAATCTTCTGCCCATCTTAATGGCGATCAGCATGTTTATTCAACAAAAATCCTCTATGGCAACAACCAGCACTGGTTCTGCTGAGCAGCAAAAACTCATGATGATTTTATTCCCGCTTATGTTCGGATTCATTTTTTATGGTATGCCTTCGGGTTTGGTTTTGTATTGGTTTATCAATAGCGCGCTGATGCTTTTATATCAGTTGAGGATTAGCCGGCAAAAATGACGCATAAATTCAGCATTGAAGTTGAAGCAAGCACTGTTGAGGAGGCGATAAAGAAGGCCTTAAAACAATTGAAAGTACCACGGTCTAAAGTCAAAATAGAAGTTCTTTCCGATGAAGAAAAAGGGCTTTTTGGTATGCCCGGAGCAAAGCCAGCCAAAGTAAGAGTAAGCACAATAAAAGATAAAGAAAATGCTTGACAATTTATATAGTTTTTAGATAATAATGGTAGTATAAATTTTCTAATGTTCCGCGTGAAAATGTGCGGATGGGAACATTCTCGATTGTAAGCTTTTTATGCTAAACCCTTGGTATATAACAGGATTTTGTGACGGAGAAGCAGCTTTTACTTATTGTAGATCCGGGGGGACATTTGGTTTATATTTTGCAATTAGACAAAGAGAAGATAATCGACAAATAGTTGAGAAAATCCAAGAATATTTCAATTATATAGGGAATATATACAGGGGCAAAGAGTCTTCGCCTACCAAAAACAGCAGTTTTACAAAGGCTAGTGCCTATTATCGCGTTACAAGAATCGGAGAGCTTAAGGTTGTTGTTGGCCATTTCGATAAATACCCTCTTCAGAGCAGCAAGAAACAAGAAGCGTATCAAGCGTGGCGCCAGATGGTTATATATAAATTACATAATTATCGCGATATAGATTATGATAAACTTAGAGTTTTAGCAGAAAAGCTTTCTAATATAAATTCACAGAGCCGGGCATTTAAGGTCCATACAAGATAGTGGGTAAGATTATTAGTATTTGCAATCAAAAAGGCGGCACAGGTAAAACTACCTCTGCCATTAATTTAGCTACTTATTTGGCCTTGGCAGACAAAAAAGTTTTACTCATGGATTTAGATCCGCAGGCAAATGCTACCAGCGGCTTAGGTATAAATAAACACAGTATAAAGAAGAGTACCTACCATGTTCTTTTGGAGGAGTTGGACATTAAAGAAATATTACAGCCTACCGCGGTTAATAATCTTTCTTTAGCTCCTTCTAATCTGGACCTTACGGGCGCTGAGGTAGAGTTAGTGGGCATGTTGGGACGAGAATATAGATTAAAAAAAGCTTTGGATAAAGAACGGGAAAATTTCGATTTTGTGATTATTGATTCACCCCCTTCTTTGGGCCTGCTCACCATTAATGCTTTATGTGCCTCTGACTCTATAATTATACCCGTCCAATGTGAATACTATGCTTTAGAAGGATTGACGCAACTGGTTCATACTATTAAACTTATAAAAGATAATCTTAACCCAAACTTGGCCATTGAAGGAGTAGTACTTACTATGGCAGATTATCGTACCAACCTGACCAAAGAGGTTATTCAGGAAGCACGGGCTTATTTTAAAGAAAAAGTTTATGCTACAGTTATACCCAGGAATATACGCTTAACTGAAGCGCCCAGTTTTGGGAAACCCGTGGCTTTATACGATAAAGAATCCATTGGCTCTCAGAAATATGAGCAGTTAAGTAAGGAGATTTTGGGAATGCCGATTCCCATTAATACGATGCCAGAAGGAGAAGTAGAATGGAAAGAAAAGCCTTAGGAAAAGGAATAAGTGCTTTAATCCCGAGCAAGGAGCCAGAACCCACAAAACACGAAGAGGTTCTTTCTATTAAATTAGAGCAAATCAGGCCTAGCCCTTTTCAACCACGTGTAGATTTTGATAATCAAAGCATGGAAGAATTAACCCAGTCGATTAAGGAAAAGGGAGTGATTCAGCCAGTCCTGGTCAGGCGTAGTGGCGACTTCTATGAATTAATTGCCGGGGAGAGAAGATTCCGTGCTGCTAACTTATTGAGTTTAAAAGAGATACCGGCTATTGTCAAAAATGTAGAGGATCGTGATTCTTTGGAGATAGCCTTAATCGAGAATATCCAAAGGCAGTCTCTGAACCCCATTGAGGAGGCGCATGCTTATCAATTCCTCATTGATAAATTTCAAGTTACACATGAAAAAATAAGTGCAGTTTTAGGAAAAGCCAGGGTCTCTGTTACGAACATTTTGCGATTATTGAACTTACCAGCAGAAATTCAAGATGAGATTAAAAAAAGTCGCATCTCTTTTGCGCATGGCCGAGCACTCTTAGAGATAGAAGACCTGAATCAACAGCGCCGCTTAGCAGGGGAGATTATCTCTAAGGAATTGTCTGTCAGAGAACTAGAGAATTTAATCAAAAGCCAACGAAAAAAACTGCCTAAGCGTAAAATTGGCCAGAGCATACGCGAGCCTTATGTAGCAGTATTGGAGGAGGAGTTACAACATATATTGGCTACTAAAGTCAGAATTAGCAAGAGAAAAAAGAGGGGCCATATTCTCATTGAGTTTTATTCTCAAGAGGATTTAGATAGGATTGTGAAGATAGTAAGAGGAGGTTCGCAATGACGAATCAGGCAACCCTAATTCTTATCAAACCCGATGGCCTGAAAAAATCTTTAACCGGCAATATCTTAACCCGATTGTCTGAGACAAAACTGGAAATTGTGGCAGCCAAGATAGCGCGCGTATCTAAAGAATTAGCAGAAGAGCATTACCGGCACCTTAAGGATAAACCATTTTTTGAAGATATAATAAAGTATATACGCGGGGAGCTGCATAATCGACGCAAGGTTATGGCACTCGTTTATTGGGGTGAGGATGCCATTACAAAATGCCGGCAACTTGCAGGTAGCACTAATCCTGAGGAAGCAGAATCCACAAGTATCCGCGGTTCTTACGGCAGGATAACCACGTCCGGAGTTTATGAAAATGTTATACACGTATCTTCCGACGAGAAAGAGGCACAGAGAGAAATCAAGCTCTGGTTTCAGCCCGACGAGGTGATTGTAAATTTATATCCCACTAAAGACGTGGTTGAGAAAGAGAAGAAGATAAAAGCCTGGGGCTAGCCCAGCAAGGGCACACCCAACAATCCTATATGTTGGGGTGTTAGAAGGGAATTTAAGATGAAGAGCATGACTGGTTTTGCAGGCAAAGAGATAGCAATTGTGCCTTTCGGGAAAATCTTTCTGGAGATACGCACCACCAATCATAAATATTTGGAAACGGTCTTTCACTTGCCGGTGGGGTTTTTGTCTTTAGAGGATAAGATCAAAAAAGAGATTGAAGCAAGGATCAAGAGGGGCAGGGTAGTTTGTGTGATGAATATTCTGGGCAGCCCCGCGAATTCGATTTTTGTCGATAATCGATTGTTGAGAAATTATATTTCAACGCTAAAGAACATACGTAAACAAGCCGGCATTAAAGAGGAAATCCGCCTGGATACATTAATACATTTACCGGGGGTTTTATCCTTGGCCGAAGACAGGCGCTCTAAGACCAAAATCTGGCCGCGCTTAAAAACACTACTGCATAAGACGCTCGATGATTTAGTGGGCATGCGCCAGAAAGAAGGGCAGGCTTTATATGTTTATTTCAAAAAGAGCGTAGAGACGCTGGAAATAAACCTCGGGAGTACCAAAACCAGGTTTAAAAAATTGATTAAAGATAAAGTTGCGGAATTAAAGACGCCGGAAGAACGCTCCAGTTTTCTTAAAGACACAGATATTACAGAAGAGATAGAGAGGCTCGCTTTTCACGTCAGGAATTTTAAAAATAAACTCTCTAAGAGCGGGCCTATAGGTAAAGAGATGGATTTTATTTCCCAGGAGATGCAGCGCGAGGCCAATACCATGGGAGCTAAGTCTTGCGATGCCGCGGTATCCGTCAAGGTGGTGCAGATGAAAAGCCAGATTGAGAAAATACGCGAACAGTTGCAGAATATTGAATAATTATAAATCCGAATGACGAATAGATTTCCATTGGTTTAATTACAAATGTCAAAATTCAAAGCACAAAATAAATCCAAAGCACAAATGTCAAATATCAAAACAGATAATGCTTGTTAAGTCAATTGGGATTTTGTTATTTGGATTTATTTTGAATTTTGTGCTTTGTCATTTGTCATTCAGCATTAGTTATTAGGAAATTCGACATTAAATATTAAATAAGTGAAATCAAAAAAGGGGTTAATATTTATCGTTTCCGGGCCTTCTGGATCGGGCAAAACCACACTGCTTAAAAACCTTCTTGGCAATAAAGCATTAAAGAATAGATTAGTCAGGTCTATTTCTTTTACCACCCGGCCCAGGAGATCAGGCGAGCAGGACAAGAGAGATTATTTTTTTATAAGCGAGAAGCGGTTTAAACAAGAACAGAAAGCGCAAAATTTGCTTGAATGGACAAAATACCTGGGATATTGTTACGCCACGCCCAAAGAGTTTATGGAAAGGCAACTGCATAAAGCCAAACACGTTATCTTATGCCTTGACTTAAAGGGCGCTTTTACCGTAAAGCGGCAATATCCCGGGAATGCAGTAACAATTTTTGTGGTGCCGCCCTCTTTGGATACGCTCTTGTATAGAATTACCTCGCGGTGCAATAAAACAAAAGAAGAAGAAGTAAGACAGCGCCTGACGCTCGCTCAACAGGAGCTTACAGCTTGTGATAGGTATGATTATTGCGTGGTGAATAAAGATTTAAATCAGGCAATAAAGGAATTGAAAGGTATAATATTAAAAGAAATCGCGTATCTTAAATATAGTAAGGAGTGAAAAAGCATATGCCATATTATGTAGCGTTGGAGGATATGTTAGAGAAAAGCGATAATTCCATTTTTAAATTGGTTATCCTGGCTTCAAAAAGGGCTTTAGAGATTGCCGAAGGCCAACCAAAACTTGTGGATGTAGATTCGTCGCTTAAGCCCTCTACCATAGCTTTGCACGAAATCGCCGAAAATAAAGTGCATTACAAAAAAGCAAAGTCTTAATCCAGAAAGGATAGACCTTCCTATCCTTTAACCCAACAAGGGTAGGCCTTCCTATACCTTTTAAAGGAAGGGCCTAAGGAAGGGTCTAAGAATAATGCCATGGTTAAAGGGAAAAATATTATCTTAGGGGTTACGGCGAGTATCGCTATATATAAAGCGTGCGATATTATACGCCGGCTAAAAAGTGAGGGGTTTGCGGTTACAGTAGTCCTGACGCCCGAGGCAGAGAAATTTATTCAGCCAATTCTCTTTCAAAACCTTTCCGGCAATAAAGTATATCGCGGCCTATTTGAGGAACCGGAGGCCTGGGAGATAGAACATGTATCGTTGGCGGAGAAAGCGGATTTGGTTTTAATTGCACCGGCAACGGCAAATATTATCGCTAAAATCGCCCACGGCATTTGCGATGATTTATTGACCTGTGTGTGTTGCGCTACAAAAGCTCCGATTTTAATCTGTCCGGCGATGAATGAGAATATGTATAAGAATCGTATTACCCAGGATAACATTAAAAAATTAAAATCTTTGGGTTATAAATTTATAGAGCCCATAAAGGGAAGGCTTGCCTGTGGCAAGATGGGGGTGGGCTGTTTAGCAGAGGTTGAGACAATAGTTAAGGAAGTCAAGAAAAGTTTTCGTTAACGAAAACTTTTCTTGATTCTGAGTCAATGTGCCGAAGATTCTTTGAGATATTGGCGACGTAGCCAAGCGGTAAGGCAATTGTCTGCAAAACAATTATTCAGCGGTTCGAATCCGCTCGTCGCCTTGAATAACCAATAGCGTAGCGACGGGCAAGTGGAGGAATGGTATACTCGAAGGTCTTAAAAACCTTTGACCGTAAGGTCGTGAGGGTTCAACTCCCTCCTTGCCCACTAAATTTTTTGGGCGCTTAGCTCAGTTGGTTCAGAGCGTTTCCTTGACATGGAAAAGGCCACGGGTTCGAATCCTGTAGCGCCCACCATTGATGAATTAGTTGGGAAAAAAAGAAATAACGGGAAATGAAACAAAAGACTTTTCATAAAATAATCATCGGTGATTCGCGCCACATGGATGAGGTAAAAGACGAGTCTGTCCATTTAGTGATTACCTCTCCGCCTTATTGGCAATTAAAAGATTATGGAGCAAAGGAGCAAATAGGTTATAATGATTCCTATGGAGATTATATTGATAATCTAAATAGAGTTTGGAAAGAATGCCATAGGGTTTTACATCCGGGCTGTAGGTTATGTATAAATATAGGGGACCAGTTTGCGAGGGCTATTATTTATGGGCGCTACAAAGTCATTCCCATAAGAACCGAAATAATTAAATATTGTGAGTCTATCGGTTTGGACTATATGGGTGCAATTATTTGGCAAAAGGTTACTACTTGTAAGACGACCGGTGGCGCCACCGTTATGGGGTCTTATCCTTATCCAAGAGGTGGAATAATCAAAATCGATTATGAATTTATTCTAGTATTCAAAAAATTGGGTAAAGACCCAAAGGTTTCTCAGGAAACTAAAGAAAAATCTAAGCTTACTCACGAAGAATGGAACGAATATTTTAATGGGCACTGGAATTTTCCAGGAGAAAAACAAAACGGTCATATTGCGATGTTTCCTTTAGAATTGCCTCATCGTTTGATAAAAATGTTTAGTTTTTATGGAGATACAGTTTTAGACCCATTTTTAGGCAGCGGCACGACGTCAAAAGCTACTTTACAGCTAGAAAGAAATTCTATCGGATATGAGATAAACAGAGATTTCTTAGAAACAATTAAGACTAAAATAGGTATACATAAAGATCTCGCTGTATTTAAAGAAGATTTTGACTATGAAATTATCTTTCAAAAAGAAAACAACGGTAAAAACAAAAAGGAAGAAAGTTTAACATACACAAACAATAATAGTCATTTAGAAAGGTTAGTAGATCCTAAAAAGTTTAAATTCGGAACAGTCATAGATTTGAATGGCAAAAAAGAAAGAGAGGATGTCCATAGAGTTGCTTTAATACCAAAACCAGACGAAATTATTTTAGATTCAGGATTGAAGGTAAGACTTTTGGGAGTTAGTCCGGCAGCAGAAGAAGTTTATAGACATAAAGCCATTGAATTTTTAAAGAGCCTTATAACAGGGAATAAAGTCTTTCTGAAATACGATAACTTAAAATTTGATGATACAAAGACCCTTTTAGCTTATGTTTATTTAACAAATAAAACTTTTCTTAATGCCAAGTTGATAATGAACGGCTTTGCTAAATGTGAAAGAAAATTAGATTTTCAATATAAAGAGAGATTTATAAAATACGAAGAAGAAGCAATGAGCGAAAAGATTGGCATTTGGGAAGAAAGAGGATTAGTTCATGCCTAAAGAGTGGATTTTGAATAGTGCTATTAATCGTTGGGGTCTTCAGAAGAAAAGAATGGTAGGAGCAGTATCTGACGAGATAAGAAAATGCGCGCCCAAGACTGTTCAAGAGTGGGAAGAGTATTATTTTAACAATGTTTACCAGAAAGGCCACCTTATTGAAATAGGTAAGAAACTTTATGTAAAAATAACCGAAGTTTTGCGAGCCGAAATAGACGATATCACGGAAGAGGACTGTATAAATTATGTAATCAATCTTGTTATAAATCGGACTTTCGATGGGTATATGACAGAAAAGAAAACAATCTATGAACAACTTCAAGATATCTTAGGCGTAAAAATCGAGCCCGCACCTGATGAATGGGATAGATTGTTTAATGTGGATTTCTTTATTAAGATAAAAGATGAATTTATTGGCTTGCAGATTAAACCGGCAGGATATGCTTTTATAACCCAGATTATAAACGAAAGAAAAAATCAAGAAACAACCCATAAAAAATTTACTGCTAAATACGGTGGCAAAGTTTTTTATGTTATTTCTGTAAAAGAAGGGGATAAAAAGAAAATTTATAATACTGAAGTAATAGAGGAAATAAAACAAGAAATAAAACGTCTAAGCTAAAAGTCCTACTCTATCAAGAACAGGTAGAATCGATATGAATTTAGATATACTAAGGCATTCTTGTGCGCACGTGATGGCCCAAGCGGTAAAAGAGATCTGGCCCGATGTGAAACTCGGTATTGGGCCGTCTATCGAAGATGGTTTTTATTATGACTTTGATAAAAAAGATCCGTTTACCGACGAGGATTTAGCAAACATCGAGCAGAAGATGCGGGAGATAATTGCCAAGGATGAGCCGTTTGTAAGAGAGGAAGTTTCTCGCGAGGAAGCGCTTCAGTTGTTTAAGAAACTAAAAGAAGATTATAAGGTAAGCCTTATTCAGGAGATACCCGATGAAAGAGTGTCAATATATAAAACAGGAAGTGATTTTATAGATTTGTGTCGCGGTCCGCATATAGAATCAACGGGTAATATCAAGGCCTTCAAGCTATTGTCGGTTGCCGGTGCCTATTGGCATGGAATAGAGACAAACCCTATGCTTCGGCGTATTTACGGCACCTGCTTTGAAACCCAGAAAGAATTAGACGAGTATTTGAAAAATTTAGAAGAGGCGAAGCTGCGCGACCACAGAAAATTAGGTCCTGCCTTAGAATTTTTCGATATCTACCATGAGGAAGCAGGCGCAGGCCTGGTTTTTTATCATCCCAAGGGTGCGCTGTTAAGGACGCTCATTGAGGATTATGAAAAGAAAGAACATTTAAAACGCGGCTATAAGATAGTGATCACGCCACATATTATGCAGGCTTCACTCTGGCAGACCTCTGGCCACTATGAGTACTACAGAGAAAATATGTATACCTTCAAAATCGAAGACAGAGAGTTTGTGTTAAAGCCGATGAACTGCCCGGGCCACATCTTGATTTATAAATCAAGAAATCGAAGCTATAAAGAATTACCCATTCGATTTTTTGAGTTAGGCACAGTTTATCGGCATGAAAAGACAGGGGTTTTGCACGGGTTGCTTCGGGTGCGCGGCTTCACTCAAGATGATGCACATATATTTTGTTTACCCGAGCAATTAAAAGAGGAAATAAAATCGATTATTGATTTTGTTTTTGATACAATGAAGGTGTTCGGATTCCAGGATGTGGGCATAGAATTGAGCACCCGGCCGGAAAAATATATAGGGACTGACCAGGATTGGCAAAATGCAACAGCTGCCTTAGAGGAATCTTTAAAAGAAAAAGGCCTATCTTATGAGATAAATGCGGGAGAAGGGGCATTCTACGGCCCCAAGATTGATATAAAATTAAAGGATGCCTTAAAGCGTAAATGGCAGTGCGCCACTATCCAGTGCGATTTTGCTCTTCCTAAAAGGTTTAATCTCACTTATGTGGATTCCGAAGGCAGAGAAAAACAGCCTATCATGTTACACCGCGTTATATTAGGCAGCCTTGAGCGCTTTATGGGTGCTTTGATAGAGCATTATAAAGGCAGCCTGCCGCTTTGGCTTTCTCCCACACAAGTATTAGTTGTGCCGATAAAAGATTCTTTACGGGAATATGGCATAAAAGTTAAATCTCTTTTAGAAGAGAATTCAATACGCACTGATATGGATAACCGTAATGAGACCTTAGACAAAAGGATACGCCAGGCAGAATTAAATAAGATACCCTATTGTCTAGTTGTAGGTGAACGCGAAGCCAAGCAGGAAACTGTTTCCATAAGAAAAAGAGGCTCAGGTGATGCAGGGGCCAAGCCCATAGAGGAATTTATAAAACAAATAAGGCAGGAGATAGATAATAAAATCATATGAGGTTACAGGGTGCCAGTAGCCTCAGAAGATAGGAGGTGGTTGCGATAAAAAAGTTTATCCGTATAAACGACAAAATACGTGTACCGCAAGTGCGTCTTGTGGGGCCGGATGGTAGTCAATTGGGAGTGGTTTCTATACAGAATGCGCTGGACATAGCCAATCAACACGAGCTAGATTTGGTAGAAGTTGCGCCCCAGGCGAGTCCGCCTGTATGCCGGGTCATCGATTTTAGTAAATTTAAGTATGACCAGGAAAAGAAGGAACGCGAAGCCAAAAAACACCAGAGACAGTCTCGCCTTAAAGAGATCCGGCTTAAGCCCAATATCGATGACCATGATTATCAAGTAAAGGTAAAACACGCAGTTGGTTTCTTAAAGAAAAAAGATAAAGTCAAGGTAAGCCTATTTTTCCGGGGCAGGCAAATGGAGCATCTGAATTTGGGCAGAAAGATTTTAGATAGATTTATTATAGACGTCCAGAATGACGGGCAGATAGAAAAGGAACCTGTTTTAGAGGGCAGAGTTATATCTTTCATGGTTGCACCAAAATAAATCTTGTTAATTAGTTGAATGGTTAATTGGTGAGTGGTTAATTAACTATTTAACCGATTAACCGATACCGAACTCAAGCAGAGGAGAAAAATGCCAAAATTAAAGACCAAAAAAGGCGTAGCCAAGAGGTTTAAACTAACCAAGAACAAAAAAATTAAGTATTCTACCTGCGGCAAGAGTCACCTTTTATCTGGCAAGACAAGCAAAAGGATCCGCCATTTAAGGCGGCCCAAGACCGTGGACGGAAAGCAGGATGTAAGGTATATAAAGAGGATGTTGCCCTACGGTTAATGAACCTACAACAAACGGAGTGAGTGAAAATGGCTAAAATTAAACACAGTGTTGCGACAAGAAGAAGGAAGAAGCGGCTATTAAAGAAGACAAAGGGCCATTGGGGCGATAGAAGCAAACAATACCAGCAGGCACGCCGGGCCCTGATGCATGCTTTGGTGTATGCCTATCGCGATAGGCGCGTAAAAAAGAGAGATTTTCGGCGACTCTGGATCACGCGTATTAATGCTGCCTGTCGTGCCGCAGGCATTACCTACAGTCAATTAATTAACGGGCTTAAAAAAGCCAAGGTTGGCCTGGATAGAAAAATCTTAGCGGATTTGGCGGTAAAAGATGCGCACGCCTTTAAGAAATTGGTTGAGATAGCGAAAGGCTAACGACAAATATCTTTAGGTTATGTTGTGAGGTAATGGTAACGAAGCCCGTATCGTTTATGGGCCAGGGTAACGTAGAAAAAGCCGAAAGACATAACCGAAATACGAAACGGGCATCGTAACCCTAACCGAATAACGGAAGAAGGTGTAATATGTATGTCATAATAGTGGGTTGCGGAAGAGTGGGTTCAGAGTTAGCCAAGTTGTTATCTGCTGAAGGCCATGATGTAGTTGTTATTGACAAGAATCCAACCGCTTTCGATCGGTTGGGCGGTACATTTAATGGCTTAACCTTGGTGGGTAACGGGTTTTCTTTGAGTTTATTAAAACAGGCAGGCATTGAGAAGGCAGATGCTTTCTGTTGTGTGACTAATGGCGATAACGCTAATTTAGTTTCTGCGCAGGCGGCGAAAAAAATCTTTAAGGTTCCTAAGGTCATTGCCCGCGTGTATGACCCTCAGCGCGCGCATATATATAAAGCATTAGGGTTGGATATTATCAGCGGGACAATTCTTTTTGCGGCTATGCTTAGAGATAAGATTATTGAGAGTCGCTTCTCCAGTTACTTAATTGAAACCAAGGAGTTGGGGGTTATTGAGATAGAAGTTAAAAATAATTTGGTGGGCAAAACCATTCAGGATATAAATATCCCCGGAGAATTTTTGGTGGTAGCCATAAGAAGGCTGCAGGACGTGATTATACCTGAGCCTCATACCACCTTAAAAGCAAAAGATGTATTAATGGCGGCAGTTAAAGTAGCGAGCCTGGCGAGGGTAAAAGAGAAGTTCAACCTGTAAAGAGCGAGGTGTAAAAAATGTACATTGTAATTGTGGGTGCAGGTAAGGTGGGTTATTTTTTAGCCAAGAGGCTTTGCTTAAACAAGCACACCGTAAGTATTGTGGAGAAAGATAAGCAATTATGCGAAGAAACCGCCAAGGAATTAGAGGCATTGGTAATCAATGGCGATGGTTGCGATCCGCATATTTTAGAGGAAGCCGGAATCAGCCGTGCGGATGTGATAGCAGCGGTTACCGGCGATGACGAAGACAATCTCATTATCTGTCAATTAGCCAAGGAGATATTTAAAATCAAACGTGCGGTAGGCAGGGTCAATAATCCTGATAATGAACACACCTTTTCTGAGTTAGGCGTGGATGTGCCGGTTGATTCCACTAAGATTATTGCGAAGATTATCGAAGAAGAGGTTTCCTTCTCGGATTTTGTCAACTTAATGAGTTTTAAGCGCGGAAAACTCGCCATTGTGCGCCTGGATTTGCCGGATGACGCACCGGTAATAAACAAACAGGTTCAGGATATCCAGTTACCAGTGGATTCGGTGTTGGTTTCTATTGTCAGGGGAGAAGAAGTGATTGTTCCTAAAGGCAATACTGTTCTTCAATCCGGAGATGATATTATAGCCCTGACAGTAGTAGGCAATGAACCCCAGCTGTTAAATTTGCTGGTAGGCAAAATTTAAGTGAGGACATAAGTTATGGAGCCTTATATTAAAGATATTGTAAACGACATAACTTATTTGTCCGAACTTATCCCCCCTTCTTGCTTTCGCAAGAAAGCAGGGGGGATTAATTCGCCCAAACAACTTACGAACACTATCGTTGCGTAAGTTGTGGGCTCATTAAAAATG
>Ga0315280_10009014_pt1 | contig 12940 bp, 5 predicted proteins | sample YL17G06_40_MG_FD_203697 | JGI IMG/M metagenome (GOLD analysis project Ga0315280, IMG submission 203697) | Sediment microbial communities from Yellowstone Lake, YNP, Wyoming, USA - YL17G06_40 | ecosystem: Environmental > Aquatic > Freshwater > Lake > Sediment | place: USA: Wyoming | collected...
AGCGGCCGGGGTTGGGGGCAGGAGTTTTCTGGCCGCCATTTTCGCCAGTTCGGGCGGCAGCGGGGACAGATGCTTGCTGCGGTACTGCGAATCGGCCTTGTGCAAGGCATGGACTCCGGCGGCGCAGACCAGGGGCAGCTTGGCGTCCGATCCATAAACGATTCCGGCGATTTGGCAGTATTGTCCGGCAAGGGCAGCGGTGTGGCCGGGGCATCCCACCACGACGCCCTGTCTGGTCTTTCCCGGCACCACCAGCAGCAGCGAGCCGTTGGGAACCGTCTGGACGTCCACGACGTAGCCGCAGAACACCACTGGATTGCCGACATTCTTCTGTGGCTGCGACAGGATCTCGGCCGCGGCCTTGTTCACCTCCGCGCCGCGGCTGAGATCGAGGAAGGCCAGTTCGTCGAGCAGGCGCATCCCCTCCCAGTAGGGCCCGACGGCGGCGGGGTCATGGAGGTTCGCCCAGATAAGCGCCTGGGCGAGCTTTCCGATAGCCTCGCCCGCGGCCTTGGGGTTTTCAGTGATCAGCTCCCCGCCGCACAGTGGGCAGGTCCCCTCGACCTCGACGTCGTATTGGACCGGGACGGGTTTCATGTCAGAAATGCCATCGATCACGACTTGCTTCACGACCATCTTGGTTCGGGTCTCCGTTACGAGCGCCACCCCCTTTCCGCCGCAGCGGCTGCAATATGCCTTCCGTTGGGCGGAGTTGAATGCCCGGATGATGTCCATTCCGGCCGTCGGCGCCGGGGCGAACGGCGAGGGCTCGTCCTTGACGGCGGCGGCGCGCTTCTGGATCTCGCCCATGTCCATTGGGCGGGCCTTGGCGGCGGTCGCCATCAGGTCCGCGATCGCCTTCCACTCTATGGAGAACCCGTACAGGCCACTTCGGTGCCGCAGCGCGCACATTCCCAGCACCTTGCCGGCGTCATCCAGCAGCGGGCCGCCGATGTTGCCGCTATCGACGGGCGAGTCGGCCTGGATATACCGGTAGCCGTGGTTGAGCTTCACGCCGCCGCCCATGGCCGCGGCCACCTCGCCGGCCGAGCGGAGGCCGCGCACGACGCCACGGCTGAAGCTCAGCCTGCCCGGGAATGGATAGCCGACACCAAACACGCTGTCGCCGGCCCGCAAGTCCCCCGCGGCCCGCCCGCTGAAAACGTGCGGGATGCTCATCGCCTCCCTGGGCTTGAGAATCGCCACGTCGGCCTTCTCGTCAATGGCCAGCACTGACGCCTCAAGGACAACGTCTTGGACCTCTATCGCGACGGATGAAAGGTGCGGGCTGGCAATAACGTGCCAGTTCGTCGCGATAAGGCCGTCCGACGAGATGAAGAAGCCCGAACCGACGATGGGCCGGCCGAGCCGGGGCTGGCCAATGACCTTGATGACGCCCTTGCCCGCCGCGGCATACAGGGCACACATCGCGTTGAAGGGCTCCTGGGAGGTACCCGCGTAAAGCACCCACGTGTCGGGCGCGGGCCGGTCGTCAGTAGCGCACGAAACCGACCCGATCCATAAACTCACAAAAAAGACCCCGCTGATTGCATGCGATACGTTCATGCTCCAACCCCTTCGAATATAGCCCGGTTTTATCGGAAAGCGCCAACAAGACCCTCAAAATCCAATTGCCTGATTATACCTCCTCAGGCTGAGATTGTAAGATCGCTCTGAAATATTCTTTCCGGAATCTTATCCCCTAAGAACGTGTATGAAGACCGCCGTCTTCCCCAGAATGGGCATCCCCCTTAGGGGTCCCGAGGACCTGCCCGTGAGTTTGTCGGCCGGCAGCCAGGCAGGTCGCTCGGCCATCCCGGCCGTGCCGATCATGGATTCCCACGCGCCAGCCCGAAAGGCCAGGGACGCCCGTGCTGCGATTTGCGTACACGTCCCACTAATAAACCGCCGCCACGTTCGTGGTATGGGCAGACAGGCACAAAGCAGACCGCCTTGGCGGTCTTGCGAAGGCGCCTGGAGCTTGCGGGCCCGGCGCGGTCGCGGGCCAGGCCGTCGGGGCCTGTCACGTCACACGATTGAAATGAAAGGAGCGTCAACATGGGCCGGCAACGAACATCGCCCAGCCGCGGGTCATTCAACAGGCGGGACTTCCTGAAGTCCGCGGCCACGGTCGGGGCAATCGGCGCGGTGGCCCTGGCGGCGCCGCGGATAATCCACGCCGCCAACAAAGGCGACGTCATCCGGCTGGGCCTTATCGGCGGCGGCACCGAAGGCTATGTGCTGAGCAACAGCGTCCTCAAATGCCGGCTGGCGGAAAACGTCACGTTCCAGGCCGTTTGCGACATCTGGCCGCACCACCGCAATTATCTTGCAGACGTGCTGGGTAAGTATCACATGAGGCCCGGCCGCTACGCTGATTACGGCGACATGCTCGACAGGGAAAAGGGCAGGCTGGACGCCGTGATCGTGGCCACGCCGGACTGGGTCCACCACGAGCACGCCATCGCGTGCATGGAGGCCGGGCTGGATGTCTACTGCGAAAAGGAGATGTCCAACAGCATCGACAACGCCCGCAAGATGGTCCAGGCTTCGAAGAGGACGGGCAGGCTGCTCCAGATCGGCCACCAGCGCCGCAGCAACCCGAGGTATCAGGCTTTGTATGACCACGTGGTCAACAAGAAGGCCTGTGGCCGGCTTACAAACGTGTCGGGCAACTGGAACCGCGACCATCCCTTGACGGTCACCTGGAGCCGCAACGACGACCTGGACGCCGCCACGCTGCGGCGTTACGGCTACGAGAGCATGCAGCACTTGTGCAACTGGCGGTGGTACCGCAGGTATTCCGGCGGGCCGATGGCGGACCTCGGCAGCCACCAGGTGGACGTCCTGAACTGGATCCTCGGCCGGCCGCCGCGGAGCGTGATGGCCAGCGGCGGCAGCGACAACTACCCGCAAATGCAGTGGTGGGACAACATCATCGCCATCTACGAGTGGGACAGCGAGGAAGACGGCGCCAGGCACACCGTCCGCGGCAACTACGACCTCTACTCGACCACCAGCAACGGCGGATACCAGGAAGTCTTCATGGGCGCCGAGGGCACGGCCGTCATCTCCGAAGACGCCTCCAAGGGCGGGTTCCGGCGCGAGCTGGCGGCCGAGGAGTCGCAGTGGGAAAAACGATTCGCCACCGGGCCGTGTGAATATGTCCTCTGCGTAGGCGACAGCCTCATGGGCAGTCGCGTTCCAGGACGATACTACCCGCCGATCCCGGTGCCAAAAGACTTCAAGACCGAACACCAGCCGCACCTGGAAAACTTCTTCCGCGCCATCCGCGGGGCAGAGAAACTGACCTGTCCGGCCGAAGTCGGCTTCGAGACCGCCGTGACCATCCTGAAGGTGGACCAGGCCATCACCGCCGAACGCAAACTCCCCTTCCGCCCGGAAGAGTTCAAGGCCTAGAGCGTCGGCGCCTCCTGAAAACCGCCTCAAGGCTGTCGAGGCCCCAGCGAAGTCAGCGGCAGCAGGCAAGGGGCGATATCTTGTGTCCTGTCACGCGCCCCAAGGCCCGAAGGGCCGACAGCATTCAGCCGGGGGCGTGAGCCCCCGGTAGGCTATCACTATAACAAGAGCCCCGAATGGGGCGACAGTAAACGCTCGCCTTGTACAAAGGCTTGCTTGATCTGTCGCCCCTTCGGGGCTCACGAATTCAATTGATCCCTTTCCGGGGGCTCACGCCCCCGGCTAAACGCTACCGGCCCTTCGGGCCTGACAGATCCGTTTTCTCCTGCTCTGAGCACTATGCACTTCAATACACAGTTCCTAGAACCACCAGGCCGCGCCGGCCTTCTCGCGGAGGATGATCGGCTTGAGGTAGTTGACGGCCTTCTCGAAGCCCTCATTGGTGCTCATCAGCGAGTCCTCGTGCTCGATGCTGATCACGCCGTCGTAGCCGTAGCGGCGGAGCATGGAGATGAAGGGCTTCCAGAACTCGTCGCCGTGGCCGTAGCCGCAGGTGCAGAAGACCCACGCGCGCTTCTTGACGTCGCCGTAGCTCTGGATGTCCAGGTTGCCGGTGACGCCGGAGTTTCGCGGGTCGATGGTGCAGTCCTTGGCGTGCACGTGGAAGATGCACCCGTTCTCGCCGAGGATCCGGGCGGCTTCGATGGGGTTGATGCCCTGCCAGAAGAAGTGGCTGGGGTCGAGGTTGGCGCCCAGGGCCTTGCCGGCGGCGTTGCGCAGGCGGATTATGTCCGTCGGGTTGTGGACTGTCATGCCCGGGTGGGCCTCGAAGGCGATCTTTGTGCCGGCCTTGGCGGCGATGTCGTTCCACTTCTTCCAGAACGGGATGATGACCTGGTTCCACTGGTAGTCGGCCGCCTTGGAGAAGTCGTCCGGCCAGGGGCAGGTCACGAAGTTCGGCGTCTTGTCCGTCTTGCACCCGCCCGGGCAGCCGGAGAAGTTGATCACGACCGTGCCGAGCTCCGCCGCCAACTCGATGCCGCTTGCCATCGCCTTTATGTGGGCGGCGGCAAGCTTCTTGTCGGGATGCACCGGGTTGCCGTGAACGGCTATGCCCTGGACGCACAGGCCGCGCGCGGCAATCTTGTCCTTGAGCTCCTTGACGCGCCGTTTGCTCTTGGCAATCCCTATCAGGCCCCACGGATCGCCCGGATACGCCCCAGCCGGCAACTCAAACGCGTCCAGGCCGACCTTCTGGCAATAGTCCAGCGCGTCGTCAAGCTTCATCCCGCCGAACAGTGCTCCCATCACGCCAAGTTTCATGGTGTTCTCCTTCTTTCTCTGCCGTGTTGTTAATGCCGCGTTGTGGTTATCGGCCGCGACGCGAACTGCTCGCCGACGCCGCCGCGCCTTGGCCGGGCCGTTTTCGATCATCCATTATCGGCATCACCTCGCCGGTTGCAAGGCGCTGGCGTAGGAAGATTGCGCGGATTGTGCGTCTCTGCCCAGCCGAGGGCGGATGGGCCATGCCCTGCCGGGCTTCGGGGCTCAGGGGTTCCGGGGCTGTTGAAAACGCCGGGTCGCAAGTCTATCCTCGGATTATGAGAAGCGGATCGCCCAAGTATCTCGCCCACGGCCGGGAAGGCGGGTGGGACCCGGCCGGCGTGCTGTTGGATGAGTCCGTCGCGCGCGGGCCGGTCGATCCGCGCGGCCTGTTCGATAACGACAGGCCCATCGAGTTGGAGATCGGCACCGGCAAGGGCACGTTCCTGCTGGCCCGCGTCCGCGCCCGGCCGGACCTGAACTTCATCGGCATCGAGTGGGCCAGGGCGTACTGCCTCTACTCGGCCGACAGGTTCCGCCGGGCCGGACTGGTCAACGTGCGGATGCTCCGCGCCGACGCCGCGGCGTTCGTGAAGGACTGCCTGCCTGATCGCTGCATATTCCGGCTGCACGTTTACTTCCCGGACCCTTGGCCAAAGCGCAAGCACCACCGCCGCCGGTTGATCCAGCCGGCCTTCGTGGACCAGGCGCGGCGAATCCTCCAACCAGGCGGGCAACTGCTCGTGGTGACGGACCATCTGGGCTACTTCCACCACATCTGCCGCGTGCTTTGTGGCGCGCCTGGGTTCGTCCGCACGTCCATGCCCAAGCTGGCCGGCGAGGACAACGAACTGGTCGGCACGAACTTCGAACGCAAGTATATCGCCCAGGGCCGGCCGTTCCATGCGGTCGCTATGATGCGGTACGGCTGTTGGATAACCGACAGGCGGCTCTTGTATTAGTATAAGAGATCTATAGCCGTAGTAGTAATAATGCCTGTCGTTTGCGTGAAATGTTTGCACCTGCAATCACAAGGGCAATTATTCCAAGCAATTATACCGCTCATGCCGGCATGTCCGGATGTGGATAACTTGTTGGCTGGCTTGTAGGTGGCGCTGTGGAACCATACGGCGGCAGACAGGTCTCTTGCGGAGTTGCCTAAAGCGGCCAAGCGAGCTGTGAGTAATAATGGCACGGCTCAACAAGTTTCCCGGAGTTATCCACGGGGGCCTGTTGAATGATTTTTTCCCCCGGCAATGAGGGGTTTTCGGAGCTTGGCACACGGCAACCCGCGGTGTGGATAAGTTGTGGATTGGCCATAGGTCCTATTAGGCCTATAGCACGCATGCGACCCAGAAAAGCCGGGATCCGCCGCGAATTATCTGCCGCCATACTCGCGGAAGCGAGCGGGTCTCAACAACCGCCGATTTGCCGATTTGCTGTTTCAGCCTGCCGGTTACGGATTACCGGCCGCCGCCTCAGCCGTTGGCCTGGATTTCCTGGGTGAGCCGTTCCAGCGTGGCATGGAAGAGCACGTCCTCTTCCTGCATGGCTCGGATAGTGCGGTCGGCGTGCAGGACGGTCGTGTGGTCGCGCCCGCCGAAGTAGCCGCCGATCTCCTCCAGGCTGTGCCGCGTGAGGCTGCGGGCCAGGTACATGCAGACCTGGCGCGGGAAGGCGATGGACCGGCTGCGCTTCTTGGACTGAAGGTCCGCCAGGCGGACGTTGTATCGCGACGTGACGACCTTGAGGATGTCCTCGATGGTCACCTCGCGCCGGCTGGGCGATGTCTCGGAGCCCAGGGCCTGCTGGGCCAGGCCAAGGTCGATGGGCAGGTCGGCAACCTGCGAGAGCATGGTGACCTTCGCGATGGCGCCCTCGAGCTCGCGGGCGTTGGACTCTATCGCCCCGGCCAGGAAGCAGATCACGTCTTCCGGCAGTTCGATATTGCGCGCCTGGGCCTTCCTGCGGAGGATCGCCACGCGGGTCTCGTAGCACGGCTTGTCGATCCGGGCGACCAGGCCCCAATTGAACCGGCTGATGAGGCGTTCCTCCAGTTCGGAGATCTCAGCCGGGCCGCGGTCGCTGGACAGCACGATCTGTTTGTGGTCCTGGTAGAGCGTGTTGAAGGTGTGGAAGAACTCCTCCTGCGTCTGCTCGTGGTTGGCCAGGAACTGGATGTCGTCGACGGCCAGGACATCGGCGTGCCGGTACTGGAAGCGGAAGTCGTGCAGCTTGCCGTTGCCGACGGCCTCGATGAAGTCGTTGACGAACTGCTCGCAGGTCAGGATGCACAGCCGGACCTGCGGGTTGTTCTGGGCGATCTTGCGGCAGGTGGCGTGCAGCAGGTGCGTCTTGCCGAGCCCGACGCTGCCATGTAGGAACAGCGGGTTGTATGTCCGGCCGGGAGACTCACTTACGGCCTGGCACGCGGCGTGGGCCAAGCGGTTGCATGAGCCGGTGACGAAGGAGTCGAAGCGGTACTCCTCGTTGCACGGTAACGGCGGTGCGGCAGCGCCGATGCTGTCGTAGGCGCCCGGGTTGGGCTTCTCGGCCGTGTCAACCTGGGCCTTGGTCAGGAAGCACACGCCGATGAGTCTGCCGGTTGCGGCCTGGGCCGCGTCAGTAAATAAGCGCATCGCATGGCGGCGGCAGTACGCCAACTCGCCCGCGCCGGAGACCTGGATCTCCAGCAGACCATGCTCCAGCGAGATAGGTTCAAGTTCCGTAAACCAGGGGCGGATGATATTGCCGCCCTCGGAAACCACCTGCTGTATGATGCGCTGCCAAAGCGAGCGATCAACTATCGCCATGAAAGCAACCCTCTGGGCGCACGAATCACGCAATAACAACGATTCAATAGGAACTCGGGAACATCACAGATACGGCTCAAACGCAGCCGCCTTCCATGGCGATGATCTGAGCGTCCTTAACAACGACCACGTCCTTTACGTCGACAACCAAGTTCAACAACGCGATAGAGACTCTACTGCCGATTTGCCGACTTGTCAAAACGAAAATCGAACATTCCGTTTTCATTCTCGTTTTGAACCGCGCAAGTAGCGATGCGGGCGGGCAAAAGGCTTTTTCGCCGCCGCGAATGAACCGGCCGCGGCGGCGGTGGATAAGCTGTTGAATGCGCTCAGTTGAACCTTGTCACGGCCGCGGAGGCGGGCTCGTCGGGCCGGGCCGCACCGCCGCTGCCGCCGCTGCCGCCGCTGCCGCCGCTGCCCCCGTTGCCGCCGTTGCCGCCATTGCCGCCATTTCCGCCGGCGGGGGCGGGCTTGCGGAAGAACCGCCGGCCGTTGCCGTTGGCAGGCTGGTCTTTCGGCAGAAGGTTCACGGAGTTGTCGCCAAGAAGGTCCTCGAGGGCCTTGAACAATTCGCGCGTCGGGCGGACGGACCAGCTACGGTCCGCCGCCACCCAGACCGTGACGTCCGGCCGGGCGTGGGCGGGAACCTTGAACGCCAGGCCGCAGGCGCCCTTGTTGCGGCCGACGAGGTCCTTGACCTTCGAGAGCAACTCGCCGCCGTCGCCGCCGCCGCAAAGCCTGAGGGCCACTTGCCGCGTGAACTTCTCTATCCCGTCGTCCACGCTGAAGACGTCGTTGATGATTATGCTGGGTTTTTCGCGGCGGCGGTCCACCGTGCCGCTGATGAACACCACCGACTCGGGCTTGAGCAGCCCGGCGTACCGCTCGTAGGTTTCCGAGAACGCCACGGCGTCGCACTTGCCGGTTATGTCTTCGATGGTCAGCATGGCCATCTTCTTGCCGGCCGACCTGCCGGTCTTGGTCACGGTCGGGCGCAGCTCGGAGATCATGCAGCCGACGAGCACGCCGGTCCCGTCGGCGTATCGGGCCAGTGTTGTCAGGGTGATCCCGCTTGGCTGGGAAAGGTCGCGCAGGCGCAGGGCGTGCTCGACAAGCGGATGGCTGGACACGTAGAAGCCCAGCGTTTCCTTCTCCGCCGCCAGGAGCCGGCTTTCCGACCACGGCTCGACGTCCGGGAATTGCGGCGGCGGGGCCTTGCCGCCCGGCGTGCTGTCGGGTCCGAAGAAGCTGAGTTGGCCGTTCTTTCTGTCGGCCGCGGCCGACTGGCCCAGACGAATGGCCTGGTCCAGCGCCGCGATCATGGCGGCCCGGCTGGCGCCGAGGGCGTCGAACGCCCCGCACTTTATCAGCGCCTCGATCGTCAAGCGGTTGACCGCGCGATGGTCCACGTGCTCGCAGAAGTGGTACAGGTCGCGGAACCTGCCGACCTCCTTGCGCGCGGCGAGAATAGCTTCCACCGCCTTTTGCCCCACGCCCTTGACGCCCGCCAGGCCGAAACGCACCGCCTTGGAATCCACGGTGAAGTCGGCCGCGCAAGTGTTGATGTCCGGCGGGGCGATCTTGACGCCCATCCGCCTGGCCTCGTGCATGTACTGCACGACCTTGTCCGTGTCGCCGCACTCGAACGTCAGCAGGGCCGCCAGGAACTCCGGCGGATGGTGCGCCTTGAAATAGGCCGTCTGGTAGGCCACGATCGCGTAGCGGGTCGAGTGGGCCTTGTTGAAGCCGTAACCGGCGAACTTCAGGATGAGCTCGAAGAGCCGCTGGGCCTCGGCCTCGGCGATGCCGTTCTGGCCGGCGCCCTGGATGAACTGCGGCTTCTCCGCGGCGATCGTCTTTTCCTTCTTCTTGCTGATGGCCTTGATCAGTGTCAGCGCGCGGTTCAGCGGCAGCTTGCCCAGGCGGTTGAGCACCTGCATGACCTGCTCCTGGTAGGCCATGATGCCGTAAGTCTCGGCGAGGATGTCGTCGACGAGCTCGTGGACGCTCTCGACCGGCTCCCGGCCTATCTTGCGGGCGACGTAAGTGGGGATCAGCTCCATCGGCCCGGGGCGGTACATCGCGTTGGCGGCGATGAGCTGCTCGATGCGGTCCGGCTGCATCTTCATCAGGATGTCCTTCATCCCGCCGGACTCGAACTGGAACACGCCGTCGGTCTCGCCCTTGCGGAAGAGATCGAAGACCTTCTGGTCGTTCAGGGGCAGCTTCTCGGGGTCCACGTCGACGCCCGTCGAGGCCCGCACCAGGTCGCGGGCGCGCTGGATCGTCGTCAGCGTCCGCAGGCCGAGGAAGTCCATCTTCATCAGCCCGACCTTCTCGCACGTCGGGCCGTCCCACTGAGTGATGATGTCGTCGCTGTCCGCCTGTTTGTACAGCGGCACGAGGTCCTCCAGCGGCTCGTCGCAGACGATCACGCCCGCCGCGTGAACGCCGCTGTGCCGCGCCAGGCCCTCAAGCTTGCCGGCGAAGTCCAGCAGTTGTTTCACCTGCGGCTGGGTCTGGTATGCCGACCGCAGGTTCGGCCCGGCCTCCATCGCCTTGGCGAGCGTCACCTTCGGGCCGTCCGGCACCTGCTTGCAGATGGCGTCCACCTCCGGCAGCGGCATGCCCAGCACGCGCCCGACGTCCCTGACGGCCGCCTTGGCCTTGAGCGTCCCGTAGGTGATGATCTGCGCGACGTGCCCGTAGGTGTCGCGCGTGTACTGGATGGTCGCGCCCCGGCCTTCCTGGCAGATGTCGATGTCTATGTCCGGCGCCTCCTCGCGCTGCGGGTCGGTGAAGCGTTCGAACAGCAGGCCGTAGTCCAGCGGGTCCACGTCGGCTATGCCAAGGGCGTAGCCAAGCAGCGTCGCCACGCCGCTGCCGCGAGGGGCCGCCGGGATGCCGCTTCGGCGGGCGTACTGCACGAAGTCGTTGACGATCAGGAAGTAGCTGCAAAAGCCCTTGTCGGCGATGACCTTGAGCTCCCACTCCATCCGCGTGCGGTATTTCTCGGGGATCTCCGCGCCGACGCGCCCGGTCAGGCCCTTCCAGGCAAGCTCGCGCAGATATTCCTCCGGCGTCTGGCCGGTGGGCGGGCGAAAGCGCGGCAGGTGCCTGGACTGAAAGTCCATCTCCACGTCGCACATGTCGGCGATCCGCAGGGCGTTGTCGGCCGCCTCGGGCCAGTGCCTAAGCGCCTGGCGCATCTCGTCGGGGCTCTTGAGATACAGTTCCGGCGAGTACTTCAGCCCCCCGCCTTCGGCGAGGGTCTTGCCGGTCGATATGGCCGTCAGGACCTCGTGGGCCTGCTTGTCCTGGCGGGTCAGGAAGTGCACGTCGTTCGTGCCGACGATCCCCACGCCGATCTCGCGGGCGATGCTGATGAGGTCCGGGTTGATCTGGTCCTGCTCGGGCATGCCCTGGTTTTGGACCTCGATGAAGAACCGCTGCGGCCCGAAGATGTCGCGGTACTCGCCGGCGATTCGCTTGGCCTTGTCGTAATGCCCGGCCAGAAGGGCCGACGGCACCTCGCCGCCGAGGCACGCGGTGGTGCAGATGACGCCCTCGCTCAACTCGGCCAGCAACTCGCGGTCCACCCGCGGCTTGTAGTAGAACCCCTGCAAGTACGACCGGCTCGACAGGCGCATGATGTTCCGCCAGCCGGCGTTGTTGGCCGCCAGCAGCAGCAGGTGGTACGACGCCTCCTGCATCTTCATGGACTTGTCGAAGCGGGTCGTCGGGGAAACGTACGCCTCGATGCCCATGATCGGCTTGACGTCGTTGGCCTTGCACGTGCAGTAAAAGTCCACCGCGCCGAAGAGGTTGCCGTGGTCCGTGATCGCCAGCGACCCCATCCCCAAGGCCTTGGCCGCGCGGACAAGGTCCAAGATCCGGTTGGCGCCGTCCAGCAACGAATAGTGCGAGTGAACGTGAAGATGAACGAATCCGTCCATGGCCTGCCTGCCTTCCATTGTTCCCTCGGCGCCGGGCCAGCGGACCCGGCGGCCGGGGGAAATCACTATACCAGCACCGGCCGGGCGGGAAAAACGAAAAGACACGCTCACTTGCGCCCGGGCATCCAGGTTGGCTGCAAGGTCACCAACGCGCACGACAAGACCAACCGGAAGATAACCGGCGGATAACCGGCAGATATTGCCTTGGCACGCGGGATTGATATACTTACCTGGTTGTTTCCGCCAAGGGCGCGGAAATCCGTCGGTCAGGCGACGCCGCGTCGCCTGCCGGAGAGTTCGAACCAAGCGCGGCGCGGCGGCCGGTCCGCCGACAGCCGTGGCAAAAGGAGATTCAAGATGCGCGACTATCCCGCCGTGAAACGATTGTCTCTGGTTCTGGCCGGCCTGGTGGCCGCCTTCGCGGGCCTGTGCGCCGTTGCCGTCGGCGAGGACTGGCCGATCTACCGCGGAGCGGCCCACGACGGCATTTCGGCCGAGAAAGGCTGGCTTGCCCCGGGGGCCCAACTGAAGGTCCTCTGGTCGGCGGACATCGGCCCGTCATGCAGCTCGATTACGGTTGTCGGCGATCGGGCGTACACGATGGGCAACAAGGCCGACAAAGACATCGTATATTGCTTCGACGTCGCCAGCGACAAGGAGGCGTGGAAGTTCAGCTACTCGGAGAAGCTCATGGCCGGGCAGTACGAGGGCGGCCCGAACGCCACGCCGACCGTTGACGGCAAGTGCGTCTACACGTTCTCCAAGACCGGCAAGGTCTTCTGCATTGACGCCGAGAAGGGCACGAAGATCTGGGAAGTCCAACTCGCCGTCAAGAAGCCCACCTGGGGCCACGCCGGCTCCGTCCTGCCGCTGGGCGACAAGTTGATCCTCAACGCCGGCGACCACGGCACGTGCCTGGACAAGGCCACCGGCAAGGTCGTCTGGGACAGCGGCGCGGGACCGGGCGGGTATTCCACGCCCGTGCCTTACGAGCGAAATGGCGCGACCCTGGTGGCGATGTTCTCGGCCAAGAGCGTCCTGGCCGTCAACGTCGCCGACGGCAAGGTCCTATGGCAGCACCCGTGGCAGACCAGGTACGACGTCAACGCCGCCGACCCGGTGATCCTCGACGGCGGCGCGAAGGTGTTCGTCTCGTCGGGATACGACCACGGCTGCGCCATGCTTGACGTGTCCGGCGCCGCGCCGAAGGAGCTATGGTCCAACAAGGGCATGAGAAACAAGCACACCAACTCGGTGTTTTTCCAGGGCGCGATCTACGGCTTCGACGAAAGGACCCTGACCTGCCTGGACCCCGCCACCGGCCAGGCCAAGTGGACCAAGGCCGACCTCGGCGAAGGCTCGCTGATGCTGGCGGACGGCAAGCTGATCATCCTGTCCGACAAGGGCGAACTCGTCGTCGCCGAGGCG
>Ga0315280_10009015_pt1 | contig 12940 bp, 12 predicted proteins | sample YL17G06_40_MG_FD_203697 | JGI IMG/M metagenome (GOLD analysis project Ga0315280, IMG submission 203697) | Sediment microbial communities from Yellowstone Lake, YNP, Wyoming, USA - YL17G06_40 | ecosystem: Environmental > Aquatic > Freshwater > Lake > Sediment | place: USA: Wyoming | collected...
GACGCTGTACGGGACACTCGCGATAACCGAACGCCCATCGTTGTCCACCGCTGCGACGAAGTAATGGTTCAGGCCGTTTCCCACGGGCAGCGGCACAATAGCCAGCGTTTCTCGGTCCAATCTCTTCGCCACTTCCTCGAGCGTCACACCCTCCCGTACGGAAGCGTCTAAACCGAAAGCGCTGAGTAGCTCTTGGATTTCGGCAAGGGAACTTCCCTGCGCCGAGACGCGTAACCCGGACGCGACATTCGCGGCCAAGTAATCGACCGCGAAATACTCCAAGGCAAAAACGGTTGCGTGAAAGCCACACTGAACGCCTTGGTTTTCGCCGGGCGCATCGCCGGCTTCTGACGATTGCGACTTTGGCGCGCCGCTCGCTGCGCTCCACCATGCAGGAACGAGAGCCACGCACACTGCCAGCCAGCCAGCCATCTTCCTCATGCCAACCGCCTCCTCTTTTTCCGGACAAGGAACACCGCAGCCCCAGCAACGGCAATGACAGCGAACACGACAATAGCGATCCTGCGGTACATAGCCATGTTGGGGCGGCGCACAGCGCCCGTCAACCTAAACGCCTGCATGTATGCTCGAACCGCGGACGCCTCGTCGGTAGGCGTCCCGGTAACGTAGAGGCTTTTGCTAATGTGGTCGAACACCTGGACCCGTTTGGGGAACTCCAGCGCGAATGTCGTTGCGTCCACCGGGAAATTGACCTCAACCGCCTCATACGTGCCCATAGCCACAGGCGGCTGTCTATCGAGCGTGGCACCCCACCTGGAGGTTCTCGGCACCCAGAGCCAGTCCGTGACTTTCTGCAACTCAACCTCGAGCCGCCCGTTCTCGATTTCGCGGTCCTTGTCGACGAAGAGCCATTGTGCCCCCGTGACAACGCCCCCCTTGGTCGGGTCGTACCGTATGCGCAGGCGAAAACCACCCCTTTTCGCATACTTGATCGGCGTCGTGATCGTCCAGACTCCTTGCTCGTCCTCGACGATCGAAACACTCCTCTTTTCGTCAATCCATTTGCGCAGGAGTCGCGAGAACGGTTGGTTGGGCGACTCGCCGTCGTAAAAATAGGGCGGCATGTAGGCGAGGCCGGTCCCAGTGCAACAGAAGCCCACAACGTCCTCTCGGTTGGGCATGTCGTTCCTGTCTTTGCTGACGGCGCCCATTCCCTCACGGCCGCTTTCCGCGCTGGGCAACTCTTTGCCGGGCTGCCCTCGGTGCCAGCCGCGATACACCTCGCCGTCAAAGGCAAACTCGGAACGGTCCGCGTAGAAGGGGGCCGCCCCTTTGATCCACTCGCCGACCTGTTGCATCTCGATACGGTAGCGCCGTCCGACCGGATCGAAGACAACCTGCGTGTAGAAAAAGCCTGGCCTTGTGCGGACGATCGACTTCAGGTCCTTCGCATTCGCGGCCCATGCCTGGACGCCACGCGCCTTCCATCGGAGCACCTGGATTCTTTTCTCCAATGCCTCCACGACGGCAAGCGCCTTCTCCGGCGGAACCGTTGTCGCGAATGCCGACCGATGGACAACAACAACCATGAACGTGGCGCAGGCAACACCCCAAGACACCAATCTATGCGCCGCGGGTCTCAGAACAGCACGACGGCGGAAAGCTCTCATACCTGAAGTTCCCTCATTGCGTGAACGTCGGCGGCATCACCTGCAAAAACGGCAAGTGCGATTACGGTCGCGAGGATCATGAGCCCGGGGGGAAATCCGCCCTGCAGTTTACCCTCTGCCCAATCAATGAAGGTTGGCCGGCACTGCCTGTGCAAACGCAATGAGAGGGCAGAGGATCTTCAATGGTGGGCGTGTGGTAAACCGTCTGGCAGACTTGCTGTACCTGACAGCAGGTATCGTCATATAAAACGCAGATGTAGCTTGTTTCGATATCGTCGCAGGTGGCGTCCGGCATGCCGGTGCAGCTGCCGCAGATTGCCCCGCCGCCAGTGGTTCCGGTGTACACGGTGCATGCGCCCGTCTCTGGATCCTCGGTGCAGGCCGCGGACCTGTTGTCAGCGGAACAGTAAGGATCAGCGGGGTTCCACGAACACGGTCCCCTCTGTTGCTGCCCGGCGCGAATCGCAGCGGCAACCTCTGGGCTTGCCGGTCTTCCAGGTAGCGCGCCCGACTGCGATGCCAAAACGCCCCACGCAACCGAAAGACCGGGCACAACAACGAAGACAACGAAAACAGAGCGACGCACTCGGCAATTCATCGGACTCTCCTTTTCGAAAAAGGTACGCCATCAATCCACAACACTCTACGAAACGCACAAGCAACGCGTCTCCTTCAGTGTCAAGGCCCTCGGCGCCGCTCTACGCGTAGCGAGTGGGGTCCAAGCAAAACGTCCTTGCCATCACTCGTACATTGCCCCGCGCACAAGGTAAAAGACGCCAATGCGTCAACGAACCACGTCCTCGTGCCATCCAGCCGCCCAAGTGCGCAATGCGTATCGCGTGAAACGAGACCCGTGGTTCGGTCGGCAAACGGTGAAACTTCAATCAGCGCCACGCGCGGGGCGGTCCCATTCGCGGCCGAGCGCCGGGCGAGGTCCTCATACTTGGGAACGTCTTCTATGCACCTCGGGCAATCATGGTGATAGAGCACGACGATCCACTCGCCTTTTGCTAGCCGTTCGCGCACAGGCTGTTCCCCAGGCTTGCTTGTCCCGGGGGCATCGTCGATGTACTCGAGGAGGGGACACCGCTTTCCGATCCATTTTTTGGGTTCAAGCACGACGACTGCCCCGTCGCCAACGATATCGCCGACATCGGACATCGAGGCGGAGCGAGAACTGCTCAATGCAAACGCAGCGGGGACGCCCGCCAGGAGCCATAGCACGACTACGCCGATCCCGCGTACAGGCACCGGGCGGACGTTGATGAGGAGCAGAGAACGGCGCATGGTTGGTCGCCAAGCCAACAGCGCTAAGACGCCCGCGAGATCAAGTATCGCCGTGTACCACGGACTCACCGGCACCCGTCCGAAGCAGCCGCAAGAGGCGTCGCCCGAAAGCGCTCTGTAAAGGGATACCAAAGCAAATCCGCCAAAACAGATGAGGGACGACGCCCATGTGAATCTAGGCAAGATACCGGAAAGCAGGAGCAACCCGAGAAGGAGTTCGAACTCCACAATCCCGATGAGAAACAGGCGCGAGTGGAGGAACGGGGCGAGGGCCCTTTCGCAACCCTCTGCGAGAGAGAGAAACGCCCTCACCCTGCCCTCTCCCGAAGGGAGAGGGGACGCTGGTTTGGCCTCTCCCGGAGGGAGAGCCCTCACCCTGCCCTCTCCCGGAGGGAGAGGGGACGCTGGTTTGGCCTCTCCCGGAGGGAGAGGGGAAGAGCGGAAGAGGGTGACAAACGGGTCGGTGGCCAGTTGATGGGCCTTCAGACCGCCAGCCACGAGCAGAATCACGCCCAGGGTGACCCGGACGAGGCTGTAGCCCCCCCCCACCGCGTTATCCGAAACGTCCCGCCCATGGCCGCTCCCGCCTCCGGGCCGACACGGCCCGGCTCTGAAACACGCCACAAACGAACGACGCCGCCCACGATATCAGAAGATGCGAGTTCTTTTATACCCGCTCCCCACGAGTTGTCAACAAGCGCGGACGGGATTTTTGGGAAGGAGGGCTACTGCTGACGCGCGATAGGACGGACGTTATGCTGTCATGCTAAAGCATAACCTACCGATCCCGTCCGTCGAACGAAGGATGCGACCTTGAAGACCATGAAGGCGCTGGTGAAGAAGAGGCCCGAAGAGGGCCTGTGGCTGGAAGAGGTCCCCGTGCCGGAGATAGGCATCAACGACGTGCTCATCGAGGTCCTGCGGACCGGCATCTGCGGCACCGATTATCACATCTACACCTGGGACGCCTGGGCCCAGAAGACCGTGCCCGTGCCGCTGGTGATCGGCCACGAGTTCGTCGGCCGCGTCGTGGAGGTCGGCTCGAACGTCAAGGACTTCCACCCGGGCGACATCGTCAGCGGCGAGGGGCACGTGGTCTGCGGGCGGTGCCGCAACTGCTTGGCCGGGCGGCGGCATCTCTGCAAGGACACCAAGGGGATCGGCGTGAACCGCCCCGGGGCGTTTGCGGAGTATCTGGTGTTGCCGATGACCAACGTCTGGGCGCACGACCCCGCCATCCCGCGCGACGTGCAGTCGATCTTCGATCCCTTCGGCAACGCGGTCCACACGGCCCTGCACTTTCCCGTGCTCGGCGAGGACGTGCTGGTGACCGGGGCGGGGCCGATCGGCGTGATGGCGGCGGCGGTCGCCCGCCATGCCGGGGCACGCTACGTCGTGGTCACCGACGTGAACCCCTATAGGCTGGAGTTGGCCTCGCGCATGGGAGCGACGCGGGCCGTGGACGTCCGCTCGCGCTCGATTGCCGAGGTTCAGCGGGAGTTGGGCATGAGAGAAGGCTTCGACGTGGGCCTGGAAATGTCCGGGAATCCCCAGGCGCTGCGCGACATGCTCGCCAACATGTGCCACGGCGGCAAGATCGCCATGCTCGGCATCCCCAACGATGACCTCCCGATCCACTGGCCCACCGTGATCTTCAACATGCTCACCATCCAGGGCATTTACGGCCGGGAGATGTACGAGACGTGGTATAAGATGACGGTGATGATCCAGTCCGGGCTGGACATCAGCCCGGTGATCACTCACCGCTTCCACTACACCGACTTCGAGAAGGGCTTCGAGGTTATGCGGACCGGCCAGTCGGGCAAAGTCGTCCTGACTTGGAAGGAGGGATAGCCCATGGCGTACGAGCGATTCCAGCAACACATCCGCGAGCAGATCGGCCAGATCCGTGCCAGCGGGCTCTATAAGGGCGAGCGCGTGCTGACCTCGCCGCAGCAGGCGCACGTCGGCGTGCGCGATCGCCAGCCGGTGCTGAACCTCTGCGCGAACAACTACCTCGGGCTGGCCAACCATCCGGCGGTCCGGCAGGCGGCCCGCGAGGCCCTCGACCGCTGGGGCTACGGCATGGCCAGCGTGCGGTTCATCTGCGGCACGCAGGAGCTGCACAAGCAACTGGAGCGGGCGTTGGCGGGTTTCTTCGGCACGGAGGACACGATCCTCTACTCGTCCTGTTGGGACGCAAACGGCGGGCTGTTCGAGACGTTGCTGGGCCCCGAGGACGCGGTCATCTCCGACGAGCTGAATCACGCCTCGATCATCGACGGCATCCGCCTCTCGAAGGCGCAGCGGCTCCGCTACCGCAACAACGACATGGCCGACCTGGAGGCCCGGCTCCAGGAGGCCCACTCGGCCCGGTTTCGCCTCATCGCCACCGACGGCGTCTTCTCCATGGATGGGATCATCGCCAATCTGCCGGCGATCTGCGAGCTGGCCAACCGCTACGACGCCCTCGTGATGGTCGATGACTCGCACGCGGCCGGGTTCCTCGGCCCGCACGGACGCGGCACGCCCGAGTATCACGGGGTCATGGGACGCATCGACATTCTCACGGGGACCTTCGGCAAGGCCCTGGGGGGCGGCAGCGGCGGCTACACGACGGGCCGGGCCGAGATCGTCCAGTTGCTCCGCCAGCGCTCGCGTCCGTACCTCTTCTCGAATTCGCTTCCCCCGCCGATCGTGGCGGCCTCACTCAAGGCGTTGGAGCTGCTCTCCGGCTCGACGGAGCTTCGGGACCGGCTGGAAGAGAACACCCGCTGGTTCCGCAGCCAGATGAGCCAGTTGGGGTTCCAGATCGTACACGGCGAGCACCCGATCGTGCCGGTGATGCTCGGCGACGCGACTTTGGCCGCGCGCATGGCGGACCGGCTCTTGGAGAAGGGCGTGTACGTGATCGGGTTTTCCTACCCGGTCGTGCCGCAGGGCAAGGCGAGGATTCGCACTCAAGTCTCCGCGGCACACACCCGCCAGGAGCTGGCCTTCGCCGTGGAGGCGTTCCGGGCGGTGAAGGAGGAACTTGGGATCTGAGCGAGTTTTCGGGTCGGCGTGACGGCGGAAGCATCGCTATGGCACGCGTCTTGTCCAAGGGAGCGTCTCGTGCTAGGATAGTCGCAGGGCGTGCGTGCAGGTCCGTATCAGGACGCGAACATGATCCTCATTCACTTTCCCGATGTCGAGTCGAAGCGTCGCGCCTTGGGGTTCCTGGCCGGCCGATTCTCTTTCAAGAGCTGGGCGACCGGGGAAATGGCCGTTCCCGAAGCTGCTCTGGCGCACTTGGCGACGGAAGGCGTCTCGTTTGTCGTCGAGGGACCGGCCACCTACGAGCAACTCATTTCGACGATTCGAAATCCTCCTGCCGCGGCGGTTTAACGACGGCCAACCGGTGCCGGACGAACTGATCGCTGGCGCGTTGCTGGAGCTGGAGGAACGCTTTGGTGCCGTCTCGTGTGAGACTCAGACAATTCGCGGGTTGTGGCGCCATGAGGATGAACTGTTCCGCGACGAGCTGATCCGGGTCTACGTTGACGCTCCCGACCTCCCGGAAAGCCGGCAGTTCTTCCTCGATTTCAAGGAACGAGCCAAAGCCAAGTTCCGGCAAATCGACATCTGGATGGCCACGTACCCAATCGAGGTACTATAGACGGCGCCGGCGTTGAAGGTTGTATTGTGAAGGTTTCGCGAGTGACTTTGTGGACTCCTGTGAGGGCCGCCCCGCCGGATCGCGAAATTTCAATCTGTCAGCGTGATTATGTAAGCCCCTTTGCGAAGATTCCCGGGGGTTCGCACACAACCCATCTCACTCCCCTGGCCGGCTCGTTACGGGCTCGCGCGGATGAAGGCGCGTGATCAAGAGGTCGTAGATACACCCGCCCAAGACGCCGCCCGCGAGCGGCCCGACGATCGGCACCCACCACCAATGCTCGCCGGCGCTGAAGACCTCGCTCCCCCAGCCGGCCAGAAAAGTGAAGACCCGCGGGGCGAAGTCGCGGGCGGGATTGATGGCGTAGCCGGAGTTGTAGCCGAAGGTCATGCCGATCGCCAGCACGACGCCCCCGATCAAGACCGGCGCGACGCTGGCGACCGGGGCACGGTTTCGCGTGTCGGTCAGGGCGAAAATGCACAATACCAAGAGCGCGGTGCCGACGACCTGGTCGATCAGCCCGCCCGGCAAGGGCGAAAGAAAGGGCTGCGGATAGGTCGCCCAGATGCCGGCAGTGCCGTGCTGACCGAGGACCTGGCGCGTGCCTCCGTCGAAGTGGCCGAGGGCATCGAGGTACGTGATGTAGACCACGGCCGAGGCCACGAAGGCCCCGGCCAGTTGGGCGAGGCAGTAAGGCGCCACCTTGCGCCACGGGAAACGGCGGAGCACGGCCAGGGTGACGGTGATCGCGGGGTTGAGATGCGCCCCGGAGACCCCGCCGGCCACGTAGACGCCCATGGTCACGCCGAAGGCCCAGCCGAGGTTGATCGACAGGTACTCGCCGCTCGTGCGCCCGCTGAGCAGGACCTGCGCCACGGCCGCGCAGCCGAAGACGATGAGCACGAAGGTCCCCAGGAATTCTGCCGCCATTTCCCGCCACAACGGCCGCTGCATGGCTTCACCTGGCTCGTGAGTGTGCGTGTCCACCCCAGGGCGAAGACGATTGTGAAGCGCCGGGTGACGCGAGTCAAGGAGCCCACTGCTGAGCCTACTCGACCGGGGCGCTTTGGGGTGCCAACGGAAGATCGACGGTAATCGACAGGGCCTTGGGCGACGGCATCGTCGCCTCGATCTTTGCCCCCAGGACGTCGGCGTAGGCGGCCGCCAGCGTCAAGCCCAGGCCGGAGTGCGACGAGTCGGTGCGGGCTGGGTCCTTGCGCCAGAATGCCTCAAAGAGGTGCGACAGGTCATCGAGGGCGAGCGAGTCGTTGTCGTTTGTCACGGTGAGCCTCACCCCACGGCCGCACGATTCCGCCCGGCACACAATCGCCCCACCGCGAGACGCGTACTCCACGGCATTCGATAGCAAGTTCCCGAGCACGGAAAGGAGCATGGTGCGGTCGGTTTCCACGACCAACGGCACCGCAACGTCAAAACTCACCGCCAGGTTCCGGCTTGCGGCCCGGTCCTTGCAGCCCCGCCACGCTTCCTGGACCGCGTCGCTGAGGTCCACAGCCTGCCGCGAGAGTTCGAGCGAGCCCGACTGGCAGCGGGCCAGCGCTAAGAGGGTGGTCACGACCGTTTCCATCTGCTGGGCGATCTCCTGGGCGTCCTGAAAGTATGCGGCCGCGGTCTCGGGATCGCCTTGCCACTTCAGGGCGACCTCGGCCAGGCAGCGGAGTTCGGCAATCGGCGTGCGGAGCTCGTGGGCGACGTCGGCCGTGAACCGCCGCTCGCGCGCGAACGCCGCCTCCAACCGCTCCAGCGAGTCGTTGAGCCGCAGGCAAATCGGCTTCAGCTCGCCCGGCATTGCGTCGGTCGAGAACCGGAACCCAAGGGACTTGGCATCGATCGTTGCCGCCTCCCGGGCGACCCGTCCCAGCGGACGAAGCCCTCGCCTCACGGTAAACGCGACGACCGCCGCGGTCCCAAGGACCATCACGGCGGCAGCCGACAGCATCGCCGAAAGCAGCAGGGCCAAGGTCCGGTGCAGGTCGCTCCGGTCCTGGGCCACCACGACGCGCACGCTTCGGGCGCCGGCCCGCGCCGCCTTCGCCCGGGACCGCTCGCCGTCCTCGCGCTCGTCTTCATCGGCGATAGGCACCACGCGGAGCTCAATCGACCTGCCCGGGCGCCCGTCGGCGAGGAGGATATTGCCAAACGCGGGGCCGTCGCCGACATCAGTGCGGCGCGGAAGATCGTTCCTGCCCAGGGACGGCGACCGCTGGAGGACGGTCCCATTCTCCCGCCAGATCTGGAAGAAATCGAACCGCCCGGTCGGCCCGAATTCGGGTATGGATTCAGCCGAGAAGTCCAGCTCCACCCCGCCGTCGGACTGCTTGATTAGGCTGCACACGGCGTGGGCCTTGGCTGCCAGGGCGGCGTCGAACTGGCGCGTGAGCACCGTGCGAACGTAGAAGTAAAGTAGGCCCCCGGAGACCGCAAAGAGCATCAGCAGGCCGACGAGCAGGCCGCAAAGCAGTCGCTTGTGAATCGACATCACGGTTCGCCTGCCTGGAGCACGTAGCCCATGCCGCGCCGCGTCTGGATCAAGGATGGTCTGCCGCGCAAGTCGATCTTCCGGCGCAATGCACAGATCGCCGAATCGACCACGTTGCTCATGAGGTCTGCCGCGTCGTCGTAGATGTGCCGCTCGATCTCCGTGCGGGAGAGCACCTCGCCCCGGTGTCGCGCAAGGTACTCCAAGAGAGCATATTCCCGGGGCGTCAGATTGACCGTCTCGCCTGCGATCGCGGCCGTCCGGGCCGACGTATCCACCTCCACGTGGCCGACTTGGACCCGCGGGCTCTTCTGGCGGTGGCTGCGCCGGATCAGCGCCTGGACGCGGGCGAGCAGCTCCTCCAGTGCGAAAGGCTTCACCAGGTAATCGTCGGCCCCGGTCTGCAGCCCGCGGACGCGGTCGTCCACGGTGTCCTTGGCCGTCAGAATTAGGACGTGGGTCTGGTGGCCCCGCTGCCGCAGCCTTTCCAGCACGCTCAGGCCGTCCAGCTTCGGGAGCATCAGGTCCAGGACGATCGCGTCGTAGTCCTCCGATTGTGCCATCCAGAGCCCTTCCTCACCGTCGCCCGCGATATCCACGGCGTAGCTGGCCTTCCGGAGGGCGGCCCCGACGGAGCGTTGCAGACGCGGGGAATCTTCGACCAACAGGATTCGCACGGGACCACACCCGGAGCAAGTTGGCGGCAAGAAGCTCCGAGGGCGATAGGCACCCCCGGAGCTTCTCTAGTTTACCCTACGCTAGGGTGGTCAGTCACGGGCCTTGTCGTCGTCCTCGTCTTCGTCCGCCTCGTTGGCCTGGGCCTTCCCCCTCTTGGCGACGGCCTTTCCGCCTTTCACTTCCTTCTTGTCTCGCTTGGCTTCGGCCTTGTCGTCGTCCTCGTCCTCGTCCTCCTCCTTGGCCTGGGCCTTCGCCTTCTTGGCGACCGCCTTTCCGCCTTTCACTTCCTTCTTGTCTCGCTGGGCTTCGGCCTTGTCGTCATCCTCGTCCTCGTCCGCCTCCTTGGCCTGGGCCTTCCCCTTCTTGGCGACCGCCTTTCCGCCTTTCACTTCCTTCTTGTCTCGCTGGGCTTCGGCCTTGTCGTCGTCCTCGTCTTCGTCCTCCTCCTTGGCCTGGGCCTTCCCCTTTTTGGCGACGGCCTTTCCGCCTTTCACTTCCTTTTTCTCTCGCCTGGCTTCAGGCTCCTGCTCCTTGGCACCGGCCCACTTGGCCGGCTCGACGACAGTGCCGTCGGGCGCGACGACGACTTCCGCTGTCTTTTGCCCCTTCGCGACGGCAACCGCATACCGCGTGATGGGCTTGGGCAGCTTTATGGTCTTGCCGTCTTTGGTCTCGTAGGCGATCTCGACGTGCTCGATCCGTTTGATCGTGGCCTCTTGGGCGGCCTTCCGGACCGCGTTCATCGCGGCCTTCGGCACCGCCTTGGCGTCCACCACGACCGTAAACTCCAGCATGGTGCCGTCGGCCGTGATGTCCGTCTCCTTCTCGATCCCGCCATCCCTAAACTCGAGGTCGTAGACGGTCACTCCGTTCTCGACCTCCACGTCCACCTTGAAAACCGCACCCTTGGGGAACGCCTTCTTGAACGTCTTCGTTACCGGACCGGGGAGCTTGACGGCTTGGGCCTGCTTCTCGACGGTCGCCCGGACTTTGCCCGCAACCTTTCCGGGCGATGCCTTCTTGTCGGGTGCAGCACCACGGGCCATAATGGCTCCCAGGCTCACTGCAAGAGCAGCCATGCCAACCACGAACAACCGCTTGTTCATACGACGGACTCCTTGAAGAAGAGAACCCAGTTCCCTCCGCACCGCGCGGAGGCGAGTGCGGCCGGCAACTCCCTCGCCGGCCGGGCCGCTACCTCAGCGTGCCAGATGGCGATTTTACTATCCCAACATTACCGGAACATGACGGCGGCAAGAGATTCTCGGACTGCCGGGTCAAGCAGGGCACTCGACAGACCAGGAAGGCCCGTCATTCTGCGAAGCCTCTATCTCCCCCGAGGCAACAGCGGCTCCCTTCACCTTTGCGGCGTGCCCGGCTTCATCTCCGCCCTGTGCTTCTCGATCTCTTTCAGCAGATCCGCGACAACGTCCGGGTTCTGGGCCGCGAGGTCGAACGTCTCGGCCGGGTCGTGCTCCAGGTGGTAGAGCCTCGGGCTGCCCGGCTTGGGCGGCGAGGCCGGGGTCTTGGCCGCTTTCTTCTTGGCGGCGGCCGCGGTGCCGTCGTCGGGACGCGTCTGCCACGTGCCGGCGTTGGAGTGGCCAGTCTTCACGTGCAGTTTCCACGGGCCCTTGCGGACCGCCCGCAATTCGATGCCGCTGTAGTAGAAGTACACGCGGTCGCGGAGTTCCCGCCCCTCGAACAGGACCGGCGCCAGGTCGATGCCGTCGATGGGACGATCGCCGGGCACGGCGGCCCCGGCCAGCTTTAGGGAAGTCACGAACAGGTCCATCGTCGAGCCGATCGACTGGTTGACTTGCCCGGGCTTGATCCTGCCGGGCCACCAGGCGATGCCCGGCTCGCGCATCCCGCCTTCCCAAGTGGTCCCTTTTCCGTCGCGGAGCAGGCCGGCCGAGCCGCCGCGCTGGTGCTGGGTGAGCCAAGGGCCGTTGTCGCTGCTGAAGAAGACGAAGGTGTTCTCGGCCACGCCCTGTTGGCGGAGCGTGTCCAGCACCCGGCCGACGCTCCAGTCGATTGTTTCCACCACGTCGCCGAACAGCCCGCGGGAACTCTTGCCCGCAAATGGCGCCCGCGAGTGCAGCGGCACGTGCGGGTAGGTGTAGGCCAGGTAGAGGAAAAATGGCTTGCGCGGCTCGTTGGCGGCGGAAGATTGCCGGATGAACTTGAGGGCTTCCTCGGTGTAGCGCTCGGTGAGGTTGCTCTGGTCGGGGTTGGTTTCGATCACCTGTTCATCGCGCATGAGCGGCAAGGCGGGATTGAGCATGTCGTTGCTGTAGGGCAGGCCGAAGTAGTGATCGAAGCCGTGCCGCGTCGGCAGGTAAGGGGGCAGATGACCCAAGTGCCACTTGCCGACGCAACAGGTGGCATACCCTTTGGCCTTGAGGGCTTGGGCGATGGTGATCTCGCCATCCTGGAGTCCGCCGGTGGACCGCGGAAAGAGGACGTGCGTCAGCCCGCTGCGGATGGGCAGCTGGCCGGTGAGCAAGGCGACTCGGCTGGGGGTGCAGACCGGGGCCGCGGAGTAGAACTGCGTCAGGCGCATGCCTTCGGCGGCCATGCGGTCCAGGCGCGGCGTGCGGATGGTGGGGTGCCCGTAGCAGCCTAGGTCGCCGTACCCCAAATCGTCGGCATAGAGGATGACGATGTTCGGCGGCCCGGCGGATTCCGCGGCGGCCACCTTCGCCGACCACGCGGCGAGGCCCAACAATGTGACGCAGCACAGAACGGTGACTCTCTGCGACGGCATGGCTTTCTCCTCCGGACGTTGCGGTTTGACGGTTTGCTGCGGCAGCCAGTATAGCGGCCGCCCGGGGCAGGGCCAAGATTCGTGCGGTCCGGGCTCCCTACGAGATATTCCTACCTCCAGCGGCCTAGTACTACAACGCTAGGTTTGAGCGGGTGCGAAACTGGATAATCTATGGAGTTACCCGGACTTCCCAGATTTACCACACAGTCTCCGCAAGTTGACTTTTGAGCCGAGTTAGCGTTGTAGTATTAGCAGGTGCGGAGATTGCGTTGATAGGGCGACGCTGAGCGTTGCCTCTGTGGGAACGCCTCTACAATTAGGGCTCCTCGACAGAATTTGTGGGTGAAGTTCCGGCCGATCGGCGATTCCTACGTGCGTTTTTCGAGGCATTGCAGGGCAAATGAATGGTTGCCATTCGG
>Ga0315280_10009018_pt1 | contig 12934 bp, 11 predicted proteins | sample YL17G06_40_MG_FD_203697 | JGI IMG/M metagenome (GOLD analysis project Ga0315280, IMG submission 203697) | Sediment microbial communities from Yellowstone Lake, YNP, Wyoming, USA - YL17G06_40 | ecosystem: Environmental > Aquatic > Freshwater > Lake > Sediment | place: USA: Wyoming | collected...
TATCGCCTGGAGCTGGCCCGGCGCATGGGGGCCAGCCTGACCATCCAGGTGCCGGGGGCCAGCATCGCCGAGGCCCAGAAGACCCTGGGGATGAAGGAGGGTTTCGACGTGGGCCTGGAGATGTCCGGCTCCCCGGAGGCCCTCAACGAGATGCTGCGCAACATGTGCCACGGGGGCAAGGTGGCCCTGCTCGGCATCCTGCCCTCGGGCACCTCGGTGGACTGGGACCTGGTGGTGTTCAATGGCCTGACCCTCAAGGGCATTTACGGCCGGGAGATGTACGAGACCTGGTACAAGATGACCATGATGATCCAGACCGGCCTGGACATCGGCCCGGTCATCACCCACCGGCTGCACTATACGGAGTTCGAAAAGGGCTTCGAGGTGATGCATTCCGGGCGCTGCGGCAAGGTCGTGCTGGACTGGACGGGCGGCCCGCCATGAATCGGGTGGCGGTCATCCGGGATCCCCTCTGCCTCAAGCATTCCAACGGCCCGGGACACCCGGAGTCCAGGCAGCGCCTGGAAGCGATCGAGGGCATGCTGGCTTCCTTCCCCGCGCGGGACCGGCTCGAGCCGCTGCAGGCGCGTGACGCCAGGTTCGAGGAGCTGGCCTGGGTCCACACCCCGGAATACATCCGCAGCATCGAGTCCACCCGGGGGCGGCCGTTCACCGTACTGGATCCGGACACCGGGGCGGGCCCCGAGTCCTGCGCCGCGGCCTTGCGCGCGGCCGGAGGGGTCCTTCAGGCGGTGGACGCCGTGCTGGAGGGGGGTCGAAGCGGAGCCTTCGCCCTGATTCGCCCCCCGGGCCATCACGCCGAGGCGGACCGGGCCATGGGATTCTGCCTGTTCAACAACGCGGCCGTGGCCGCCTGCTACGCCCTGCGCCGGCATGGCCTGCACCGAGTGCTGATCGTGGACTGGGACGTGCACCACGGCAACGGCACCATGCACGCCTTCTACGACCGCCCCGAGGTCCTGTACTTCTCGATCCACCAGTATCCGCACTATCCGGGCACCGGAAGGGTGGAGGAGGTCGGCCGCGGGCCGGGGGCGGGCTACACGATTAACGTGCCGCTGCCGGGCGGACAGGGCGACGCCGACTATCTAGCGGCGTTTCGCCAGCTGCTGCTGCCCGTGGCGCGGGAATACGCCCCCCAGCTGATCCTGGTTTCCGCCGGCTTCGACGGGCATCAGGACGATCCGCTGGCGGACATGCGCGTGAGCACGGGCGGTTTTGCCGACCTGACCGGCGTCCTGCGCGGCCTGGCGGCGGAGTGCTGCCCGGGAAGGCTGGCCCTGGCCCTGGAAGGGGGCTACCAGCTTAAGGCCTTGGCCGAGGGTGTGGCCGCGGTGCTCACCAGGCTCCTGGATGAGCAGCCGGAGAGCGGGATCGGGCAGTCCGGGCCTCCGGATGCGGCTACCAGCCGGGTCATCGCCGCGGTCCGGGAGACCCTCGCGCCTTATTGGGCCTGGCGCGAATAGCGCCACGCAAGGCGGGGAGGCGCTAAGGGTTCGGAGGCTCAGCCTGCCGGAAACGGGCGATCTCCTGCAGCCGTTCCAGGTTGATGATCAGGGTGGCCTGCATGGAAGTCAAAGCCTGATGGAAAGCCCGCTGGTTGGCTTCCGTGATCTTGCGCAGCCGATCGCGATGCCTGGGCTTGCCCAGCCATTGCACCAGCCCGCCGCCCTCTTCGGTGATGATGCTCAGGGCGGGATGGATCTGATCGACGGCCCCATCCAGCCGCTTTAGTGAAGCCCGGCGCAGCTGGCCCTTGAGCTTGAGCAGCGCCTTTTCCAGAACATTGATGCGCTCCAGGAGGGTTTCCAGCGAGCCCGTACGGCGCTGGATGGTCTCCCGGCTGACGATGTAGCTGAACTCGACGTCCTTCCTCGGAATCCGCGGCTCGCGCCCGGCGAGCCGGGCCAGGAAAGCGGAGAAGCGCTCCAGCAGCCCCGGTTTCGGCTGGTATAGGTAGTAGATCGACTGCAGGATCGGGGCCAGGCGCTCCAACTCGCGGATCGAGGTCAGGTAGCGGGTGAGGACCCGCAGGTACTTCCGGCGCAGCGCCTTGGGGCTCAGCCCGGGCTGCGCCGGCGCTTCGGCGTATGGGGCGCGCACCTTCTGCTCGAACTGCTCGTCGCTGGACTCCAGCTCGTTCATCAGCAGCCGGAGCGCCGGCGGGTCGAACGGCAGGCCGATGCGGGCGCACTTCTCCTTGATCAGCGCTTCGTAGCGCTGCGGCTCCTTGGCATAGGCCTGGGCGCTTTCGATGTCTCTTTTAAGCTCAGGCCGCAGGCGGGCCAGGTATTCGTCGGTTTTGAGCTGCCGCAGGCGCTTGAACCACGGCGCCACGCGCGTATCCAGCAGCTCCTCGATGTCCCGCCTTTTTTGGCGGGCCAGGGCCGAGCTCTCGGAGCGAGCCTCCAGCAGCGCCGCGTTCTTAGCGTACAGCTCCTCCAGGAAGCGCTTGATCTCGGCCTGGACCTGCTCGATGTCGCTCAAGTGGGAGAACTCGATGAAGTGGGGGTCCTGCACATAGCGGTTGCGGATGGCGTACAGGTTGTTGATCAGGTTGATCAGCCGGGAGGTGTTGGCCTGCACCTCCCCGTCCAGGCTCTGCAGCTCCGGCCTGGTGAAAGCGATCTTGTCCCCTTCGGGCTTCAGGGCGGAGAGGATCGTATCGGCGGAGGCGAAGCAGTTGCGCAGGGGACCGCTCAGGGTCCGCAGGGTTTCCGCCAGCGACCCGAGCAGCTCCTGCAGGGAGCCCGTGGACTGGAACAGCTTCTCCCGCTCCTGCTCCAGGAACTGCAGCAAGGTTTCCATATCTATAAAGGTACCACCTCCTGGATCAGAGGCCAGAGGATAAGCTCCTGGAGGCAGAGGTGCTTGGGCAGGGCGCAGATGTCCGCCACCACCCGGCCCAGCTCCAGGGGTTGGATGCATTTCTCGGCGGTTGCCGGGTCGAGCTCGGGCAGGCCCGCCGCTTTGGAAAATCCCGTGGCGCCCCAGGAAGGAACCAGGCAGGTGGCGCGCGCCCCGTGCGGGCGCAGCTCGGCATAGAGGCACTTGGTGAACTGCAATAGTCCCGCTTTGGCCGCCGAGTACACCGCCCACTGCGGCCAGGCCTCTACGGCGCAGACCGAGGATACGTTCACGATAGTGCCGCCCTTCTGCCGCTGCATGAGCTCCGCGGCCCGGCGGCTGCCCAGGATGGCGCCGGTAAGGTTGAGCGCCAGGTCCCGCTCGATCTCGCGGTCGGCCAGCGCAACCAAAGGTACAGCCCGGACAGTCCCGCCCGCGTTGTTGACCAGGATGTCCAGCCTGCCCGCGGCTTCGAGCACGATTCGGATTACCCCGTCCCAGTCCTCCCCGCGGGTCACGTCGGCTGCGACGGCCCGCGCGCCGGTGCGCCGGGCCACGGCCTCGAGGTCGCTCTTGTTTCGCGCCGTGATCCAGACCCGGGCCCCCTCCCCAGCCAGGACCTCGGCGATGCCCGCCCCATAGCCTCGGGAAGCCCCGGTCACGACGGCCACCGAACCGGACAGTCTGCCTTTCATATCACCTCACCCCTTGATCCCGCCGGCGGTCAGGCTCTGCACCAGGTATTTCTGGAAGATCAGGGCCAGGATGACCGGCAGCGCAGCGGCGATCACCGCCCCGGCGGTCATGTCCCCGTAGCGGATCTGGTACTTGCCGATCATGTCCGAGAGAGCCACCGGGATAGTGATCGATTTTCGCGTCGAGGTAAAGATCATGGCGAACAGGAACTCGTTGGCCGAGGAGATGAAGCCGAATATGGCCGTGGCCGCGATCCCGGGCGCGGACAGGGGCATGACCACCCGGAACAGGGCCTGAAGGCGGGTGCAGCCATCGATGCGCGCCGCGCTCTCCAGGTCCTTGGGAATGGTCTGGAAGTAGCCGTACAGGATCCAGACCGAGATCGGCAGGAGCCACCCCGTATAGCCGATGATCAGCGCTGCCTTGGTGTCCACCAGCTTGAGGATCCGGCTGAAGATGATGTACAGCGGGATCAGGTCCACCAGGGGCGGGACCATCTGGGTGCCGATCAGCACGAACAGGAAATACAGCCCATACTTGAAGTTGAGACGCGCCAGCGCGTAACCGGTGATCGAACCCAGGGCCACGCAGACCGCCATGGTGATGCTGGCCACGATCAGGGTGTTGAACACCGCCTCATAGAACCTCATCAGGCCCCGCTCCTCCAGCAGCACGCTGCGGAAGTTCTCCAGCGTGGCCTTGGGCGGCCAGAAGTGCGGCGGGATGTCGTAGAGCTGGTTACTGGTCTGCAGGCCCATGTTCACGATCCAGTAGAAGGGGAACAGCATCGTGATCAGCACCAGGGCCACGAACAGGTACAAGAACACCCGCGTGCCCGGTTTGGTTACGGCAGCCATTACAGCTCCACCCTCCGGTTGAGCAGGCGGTAGTAGAACACCGCCAGGACGACGATGAGCACCGTGATCAGCCAGGCCAGCGCGGCGCCCTTGCCCATCATGTGGTGCTTGAAGGCGATCTCCCAGACGTAGAAGGTCGTGAGCTTGGTGGCGTTGGCCGGCCCGCCGCGGGTCATCACGTAGATGATGTCGAACACCCGGATGGCCTCGACGGTACGCAGGATCAGGGTGACCAGGATCGGCCAGCTGATCACCGGCAGGGTCACCCGGAAGAAGACCGCCAGGCCTCCGGCCCCATCGATCGTGGCCGCCTCGTAGAGCTCCTCGGGGATGGCCTGCAGCCCCGCCAGCACCAGCAGCACCACCAGGGGGGTCCACTTCCAGGCGTCGGCCAGCACGATGAAGTTCATAGCCCAGCCGGGATCGGCCAGCCAGGGTTTGTAGCGCGGGATGAGGCGCAGGCTGTACAATATGTAGTTGAGCACGCCGATCTTGGCGTGCACCAGCCAGTTCCAGATGATCCCGTTGACCACCGGCGGGATGGCCCACGGAATCAGGATGAGGGAGCGGGCCGCCGGGCGGCCCAAGAACTTGTTGTTGAAGGCCACTGCGATGGCGACGCCGCCGATCATCTCGATGGCCAGCGACGCCGCCGTGAAATAGATCGTGCGCCAGAAGGACACCAGCAGGTCAGGCTCCTGGAAGATCTCGATGTAGTTCTTCAATCCCCGGAACTCTTCGGGGTAGCGGATGTCGCTGCGCAGGAAGCTGATCGCCAGCGAATAGATCAGGGGGTAGATGTAGAGGGCCAGCACGATCAGCATGGCCGGGAGCACCAGCAGGAGGGCGAACAGCCCCTCGTTGCGCTCCAGCCGGCCGCTGAAGCTCTGTCTGTAGCTCAAGGTGCGCACTAGCCCCATCCGGAAAAAAGGCGGGATGCCTCAGCGGCATCCCGCCGAACTCGGGTCAGCTCCGGCTCACCAGCCCGACAGCTTGTTGCACTTGTCGGCGGCGTCCTTGAGGGCCTTTTGCACGTCCTTGTTGTTCACCAGGGCGTTCTGGACCTCGGTGGAGATCACGTCCGAGCACTGGGTGTACTCGGGCACGGCCGGCCGGTAGTAGCAGTTGGCCGCGGATTGGAATACCACGTCCAGGTTGATTACCTTCCTGACGTCCGGATCCTTGAACAGTGCCTTGAGCACCGGAGTCTGCCCGTCGTCCAGGGCCCGTTTTTTCTGCACCTCCGGAGACTGCAGGAACTTGATGAACTGTTTGGCCGCGGCCTTGTGCTGGGAGGGGGAGGGGACGGCCAGGTACTCGTGTCCTTCGATGGAGCCGCTCAGGCCGGCTTTGGCTCCCGGCATGACCGCCGGGTAGATCTTTCCGGCGTAGGGGGTCTGCTCCGGGTTCTTGAAGGCGAGCTGCATCATGTCCCAGTTCACCAGCATGGCGGACTGCCCCTTGCCGAACAGGTCGGCGATCTGCTGCTGGTAGTAGGTGGGCGAGCCGGGGTCCATGGTCCCGTCCTTGAGCATCTGCTGCAGGAATCGCAGCGCCTTGACGCACTCCGGGCTGTCCAGCAGCCAGTACACCTTGTTGCCCCGGAACTCGCTGATCTTGGCGCCCGCGGATTTGGCCCAGCGGAAGAAGGCGGTGGTCACGTACTCGCCGGGCCCCAGGGAGTCGGCGATGGCGTAGGTGGTCGGACCCTGGAGCTTCTTGCCGTAGGCCAGCATCTGGTCCCAGGTCTTGGGAGGCTGGTCGGGATCCAGGCCGGCTTTATTGAACATCTCGCTGTTGTAGAACATGATCGTCCAGGAGGCCATCAGGGGCGCGGCGTACAGCTTTCCTCCGATGGTCACCACATCCAGCATCCCGTCCATGAACTTGGCCCGCTCCGCCGGGGTATACATGTCGGAGATGTCGGCGTACAGCCCGCCGGGCACGTACTCCGGCAGCATGAAGGATCCGCAGTCCACGATGTCGTAGGTGGGCTCCTTGGCCTTCAGGGCCACGGCCTGCTTGTTGACCATGGCGTCCCACTCCACCTCCACCAGGTTGACCTTGATCCCGGTCTTGGCCTCGAACTCCTGGGCCCGCTCGCCCATGTGCTTGCCGGCGGCGTCGATGCCCAGCAGCACGGTGATGGTCTCACCCGCGGCGAAGGCGGCCAGGCCGCCCGCCAGCAGGAGCGGGGCCGCGAGCAGAAGCGCTAAGCATTTTCTCATGGCACACTCCTTTGGAAAGAGTTTGGCAAAAGAGCTACGCTCTTATTTTCCCATAGTTCGATATTTCTTCCAGGCCTCGATCAGGCGGTGCGTGTTGCGCCAGGCGTTCTCCGTGTCCTCCCGTACGTTGTCCACCGGCGAGAGGATGAAGCCGCCTCCCGGGCCCAGCAGCTCGATGGCGCGGCGCACCGCTTCCTCGGTTTCCTGCTCGCTCGCCCGCTCCACCGTGACGGCGCCGCTCACTCCGCCCCACAGCGCCCTGCCGGCGGAGCGGCACTTGGCCTTGATCGCCGGAAGGGCGGTGCCCTTGCCTTCCTCCGGGTCCAGGCCGATCAGCACGTCCACCCCCGCCTCCAGGATGTCGTCCAGCAGGGGCAGGAAGGCGCTGGTGATGATGTAGCCGTATTTCCGGCCGGCCTGGTGCACCAGCTCGGCCTCCCGTTTCAGGGGAGGTCCCACGATGGAGCGCCAGGCGTTCGGGGTCCAGAACTCGGTGGTTTCGTACCAGCCCCGGCGCAGGATCAGCTCGGCCTCGGTCTCGGCCAGGTAGACCTCGAGCTGTCTCAAGTTCCAGCGGTGGATGATGTCGGCGTATTCCTGGATCAGGTCGGGTCGGGTCAGCGACAGGACCATCACCGACTCGAAGCCGGACAGCCAGGCCATGGCGTCGCAGCCCATGACCCCCGGGTCCACCTGCAGCCCAGGGCGCACGGCGCCCTTCCAGCCCCCGACTTGCAGCAGGCCGTGCCGTTTGGCCAGCTTCGCCGCCTCCCGGGCCTCACGGCGCAGCACCCGGATATCGGAGTCCTTTATCGGGCCGAACAGGCTCTTCAGCTTGGGCAGGTCGTGTTCGGGCTTGACCAGGATCTCCTCGAAGCGGGGCACCAGCCAGTCCTTCATCAGCGGGAAATCCCCCTCGGCGGGCCAGCCGTCGCGCTGGCGCAGCCGGCTGGTCAGGGCTCCGGACGGGGTTTCGATGCGCCGGCAGAAGATCTTCCCGCCCTCCTGCTCCTCCACCCACTCCTTCCAGCTGGCCTCGGGGGCGAGGCCGCCGTAGAGGTGCAGGGAATGGTTCAGGTGCCCGACGTGCACGCAGGCGTCCAGCCCCAGATCCAGCTGCTTCTCCACGAATTCCCTATCGGTCCGGCAGCGGTCGTACAGGTTGAAGAAGAGCATGAAGGAGCAGGGGATATAGTCGGCCTGGCGGCATTCCATGGCCGCCAGCATGCGCTCGCGGGAGGTCATCGGCGTTTCAGATTATCCGGTCCGGCGGCGGAGCTTGTCAAGCTTTTTTCCGGAAGCGGCCGCATGCGTCCTCGCTCACCGCAGGACCCGGGGCAGCGCCTGGCGGATGAAGGCCTCCAGGTGCAGGAGCCGGGCCAGCAGGTACAGGCCGGCGGTCATCAGGGCCGCGGCGGGAACCGTGATCAGCCAGGAGCCGAAGATGTCCCGGGTCACCTTGCGGTTCACGGCGCCGAGCCCACGGGCCAGCCCGACGCCGATGATGGCCCCGACGATGGTATGGGTGGTGGAGACCGGCAGCTTCAGCAGGCAGCAGGCAAGCACCGTGCTGACAGTGGCCAGGTCGGCGGCCACGCCGCGGGACGGGGTGAGCTGGGTGATGCGGGTGCCGATGGTGTACATGACCCGGTAGCCGAAGGTGGCCAGCCCGAGCACGATGCCGAAGCCGCCGAAGGCCAGGATCCACAGGGGGACGTGGGCGCTGGCGGCCACGCTTCCCGTCTTGAACACGTCGAAGATCGCGGCCACCGGTCCGATGGCATTGGCCACGTCGTTGGCCCCATGGGCGAAGGCCACCGAGCTGGAGGTGAGGACCACCAGCGGGGCGAAGGCCCGCTCGATGCGCCGCAGCTGCTCGCTGAGCGGCTTGTCTTCGTCGCCGCGCAGGTAGCGGGCGATGAGAAAACGGGACAGTAAGGACAGCAGCCCGGCCGCGACCAAGGCCGCCAAGACCGCCAGGATGTCAGGGGGCATGAAGCGCACCTTCCGCAGGAAGGGATCCAGGCTTCGGTACAGGGTGGAGAACGCCACGACGGCTGCCACCAGGAAGACCACCAGGGGAGCGTATTGCACCGCCCGCGCCAGGGGTTTCTCCTGGGCCAGGATCAAAGCGGTGATCGCCTTGAACAGCAAAAAGGCCAGCAGGCCCCCCAGCGCCGGCGAGATGAACCAGCTGGCCACGATCGTAGCGATCCGCCCCCATTCCACCGAGGACCAGCCTATGGCCGCCACGCCCAGGCCGGCCACCGCGCCGACGATGCCGTGGGTGGTGGAAACGGGCATGCCCATCCAGGTGGCGATGTTCAGCCAGAGCGCCGTGGCCAGCAGGGCGCAGAGCATGCCCAGCACCAGAAGCTCCGGGGAGGAGGTGAAGTAGGAGGGGTCGACGATGCCTTTGCGCACCGTATCGGCCACGTGGGAGCCGACCAGGGTGGAGCCGGCGAACTCGCAGATAGCTCCCAGCACCACGGCGAAGCGGATCGAAACCGAACCGGAGCCTACCGCGTCGCCCATGGAGTTGGCGAAATCGTTGGCCCCGATGTTCCAGGCCATGTACAGTCCGAGCGCCAGGGTGACGGCGATCAGGGCCGGCTGCATGGTCAGCTTTTTTTGACGATCATCTGCCGCAGGATATCGCCGGTGTTTTCGGATGAGTTGGCGATCCCGCTCAAGGTCTGTAGCATCTTCTCATAAAAGGTGATGGTGATCGGGTCCAGTTCCCGCTCCAGCTGGTAGATGTGCTGGGCGATCTTGCGCTGCATCCGGTCGGCGTTCCACTCCTCGGTGTTCAAGCCGCTCACCCGATCCAGGATCAGCCGGGCCTGGGCCCCTTTGAACGAAGCCTCCACCAGGTTCTGGATGTCCTCGGCGGCGGTCATGAGCAGGGCCACGACCTTGAGCACCTGGCCCACGAACACGCGGAACTCCTGGACCAGCTCCTTGTGGATCCGGGTCCGGCGCAGAAGCAGGACCACCGCGAAGTCCTGGGCCAGATCGGCCAGGTTGTCCTGGCTGTGCAGAAAGCGGTCCAGGTCGGCCTTCTCCACGGGCATCAGGTACTGGCTGGGCAGGTGCTCGCGGATCTCATGCTTCAGCACGTCGGCTTCGTATTCCAGCCTGGAGACCTCGTCCTGCAGCCGGTGGATCTCGTCGTAGTCTTCGCGGATGCAGGCTTCCATCAACGGCTGCACCTGCTGCACGCATTCGTGCACCTTCTTGGTGTGTTTCAACAGGTCCTCGAACGGCGACCGGCCGAACAGCTTGTTCATCAGTTTCATGGCTAAGCAGTGTAGCAGAGCTCACGCCTGGAGTCAAAAAACGATTCTCTCCGGGAATAGCGCCTGTATAAGAAACTTGACTGGCGAGCGGTATAGGATCGGCCCGGCTAATTCTTTTTAGCGTATTTTTTTATAAGATAATGAATTAGCAATATCTAGTTCGAGTCCCCCAGGTTTGGCATGATTTCTGCATATAAATGCTCAGGAGGTGCAACCATGAGACGTTGGCTCGCCATCATCCTGCTCGTTGCCGGCGCGGCCGCGGCCTTCGCTGGAAGCTTCCGGTTCGGCGCCCAGTACGGCGCCGAGTTCCTGGAGCGGCCCTCGGTTTCGGGCGTGATCCAGGCATTCGACCAGAGGACCAACCTGCTGCCCGGACTGTACTGGGAATACGCCCCGGGTAAACTGGGTTTCGGCATGACCGCGCTTTTCGGCTTCAACAAGGTGGACGTCGCTGCTCCGGTGTACAAGCAGCTCTGGCTGGACTACATCACCTCGCTGGATCTGCGCTTCCACTTCCTCGGCCCCCGCGCTTTCCTGGATCCCTTCGTGGAGGCGGGGTTCGGCACCGCCGGCCGCTCGGATATTACGAACTACGAGGCGGTCGGAGCGGGCAGCAATGACTACACCCCGACCAACCTGTCCCTGTTCGGGCAAGTGGGAGGCGGGCTGGCCCTCAAGCTGGCCATCTTCCAGCTCGGGGCCAGGGTGGATTGGCGCTTCTGGAACGGCGCCGTCCCCGCAACGAGCTTCGACCCGTACCCGCTGAAGAACTTATCGGTGGCCTTGTTCGGGGGCCTGGCCTTCTAAAGAGATTCCTCCACCCTGAGTGCGGGCCGCCTTCCCGGTACCCCATCGCCGGGTGGCGGCCCTTTGCTTTCGGCAGCGGATTTGGCCGGTCTTAAAGAAGGCTCTCGTGGAACGACAGGATGATCCCGGTCGTGTTGCCGGCCTCGTTGCGGATGGGCTCCATGTGCAGGTCGATCGGAAAGGCTTCTTCGGCCTTGGTCTGCAGGATGCAGCCTTTCAGCTCCACCGTTTCGCCATCCATGACCACCCGGCTGACCGGGATCAGCCTTCGAGAACCCTGCGCATCGAGAAGGTGGAATACCTGGCCGAGGATCAGGCCCACGGCCTCCTGCTTCGAGTACCCGGTGAGTCGTACGGCCGGCTGGTTGATGTAGCCGATCTCGCCCTTGATGTCCGCCATGATCACCGCTTCCATGATGCCGTCCAGGATGGCGGCCAGTTTCTTGCGGGTCCTGCGCTCCTTGGCCTGGATGGCCGAACGGTAGAGCGCCATCTCGATCGAAGCCTTGAGCGTCTTCTCGTCGAAAGGCTTGAGGATGTAGCCGTAGGGTTCGGTTGCCCGTGCCCGTAACAGCGTTTCATCGTCCGAGTAGGCCGTCAAGAAGATGACGGGGGTTTTTATCTTCTGGGAGATCCGGCGCGAAGCCTCGATGCCATCGATGGCCCCCTTGAGGCGGATATCCATGAGCACCAGATCGGGGTCCAGTGAGACCGCCCGGCGCACCGCTTCCTCGCCGCTGGCAACCACCGCCGGAACCTCGTGCCCCAGGGCCTGCAGGCACCGTTCGATCGCCGCCGCAACTATGGCTTCATCCTCGACCAGCAGGATGCGCGCTTTCAACATATATCGCTAGACGATACCCCATTCCGGCCAACAAATCAAAGGCGGCGTGATATACTACGGAATAACCGGACCAAGGCATGAGTATCCGAACCAAGACCATAATTCTAGTCGCGGCCACCACCGCGGTGCTGGTTTCTCTCCTTTATGTCCTCTTCTTGGTGATCGTGCTGGGGCAGTTCGCCCAATTGGAGCGCGGGGACGCCGAGCGCAGCGCCGTGCAGGCGCTCAACGCTTTGAACGATGAGCAGGCCCAGCTCGACGCCTTCAACAACGATTGGGCGGCCTGGGACGACACCTATGCCTTCATTGCCTCGGGAGATCCGAAATATATCGCTTCGAACCTGGTGGACGAAACCTTTCTGAACGTCAGCTTGAACTTCATGGTCTTCGTGGACAAAGACGACAGGGTCGTTTACGCCAAGGGCTTCGATTACCGCCGGGCGGAAGAGGTCGCGCTGCCGCCGGCGTTGCTCGCCCGGCTGCTGGGGCCGAAGAGGGGCCATGCCGGCAGCGGCTGGGACAGGGCACGCTCCGGCCTGCTGCTGCTTCCGGCAGGTCCGGCCTTGTTGTCCTACCGGCCCATTCTGACCAGCAACGCGGAGGGTCCGGCGCGAGGTACCCTCCTGATGGGGCGCTACCTGGACTGGGAAGAGATACAGAGGTTGGGCGAGACCACCAGGCTTTCCCTGCAGATCTTTCGGCTTGATGGGCCGCTGCCCAAGGATCTGGCCCAGGTGTTGCCGCTCCTTCGCGAAGCTTCCCAACCACTTGCTCGCCCCCTGGATGCCTCGCGTATCGCCGCCTATGCGCGAATCGACGACCTGGAGGGCAAGCCGGCGCTGGCCCTGCGGGTCGAGCAACCCAGGGAGGTCTACCGTCATGGCCTCATCGCGATTCGCTACCTGGTTCTCTCTCTGGTCGCGGTCGGTTCGGTATTCGCCGTCGGGATCATGCTCCTGATGGAGCGTTCCATCCTTGGGCGCCTTTTCCTGCTCAGTGCGGGAGTCTCGGCCATCGGCGAACACCAAGATCTGCGCAAGCGGCTGGCCGTGAAAGGGCGGGATGAGCTCTCCCGGCTGGCGAGCTCGATCAACGATATGTTGGCCAAGCTCGAGCAGGCAGAGCAAAAACACCGCGCCCTGTCCGCCGCCGTGCCGGACCTGATCATGAGGATCGATCGCCAGGGTAGGGTGCTGGACAGCAACGGCCGCGGCCAGGTCATGGGCCTGCAGGCGGAAGGGATGATCGGCAGGACCCTGGGCGAGTTGCTCGTCCCGGAGCTCGCCTGGCGCTGCATGGAAGCCATGCGGGACGCCTTGCGGGCGGGGGTGC
>Ga0315280_10009019_pt1 | contig 12933 bp, 11 predicted proteins | sample YL17G06_40_MG_FD_203697 | JGI IMG/M metagenome (GOLD analysis project Ga0315280, IMG submission 203697) | Sediment microbial communities from Yellowstone Lake, YNP, Wyoming, USA - YL17G06_40 | ecosystem: Environmental > Aquatic > Freshwater > Lake > Sediment | place: USA: Wyoming | collected...
AAATCGATTCCCCTCCCAATTTTTAAAATTATAATCTAACGCTGCCCTTTGGAGTCTATCAAGAGTAGCGACGCCCCAGCCCAGGCCTATCTCGCCCGCTGCTCATCCGCCGGTGGGGAATCTCTGTACTGTAGAAGATGGGTTTGACCAAGTCCCAAATAAATGATATATGAAATTTAATGATCGCATATAATATAGTAATAGAATTCAGTTTGATATCCTGGGAATGATAGATGTCGAGATTAAGAAGAGTCCTGATTGTTTTGTCGTGCGCGGTCGCGAGCTTCTCTATTCTTGCCTGCAAGAATCTTGAGGAGATCGAGGGGCTTACGATTGAGAACATCGCCGTGAGCGTCGTCAAGGAAGGGGACTACCAGGGTTACCAGAACTATTTTCCTGTGACGGCTAAAGTCCTAGTTTCCGTGAGGGATGGTCGGATCACCGATATCAAGCTGCTCGCTCACAGCCACGGTCCCGGTCACGGCGCGGATGGTATCATCGAACGAGTCCTGGAAAAACAGAGCCTCATAGTCGACGCCGTTTCCGGTGCGACCTATTCGAGTAAAGTCGTGCTGAAGGCCATAGAATCGGCGTTGAAAAAGGGCATGTGATCTGCAAGTTCCTCGCCTAAGCCAGTTCGCCCCATGTCCGACGTGTCAAAGGGCTTTAAATACTGGATGGGGCCGTGATTGTGAATACGGGGCATCAAGCTAGAAACCGAGAGACGAAGGAAGAGCGGCTGCGCTCGATCCAGCAGCTCCTCGCCGGTTTATATGGCATCGTCGGAGTCCGCCCCGTCGGGCCGGGGGTCATGGACCGCATCGTGGCCCAGGAAGCCCACTACGAGAAGGGCAGCTTTATTCCCCTGAGCAATCTAGGCGTGCGTGAGGTGCGCGAACGTGATGCGGCCTTGGCTCTGCTGAAAGACGACCGGTTCCGTGAGCCTCCGGGGCCAACCGTGTACCTAGTGGAGGAGGTCGTCGAGAAGCCGTCCGCCGTAGGAGCACCCCTGCTGGAAATCGGGGAGCGCCGGTTTCGAATCCTCGGCGAGGAGGTAATGACCTGCCGCCAGCCCTACCGCGAAAAGACTATGTTCCTGGCCGATTCCTTCGTCCTATTCCCCGAGCGCAGGGCAGCGCCGCGCCTCCCCTCCTTCTTCCTGATGCCACCCGTCGGGTTCCCCGAGCTGGAGCAGCGCCAGGAAGAGTTGGGCCTCCGCCGGGTCGTATCCGTGAGCCCTTCGGCCCTGTCCGATCAGCTCCTGCGCGAGGCATGCTCGTTCAGCGCGGATACCACCCTGGCCACCCTGCTGGTTGGCTTCGACTGGGCCTGAGTGCTCAAAGCAGGCCGCGGATCCTCCGCGCGGCCCGGCGGCAGCCTTCGCTCAGGTGAGCGATGGTATCCTCGGTATGGGCCGCGGAAACCGCTCCCATGCCGTGCACGACATGGACCTCTTCGAGCAGCAGCGCGAGCTGCAGTACCTTGTCGGAAAGCACCACATCGCAGATTTTCGGGTTGCGGGTGTCCTCCGGGGAGCGGAATTGCGTGCCATCCCGGTAGGGGAACAGCACCATGCCCAGGGAGCTGCCCGGCACAGCCTCGTTCCCGTCACCCGTGCACACCGCCAGCAGCCCTTCGGAGGCGAAGGTGTCCTCCACCGCCCGGCGGGTCCTCCGGCCGAGGTCGGCTAGCCGCGGGTATAGCTCTCCTTCGTGCTCGACCAGATAGCGCATCATGGTCAGCGAGGCCAGGAGCGACGCGGGGTGGCCCGAATAGGTCCCTCCCGAGAACTTGACTCCGCCGTCGCGGCCGGCCAGTTTCATTATGTCCGCCCGGCCGCCTGCCGCGGCCACGGGCATGCCTCCGCCGATGATCTTGGAGTAGGTGGCCAGGTCCGGCTGCACGCCGTATAGCGGGGCCAGCGACCCGGCGCGGAAGCGGAATCCGGAAATCACCTCGTCGAATATCAACACGGTGCCGTATTTCGTGGCCAACTCTCGTGCAAGCTTGAGATATTCGGGCTCCGCGGGAAGGAACCCGCCGGCCCCAATGAAGGGTTCCAGGATGAAGCAGGCGATCGTGTCCCCGTAACGCCGGAAGTGGTCGGCGAGCATCTGCGGGTCGTTGAAACGGGTGACCAGGAGCTCCTCCGCGATGGCCTCGGGCAGGCCTTGGGTGTCCATGTGCTGGAAGCGGGTGTGGTTCTCGTCGTGGAAATCCACCCCTTTCAGGCCCCAGGGCTGCGCACCATGCCAGCCCCCGCCGATTTTCATGATCCGGTCCCGCCCGGTGAAGGCCCGGGCCAGCAGCACCGCGTACATGGTGGCCAGGGAACCGCTAGTGGTGAGCCGGACCCGCTCCGCGCCGGTCCGCTCGCAGAGCAGCTCGGCAACCTGGACCTGCAGTGCGTCAGTGAAACCGGTCTGCAGGCCGTAACCCTGTTCGAACGCGGTGCGTAGAACGGCGGCCACCAACGGTGGATTGTGCCCCAGGATGTTGGAGTAGTGTCCCTGCCAGTAGTCGAGGATGCGGTGGCCATCCACGTCCTCCACCCAGGCCCCGGCCGCCCGGGCGATCCGCGGAGGGAAGGGCCGGATGAGCCGAAGGGTATGGCTGCCGCCATCGATCAGGCTGCTCTGGGCCCTGCGGTGCAGCTGGGCGGAGCCCGGGCAGTGCGCCGCGTAAGCCTCCCCCAGGACGGCCAGCATGCGGCTGTGATCGCGCGCTTTCATGGTTTGCGCTGACTATAGGGGCAGAGGCGGTTTTATTCAAGGGAGCCGAGGTGGAGGGCGCTACAGCTCCTGCAGGAAGCGCCGTAGGATTTCCCGGAAGGCTTCCGGGGCGCTGGCGTGCACCCAGCGGTCCGCTTCCGGAATGAGCTCCGCATTAGCCCGCGAGAACAGGCTGAAAAGGTGAGGGCCGCTGCATTAGCCGCCCAGCGGTAAGCGCCGGGCCCCCTCTCGATATTGGTCATGAAGAACTGCCACGGCCGTGCGTCGGGCAGCCGGGGCACCAGGACCCACAAGACTCCACATGGAGTGTCCCAGCAGCACAGGCTCGGTGTCCAGGCGGTCCCGGCACCACTGCGGGTGAAGACGAACAGGCCGTGCAGGATCACGATCGGCCGGCCTCGGCCGCCGAAATCGAGGCGCGCCAGCCGCATGCTCAGCCTCCGAATCCGGCCTCGGAGCGCTTCCTGCCGATCTCGGCGAACACGGTGATCCTCTCCTCCAGACTTCGATGCCGGAGCAGGGTTTGCGGCGAGAACATGCCCCGCTCCGGGTCCTCGGTAGATTCCAGCTCGTGGCCGATCAGGGCCCAGGTGGCCCGAATAAGGTGCCGGTACTGCGGCAGGCGCAGCTCGGAACAGGTAAAGGACTGCCGCGGCGAGTTGATGTCCACCCCGCTGATCTGGAAAAGGGAATGCCGGGCGCAGAGCGCCTGGACCCGGGCCAGTTGTTCAGGCTTGTTGCGGTTTGGCATGTAGGTCACCGCCTGGAACCCGAGCACGGTGATGGTATCGAACAGCTCCTCCAGATAGCCGTCCTCGAAGCTCTGGGCACGCTTGTCGCCGGTCACCGACTCGGTGATGTCCCCAAGGTAGGCGTAGGCCGCGATGGCCCCGATCCGGCGGTTGAAGGCCAAAAGCTCGCTCACCTCGGGACATTCGGGCCCGGCCTCCAGATAGAAGCGGGCGACCAGGTCGCTCTTGAAGGCCCCGAGCAGGTCATAAATGTAGTACGGGTTGTCGCGGTCCAGCAGGTAGCGGCGCACCCTGGACGCCAGGGCCAGGCGCAGATCCCGCTCTAGGAAGCGGACAAGGGGCCGGCCTCGGCCGTGAAGCTCGATCATGCGGACGGCCAGGGCGTACAGGATGTGCCGTTCGGTGACCGTGCCCTGCTCGCTGCTGCGGCTCAGGGGCAACACGTCAGCCTCGAAGTCCAGGGACAGCTCGCGCCGGCCGAGGTAGTCGTTCAGGCGCCACACCATCCGCCGGTTTCGCTCGTTACGGGCCTCTTGCAAAGGGCGGAAGTATTCCCGTACCTCTTCGATTCGCGTGTGCGGGATTCCGTGCAGCGCGATGTAGGCCACGCCGAGCTGGTCCGGGTTGTTGATCCGCCGCCCCGCCAGGGGAGTGGAGGAAAAGTCGCAGCGGCACTCCACGCCGATGGTAGTGGCCAGCCCGATCTGCCGGCCGGCGGCGATGAACTCCGCGGCTCCGCTGATCGAGTCGTGATCCATGATCCCCGCGGTGGCGAGCCCGGACATTACGCTCATCCACACCGCATTGGCCGGGGAGTAGGGGGAGAAGGAATAGAAGGTGTGGATGTGGTTGTTCACGTCCTCCCCCGCCGGCGGGCGCTTGAGGGCGCCTGAACGCAGGGCCTCTGAAAGCTGGCGCAGCGCCTGCAGGCGGGCTGCAGGCTGCGGATCATTGAGCGCCTCGATGCGGCTTCCGAACTGCTCCGGATTCATGCGCGGCATGATAACACAAAGGTCCCCGCCTGTCCCGATTCCTGCAGTCCGGTTGACAGTATCCGAGTAAAAAAGTAAGATTCAAAGCATGCTATATAGGGAGGTGGCGAAGGGCCGTCTTCGCGAGGGCCTGCAGAGCGGCGCGGAGTTCGTGGTCACCTGCGAGCTCGTCCCCGGCAGGGGCTACAAGGGAGCCGGGATCGACAACATCCTCAAGTTCGCCGAGCAGGCCCGGGGCTCGCGGTACATCTACGGTCTGAGCATCACCGATAACGCCGGCGGCAATCCCGCGTTGTGCGCCGACGTGCTCGGCCCCGAGATCAGCATGATCGGCTGCGACCTGATGGTCCATTTCTCCTGCAAGGACATGAACCGCAACATGATCGAAGCCCGGGCCTACGCTCTGAAACGCGCCGGCATCACCAATCTGCTGGTGATCACCGGGGACTATCCGGTGACCGGTTTCTTCGGCCAGCCCAAGCCGGTGTTCGACATCGACTCGATCACGGCGCTGCATTACCTGCAGGAGATGAACCGGGGCCTACCGGTGAACGCCGGCCAGGCAGTCCGGCTGGAGCCGACGGACTTCTTCCTCGGCGCGGTGGCTTCACCCTTCAAGGCCACCGAGGCTTCTGCGGTGATGCAGTATATCAAGTTGGAGAAGAAGCTACGCGCCGGGGCGGATTTCATCGTGACCCAGCTGGGCTACGATTCCCGAAAATCCGCGGAGTTCATCCGCTACGTGCGCCAGGTGCTGAGGAGCCAGGTCCCGGTACTGGGCAGCGTGTACCTGCTTTCCGCCGGGGCGGCGCGCTTCATGAACCGCGGCGAGGTTCCGGGCTGCTGCGTGATCGACCGGCTGGTCGAGACCCTGGAGCAGGAGGCCAAGAGCCCCGACAAGGGCAAGGGCGCGCGCCTGGAGCGGGCCGCCCGGCAGGTGGCCGTGCTGAAAGGGCTAGGCTACAACGGAGCGCACATCGAGGGGCTGGCCCTGAAATTTCCCGACGTGGAGCAGATCATGGAGCGCGCCGGGGAGATAGGGGACAACTGGCGCGATTTCGCCGAGGACTTCGATTACTCTCCCGCCGGCACCTACTTCCTATTCGAAGGCTCCGAACGCTTCGATTTCGTCCGGAACGGCAAGGAGCTTGCCCCGAGCGCCACTCCCCGCCGTCCGATTCTCAACCCGGTGTTCTGGGGGATGCGCCTGCTGCACCGGATGTTTTTCGTCGACGGGACCCTCGGTTACCGCCTGATGCGGAGCATGTCCCGCTTCGCCGAGAAGAGGCGCTTCTGGTACCGCCTGGGCAGCTTCTCGGAGCTGGCCGTGAAGAGGCTGTTCTTCGATTGCCGGCAGTGCGACGACTGCGCCCTTTTCGAGATGTACTACGTCTGCCCGGAGTCCCAGTGCCCGAAGGGGCAGCGCATCGGGCCCTGCGGCGGCAGCAGGATCGACGGGCACTGCGAGGTGTTCCAGGACAAATTATGCGTCTGGGAGATCGCCTACTGGCGGGCCCGAAACCGGCGCGAGCTGGCCAAGCTGCGGTATGTGATCCCGCCGCGCAACTGGAAGCTCTACCAGACCTCCTCCTGGGTCAACTATTTCCTGAAATACGACCATTCCGGGGTCAAGATAGAGCTGCCTGCGCCTATGCGCTGAGAAGCCGGTAAGGCCGGGCTCCTGCGGGCTGGAAAGCGGCCGGAGCCTGCTCTATAATGAGCCATGATTGCGTTCAAGAACCTTAAGGACATCTTGCGTATCACTTTGGATTGGGAACGCAGCCTCAAGGATTTCTACGACGTGGCCGAGTTCGCACTGAAGACCGAAGAGGCCAAGAAGGCAGTGCGCATGCTGCGCGAGGCGCTGCTGGAAAAGCTGGAGATCCTGAAAGGCATCAAGGTGGAAAGCTTCGGCAAGAGCGTATGGATCCGCTTTGCCCTGGACTACAAGATCGAAGATCTGATCCCGAAGGACAGGATCCGCCGGGGCGCGGAGGCCCGCGAAATCTTCACCCACCTGGTGAGCTACGAGGAGAAGCTGGCCAACATCTACTCCCGGATCGCCGAAACGCTGGTGTCCCCAGGGCAGAAGGAGCTATTCGAGAGCCTGGCGCGCTTCAAGGAAGAGCAGATCGCGGAAGTCCGGCGCCTGCAGGAAAGCAATAAACCGGAAACGTAGCTTGCTGCCCGCCGCCAAGATCGATTCATCCGAGTTCACCGACCTAAACAAGGTCATCGCCTGGTTTATAACCCTGCGCTGGATCGCCTGCGCCGGGGTCGCCGCCACCCTGCTGGTGATCCGCCTGCGCCTGCTGTACCGGCTTCCCTTCCCGCTGCTATTCGCCGTCACCGCCCTTTTGGGCCTGCTGAACCTCAGCTTCCTGCTCTATTTCCGCCTGGCCCGCAAAGGCAACCTCTCCCGGCGGGAGATGGTGGTCTTTTTCCACGCGCAGATCATCTGCGACTATCTGCTGCTGTTCTGCCTGGTCTATTTCGCCGGTTTCCTGGAGAATCCCTTCGCCTATTTCTTCGTGTTCCACATCATGCTGACCGCCTTCATCTTCTCCCCCGATGTCACCTTCGTGTACGTCGGCGCCCTGGTGGCATTGCTGGCCGGGCTGTTCCTGGCCGAATACGCCCGGCTGATCCCGCATTTCCCTCTGTTCGGCGACGGCTCCGAGCCCTACCTGCGGCGCAACCTGCCCCGCGTCCTGGCCCTTGTGGCTACGCTGGTGCTGTCCGCCTACCTGATCACTGACATCAAGCGCCGCATTGCGGAGAAGGGCCGGAGGGTGGAGGTGGAGCTGGACCGGTACCGGAGCCTGGATAGGCTCAAGAGCAACTTCATCCTGCAGGTGACCCATGAGCTGCGCGGCCCTATCGCCGCCATGAACGGCTACCATGAGATGATCCTGCGCGGAATCGGCGGCGAAGCCGACCCGAGAACCATGGAGATGATCCGCAAGGCCAACCGGCGCACCGAGAACCTGCTCACCATCATCGATGAGATGATCGACTTCGCCTATATGAACGCCGACCAGCAGCCGCGCTACGGACGCACCGAGCTGTGCCTGAAGGAGCTCATCGAGGCCAACCTGGAGCTCGCCGGAAGCCAGGCGGAGCAGAAAAAGATCAACCTTCTGGCCAACTGCCCCCGTGAATTGAAAATCCTGTCCAACCGTGACCTGCTCAACATCATTCTGAGCAACCTGATTACCAACGCCGTCAAGTACTCCCCGCCGGGCACCACCGTGACCGTGAACGCCCAGGAGGAGGGCCAGGAGGTGCACCTGATGGTCGGGGATGAAGGTTATGGCATCGAGCCGGAGGAAATGGACAAGATCTTCGAGGAGTTCTATCGGACCCGGCGGGCGCGCGAGCTGGAGCGGGATGGAACGGGGCTGGGGCTGCCCATCGTGAAACGCGCGGTGGAATCCCTTCAGGGGCGCATTGCAGTCTACTCGGAGCCTGACAAGGGGACCGCCTTCCATATTTTTCTTCCCAGAACGGAGGTCAAGGATGAGCAAGATCCTGATCATCGATGACGACCTGGATATCCTGGAGACGATGGGGTCGCTGTTGGAGTACGAGGGCTTCGAGATCCATTCCGCCGATACGGTGCAGAAGGGGATGGAACTGATCGATTCGATCGCTCCGGACCTGGTCCTGCTGGACGTGATGTTCCCCGAAAAGAAAACCCGCGGGTTCGAAGCGGCGGCGGAGATCAAGGCCAAGCACCCCAAGATACCGATCTTCGTGCTTACCGCCATCAACCGGGAGTACGCCTTCGATTTCAGCAAGGAAGACGTCAAGGCCGAGGAGTTCCTGAACAAGCCGGTCAAGATTGACCGGCTGATCAAGCTGATCCGTAACTATATCTAGGGGGCCAGACCGGCCGGGGCCAGGATGAGGTCGCAGGCGGCCAGCAGCTCCCGGCGGTAGAGGCTGTCGGGCAGGCCGTTCAGCAGGCCGCGGGCCCGGTCCCGGTGCTCCCGAGCCGCCGCCAGCAGGTCGCGCTCCTGCGAAACCAGGGCGTCCCGGTCGCTCGCGTCGTCCGCCAGTTGAAAGGCCAGCCCGAAAGCCAACCCGAACTCGGAGAGCCGCTCGACGAGGGCCGGCTCCGCTCCGCTGACGATGCCCGCGCTGCGGCAGCAGGCGGACATGAGCGTGGCGGTCTTGTTGACCAGGATTTCCAGGTACTCCTGGAAGCTGAGGGGCAGCGCCTGATCCAGGACCTGCTGCTCGCAGATCTCCCCCAGGCACATCCGGCTGGTTGTGTCGCAGTACAGGCGGAAGATCTCCTGGTGCCGTTCCCAACGCGGCAGCTTCAACTCGGTGAGCAGCGCGAAGGATTGGGAATAAAGGATGTCCCCGACCAGCACGGCGGTATGGTCGCCGAAGCGTTCATGCAGCGCGAGGCGCCCGCGGCGCAGCTCCTCGTCGTCGATGATGTCGTCGTGGATCAGCGAGGCGGAATGGAGCAGCTCGACCGCGGTGGCCAGCCGGACCAGGTTCGGCTGCGCGCCGGGGTCCAGGGAGCCGGCCAGCCCGGCGGACAACAGGACCAGCGCCGGCCGGAGCATCTTGCCGGGCTTTTCGAACAGATGCCGGACCACCTGTTCGACATGCTGCGAGGAACGCCCCTGCAGGCTCCAGGTCCTGACGATGTCCTCACCTTGAGATTGCAGCTCGCCCTGCACCGCATCCAATCCGCAGGAAATGGAGCGAAAAAACTCCCGGCTTTCCATCAGTCACCCGCGCAGCTCAGCGGCAGGGTGACGATGAAGCGGCTGCCCTTCCCCAACTCGCTTTCCACGCGGATGCTTCCGCCGTGCAGCTCGACCGCCTGCTTGACGATCGCCAGCCCCAGCCCCGTGCCGCTTTCGCTGAGCGACTTGGCGTTCGGGGCGCGGAAAAAATCGCGGAACAGGCTGTCCATATGCTCCGGCGGGATGCCGATGCCGGTGTCCCCGACCTCCACGACCACCGCCTGCCCGTCCGCGGAGGGCGCCAGCCGGACCCGGATCGACCCGCCTGCGGGGGTGTAGCGCACCGCGTTGCCGATCAGGTTGCCGAACAGCTGGGAGAGGGCGGTACGGCTGGCCTCGAGCTCCGGCTGGCCGGCGGAGTTCTCGAAGCTGAAAGCCAGGCGCTTTTGGGCCATGGGCGCGGAGTACACCTCCGCTTCGGCACGGAGCAGCTCCGCCAGCAGGACGGGCTCTCTCTGCACCTCGGCCTCGGCGCGCATGCGGGAGAGGTCCAGCAGATCGCGGACGAAGCGCAGCAGGGCCTGGGAGCGAGCCGAAGCGCGGCTCAGGAGCTCACGGGTCTTGGCGCCGATGGCCTCGGTGAAGCCGTGCAGGACCGCCTGGAGCAGCCCCTCGGTGGCCGACAGCCCGGCTTGGATGTCATGAGAAACCGTCATCACATAGCGCGACTTCAGGCGGTCCTGCTCCTGCAGCTCCTGCTCGCGCTGGCGGAGGCGGTTGACGATCGTGGTGGTGAAGTACACCGCAATGTACAGGGCCGAGGCGATGGCGATCAGCCGGCCCGCCTGGATCAGCGCCGGCTCGGGCGCCATGCCCGGAAAGGGATGCTGGGGGATGAGCCCGATGAGCTGAGCGGCCGTCACCGCGCCGAGCAGGATGACGGCGAAGGTCGCGTGCAGGTACGCGGAACGATTGCGCAGCAGGATCCCCGATAAGATCATATGGAATATATAGTAAAAAACGAAGGGATTCTCCAGTCCTCCGGAATAATAGATGAGGTAGGTGAGCAGGCCGAGGTCCAGGTAGATCTGTACGCTGGCCAGGCGCTCCGCGCGCCTGAGCCAGCCGGGGCTGCCCATGCGCTCGCGCAGCCGCGCGCTGGCGAGGTGACAGAAGCCGTTGTAGACGGCCAGGAGCAGGTTGCCGAGGTAAAGGGGCAGCAGCGGGAGAGGAAAGCGCAGGAGCAGCCCCGCCGTGGTGATGACCACGGCCAGTCCGGCTCCAGCCAGCCAGCGAAGGGTGACGAACCAGCGGAGCCGCTGGGCCAGGTCCTCCTGGATCCCGCTCATTGCCACCCCCCCGCCCGCCTAGCTCACTTCTTCTACCGTGATCGTCTTGGTCGGGCAGACGTAGGCGCAGGAGCCGCAGCCGATGCAGCTCTCAGCCACCTTGCCGAAGGGACTCATGGCCTTGCGCCGGATCCCCCGGGCGGACAGGCTGAGGGCGTGCCGCTCGGGCACCTGGGCGCAGACCCGCACGCACAGGGCGCACAGGATGCACCGGGTTTCCTCCCTGCGCGGCGCGCGCTCGATGAGGTAGCGGCTGACGATATCCAACTCGGGGCCGCCGGCCGCCAGGCCCGCTTCCGCGGCCAGGGCCCGGATCTTTTCGGAGCTGGGGCAGCGGGACAGCAGCAGGGCGATGATGAACCGGCGCGCCTCAAGCACCCTGGGCGAGTTGGTGGCCACCACCATCCCGTCTTCAGCCGGGGCGGTGCAAGCCGGAACCAGGCGGGAGCGGGCGGGAGCGGCCTGGGCCGCGGCTTCAACCAGGCAGACCCGGCAGCCGCCGTAAGGGCTTAAGTGCTCGTTGTAACATAGGGTGGGGATAGGGACCTTGAGCTTCTTGGCCGCCTCCAGGATCGTCAACCTCGCTTCGAAATCGAGTTTTTTGCCATCGATCATGATCGTAGCCATCACTCAACCCTCACCGCGTCGTAGTTGCAGACACTATAGCACATGCCGCATTTGATGCACCGCTCCTGATCGATCACATGCAGCTTCTTGCGTTCTCCAGATATGCAGCTCACAGGGCAGTTTTTGGCGCAGGCCATGCAGCCGGTACACTTGTCCGGCAGGATGCAGTAGCGGATCAGCGCCTTGCAGACCCCGGCCGGACAGCGCTTTTCCCGGATGTGGGCCAGGTACTCGTCCCGGAAGTAGCGGATGGTGGTCAGCACCGGATTGGGGGCCGTGTTGCCCAGGCCGCACAGGGCCGTCTCCTTGACCAGGCGTCCTAGCTTCTCCAGCAGCTCGAGGTCTTCCTCCTGTCCCTTGCCCTGCACGATCCTCTCCAGAATGTTCATCATGTGCCAGGTGCCCTCGCGGCAGGGGTTGCACTTGCCGCAGGATTCCTCCTGGGTGAAGGAGAGGAAGTAGCGGGCCACCTCGACCATGCAGGTCTGCTCGTCCATTACGATCATGCCGCCGGAGCCCATGATCGAGCCGGCCTGAGTCAGCGACTCGTAGTCCACCGGAGTGTCCAGGAGGCTCTCGGGGATGCAGCCTCCCGAGGGGCCTCCGGTCTGCACGGCCTTGAACTTCCTGCCGTTGGGGATGCCTCCGCCGATGTCGAAGACGATCTCCCGCATGGAGATGCCCATCGGCACCTCCACCAGGCCGGTATTGTTGACCTTGCCGACCAGGCTGAAGACCTTGGTGCCCTTGGAGGTCGCGGTGCCGATGGAGGAGAACCATTGGGCCCCGCGGTTGATGATGTGCGGCACGTTGGCCCAGGTCTCCACGTTGTTGATGTTGGTGGGCTTGCCCTGGTAGCCGGACTGGGCGGGGTAGGGCGGGCGCACGCGCGGCTCCGGGAGCATGCCCTCGAGGGAGCCGATGAGGGAAGTCTCCTCTCCGCACACGAAGGCCCCCGCGCCCTTGCTCACGGTGAGGTCGAAGTCGAAGCCGCTGCCGAGGATGTCCTCGCCCAGCAGCCCGTAGCCGCGGGCCAGCTCGATGGCCTGGGCCAGGCGCTCCAGGGCCAGAGGATACTCGGCGCGGATGTAGATGAAACCGTGGCTTGCGCCGATGGCGTAGGCCCCGATAAGCATACCCTCAAGCACGGCGTGCGGGTCGGACTCGATGATCGAGCGGTCCATGAAGGCCCCGGGGTCCCCTTCGTCGCCGTTGCAGATGATGTACTTCTCATTCCCGGGTGAGGCGCGGCACAGCGCCCACTTCTTGCCGGTGGGAAACCCCGCCCCTCCCCGGCCGCGGAGGCCGGAGGCCTTGACCTCGCCGATGACCGCCTCCGGGCTCATCTGGCCCAGGACCTTGGCCAGGGCCTTGTAGCCCCCCCGGGCGATGTACTCGTCGATGTTCTCCGGATCGATCAGGCCGCGGTTGGCCAGTGCGATGAGCTGCTGCTTGCCGAAAAACGGGATGTCGCTCATCTTGGGGATCGGATGCTCGCCCTCGGCCGGGGTGTACATCAGCCTCCCGACCGGGCGGCCCTTCAGGAAATGCTCCTCCACCAGGTGCGGGATGTCATCTTCCTTAAGCATCTGGTAGAAGATGTTTTCCGGCTTCACCACCACGATGGGCCCGTTGGCGCAGAAGCCTGTTGCCTGCCAGGTTTGGTTGCATAGCCTCGCCAGGTTGGGTTTCCGTTGGCTCGCCAGTTGTAGTGCCGGTTGATCGCCGTCGTGGGCGTGGTGGTATTTGCCATCGGGGTTTGCTGGGGTCTT
>Ga0315280_10009020_pt1 | contig 12933 bp, 7 predicted proteins | sample YL17G06_40_MG_FD_203697 | JGI IMG/M metagenome (GOLD analysis project Ga0315280, IMG submission 203697) | Sediment microbial communities from Yellowstone Lake, YNP, Wyoming, USA - YL17G06_40 | ecosystem: Environmental > Aquatic > Freshwater > Lake > Sediment | place: USA: Wyoming | collected...
ATTGCCATTGGCCTTCTTGGGATAGATTATGGTTATGCTGGCGGGAGGCACGGATTGTTCGGGATGCCCGATTTTACTTATCCAACCATAGTAATGTACAATACAATGGTGAGGTCGCCTTCTGTTTTCGTCATGCAGAAAGCGATAAGTTTCACAGGGTGGGCGAAGGTTGCCTATTTCGTTTTGTCAGTGATGGCTGGCGAAAAATTTGAAACGGCTCTAGAGAAAACCCAGGAAATTCTTCCTGTTGACGCAGTCTTTGGGGATGGGAAACTGTATGTCTTCAAGTATCCACTTCCAATAATTGAGGAGTCGGGTCCTCAAGTGAAAGTTGTATTTGATGACGGAGTTTCGACGGAATACGCTGAAACAAAGCTTCAATATTTCCTGGAAAAAGAGATTAATTCAACATTGACACTTTCTGGACATACTAGCTACAATATAACTGAATATCCTATGCATTGGACTTTCCTAGATTTGAGGGTTAACAACGTTTCTAGACCGTTTGATGAAGCCAGCGACATAAACACTTTCGTTTATGTAAAAGGGCTTAAAACTGATGATGTGTTGACGGTGAAGTGGCAGTGGAACAGCAAATACCCAAGTGCAGTATGGAAAGAAGACTCTTTCAGAAGCGGTTGGCGTACCCACGACCTTTATAGCGGCACGCTAATTCCTACCATCGTCAGTGATGGGAACATCTTGAGCATATCATATTCTTTCACTCCTGGACCATACTTATATTATTATTACATTAAGGCGGTTAACATTTCAACAACGGAGAACCAGTGTATTATGGTGAGGTGGAAGTGTGATGGCTCCGTTGCTGTGGTAGCCTTTTATTCGGAGTTAGGGCTAGCGAGAGGTTTCGAAGTGGTTCGTTTAGGCAGCGTAAGCACCGATTGGACGGTGACCACATTTGAGTTGCCGTTAAATATGTGGGTCACCTACGTATTGGTTGGAATAAACAACCTAAGCGCAAAGGATACATCCGGCATGAAAACATTAAGTGTAGACTACATTCTAATATCAACAGCAACCTAAGAAGAGTGTAGTCGAGGAGTTTTTAGCTATATTTTCCGATGGTGAAAGAGAAGATTTCTACGAAACAACCTCACTTATTTGGTGCGTTGGTGAAAGGAATGGCACTAATTAGATGTGCGAAGTTAGACACCGTTATTGGATTTTGAGGTTGTTTGCGAAAAATGGCTAATTCTTACGATATGATCTTTACACCCTTAGTATTTATCTGGCCGGTTCTAAGAAGATTCTCATTGGCCACGAAAGAATTTGGAAGAAAGTGAGCGATACGAGAGGAAAAGTATTTCTAACCGATGCAAATTACAAACACACTCTAGCAGCTATTAGGTCATTAAGCCGAACGGGTCTGAAAGTCGATGTAGGCTCTAGCTTTCCGCTATCTTTAGGATGTTTTTCCCATCATACAAATCAATTTTTTATGTATCCAGACCCCAAAAGGTTTCCCCAGAGATTTTTGGATTTCATCCTCAAAATCAGTAAGAGGAATAAATATGAGATGATAATGCCAGTTGGATACGTTTCTACTGTAACGTTATCCAAGTTCAAAGACATAGTAGAACGCTTTGTCAAAGTTCCAGTAGCCAACTATGCACAGTTGCATGTTGCAGCACGAAAAGATGAGACAATAACCCTAGCAAAGAAGATAAGCATCCCCATACCCGATTCAAAATTAATTAGGAAAACTAATTTCGCTCAGGCAGAGTTTCTTAAGTATCCGTGTGTTCTGAAGGGTCTTACCGAGTCAGGGCAAGTTTTCTATGCTTCAAACCCAAAGGAACTAAATGAAAAAGATTTTCTACGCCAAATTGAAGGCGAGTTTTTCATCGCTCAAGAATATGTTAAAGGCGAAGGTTACGGTTTTTTTGCTTTGTTTAACCATGGAGAGCCTAGAGCCATCTTCATGCATAGACGAATAAGAGAGTACCCTATCACTGGAGGATCAAGTACAGTTGCTGAAAGCGTTTACGAACCAAAACTTGAAGAATACGGTTTGAAAATGCTAAGGGCACTTAATTGGCATGGGGTGGCCATGCTCGAGTTCAAGAAAGACCAAAAAGACAATGATTTCAAGTTGATGGAGATTAATCCAAAGTTTTGGGGTTCGCTGGATTTGGCTATTGCGTCAGGTGTTGATTTTCCGTATCTATTATATCGGATGGCTGTGGACGGTGATGTTGAACCTACTTTCAACTATAAGAGAGGAGTGAAGTTTATGTGGCCATTCCCAGACGACTTCAAATCTGTGTTAGCTAATCCATCAGCTTTTCCTAATTTCATCGGAAACATGATGAACCTAAACGTGAAAAAGAACATCGAGTTTGGGGATTTAAAGCCAAACATGATACAATTGCTTGAGACCGCAGCGATTTTGTGGAATGGGCTCAGAAACTACAAACAATTCCGTTATCCACACGGAAAGCCTTAAGGGTTATCACATGATGTGTTGCTTGGATTTACACATCCATTCTAAATACTCTTTCGACTCTTTAATGGATATTAGAACCATAATCAAGACAGCAAAAAAGAGAAATTTAAACGGATTGGCCATCACTGATCACAACACGATCATAGGTGGACAAAAAGCCTGTCAACTGAACAAAGAAAGACTTCTGATAATCGTGGGTTCGGAGATTGCGACAAATATTGGTGACATAATTGGACTTTTCTTGACTAAGAATGTAAAGTCTAGCGATCCAAGTGAAGTTTTAGACCAAATAAGATCGCAAGGTGGCATAAGTGTTTTTCCTCATCCATTCAAAGGACATAATCTATCAGATCCAAAAACGATTGAAATTCTAAAGAGAGTCGATTGTATGGAGGTACTAAGTTCAAGATCTCCCATTGGGTTAAAAGAATTTCAGTTCCTTGCATCATTTAACTGCGTGCCTGTAGCCGGTAGTGACGCACATTTTTCTGTTGAGATGGGACTGTGTCGAACCGTAATCGATGTGGATAATATGGGTTTGGATGAAGTAAAAAAGGCTCTTATTTCTGGCAAAAGCATTGCCGTCGGAACCTACGGACCATCCTATCTCCAAGCAATGTCTCAAATAATAAAAAATTTTAAACTCAAGCGTATTAAGCCAGTGATACCTCAAACGGTTTCTCTGATTAGAGAATTCAAAAAGCGTTAAGGGAACAAGTGACGATAGGCTTGAATGATAAACACATCCCCTTGAACAACAAAGCACATCATGGAATAATGCTTAATGTCTCCTTAAACGAGTTTGATAGAGGTTCTGTAGCGTTCGGTTCGATTTTCACTACCGAAGATAACCCTAGAACCATGTTTCTCTTCTACTCTGGCGCTCAAGATACTCTGTGGTCGCATTCCGCTATAGGTCTAGCGGTATCAGATGACATGTCCAAATTTAAAAAGATAAGTAGCAATCCTGTACTTGAAGGTGATGCACAATCATTTTGCTATAGAGAAGCCTTAGCTCCTACAGTAATCCGAGTTGGTAACAGGTTCTACATGATTTTCTCTGGGAGGCAGTCTTGTGAAACATCTAGGAGAATTGGTATAGCATATGCAGATGACCCCAAAGGTCCATGGCACATATTGGGTGAAATACTCAAACCAACTCACATCTGGGAGGGAATGCATATTGACAACGGGCCCTCGCTCGTTAAGTTGGACGAGACAACCTTTCTTATATTTTACAGCAGTGTAACGACCTCTTCCAAATTTGACATCTCCGCTCTTCTTAGACGCTACCCGATAAGGAGAATAGGGGTAGCGAAGGTAAGGATTCGAGGGCCGTCGCTCTCCCAGATAGAAGTGTACAAGCATTCAGCCAACCCGTTGAAACACTTAAACGGCGCTAAAGGCAACTGGAACGAATCTGTTTTTTGCCCCGGATACTTTCAACTAAAGGGAATGCACTATATGATTCCAGCGGCATCCACATACTCAGTGGGTTCTCCATATAAGCAGTACATTGGAATAGCATCGAGTAACACACCGTATTTTAACAAAACCCACACCTACATCGAAAAACTAATAGATGGACCCTCTGAAAGATCCGAAATAATTCCAAACATCAAAAGCCAAATATGTTTAGATTCACCCTCTCCCCTTCTCTTTGAAGAGAAGAACAAACTCTTTCTCTACTATTCGGTTGCAGACCGTGCTGACTACGTTTGGAAAATAGCTCTCACAACCTTTGATTTACCAAACTTATAGATGGTCTCATCTGCCTATGTCTTTAACCGCAAAGTAAGCTTCATCTAATATCATCAAAGTTATCGAAGTTTTCGCCAAAATGTTTGAAACTTGCTGAGGATGGCTTGCCTCGTCGAGAATATTAAGAAGAAGAATACGAGCCATACAAGAAATAGAACGTAGCCTATCGGAGTATGGATCTTACCCCAATCTGCGTATCCAAAGTAATAGATTACAACGAATATTAAGCTGACACGAACGAGATTTACAAAAAATGTTCCTATGACGCCAGCAACCGACCATAATACCTTGGTTCGCAGGCTACTAGATTCTTCCATCATTGTGACAACAATTATAATAGCAAATGTGAGGAAACTGTAGATGCCAATGCAGCCAGCTTCGACACCTAGGGGTAGAGTCTGTCCTTCCCTAGTCTGTAGAATAAATGTAGTCGGATTGGCAAGCTTAGCTGGAATGCCCAAAACCATTAGAATGAATGCCATAATCTGCACAAAATACGGCACCCATGGTTCTAGATAAGATTCCATCCATTTGCCAACATATGGGGCGGAGACCGCTGCAACTATTAGAAACAAAGTTGCGAATAATTGTTTCAGGGCGGAGACTTGAAAGAAAGCAAGGAACAAGCCAACAAGATAAACACTGTAGTTGGCCACTCCGTAAAACTGAGCTTGAGGATAAAACAAGGCTACGGCATAGTAGACGAAGAAGCTCGCTAGCATAAGAATCAAGCCCATAAAACGGTACAGTCGACCAGATTCCGGAAAAACAGATAATTTGTCTTTTTTAATCAGCAAAAGAAGAAATCCATAGAGTGGAATCAGCGCAGCGAAGAAATCGCGGCGTGCAGCATACCCAAAGTATTGAATTAGAAGCAATGGCGCGAAGGCTAAAACATAGAAGAGGTTAAGTCTGTTCTTCCACAGAGACGTAGGCAAGCTCCATTTAGACATAGCATAATCTTTGGCTTGTTTCCTTCATAAACATACCGTTTTTGCAAATTCTGCGATGGATTATAGAAAATTGTCGGTCTGTATTGAACCCATAACCGACCAACTTCGATCAGGTAATGCTCTATACGGTGAAATAATAAGCGGCTAACACGGGACATATAATGTGTGCGTCGAAAGAGAGATGAGGTAGGTAGAATCGAAATTGCGGAGGGGTATTTCCGTTTGGTTATCGTTGTTTCTCTTGATTGGGTTAACTGGAAACATTGATGCCACAAACAAAGCACCGTTTACTGGTTCCAATTTGGTAGAGGAAGAGGCAGTCTATGTAGATTTGAACGCTTTAATGTTTGAGAAATTTCAGACATGGGATGCACTATGTACTCGATATTTGAGTACAAACGCAACTATTTCCGACATGTGGGACTATGGCAGAGCATTTTACGGCTGGGACAAAGCTACCTTGTCCTCGCCTACAACCTATTTTATCGCTATGGCGTCTTTTTATGAAGCTACTGGAAATCCGTATTACCTAAGCAAAATAAGAGTAATGGTGGACACTTACATATCCAACACATGGTATAGAGCAAGCACAGACAAAGGAATCATCTTTTATGTTCCAAAGTATTGGTATGACGGCTCCGAAAATGATGCAGCTGCCATAGCAGTAACGATGGCAGGTATTCTCGCCATAAAGCTTTACAATTGGACAGGCGAAACCAAATACAGGGACCTGGCTGATAGAATAGCAAGCGAATCACTGAGGTTTTTAGCAGTTAATAACAGCACCGACATGGCTTGGAATCCTTGCTATTATCATCTCCCAAGAGATGAGGCACACGCGAAAATAGGGGTCAATAGACAGGGAGCCATAGCGGACTTTTATTCACTTTACAGCCAATACAACTCCACATTCGCCTCTTATGTTCCAAAAATCATCAACTGGATTTGGAGAGCCCAACTATCAGACGGAAGTCTCGGCTACAATATAGGTGATACATCTCCCAGTGCAGCCTACACAGCCTACAGTCTTTATTTCACACTACGTTCTTACAAAAATGTTCCAAATCAATTTGACGACACCTTAAAAACAAAAATCAACAACACCTTAACATGGGTAGCAAATCAAGCAGGAATTTCTTATTATTGCATAAATTTGTATTTCACTGGCGCACTTCTTTGGGCAGTAGAATCCAACTTTCTATCAGCGCCATCCCAAGAATACCTCGACAAAACTAAAACGTATCTCTACGCTACGCTTAACATGTTACACTACTCACAAAAAGGCGGAACTTATAGTCTTATCGACTTCCCATATGGTTACAGATGGCAAGACTTATCTGGAGGGATATTTTCAGTTTACCCTCTTCCAAGCAACTTAGCTACGTTTACATCTCCTAAAGTAGTAAGCGAAAGTTATTCAACTGGAAAGTATTATTGGCACGGCTGGGCACTTGGCTTACAAACGAGTGAAATGTATGTTGCCGAGGCTAACACTGGTTACACAGGTTGGTATCAATATCCATACTATCTAATTGGCTCTAAGAAGAGTGGAGCTGTGACTAGAAACATTACTCACATAGGTGGAATATTCAAGGCTTGGGCAAACTACTCGGACGCCAAGGTTTTAACTTATTTCTACCCAGAAGGAATAATCTTTACAAATTGCTCTGGCGCAAGTCAAATAGTGCTTTACAGTGCGGCACTCGCAAATTCAACCTTAAGGGTTGAAAACGGAACCGAATACAACCTTGAAACTATGACGAATGGAACAAAAATTTTGAGCAACAACTTCATGGTTTGGAGAAACACAACCAGCCTAACGCAGAGAAGAACGGCTTTCGTGAGGTGCTCTAAATCAATGTCTTGGTCCTTTATTCGATTTGTTCAGAAAGGTGAATATCAACTTACGGCGGATTTAACCAATTACAATGTGACAATGGTTTATCATAATACTTGGCGTCTCACCAAAAACGCATCCAACACATTTTCTGTCTTAAAAACCATGGCTACTCAACACGAGTCATTGACGCCACTCACTTTCTCTCAAGTCATAGACAACTATAACAACTTGCTTGAGGCGCAAGAGCCAACGCCATCTTGGTTAACTCTCTACCAAAACGCCACAGCATCAACACCCCAACTGATAGCCCATAACTTGCCCCAAGTGGTTTCAATATCAGCATGGAACTACGAAAACAACAAACTAATCTTCACTGTTTCTGCTCCTGGAATTACAAGTACTACAAAGATTTTTGCGGGTAACAAAGGTGAACCCACAGCAGTTTACGCGCCCAACGGAACCCTCTCGTGGAGTTACAACGCTTCCACCATGACATTAACATTGAACGTCACACATATTAGTCCCACAGAAATAGTAGTTGACTGGAGAATACCCGGCGACGTGGACGGCGATGGTACAGTCAACATTCTAGACCTAACCGCACTAGGCAAAGCCTATGGGAGCACCCAAAACAATCCCAACTGGGACCCAAACTGCGACTTCAACCAAGACAGATCAGTTGACATCTATGACCTATATACACTTGGCAAAAACTATGGAAAATTCCAAACCTTGGTGCAGTTTCCTTGAGTTATGATAATTCTGCGAAAATTCTGACAATCATCGTTGCGCATTCAAAGCCTTGCTCAAATAATCATCTCTTGGGAAGCAATCTATGTAGATTTGAACGCTTTAATGTTTGAGAAAAGTTTAATTTGAAGTTGTTTGTTAGTTTGTTGTTGATGATGCTTGTCTTGTTCTTGTCTTGGGTGTTGTTGGAAACTTTCATGCCACAAGTTAATGTAGCTCATGGGTATCAATTTACAAAAAAGCAAAAGGAGAAATAGAAAAATGAAATCATATCAAATTGAAAAGAGAAAGTTGAAGTTTGTTGCGTTAGTTTGCACGTTGTTGGTTACGGTTTTCGCGAGCGGTTGGGTGCTTCGCGGCATTTATTCATCAAGCACCATACCTGTGATTTCGCCTCAGAGCTACGTTGAAACCGCAAGTTATGTGGTTTGGGCTGATATATCCACAACGCCCACAACGTATTGGAGCAAAAATGGGCAGACGGGCGAGGTCGCATCTCAAACAAACGTGAGGCAATTCATACAAAACACATGGTTAAGTGCATCGTCCAATGGTGTATCATTCTATTTCAAATCTGGAGTCTATTCGATTACTGATGGATTGCATGGAGTGGACCTTAATGGTAACAATATAAAAAGTATTGAATTAGCTGGAGAACAAGGGGCAATATTTGAAGTTGGGTCAGCAATACCTGATACACTCTTTCTTATCCATCATTTTAAAGGAGTTTATATTCATGGATTAGAGTTTGATGGGCAACGGTCACTTTATACTCAAAATACCACAGGTTTTGTAATTTCTGCTGATAATTCCACAATTATTGAAAACTGTGTAATTCATGATTTCATAATGAATGCAATTTATACAACTTCTTGGAACGGTGTTCTTAATGGTGACATAATTATCAAAGATTCCACTATATACAACATTGGTGGACACCCACTGAGTTCGAGTATAAACTTGGCTAGTTCGTATGGGCAAGTTATAGTTGAAAATAGTGAAATTCGCAACACGACTGGGAACGGCTCAACTGGTGGGCAAGCACTTTACATTCAGGCTGCACGAACGATTATTAGAGGCAATTATATTCACGATTGTTATTCTTATATTGACATCAAATCTTTTGCAGCAAGTGGCACTCGAACAAATACCCTAATTGAAGGAAATAAAATTGTAAATATTCCTACACCCTCATCAAATTACAACGTTGCAATTGACATTGCCCAACCAACTATTATCGAAAATAACTTAGTTATAATGGGGAAAAGCGGAAGCACATCTATCGAAGTAAGAACTGGGAGCGTTGGATCAAAAATAATGAACAATATTCTTAATGGCACTAACACAGCTATGTGTGGCATAGAACTTAGAGGTAGTTCAGTAGGGACGGAGATAATTGGTAACACTATTGTAAATTTTTTTTCATTCGGAATATATATGTATGAACAAAATGCAAGAAATATTATTAGCCACAACCTATTTACTGGCATGGGCAATAAACCTATTTATGAAGCGTCGTCATCTGCACCTAGTGTAATCACAGATAACGATGTTAGCACAGACAATTCTGGATACACAATACTTGTAACTTCATCTGGGTTTAAGTTCGCAAATAACATTGGTTTTGTTACCGAGAACAGTGGAACCGCAACTATATCTGCTTCTACAAGCGTTACATTCAACCATGGACTGGTTCACACGCCGACTGGTGTTTGGGCAAGTTTCAATTCTACAACCGTTACTGGTTGGACATGGACAGCAACAAGTACACAAATCACCATAACCGTTACACCACTTGGAACATATAGAGTTTATTGGGAGACAGTATATCAACCATAAAGTGATGACTTTGAAATGGAAACGCAACCCCAAATGCTTTGTTCAAGTCTTTATCGTAGTGTTGTTTTTTCTTTTCGCTTCTTTCACATACAATAGTGTGACAATCCCTTCCGCAAGTCGTATGCAAATCAACACGGGCGTGTGGTATCAAGTCTCAAACGTGAACAGCCTTTTCAAGTTTAACGAGAACGTGACCACTCGTGGTTTTGACCCTTCAATTTCTGCTTGGACTTGGTATGATTTAGATTTTGGTTCGGGAAGTAGAATTTCAAGTTTCAAGATTGCACCTTCCAATGAAAATGTGACAATCACGAAACTTAATTATGCAGACAAACAGTTAGTTGCCTCAATCTCGCCTGTCGATTCTAACAGTCTTTTTCACGTTGAAATGAATGGTTTCCCAGACCCTTATGTGTCGAACGTAACTGGTTATGTTACAAACCTCGATGTTAATGCGTTCAGCAATAATAAATTAATTTTCATAGTTTCTGCTCCTTCTGGAACTACAAGCACTACGAAGATTTTTGCGGGCATAAAAGGTGAACCCACAGCAGTCTACGCGTCTAACGGAATCCTCTCATGGAGTTACAACCTTTCCACCATGACATTAACATTGAACGTCATACACACTAGTCCCACAGAAATAGTAGTTGACTGGAGCGCGCGCATACCCGGCGATGCGAATGGCAACGGAAAGGTCGACGTTCTAGACCTTGCTAAACTAGGCAAAGCCTATGGATGCACACCGAACAATCCCAACTGGGACCCAAACTGCGACTTCAACCAAGACAGATCAGTTGACATCTATGACCTATATACACTTGGCAAAAACTATGGAAAAAACCAAACTTAACAGAAGTGGCTTAATTAATCCTAATAAATTGTTTTGCGAATTCATAGATTAAGTGAAGTGTTGAAGGCATAGCAAATTAAAAAAATTGAGTGGCGAGCTTAAGACACATGGATTCCGAATTGCGTAGAATTGGTTCTGTCTCGTTGTCTATATTGCTCTTATTATGGATTGTTGGAAACACAGTGCCACAACTGGTCAATGTTACGATTCCTTCGGTTTATGGGGCTTCTTTGCCTTCAGACCAAGATGCTTGGACAGAAAACAACAATGCGACTTATCCTTGGACTTGTCCTGCAGGATACAAGGACACCATTGGATTCGCAACTACAGATAAAGCAGTTGGGAGCTATTCTCTAAATATAAATCACACGCAAGCGACAACCGAAATGTATTTCTCTTTAGACTTAGGCTCTCAAACAAACTTCACTTCATACGACTTCATTTCTTTCAGAATTAAAATTGTGCGTGCTGCTGGATGGACAAATTACTTTACATTAGACTTGGGTGACACTGCACCATTTAGTGGCGCTCGTAAAAGAATTTCCATTTTTATGCAACCACAACAATGGAACAAAGCAGTTTTTCCTTTAGATGCGTTTAGAGATGCTTCAGGTACTCCGAGTTGGACAAATAGAAGATACGTTGCATTTTCAGTCTATGGTTTCACAAGTGCAGATAATGCAAGAGTTTACATTGATGGAATGTATTTCGGCAATTGGATGCCAATCACGGAAACTGCAACTCTTGATGAAAAAATGTTGCCTAATTTCGACAGTTTCTTGCATAGATGGCAGAAAACACAAACTTATAATGGAAAATCTTACACAAGCAGTTGGAGTATGGTGCCAGTAAGTGGTGCCACTGAAGGCAATCCCGAACTTGAGTCGGAAGTTTTACCTCAAATCATTTTTGCCCTTTCTCTCGCATATAATTACACACAACATCAGTATTATCTCGATTTCGCCAAACCTTATGTGGATTGGTTGCTGCAGTTTCAATGGTTAACAAATCCAAATGATGTTCGATACGGTGGCTTTTGGGGAAGATACAGTTCAGGGTTCACTTACGATGCTTCGCCAACAAATCAAGGTTGGATTCTTGCTAGTTTAAGCCTTTACCATAGTGTAACAGCAAATGCCACTGTAAAGATAGCGTGTGATAGACTGGCAAGCCACATGATGGACAAAATGTGGAACAGCACCAATAACTGGTTTGATTCAGTTAAAATGTCTAATGGGGCAAAAATTTACACAACTACATGGCAGGGAATGCCACAAGGTGCTATGGCTACTGGTCTCTCTACATACTATAAATATGTTACACAGAACAGCACAGTGAAAACAATACTTGACAAATTATTGAATAAGGGTTTGACTCTAGCACAATTTCACAATTTCTATTGTGGCACCGATGTTTTTGAGGATACTACATACGCTTGGTGGGGCATGTATTATGCCTATTTAGCTTTCAATAATGCAACATACTACAACGATGCATTACATCTCGCAAAATTGATGCGAACAAACTACGAGATACAAGGAAATTCTGAACCTTGGTATAGAACGTATATGGTTAATACAACAGGAGGTTATAATGGATGGGGATACGCTTGTGCATTACCATTACTCTTTAAGTTATATGAAAAGGAACAAGACAACAATTATCTTGAGCTCTTTAAAAACGCATTGTTAAACGTTATACCTTCCATCCAAACTGGAAATTACAGCATAACCCGCAAAAGATTAAGCGGAGATGACTGGATTAATTGGCAACCCCCATCATCCAACGCTTTCATAGTTGCTACTCTCGCACAATATTATAGCCAAATTTACAAACCAACAAACCCATACCTATTAAGCACAGACAAAGAAATAATAGCAAGCTCCTACGCAGATAACAAATTTACTTTCACGGTTTCTGCTCCTTCTGGAACAACAAGCACTACTAAAGTCTATGTTGGCGACAAAGGCGAACCAAAAAGGGTTCTCATTGACAACATCGATCAGCCCGTAAATTACAATTTTTCTACAAAAATAGTGACTATAACTGCCACGCATGCATCTAACCCGCCAGAAATAGTAGTAGACTGGAACACATACCCACCGGAGGCTTCATTCGTCTATTTACCGTTCACTCCGTATGCAAATGGCACAGTTTCCTTCAACGCTTCGGGGTCTAGACCTAACGGTGGATACCTTATTAGCTATACTTGGGATTTCGGTGACGGTAACACTACAACGGTTACTACTCCTGCAATAGTGCATGTGTATGCCTCTTATGGACCCTACAACGTGACGTTGAACGTTACAGACAACGAGGGACTATGGAACAGCACTACAGCGGCCGTCTCAGTTAGGATGCCCGCTCCACCGTCCGTTTGGAATGTTGAATATACTCCAGAACATCCTGAGTACAATGAGTCCGTCACAATCACAGCTAATATAACTAGCGAAGAAAGTGGCATAGGCGT
>Ga0315280_10009022_pt1 | contig 12932 bp, 11 predicted proteins | sample YL17G06_40_MG_FD_203697 | JGI IMG/M metagenome (GOLD analysis project Ga0315280, IMG submission 203697) | Sediment microbial communities from Yellowstone Lake, YNP, Wyoming, USA - YL17G06_40 | ecosystem: Environmental > Aquatic > Freshwater > Lake > Sediment | place: USA: Wyoming | collected...
GTGGACTGTGAACCCAGCAAAGAATCCTCCAACCACGCAAGAACCAGAACGTCACAGAGCAAGCCCATTGCTCCCAGAAAGCAAAGAGATTGCCCTGAAACCTAACTAAGTGGTGGCGGGCCCGGTTAGGTGACATTTCACGTTTCGAACCAACGAAATCCGTACGGAGAAACACTACGCTAAGAGTCCGCAAAATGTCCACAGAACATCCACACAGGGTCCGGGTGATACAGACGCAAAGGCGCCTGCACCCCGCTGGTAGGAAGAAGATGCTCGAACAAGCCCCTTTCCTTGCAAGGTCTGATATGCTTCGACCTAGGTAACCGGGGAGTAGTTCGAATCCACTGGTCCGGCTGGGAGGCGCAACTTCGATGACATCCTCTAAGGTCAACAGGCGACGTTTCCTGAAATACGCCGGCGCCGCTAGCGCGGTTGTCGGAGCTTCAGCGCTAGGACTTGACTATCTAACCTCCAAACCTACGTCCAATCAGCGGAGTCTCATCTCTCTGACAGAGAGCACGAGTAAAACGCCTACCACGCAGACCACAAGCGAGCTACTCACAACAGAGACCAGCACGACCCAAGCCAGTTCAACCTCGATGAGCGGTGAGTTTGTGAAACTCCAAGGCGACAAGTTCCTCTACAAGAATAAGCTCTTCAAACTCAAGGGCTTCAACTATTACCCGAGAGACTACGGCTGGCGCATATTCGAGGCGTGGGATGAGGACAAAAGCGAAGTTGACTTTGAACTGCATCTAGCGCAGGATCTCAACTGCAACTGCCTGCGCACGTTCGTGAACTATCAGTACTCAACGGACAACATCAACTATCAGTACTCAAAGGACTACGTCAATCTGGATCCGGCCTACGTGGATCACGTCAAAGAATTCCTGGCAGTAGCTGATGAGTACGGTCTGAAAGTGATCTTAAGCCTCTTCGAGTACGTGTATTGGGACTTGTTCGACCCGCGCTATCACGAGCTAGTGTCCCGTATCACAAATCCCTATAGTTATGATTCATGTTCAGCTGGGCGCGAAGATCTCTCTTCATACCAGATTTCAGGCATGAGCACGCGTAAGTGGTTCAAATCATAATCCTACGTCTGTTAGTTACAGGACACTAGGCATCGAGTATTTGGATCAACTGATTCCGTCGTTCTCGAACGACCCTAGAATATTTGCTTGGGACGTGATAAACGAACCAGATTTGAAGGACCCGTTCTCGCAACCGAGCGGAAAGAACAATGTCACTGGATTCCTGACAAAGATGACTGATAGGATTCGGGAACTTGACAAGAACCACCCTATCACGATTGGAATCGGTAAGAGTGAACACTTAGTTGAGTTGAAAGATGCCGTACAGAACCTAGATTTCGTTTCCTTTCATGATTATGATGATCCTAGGAAACTCCTGCAGAAGATCTCTGATGCGAAGGAATTTGGGAAACCGGTAGTTTTGGAGGAATTCGGAAGATACACGTACCCTAAGGATCCCGTGTGGCCTCAAACAGAGGCTGACCAAGCAGATTACTTTGCATCTGTTTTGCCCGTAGTCAAGGAGACAGAAATAGCTGGTTCATTGTTCTGGGATCTCATGGATTTCCCAGTAGCCAACCGACCTGACATAACTATGGGACCGGTGTACGATGGAAAGGACAACAAAGAACACCACTTTGGCATCTACAGGATAGATTACACACCTAAACCCGCAAAACGAGTCATCCAACGCTTCTATTCGAGAATGTGATAGTCCTTGAGTCAACCACATATGAACAGAAATCATCGGTTCCCCAGAACAGGATTGAAGGTTTTCCTCAGCAGTCTCATTCTGCTGCTGGTGCTGACTCCTGCTCTCAATGCAAGTTTCGTAGCGGCACAATTGAACACAAGCAGGGAGGATCAACTCCTCAAAACTGCACTGGACTACGTCGAGAAGAATAGGAAAGGGACAGGTGAGATACGATTCATTGACGAGATAACAGGGAAACCTGTCAGCGGAACTGGTGTTCAGCATCAGCAAATCACGCATGATTTCATGTTCTCCACCCACTTCTGGGGCGATCCTGACAGGATGCGCTGGCTTGGCTTAGAGTGGAGCGGAGATGTCTGGTTGAGCTGGTCTGAGATCCAGCCCACAAGCGGAGTCTATGACTACAATAAACCGGACGGCACTATCAGTTGGTTGAAACAGAAGCAGGTTCACGTGTGGGCCCGGTTTACGAGCCTGCTTTTTGACTGGAACCATCTAGAATCGCCGAGACCGCCCAGCTTTGCAGATTTCGATCACATCGATGACCCTGTTGTCTTTGCTCGGTACAAGGATTTGGTCTACGAGTTTGTCTTCAATGTGGCAGCGCACTACAAGGGAACGATCTCTGCCTACATGACTCAGATTGAGATTAACTGGCCGGGCCATGTTGTGGATACCGGTTTTTCCAAGCGACCCTTATGGACTATCCAGCAAGCAGTTGAACTGAACAAAATCGTAAGCAAGGCGATTAGAGACGCCGATCCGAATGCAACCATCATTCTTGGAACGTCAACCACATGGCAGGGGCCTTCTGCGAACGATGTTGATCCCATGCAGTTCACGAAACTTTGCCTAGCGTCAGGAGTAGATGTGGATGTGGTGGCCCTTGAGGCCTATCCGTTCGATGGTAGCCCAGCTTTCTTCTACGACTACGTCAAGAAGCTTGCGAAACTAGGAAAGCCAGTGTTCATCAACGAGACCGGCTACCCATCTGCGAAGCCAGATGCAGACGAATCCTGGGTACGCAGTTGGAAGTGGCACGTCTTCAATGAACATGTTCAGGCGCTTTGGTTCAGATACGTCATCATGCTGGCGTTGGGTATGAAGGAAGTCACCGGAGTTAGCATCCTATTCATCAGGGACGCCGACCCGACGAGCCTATACTCAACATCTATGACCCATGTCTTCGACACGATGGGCTTGTACACCGTAACGTGGCAGCCCAAGGAATCTGCCAAGATGCTGCGCGAATTGATGGTAAACTTCACGACCTCAGGTACGACCCGCACGGACATCAATGGGACTATTGCGGTTCGCGGATTCGCCGGCAACTACACCGTCCGTGTAAGCGGTTATGAACCTGTGACAATTCACATCTCGGAAGGAACCACGGAAGATCTGACTGTGTCTCTGTCGCGAGAGAAGACATCCGAATACAATGACGCCGCAAAGGCTGTTGAGTCCGCAAGCGTCGCCTTATCAGCTCTACGTTCGCGAGACCTGAAAACCCAGGAGGCCAAAAACCTGACTGAAGCGGCTGCAATAGAATATGAGCTGGCCGCGGCGAGTCTGGACAGGTGGGACCTTGACGCTGCACAGACTCATGCCGGACTTTCACAACAGCTAGCGAACCAAGCATTCCAGGCGGAAGCACTATATCAGCAACAGCAAGACTACCTCAAGTTCTCAGCCGTCCTAGTGGCCATGGTACTCATAGTTGCCGTCATAGCCGTGTCATTAGTCAAGAGCCGAACCGCACCGAAAACGCGAAAAGAGGACGCCGCGGCTTCCTGACTTGGCAGGGAGCGTATCCTGTTTTGACGAAAGACGTGCCGAAATCGCAATCCTCATCGAAGAGGCTGAGCAGAAGACAGTACATCAAATACGCTGGAGCTGGAATCGCTGCGGCCGCGATTGCCGGTCTTGGTTACTACGCAACCAGACCCAGCCCGCCTCAGATACAAATCACTCAAACACAGATAACATCATCAATTGATGAAGAACAGCGCGAGCTGGCCCTCCGAGAGCAATACTCAAGCCTGTTTCCGCCTCAGAAACTACATGTGGGCATCAAAGGAGTCTGCTACAGTGTAGGTATTGGTGAACTAAGCCATCCTTATCGTGTCTCTGACGAAACGATGCGAAAGGACATCGAGGCCATTCACGATGAGCTAGGCTGCAACGGCATCAGAATATACGGAGAAACCCAAGAGCGCATGATCAAATGTGCGGAAATGGCGCTCGACAGCAATTTCGATGCTGTCCTGCTATTGCCTTTCTATGTAGAGGCTACACATCAGCAGTTGGTTAGAGAAGTCGGCAAACTGGCTAAGGCCGCGGCAGAACTCGCAGAGTCCTGGGGAGACCGAATTGTGATGATGATCGGAGCGGAGCTGACAGTGTCTTCTGTTGGGATATATCCTGGCGGCTCCTACTGGGCAAGGAGTATGGAGATAGCTAGGCTGCAAAACAACAAAGAGTACCAGAAGAAACTGGAAGTACTGGTTAGGGATCTAATAGATGCTTCAAGAGTGAGCTTCAGCGGAAAACTATGCTACGGTGCCGGACCATGGGAATGGTGGCTACCGTGGAACGAACTCGACTTGCATATTTTGGGCGACCAACATTACTGGTACAGGGAGTATGGCAACTGGGAAGATCCTGAGAATGTCTATTTCAGACACATAAAACACTACAAGAGATATCACAAACCATATTTTAACACGGAGTTTGGTTCGTCCTGTTTTCAGGGTGCATTTGATTGGGGTGCAGGTGCGTGGATGGAGGCTGTGCCAGGGGCGAATGTCTGTCGCGCTTATGATGAAGATGGCCAAGCCGAGTCAGTTAGGAGATACATGGAGATGTTCAACAAAGCTCACGAGATGGGACTGACTGTTGATGGTTGTTTTCTGTTCCGCTATTTCGGAGGTTTGCATCCGCCCTTGGAGGGATGGAAAGGGGAGCCATACTGTCGCTCAGAGGACATGGCCATAGTGGTGCCTGAATACAGTACTACTCTAGGCAATCCTCCTATAGATCACTGGAGGAAAGCGTTCTACATGTACAAGAGCTACCAGAGAGTCTCATGAGCTGTGACAGGGCGTCAGGTATTCTCAGACTGACAGAATAGGGGCAAAAGATCCGCAGGCAGTCCGGAAAGGAATGATGGGCTCGGTGGGACGTGATTGTAATTCACGGTGGGGCCAGTCGATAATCGGCTCATTTTGAACCCTTCTTCACGCTCGTTTTCTTTGAAATGCCCACGTCACGTGAATTGCTACAAATGACCGTGGATTCAATGGGATATGTTCCCACGTTATCGTGGGAACATTGACTCATTTCCTGGAATTCTTTCGAAAAGACTTGCAAAGCCAAGGCTGAAAGGCGGGGTACAAGGACAGTACAGTCAGGTTCTCTGTCAAGACATGAAGCGGTAGCGAAACGGGTAAACTCGCTGAATCCCGAGTTCGTGAAAGCCTATCTGGCCACGTCAGACCAAACTCATCGGCGTTGACGCCAGAGCGCGAGTCCATAGGTACGCTGCAGATGGATGGCGGCTGCCCGCTTCTAAGGCGCAGAATGGACAAGAGGCCACCATGTAGCGCGTCGAGCATGGAGGGAACTCAGAAACCCTTAAGGAAAAGGGCTCCATGCCCATATCATTGACGATGGCTGTTGAAGAGCAGCTTTCTCTCGATGGCTGTGACGATAATTCTGTTGGGCTTCTGCATCCCAGGCGCAACTGCGGTCGATAATTTCGGCTCGGCTTCAGCTGCGGCCACAGTGGTTCCGCCGCCGACAAATCCGCAGACGAGCAACGCTACCCTCGGGTACGATTTGGCGAATGGCCTGAGAGAGGATACCAGTACGTGCACGTACGAATGGGGACCGATGCTCGTAGTCTATCAGAAGGGCGACACTTCCATTCTCAACTACTCTGCAACCAGCCCAATAGATACCTACGTGTTCTCTTCCGACTCTTACGAGGGCAAAATAAGCTGCACTCTCGGCCCAATCCTCCGAGTCCGTCAGGGCACAGCTGCCTACACTGGCGAGCATTATGAATTCATCGTCGCCGCACCAGGTTCCTTCTATGTCCTATTCATCAATCGTGACCCTATGGTCACACCGCACGTTACAATGGAGGTTACAGTCAGTCTCCATCCCGCCACGACAACGACTACGGCGAACCTGCCGTCGTTGGTCATTCCTGTCTCTGTCTCAGTGATTCTCCTAGTTGTCCTTCTGGGCATCTTTGTCACGGTAAGAAAGAGAAGGATGGGAGCTGACAGAGCAGGGCCCACTGTTTGACGCGCGTCATGGCCTGCACAGAACTTGTGAATGACACTCCAGACTGAAATGGTGCGGGATTGCGGGCAGTAGATCACACTTTCTTGACTTTATGTTGCTCGATTTGACGTCCGCAATCTTGTGCATGCGTCTTCAGAGTGTCCTGACATTGTGGAAGTCAGAGAGACTCCTCAAGACTTGTGCGGAGCGCAGCCGACATCACAAGATGGTAGTTTGGCGGGCCCGGTTAGGTGACATTTCACGTTTTGAACCAACGAAATTCTTGTGGAATCAAACCCCGCCAATAGTCCACAAGACATCCGCACATAGCCGAAGTAGATGGCGGGTCCCGTGGGACGCGAACCTAACCAGTTGAATCTTGTAGGTTCGGCAAACCGTAGGTCTTCTGAGTCGATGGCGTTGAGCATCCAACAGGCAATTGGCGAAGTCGGGATGTCACGGAACTTTTCCTTCAGCCTTCTTGATTAGTTCTTTGGTGCGCTTAATGTCATCCTGCTCGCTCCACGTACCGGCGAGTTTCAGCTCCTTGACAAGCATTTTCCGGAACGCGATGTTCTGTTCTGGGTTCAACAGATCGTGTTCAGAAGCGACTTGGAGTATCCTATCGACATACCTCAGTGTGTTGGGGTGTTTCTTGCGCAAAGCCCATTTCAATTGGCGGCGCTTCTTGTACGAGCCGTTCAAGAGATCATCAGCAAAATAGAGGGCACTAAACTTCTCATCTATTGCGCCACGCTGCGAACACAGCTTGATGTCATGATCACATCGGGAGTCAACCTCGTCTTGAGGGTCATAGCCAGTTGACTTTTGCAGAACATACAAGGGTCGGTGACTAGCCACATCATTGAAGATCCCCTCCCTCGGGATGTCGCGAGGCTGACAAAGCATGCCTCGAAACCCGCGCAGCTTTAGGATCCAGTGCCCAATTTCGTGCGCAACAGTCTGGAGCTCGAGATTAGGGAATGACTCTACCCAAACACCAAGCACAACTTCCTGCTTGATTGCGATTGGATACGCGAGATTGATCTCACCCTGGATTGGAGGGATCCTTGGGTTATTCCGCCTATCGTCAACAACAATCTCAATTGGTCTAGCAAACACGTTGTTGGAGACAGAGTCCCATTCATTGATCATTGCAAGCGTTGGAGGATCCGCGAGTTTGCGAAATTGGCTCTCTCGGTATGGTGTCATGGAATTCTAAACTATCTTGGCTCCAATGGGCATTTGACTCTTGTTCAATAGCTTATGGAAGCCAATGCGTCACGTGGTGCGGCCGTCGGGATTCGAACCGCTAGCGACGAAGCCCTCAGACTCGGGAAATCTGACCCATACCACTGGATCCCACCAAGCCACAAGCAACACCCAAGTATGGAAATGGAACACATGGGGAAATGAGCCGAGTACGGGCTTTTGAGGTGGCCAGTTATCGACCCATTAGACTCGAAAAGCGTGTCGCGTGCTATTTCGATACTTCGCGGGTTTTCTGACCAAAGGGAAATCATAATCGAGGACAAAGGGCAAGCGCCCGTATCAGGGTCTTACTTGGGCTATGTGGTTCAGCAACCAGAGCGGATAGAGATCTATTGCGACCTGTCACGTCCAGAAAACGTCTGCCAAGCAGTTGTTGTCCACGAGCTGCTCCACGTGATACTTTGTCACGAAGGTTTCCCCGAAATCATTATGGACTTGAGCATGTCATCAAAGTTGTCTCCACAGCAACAAGGACTTCTGCCGAAACTCAGAGGCCGCTTCAAGTCTGCAATAGAACATCCGGAGGTATTTAGAAGGATGATTTCCGGGTTCGAATTGGACTTGGACTCGTACTTTGATGCACAGATCGAGCAGAAGCTGCACATGTTCAAATCAGGCTCGCGGGCCAGCAGTCGAAGAGATCAAAACTACTGCTTTCAGAGGCAGCAAGACATTATGTGGGGAATCGAACTATTCTGGTACCCCAGTAAACAGAGAGATCAAGTCCAGTCAGCTTTCGAGCGTACACATCCCGACTCGTACCAATCCTGCGTCTCGCTTTACAACAAGGTCAAGGAAGTAGGGTTTCGGACTCCGACATCATGCTATGAATCGGCTCAGATAATTAGGTCGCACATAATCAACTACGGCAAGAGCAAAGGCGGCGACGTACTCAGTCGCATGTGGGAAACACTACAAGTAGAAAAACCAGGCACTAGAGGTTAGTCAATCTACATGGGGCAATGCCTATGTGACTCGCAGGCCTCACGAAAGGTCCAGTCGAAATATGTCAGTTATGTTGCACGTCTCTCGGATAGGACGGCGTTTTCGCGCCCTGCTGGCGACCATCAAGGTAGAAGTCGGAAAACTGCGGGAACCCAAGTCAACAGTGACAATACTAGGCATCATCTGGATGCTTGGTGCAATAACCGTCTTTGGTATTGACATGACATCAGCGATACTAGTATTCATCATCCTCGCGGTGCTCACTATCGTAGTCTATGCAACAAGGAAAACATCAGCGCCTGGCCCGAGCCTAGAGGATGTGGAGCCAATTTGGAATGCTTCCGCTATCGAAGAGGCTACAAGGAGCCTTTCAGCTGTATACAGTCGTTACAGGCATAGTGCGTTAATATCGAGGATAGTATTCGATTCTACGAGAAAGGGACGAACAGAATCAGAGGTTTCTATCTATATCGTCGCCTCTATGCTATACCTCTATTTCGTCTCTTTCTACACCAGAATCAATCCACCGCATCCGGAAAAGTCTCTCGACATCGTGGGGGTGTTCTTGACCACGTACGGTATTCTCGTAGTTCTTGCGATGGTAGGCGCGTATTTCGCTTTTCTGAAGACATTCTCGGACTACTATGCAAGACGGAAGGTAAGAGGCTTCAACAGTAAGCTCCGTCGTCAACTCGAGTACGTGTACGAATATGTTCTGTCCAAGGAAAAGTTGCCTCAGGACGGTGCGACCGGTGAACTATCGGTGGCCGCATCCGCCAAGACTGATCTGGACAAGATGATCCGTGATACGACTAGACTCGATGAAGTCGTGTCCGTTGCAGGCCTTCAGGCAACGTTCTCACGTCTGGTGGTCCTGATCGGCGGTATCTCTGGCCTGCTATCTGTCTTCCCCATTGTGGCTGGGTACGTCGGGGGACTCGAATTGCGTTTTTGGATGTACGGAACGTTTGCCGGTTTCTTCCTGGCTTATGTCACTGTGGTGCTAGTGGCAGCACCGATCAATAGAGCCCGCAGGCTATTGAGATGGACGGGCACGGACACATCAATTTCAGAACTGGAAGAGCGTCTGGATAATCTGATGACCGCTTGCCTGGGCGAAGAGCCAAGATCAATTCTGTCGAAGCATCTTCATGTGTGGCCACCGAAAGGGCGGACTTGACTGTTCCACAGCTGAACGCTCAACGCTTTCGGAAAAGCCGTGGATCCAAGGAGCCACTAACCCATCTGCAACGAAGTACGGGAACGAGCAGTGAGGTTTCTTCGAACCGTTTTCTGGGTGGAGTCCGTTGCGTACTCACTGCTGGGCATTCGCCGGCCACTCACGATTCAACTGCAACAGGTCCCATGAAGGTTTGCCGTCCTTGAGCGTGCTCCACGAATGCTGCATGTCAGGGACCATCTGTGGCCCCTTCCATAGGTCTGTATCCAGTTTGTAGGAGGCCCAGGGTTGTGCCACAGCATGGGTGTTCTCCTTGCGACCGACCAAGCGTCTAGGTTGAGTGCCACGAGCACACCGCTTACTCTTCGATTCCGTGTTCCTTCGGAACCGATCCAGAACCCGTCTTGAGCCCGCTGGGCTTCTGCGTCGCGCGTTTGGGGATCCAATAGGAAACACTCCTTCCCAAACAGAGCGTCGGCAACGTCGTCTTTGCTAACAAAGACATCCAATACACACAATTCAAGTGTCAACTGACACTTGAGCCCGTAGGGATCAAGGCGCTAGCTAGTCTCACCAGCTAGGCAGCTTAGGCATGACGTCACGACAGATCTCGCACTCGCCGGTCAGTCTTTTGGTTTTCCATATTTCCAGAAGACCACGGATTTCAGCAAGTAGCTTTTCTAGCACTTCTTCTGATAACCTCGCTTCCCGAAGGCTGTCCGCGAGGCGCTGATGCATCTCGTTACTGTTTATGAGGTTATTGAGCTGAGCTGTCACTTCCTCAAGAACTCCGAGTCTCTCTACGCTTGCGGACGCCAAATACACATCGTGAAGAATGCCCGCGTTCTCGTAGCGGTAGACGATTCTGGGTTTGTCCGGATTGATCACCTCTAGATCTGCGGTGGGGAGTCCTCTCGTTCTCAGACATATTGCATGATAGCTTAGGTAGACAGACTCGGATGAGATCCAAACGTCATTGATCGTCTCGCTCAACATGTTCTGGATGGTCGTCTCGATGGCTCTCCAGATCTCGGCTGTGATCCTCAATGCTTCACGGCAGTGTTCTGCTGCAGCCTTCAGCATTTGCTCAAACTCGGCTCGCATATCTATTTGCGCGTGTTGCAGAGCAGGCATTGTCAGGAGCTGCTTCAGTTTATCGTCGAATATGCTCACACGATATAGCGGGAAACTGATCGATCCCAGACGACATCCAAAACGAAGCTGAGGGGCATCCTTGGTCCAGAACCGGGAGATGTCGTCATCTCCCGGTGGCTGGGCCGGCGGCAGAACCGTCAGAACATCTTCGACGCTTCTCACAATCTCGTTGAGGTGATGAGCCCACCATCGCCTACTGCCTCGTAAAGGAGCATTCTCATCGAGCCCGTCACGCACCTCTATGCCTCTTTCCTTGGCAAGCCTAAGGAGGAAGTCCCGTCTTCTCGTGCAGATCGTCGAGTTGTCTGTAAGAGTTAGACACGTTTCCCGTTCTGCATCACCGACATAGATGAACGATTCTTGGCGACGGAGCTCAAGGTATTGCTCGATGGCTTTCTTCTCGTTCTCAACGATGTTTGAGCGGGGAATGTAAACCTCTTTGTCCACCCTGAGGTCAAGCTGATGTTCATCGATGTAGTACAATGTGACGTATCGATTTCCCTCACGGACCGCGGCGTTGTCGAGGATCTCACCGGTCTTTGCAGCCCGCCAGATGACGTCTTTGTTTATCTTGTGAAGTTTGACCAACTCACTCAGGGTCTTGGGGCCTTGGTTCTGAAGAATCTGCTTCAGTTTGGTGATCCCAAGCGCCAAGGGTAACCCAGCGACGTTTATCGCGGACAATTGATGTGCAGTTCGTGCCAATAAATAGGACGCAAAAACAGGACGAATGCGACTCAGTACGACAGTTGTGTGCCGCTCATTCTCAAGCTCCTCGGGGGCCGAGTTCCCAATGCATGACCTATGACGTGATTGTACCAGACCTCGACATGAAATCGATTGAATCTGAGGATGGTCGGCGAGGAACCGGCAGCGGCCGGACGCGAGAGCTCAGAGTCCGGCTACCGAGGCAGAAGTGGGATTGGCTGGAGAGGTGGAGAAGACACGGAGTGGCTCGTACCTACGCAGGCATCATCGTCCTCGCGCTGGAGTGCTTCGCTGAGAAACAAAGGCAGTGCCAGCTCGAAGAAGCACGGACCAGACAGCTACTCCATGAGGCTGAGTGAGCATGTCTGAGCGCGATTCTCTGACGCGCGAAGGGATGACGAACGGGCGACGCGTCTGGGTTGCAGGTCCGCCACTCGAGGCTTACTCGACTGTGGAGGTGAGAAGGCTGCTATATGATCCCACCCGTGCCTGTCCCCTCGGCCACATAGGAGTGAAGCCCTATCCGCCTTATCACGACGTTTGGGGAACAGTCCAACGGTACTACTGCCCGACGTGCAAGCGTACGTATACTGACCCCATAAAACCCAAGCAGGCGGTCGAGACTGCAATTATCATAGGACACTACTTCGCTCATGTAAGTTGTCGCCGTTTCCCGATAGTGTTCCAATTTATCTGCAAAGCAGTTCAGCTAGAACAAAACGCGGTGCTGACTGTCCCGTCAATGGAACATGCTATCGTGTCATCGACTACACTCGGCAAGACGCACAGAACCTACTTGTCGTGCAGCGAATCAACTGTAAAACGTGTCACAGGCAAGTATTCTGCGTTGGCTACGCCCATATCGGCTGACGAGATCACCAGACTCTTTCGACCGAAGTTGAGCGGGTACTTTGGAATCGACGGTTTCTTCATTGCGACTATTGACGGTCTGCGAGTCTGCTTGGTGGCCCACGATCTTGTAATGGGTGACCTTGTGAGCGTGTTCTTCACGAGTTTCCAAGAGCGTCTGGAGACGGAGGAAAACTGCAGGGTTTTCGTCAGGAGATTCTTGAAAACAGTACGGGACATCGGCGCGGACATCATACAGGTTGTGCTGGATGATCGCGAGGAGCTCTGGAAGGCCTGCAGGGCTGAGCTGCCGCCCGATGTGATCCTTACCTTAGATGTTGACCATTTCATGCGCAAGATCGATGTGAAGAAGTTGCCTGAGAAGTATAGGACCGCGAAGTCTCGTGCCATGATAGCAGCAATTGAATTCGCGCTTCGGTATTCATCCAGTGAAGATGAGGCGCGAGAAATTCTCGGCTATGTGCGAGAAGCTAGGAACCATTGGCTGGAGGAAGAAGGTCACCGTGCACAAGCCGGCATCAGACAGATCTTGAATAGTCTCAATGAGATGAATATCAGCCGATTACTTTCCTTCTTCAGCGTCATAAGGAAGGGCAGGCGCTTACACTTTCGTTCTTCAAATCGCACCGAAAGCGCGATCGGTGTGCTCAGTGCGGCATTTGACAGTCTCAATTGTCTGCAAGCGAACGAGCAGGGACAGGTCAATCTAATCGTGTTGATCGCGAGATTGATGCCGTCGACGCGAAATGGAAAATCATCGCTG
>Ga0315280_10009023_pt1 | contig 12930 bp, 13 predicted proteins | sample YL17G06_40_MG_FD_203697 | JGI IMG/M metagenome (GOLD analysis project Ga0315280, IMG submission 203697) | Sediment microbial communities from Yellowstone Lake, YNP, Wyoming, USA - YL17G06_40 | ecosystem: Environmental > Aquatic > Freshwater > Lake > Sediment | place: USA: Wyoming | collected...
GGCTGGATATTAACGGCCAGCCCATAAACCCTTATGCCCGCGATTACCCCAACGAATTTATCCAGACGGGCATATCGACAATTGACGGCCTGAATCCGCTCGTGCGAGGCCAGAAGCTGCCGATATTTTCCGGCGCCGGGCTGCCTCACGACCAGATAACCGCTCAGCTTGCCCGACAGGCAACGGTCCTGGGCAAGGGCGAGGAGTTTGCGGTTGTCTTTGCCGCGATGGGAATTACGTTTGAGGCCGCCCAATTCTTTATCGACGACCTGCACCAGACCGGCGCCATCGAGCGGGCGGTTATGTTTGTTAATCTTGCCAACGACCCTGCGATTGAGCGGATAGCGACGCCGAGGTTCGCCCTGACCGCGGCGGAGTATCTGGCGTTCGAGCTGAATATGCACGTGCTGGTAATCCTGAACGATATGACCAATTACTGCGAGGCACTTCGGGAAATCAGCGCTGCGAGAAAAGAAGTGCCCGGCCGGCGCGGATACCCGGGCTATCTCTACACGGACCTTGCGACCGTTTATGAAAGAGCGGGGCGAATCAAGGGCAAAAAAGGCTCCATTACAATGGTGCCGGTCCTGACGATGCCCGAAGACGATAAGACCCACCCCGTGCCCGACCTGACCGGCTACATTACCGAGGGCCAGGTGGTTCTATCGCGCGGGCTGCATAGAAAAGGGATTGCTCCGCCGGTAGATGTCCTGCCGAGTCTGTCACGTCTGAAAGATAAAGGCATCGGCCAGGGCAAGACCCGCGAGGACCACGCCGACCTTTATAACCAGTTGTACGCCGCTTATGCCAGAGGCAAAGAGACGCAGGAGCTGGCGACGATTATGGGCGAGGCGGCCCTGTCCGATGACGACAAAAAGTATATGGCTTTTGCGGAGAAGTTTGAGGCCCGATACGTCTCGCAGGATTATTACGAGAACCGCTCGGTCGAGGCGACGCTGGACCTCGGCTGGGAGCTGTTGAGTATGTTCGAGAACGCGGAACTGAAGCGTATAGACGTCAAATTGATACAAAAGTATATGCCAAAATTCCGAAAAACAAAAAGTGAATAAGATTGACCACAAATTGACACGAATGGGCACGAATATCAGGACAGTCCGCCATCATTGGCGGATTGTTAATCCCGTCTAAAAAAAAAGATATTAGAGAGAATTCGTGAAAATTCGTGGCTGAAAAATACGAGCGACGAATTATGCTTACGACCGTTAATGCTACACGAATGGAGTTGTTGCGATTGCGGAAGCGAGTTGTGCTTGCCGCAAGGGGTCACCGTCTGCTCAGTGAAAAAAGAGATGAAATCTCCCGTCAGTTGATTCAGATAGCAAGGCAGATTCAGCCGCTGCGTAAAAAAGTCGAGGCGGAATTGCTTGAGACCTGCAGGCGTTTTATGCTGGCCCGTGCGACGATGGAGCCGGAGGACATAAAGGCCGCCCTCGAAGTCCCGACCAAAAAATTCTCTCTTGCTGTCAAGTTCGCAAGAGTAATGAACGTAAAGGTCCCGCACCTGCTTAAGGAAATCTCAGGCGAAATAATCTGCTACGGCTTCGCCGCCACCTCCGCCGAGCTGGATGTGGCGTTACTTGCCCTCGAGCGGGCGTTTGATGGTTTAATTGAACTGGCTGAAAAAGAAAAGCAGGCGCGATTGCTTGCTACCGAGCTTCAGATGACTCGAAGACGCGTCAACGTGCTGGAGCACGTTTTAATTCCTGAGCTTCGCGAGACGATAAGATTTATTTACGACAAGCTCGCCGAAGCCGAACGCGACAACACCAGCCGCCTTATGAAAATCGCAGATATAATAAGGGCGTAACTCGTGGCTCGTATTTTCAGTTCGATATTCTTTGAGGTGATTCTGAGCAAGGCGAACCATACATAAACCGTTAGCCAACATTATGGTTTTTGCTGTTCCTGAAATTGTATAGAAATTACTTCACTCCCTGCTTCAAATAACTCTGACTTGATTTCATGTACGAGACCCCATGATTGTGCTTCTTGTGGGTTCAAAGTTATCCTTTCAAGCATAGCGCTAGTTATATCCTCTACACTCTTCTTACTCGTGTTTTCTGCAATTACTTTTGCGATATTCTCGATGTCAATTTTCAACCCTTTTAACCTTTCTTCCAACTGCTTTTCTTCTAAATCTTGATTTCCCCTGAATTGAAGGTTAACGGCATGAAGCAGGAATCTCGCTTGAGGCACCGACAGTCTCCTCGAGCCGGCACAATATAAGACGGTACCTATTGAGTCCGCGCTGCCAAAATTGTGTGTAGTTATTGTTACAGGCAATCCCTTTAAATAATTATATGCGGTTAAACCGTGAAAAACCGAACCGCCGGGTGAAGAAATGAGAATTATAAAGTTTGTTACCCCCTGCTTCATTTTCTCATCAATAGCGTTCATTAAAGCATTGATTGTAATATCGATAACCGGCGCAAAGAACTTAATTACAACTGGTTTTGCAGACATACTATTACTCCTGAGAAGAACTAGGACACTCACCTATTTTTGCGGACGTAATCGACTTTTTCAACAGGCCAAGAAGAATCTACATATCACAAACCGCAATTTCCGTAAGATTAAGATCAAGACCACGCAACCAGTCCAATGTAGTGCAGTTATTATTGCAATTCCATAGAGTACAATAAAGAACCAATAGGTCATCCACAGCATTCGACTAATAGTTCCACGGCGCCATCTCTGTGAAATGAGCCATTTATCTGGTTCTTTTAAGGCTTTGTCAACGGATTTACGTTCAACTTTCCAAGGGAAAGATAGGTCAATTCCTTGAAAATCCGGTTCATAAAATCCAAGCTCTTTTTCTAACAATGTCTTTAGCAGGAGCATACTTAGATAATAATCGCGATGCTTTTTTAAAATCCTGACTGCTATTACGGTTAGGAATAGACCAATACCTCCAAGATAACAATAGTACCTACTAGGATAGGGGCTTTCTCATCTCCCTGAGGAGTCCAATAACGAGAAAAGACTGCAAAAATGGCTGCGATGATAATACCGTTAATGGTCAGGAAGAATCGAACACCATTCCAGACGTCACCGTGTAATTGGCGTAATTCCGCCATCGCTTCACGCCAGAGATCAAATTTATTTACGCCGTTTTCCCCAAATTTTTTCATCCATTCATCGAAGCTTTTTATTGTCTCCATTTTAGATTCGTCGCCCCCTTCAAGTTTCCCACCTTCTTTCAATTATCTATTTACACTATCCAAAACCGCAATTTCCATCAAAATAAAAAATCCGCGCTAATTAGTTAAATCAGTGGTTAATTTTACTCTTTTTCCCAGCCATCCGCACAACACTTTTCCCGCAAAGATAGCAGATTTCTTTTGTCCCGTTTTCTTCAGCCATTCTGGTTTTTTGAAAAACTATTTTGATTCCGCAGGGGATTGCCCTCTGTGTTCTCTGTGCCCTCTGTGGCCAAGACTAATTTTGCCTTTTGATTTTTGAATTGCCTTGCCACTTGCCTGTGTAACGTCTCACGAGGCATGGGTCACGGGTAAGAGTTTAATTGTAACTTTTGCTGCGGTCATGGTCAGCCAGTATTGCAGCAAAACTAACACGGCGCCGCCTGTCAGAACCACGGCAAAAAATATCGGCACTGTGAAGGTAAATGACAAAAGCAGCGTTTCGACTCTTGCTCCTATCATTTCACCGGCAATTGCCCACAGTGTTATCAAGCAGCACATCAATACCATAACTACCGCACAGAACAAAGCCGTTTTCCTGAAAGCTTGATTGCGACTTTGTTCATCGGAACCAAGAAAGTGCATTTTCCGGGCAATATAAACACCGGCCAGTATCCCCAAAACGAAGTTTAATATCGGAACCCCCATACCCATACCCAGTGCCACTACCGAGTAGAATAGATAAATTCCTGCAAGCACTTTGTTATTTATTTGATATGTTTTCCTGACCCACTTTTTTAGAAAAATGGCATCTATAATTATTCCCGGCACGAGCGACCATAATGCCCAGGGTCCAAGAGATTCTGTCCCGAAAAAAATAGAAGCAGTTACCATAGTTGCCAGAAAACAGAAAACAATCGGCCCGAACCCAAAAAACATACCAAGTATTACAGATTCAATTTTGCCCACCATATTGTCCTTCCCTGCTTACTCCTGTGCCCTTATGCTCTTATGCCCTTATGCTCCTGTAGCCGGTCAGGCGGCTTGTTCATTCTCTCCGTACTTCAGGCCGGGGAAGACATTTTGCAGTGCCCTGTCGAAACTGGTCGTATAGACGATGCAGATTGATAAAGTGATGGCCCAATACAATTTGAAGACATAGTTGCAGAGTATGAAAATGGCAAGGACCGCTGTCAGGCCGAGAATAATCTGAACGACTGTAGCTTCGCGGTCGCTGATACACTCTTCATCAATGACTCTTAAAGAGACCATAAGAAGCATCAGCACGCCGTTGATTATGTTCCATACCGGAAAGACAAGCAGCCAGTTGATAACGCCGCTGTTCCTTATCACATAAACTCCTGCGATGATGCCGACGCCGGCATTTGTCAGGACGGCGAATCCTAACATAATCCGTTTCTTGAAGTCGATTTTTTCCCTCGGTGTGATGAGGACCAGAAAAAGAAGAGCAGCGAGGTATATTAAGACAGTGTTGAATAATCGCCGGTATTCGGGGTTAGTAGTAAAACAGTGAATCAAGTCTCGCGTCTGGCCAAGCATCTTGATGTTTGTCACACACAGCAATATCAACGTTACGGCCATAAGAAATAGCGACAGTTTATCGTAGGTGGGAACAAGAAAACCAAAACTTTCCTTGTAGAAATCTACCAGTACACCTTCAGCATCCTCGCGGCCTAGTCCTGGGCCCTTCTCCCATACCGGGATATGATGCTTGGGCCGCTCGGGCATTGGCTCTTTATCCGAACTGATGGCCGGTCTGCCTTTGGTGCTCTTCGGAACAACCAATTCGTGCTTGCACTTGGGGCATTTGCCTTTCTTGCCGACCCCATCGTCACGGGCCAATATCCTCTGCCCGCAATAAATACACTTGAACCTTACCACGGCTGGAACCTGCCGACATCCGACAATTATTAAGTTAGTTTGTAGGGCGGGGTTTACCCCGCCGATGCTCAATAGTCCAGAAAGACGATGTCTTCGGGTATGGCCACGACGTCCCTGTGGCCGGGGCCGAGGAGCTTTTTTATTTCGGTGCTGTGCCTGCCGGCCAGCGTCTTTAGTTGCGAGCTGCTGAAATTCGTTACCGCCTTGGCCTTATCGTTGAGCATAACGACGCAGCCCGCCTCGAATACCCCTTCCACCGCCTTTATGCCGCTGGGCAGCAGACTCTTGTGGTTTCTAATGGCCTGCATTGCACCGTCATCGATGCGTATTGTCCCCGCCGGTGCGCTATTGAGAATCCATCTGGAGCGGTTGGAGAGTTTTCTTTTCGGCATAAAGACCGTGCCGATTTGTTCGCCGGCCAGGATGCGGCTGATAACATTTTTCGCTCTGCCGTTGGCCAGGACCATTCGGCAGCCGGCGTTCGAGGCAATCTTCGCCGCTTCTATTTTGGTTCTCATTCCGCCGGTGCTGAACTGGCTGCCCTTGCCGCCCGCGTTTCGAATAATCTCCTCGGTTATCTCGAAGACCGCCGGTATCGGCCTGGCATCGGCAAATCTGCGCGGGTCCTTGTCGTAGAGTGCATCGATGTCGGTCAGCATAATCAAAAGGTCCGCATCGATTTTACTCGCGACCAGTGCGCTCAGTCTGTCGTTGTCGCCGAAAGCCGAGCCGATTTCCTCGGTGCTGACGCTGTCGTTTTCATTCAGGATTGGCACGACCGAAAGATTAAGCAGTGTCTCGATGGAGTTGCGAAGGTTCAGGTATGTCTTTCTGTTGTTGAGGACATCCGCGGTCAGCAGAACCTGTGCGACCGTAATGCCGTAGCGCAGAAACGATTTTCGATACTCGGCCATCAGGAGCGGCTGCCCGATGGCGGCGCAGGCCTGCCGCATCTTTGTTTCTCTTACTTCACCGGTCAATGCTAATTGCCCCGCGCCCATTCCTATAGCGCCTGAAGTAATAATGACAATTTGCTTTCCGGTCTTGAGAATGGAGCTTATCTGCGCGGCAATTTCACGAACGTAACCGGCGTCTATGCCGCCGTTCTTCGTCAGCGTCGTAGTCCCGATTTTTACAACGATTCGTTTTGCCTTACTGAAGTCTCGCATACTAAATTCCAACCTTTTAAGAAATCAGTTAAATGCCGTCCACAAGCTCTATACTATCAAAACCCTGGTTAAGACGCTATGTTTTTTGGGAAATCCGGCATACAACCAGGGGGGAGGGAGACCCTGTCATTCCCGCAATACCTGTCCTGCCTGCCCCGCGAAGCCCCGCCATTCAGGGCGAAGTGGGGAGCGCAGTCGAATGGGTGGCTGTTTCTATTTATTAAAATGCGGATTTTTCGGCGGCGAAAAAATACCACGGAGAATTTGCTAATCTGAATTTTCCTCCTTCGCAAAAATTCTAATTGACTTGCTCGCCCCAGCCGATTAATATAAAGCCGGTAAGACAATTTGACTTGCCGGCCAATTTTGCATGCGAAAAATAATAAAGGAGAATCAAATATGTGCAGGACTTGTGGCTGTAGCACGGGCAAGAAAACCAAAGCCAGGCCAAAAAAGAGTACAAAGAAAGTCGGGAAAAAGAGATAATCGCCGCTGCTCATCTGGTAATAAGAGGCGCTAACCCGTTCTTTCCTTACTAAACCGGCTCCCACCGCAGCGGGGAACGTACCCTCCCAAACTTCCCCTCTCGATAGAAATCCCTAATCTCTTATGCCCTTGTGCACTTATCTATCACGGTCGCCTATCGGTTTGTCGAGGGATTTTTGCTCAGAATTCAACGGAACGATGAGTTCGGTCTTTAATCTTCATCTGTGACAGATAACGCTTCATCCGTCGCATATCACGCTTCATCTTTCGCAGATAACACTTCACCTACCATATATTACGCTTCATCTGCCTCAGGTCACGCTTACTTTGCCACGGAGTAAGCCGACTTTGTCGCATATCACGCTTACAATGCCACGATGTAAGATTACAATGCCTTGTTGTAAATATGCAAATAGCTGTTTTTGACTTAAAAAACGGCGGTTTTAATAGTGAAAAGGCTTCTTATGTTATCGGGCCTGTTTTTGCCGGACGGGAGACTATCCCGAAATGTTATAAGACTTTTTCCAAGGCTGAAATTAGAGTGGACAAATTTAATTTACGACAAATCAAATTCCCTCCAGCCAATGCGAGACCAAAATCGCAAAATCAGCAAAATCGACCGTTCCACTGTAATTCAAATCCGCGGGGTTGAACCCGGTGAGCGGCTTAAGATAGGGGTATGTCTGGCCGTTGCCGATTCCCCACGTTTCGACAAAGTCCCATCTCGCCGAGGTAAATGTAGAAAGTGTTTTCATTTGTGCCGTTGTCTTGCCTATCCCGCCGTCGCTGGTCGTTCGTCCTGAAGTCTGTGTATCCCAGAAACTGCCAATAACATTACCGTACGAGTACAAGTTATATCCCACCAGACCGCCAGTATGTGTAGTGCCGCTGACCGCACCAGTCGAATAACAGCAGATGACACGACCGACGTTGAATCCCACTAGACCACCGGCTCCGGTACTGCCAACCGAACCTGTCGCATAACAATTGCTGATAGTCCCCTGCAAGTTGTATCCCACCAGACCGCCAACTTCCAGAGACCCGCTGACCGTAGCCGTCGAATAACAATTGCTGACGCTGCTGCCGTTGACGACTCCTGTCAGGCCGCCAACAGAGGAAGATCCGCTGACCGTTCCCGTTGAAGAGCAATTACTCATACTACCGTGGCTGCTTCCTACCAGACCGCCGATGTAGTAAGAATCGGAACTGCCGCTGGCCATACCCGTCGAATAACAGTTTCTGATACTGCCGTCACTGCTTCCCGCCAGGTCGCCGACATAATAACAACCGCTTACAGCGCAGTTCTCGAGACCAAGATTCTTAATCGAGCCGCTGGAGCCGATGTAACCAAATAAACCGAGGTGGGAACCAGTCCCGCCGTTTATCGTAAAATGAGTGACTCTGTAGCCCTTGCCGTCAAATGTTCCCGCAAAGACAGGCCCCTCGAAAAAACTGTCTGACCTGGTATTCGCGGCAATGATTGCCTTCGCAAAGACCTGTCCTTCCATATCGATGTCGGTCGTCAGAATAAAGCATTTGCCGTAGTCATTCGCTTCGGCCGCCAAAGCCAGAAGGTCGTTGACATCGGCGATTTGATATGGGTTATTCGGCTCGCCTGTCCCGCCGCTATATGCGCCAAAAGCGCTACCAGCCGCAAGGGTTATTATGGCTGTAAGGGACAGGATAAATGTTGTTCTGGTTTTCATCTTTGCTTTCCTCCAAGTTATTCTCAAAAAGTACATATATACAAATACTATCCACCGTTCGCTAATCACTGACCGTTAAGCCATTTTCTCGCCAAAATCTCTTGCCGCAAATACAGGCCCTCGATACATCCGGCCTGCACAAGCTATACGGGTACTGCTTAAGCTTTAATATTTACCATATTTATCTTAAAATCGCAAGCATTTTTCCGTAATTTCCTGCCCAACAATGATTATACAGCTTTATGTGCCTTTTACCCGCCTCTGGCGGGCTGGCGTACTGTATAAAACGGGAAAGCTGGTCCCCGCATGCCTCTGGCGGGGAACAGACTGTTTCTGCCAGTATAAGAAGTTTCGTTCTCACTATGCCCAGGACATGTTAATCAGCACAAAGTAAATACAGGCAACAAGCGACCCTATAGAGATAAGGATGCTTATTACAGATAAAGTACATCCACGGAGATTTTTTCGGCGAAAAATGATTCGTATTAAGCCTACAACACTTAACAAGACAGATAACGGAGCAAGGAATAAAATAAGATAAATCAACGTTCCGTTCAGAGCTGTTAAAGGTGGGTTGTAAATTACATACTGCGATATAAGGCTCGATATAGTTGCCATGAGCACTAACGATAGCCCCAAGCAAAAGGAAATTTTAACAAGACAGCCTGTTCTTTTAACGTTTTCATTGAGAACGGGCTTTAAATGTGATTTTATTTCGAAAATTTCGTTGATATTTTCTGTCATCATGTATTTCCTGTGTCACTGTTTCTGTTTGGAGTAAAGGACAACAAGAAAAAAAATGATGCTGCCATTTAATAATACTACCCCAACGCCCCAGAATGCCATACTTATCCAGTAAGGTAAAGGATTGTGCATCCGCAAAGCAATAGTCTGCCAAAGAATCATAATAACGCTAAGAATAGAGGATGCAATTATGCCGATTAGCGAACAAAGAGTGGCTGTTTTCAGTTTCATGTACTGCTCCTATTCTTGCCTAACAATGATTATACCGTTTGTATAAAACAGGAATCCTTGTCCCCGCATGCCTCTGGCGGGGAACAGACTGTTTCTGTTAGCATAAGAAGTTCCCGTTCCTTCTTCAGTTGGCCAATGAAGACAGGCCGCTATATTACTTGAAACAGAAGCTTCACTCGCGACCTTTCCGGGGACATTCAGTTGCAATACCGAGTAAAGGCCATAAACGTCCCATCTCATGCTGTTTATGCGGATAGGCCTGCTTTCTTCATTTTCTTCGCAAGCCGTTTCTCTTTTAGCGTTCTTTGTGGTTTCTTCTTTACATCCCTTTTGGTATCACGACTTTTGGACATACATTATCCTTTCCTGACTACCTTGTATTCTATAGTTTCCTGGCCTACTTCTCTGCATTGAACAACCTCCGCCATTAGTCAACACAATCCTGCCAAACCAAATCTTTACCCCGTGAGATGGCTCTTTTCTATCTCACCGGGCCAATTCTACCCAAACCTTATCTTTTTTCAACGCCCAAAACCTCCGCGTAATCTGTGTAATCCGCGGTTAGATATAGATTCCGCCCGGCCAATTTCGTATTCTCTTTGTTCGTAGTCAATGAACTATGAACCCATAACGATAAACTCATTTTAGTTTTTTATGCGTAAACTTTTTCGCGTTCGGGCCGGAGTAATCGGCTACAATCTGGCCGCTGCCAAGCAGCTTCCATTTATAAATCACCAGACCCTCCAGCCCTACCGGCCCGCGAGCGTGGATTTTGTTGGTGCTGATACCCACTTCAGCCCCAAGGCCGTAGCGGTAGCCGTCGCTGAAGCGCGTGCTGCAATTCCAGAACACGTTGGCGGAATCGACCATCTCCAGAAATCTCGCGGCCTTGTCTTTGTTCGCCGTGACAATGGTATCGGTGTGGCGGGAACCATAGTGGTTTATATGCTTAATTGCCTCATCGAGGCCATCCACAACCTTTATCGAGATGATGGAATCGAGATACTCCGTTGACCAGTCCTTTTCGGTAGCTGGCTTTACGTCTATTATTGATGACGTTCGCTCGCAGCCCCGCAGCTCGACGTCTTTTTGTTCGAGGGCGGTTTTGATTTTCGGCAGAAACTTTTCTGCAATTTTACTATCGACCAATAGAGTCTCGGCGGCGTTACAGACCGCAACATACTGGCACTTTGAATCGACGGTTATATTTACAGCCATATCTAAATTTGCATCGCCGTCCACATAGACGTGGCATATACCCTCGGCGTGGCCGAGCACAGGTATGTCTGTGTTGTCCATTATGTAACGGACGAATTCGTTTGAGCCGCGAGGGATAATCAGGTCGATGTATTCGCTCATTTGCAGCATTTCCGCAACGTCTTGGCGGGTATGGAGCAGTTGCAGCCAACCTTTGGGCAGCCCGCTTTTTTCACCGGCCTTGGCAATTACATCCGATAAGATAGTATTAGTATGTTCGGCTTCGCTTCCGCCCTTGAGCAGCACGGCGTTGCCGCTTTTCAGACACAGCGTTGAGATTTGCACAAGGGCGTCCGGCCGGGACTCAAATATGATGCCGATAACCCCAATCGGGCAAGTTACTTTGTAAAGCTCCAACCCCTTGTCGAGTTCGGTCGCGGCGATTGTCTTGCCGACAGGGTCGTCGAGTTTGATTAGACTCTCGATACCTGCGCAGACCTCGGCTATCTTGCCCCCGTCGAATTTCAGGCGTTTTAGCAGAGGCGCTGCCAGCTTATTTTTTTCAGCGGCTTGCAGGTCCTTTTTGTTGGCTGAGATGATGTCGGCGCCACGCTCTTTCAGGGTCTCTGCAATCCGGGCCAGAGCAGCATTTTTCACATCGGTTTTCACCGCTGCCAACTGGATTGACGCCGTTTTTGCCGCCGCAGCTATTTCAGTAATATTCATTTTGTTTATGCTTCCCTATTTACGATTAGTGGTCGACAACCTACAATAGTAAATAATAAATAGTAAATAATCAATATCGAAGATCCGCTGTCGTATGGCGGAATCAATTGTTTTGCGGGTGTAGCATAGTGGCAATGCACCGGCCTTCCAAGCCGGTCAGGTGGGTTCGATCCCCATCACCCGCTTTTTTGATTTTTTAGACACTGATTTACACAGATTAACGCTGATATGCGGTCTGATATTTTGTTCAGCCAAGCAAGACCAGTCAATTATGACCGGCTTTTTTGCTGCGCCCTTCGACAAGCTCAGGACATACTGGCGGCGGAAGTTTTTGGTTTGACCAGTTTTGAGGATGAGGATAGCATACAATCGGCAATTGTTCCATAGGAAATGCATTACGCGGAAACCATATAAGCAATAGTTAGGTGGAGAGCGGAAAGAATGACGTTAGCAGAAGAATTCGGGCGAATAAAGAACAACCATAAAGAAGCAATTAAAATTAGAGTTGCGAAAGTTTGCTTCAGTGGTTCAACAAGCCGAGTATTTGAGAGCAAGAGCAGCAGTGGAATTAAAGAGAAATTGCGCGATATCGACGTTGACGAACTGTTGAAAATCGAAACTGAAGCCAAATTTCAGATATGGTTTGAAAAAACATTAGAAGAGGTGGTTAAGGCCGTACCAGATAAAACGAGCCGGGGGGAAGAAATCAGTGAAGGTGCTCGCAAATGGGGATATGGGACAAAAATACTGAATTTGTTTGTTAGAGACATTGTCCTTCATAGTCGATATTTCACAGACACACAATCCGAAAGGATGCAGAAATTTCTTTATGTTCCGATCGATGGCATCATAATAGACAAACTTTGCAAATCGGGCGAGAAATTGTGTTTCGATAAAATAAAGGAAATCGACACGAGAGAAAAATTCTACGAAATACAAAATCGTTTAGGTCGGGCCGCATCTGAATGCGGTGCGCCCCGTGTATGGTTTGACGATAACTGGGGTAATAGAAAATAACCCCCACTACGCTGGGTGGTGTCGAGATAGTGGTTAGTGAATAGTCGTTAGTGGTTAGTAGAATGAGATTGCCACATCCGCCTACGGCGGACAAGTATCTGGATTCCCGCCTGCGCGGGAATGACAAAAAGGAAGACCCTGCCGTAAAACGGCAGGCGTTGAGAGGGATGACGCCAATGAATTTTGGGGTAACGCGGAAGAAACAGGAAGAACTTGAGGCAAGAATGGCGGCGCTGGGGGTGCGTGAAGCGGACATAGAGGAAAAATATATTCGTTCATCAGGACCTGGCGGACAAAACGTAAATAAAACAGCCAGTTGCGTTTATCTGAAGCACATCCGGAGCGGGCTGGAAGTGAAGATGCAGCGGGAACGGTCGCAGGGGCTGAACCGGTATTATGCACGAAAGCGATTGTGTGAGCTGGTCGAACAGGAGAAATTTGGCTCCAAGAGTCCTGCGGCATTAAAGGCCGACAAGATTCGCAAACAGAAACAGCGCCGCAAACGCCGAAGTAAAACAAAGAGATGAGTCAAATGCGAAAAACGCTACGCGTTTTCGCGCCAGTCAGCTCAATCGTTATCTGCGATTTTGG
>Ga0315280_10009024_pt1 | contig 12930 bp, 15 predicted proteins | sample YL17G06_40_MG_FD_203697 | JGI IMG/M metagenome (GOLD analysis project Ga0315280, IMG submission 203697) | Sediment microbial communities from Yellowstone Lake, YNP, Wyoming, USA - YL17G06_40 | ecosystem: Environmental > Aquatic > Freshwater > Lake > Sediment | place: USA: Wyoming | collected...
GCCCGGACGCTGGCCATGACGCTGGGCGGCGGCATTCCGATGATCCCCTCCTTGCAGGCAACCTTCGGCACCCTGGGAAACGCGCACCTGGATGGCGCGCTCCATCCTGTGATCCCGCGGGTGGCGGCCGGCAGCGCCCTGGCCGACGCGCTGGGAAGCACCGGCGCCGTCCCCCCGCTCCTCCTGGAGATGGTTTCCGTCGGGGAGAACAGTGGGTCGCTCCAGGAGATGCTGGGCCATGTGGCCGATCTGTACGATGCGGAAATGGACACCCGGCTCACGGCCCTGGCGGCGGTGATCGAACCGGTCATCATGATCGGCATGGGTCTGATCGTGGCCACCATCGTCATCATCATGTACCTTCCCATCTTCCACCTGTCGGCGGTCGTCCGGTAACGTGCAGCCAATGGAAAATTTGAAACGGACAACCGACGATGAACAGCGAGGGATAGCGGTTGACCGGTTGTCAGTTGTCGGTTGTCGGTTTTGCATTGGCTAGGTCGGTTGTCAGTTTGTCATTGGATGGGCCGGTAGACTGCGGCCATTGGAAAATTTCAAACGGACAACCGACAACCGAGCAGACCGTTGTCCGGTTGTTTCCGCGACAACGCGGAATCGGTTGTCCGTTGTCAGCGGTCCATGGTCAGTTGTCCGTTGTCAGTGGTCCGTTTTCCATTGCAGGCGGAGCCTGAGATGACCCGCTATCGCACGCTGGAAGATGTCCTCGTCGGCGAGGGGCACGTCAGCCGCCAGGAATTGGACCGGGCGCTGGCCCGGGGGGATGGCGTCCCGGGCGGCCTGGGATGGTCCCTGGTGGAGGCGGGCCTCTTGTCCGAGGAGACGCTGGCCCATTGCCTGAGCCGCCTGTACGAAGTCCCCCAGGTGGACTTGGTCACTGCGGTCATCGAGCCCAGGGTCCTGGATGCCTTCCCGCTGGACCGGATGCGCCGCGACCTGTTCCTGCCCCTCCGCCGCGATGGCAACCGGCTGCTGGTGGCCGTCGCGGACCCGGGCAACGTTCTGCTGCGGGACGACCTCGTCCAATGGAACGGGGGCCCGGTGGATCTGGTGGTGACGACCCGCGCGGCCCTGCTGGATCGCCTGGGCCGCGTGGACGCCTCCCAGCGGATCCTCAACGCCGTCACCGAGGACTTCAAGCTGGTCGAGGCGGACAGCGAAGAGGGCGTCGCCTCCCTGGAGGGGCAGACGGGGGATGCCAGCCCCACCATTCGCCTGGTGGACACTATGCTCCTGACCGCCCTGGAGCACCGGGCCAGCGACGTCCACGTCCAGGCCGACGAGAAGTATGTCCAGGTGAAATTCCGCGTGGACGGCATGCTCCGCCCGGCCATGGAGCCGATGGACCGGCGCCATCAGGCCACCATCGTGTCCCGCATCAAGATCATGGCCGAGTTGGACATTGCCGAGCACCGGGTCCCCCAGGACGGCCGCTTCAAGCTCAAGGTCCGTGGACGCTCCATTGACTTCCGCGTCTCGATCCTGCCCAGCAACTTCGGCGAAGCCGTCGTGATCCGCATCCTGGACAAGGAGTCGATCACCAAGGAACTGGCCGATCTCCGCCTGGACATCCTGGGCATCAAAGAATCCGACCTGCGCCGGTTCCGCCGGCACATCTATCGGCCCCACGGGATGATCCTGGTGACGGGCCCCACCGGGTCTGGCAAGACCACCACCCTGTACGCCGCCATCTCGGAGATCCACACCGGCCGGGACAAGATCATCACCATCGAGGATCCCATCGAATACCAGCTCCGCGAGGTGGTGCAGATCCCGGTCAACGAGAAGAAGGGCCTCACCTTCGCCCGTGGTCTGCGCAGCATCCTGCGCCACGACCCGGACAAGATCCTGGTGGGGGAGATCCGCGATACCGAGACGGCCCAGATCGCGGTCCAGTCCGCCCTGACCGGTCACCTGGTCTTCACCACCGTGCACGCCAACAACGTGATGGATGTCATCGGGCGCTTCCTCAACATGGGCCTGGAACCCTATCACTTCCTCTCCTCCCTGAACTGCATCCTGACCCAGCGCCTGGTGCGCGTCCTCTGCCCTGCCTGCCGCCGGCCCGCCCACTACTCGCGGGAGGAGTTGGAGGAATTGGGCCTGGACCCCGTGCGGGACGCGACACACACGTTCTACGAGTCGGTGGGTTGCGACGCGTGCCAGGGCAGCGGCTTCCGCGGGCGGACGGCGGTGGCCGAACTGGTGGAAATGACCGATCCCATCCGCGCCCTGATCCTGGACCGTCGCGCCGCGAGGGAGATCTCCGGTGCCGCCCGGGCCGGCGGCACGGTGCTCCTGCGGGAGGCCGCAGTAGAGAAGGCCCGGGAGGGGATCACGACCGTCGCGGAGATCAACCGCGTGACCTTCGGCGAGTAGGCTCACGCCCAATGAAAAACGGACAACCGACAACTGACAACGGGACAATGTCCTGAGCCGTCGCAGTCGATCGGTTTTCAGTTGTCGGTGTGAAATTTGAAATTGCCGAAGCGAGAGCGAAGGATGGCCTGGGGATTAGAGATCGAACCCGAAACGCTGCGGGTGTGCCGCGCCGACCTCACGCGCGGGCGGCTCCATCTCCGCCGGCGGGCGGAGGTTGCGGCGCCGTCCGGTCTCATCCGGCCCTCACTCAAGGAAGGGAACGTGGCCGACGCCGCCGCCCTGAGTGGATTGCTCCGCGAGTTGTGCAGGGACGCCGGCTGTCGGGGGTGGGTGCGGGTGGCCCTGCCCGACCCGGTCTTCAGCCTGCGAACCCTGGCCAGCGACGAGCTGCCGGCCCAGCGAGAGGATGCCCGGCGGTTCCTGCGCTGGAAAGCCCGCGAACTGCTCCCCTTCCCGGCCGAAGAGGCCCGGCTGGACTTTTTCCCCCTGGGCCCGGGACCCGACGGGCGCGTGCGGGCGGTTTGCTTCGCAGGATGCGACCGCATCCTCGCAGAGTACGAGCGGGTCCTGATGGACGCGGGCCTTCGCGCCGCCGTCCTGGACGCCCGGAGCATCAGCCTGGCCCAGGCGGCGTCAGAGCCTCTGGGGCGCGGGACGGCCGCGCTGCTTCACGTCGGCAGCACATGGACCACGCTCTTGGTGGTGCAGGAGGCCCGGCCGCGATTCTGGCGGGTCCTGCCCGAGGGGCTGACCGGGTGGACGGGCGACGACCGGACGCGACTTCTCCGGGAGGTGGTGGATTCGCTGATCTTCTGCCGGGAATCCGAGGGGACGGGGCCCGTAGAAAGGCTGACCCTGGCCGGCCTGGGCCCCGGGACGGCAAGGGTCGCCTCGGCGTTGACGGAGTGGCTGGCGGTCCCCGTCGCCGCTTTGGATCTGTGCGCCGCGCTTCGCACCGACGGGCATCCGGACGATCTCGCCCGGTGGGGACCCGCCATCGGGGCGGCCATTCGACCATGTTGATCGCGGGATTCAATCTGGCCAGCGGAAATTTCCGCCGGGCGCGTCGGGACGTGATCTTGGGGACCTGCGCGGTCGCGGTGCTCGGCCTCCTCTTGGCAGGGCAGGTCGCCATGTGGGCCGTGGGCCGCGGCGAGCGAGCGGCCATCGCGCTGCGCCTGGCGCGGATGGAGGGGGAATTCCGGCGCCATCAGGAGGAGCTGCGCACCGCCTTGACCGGCGTCCCTGAAGAGACCATGAAGCGGTACCAGGTGAGAGTCAAGGCGTACAACCAGATCCTGGAAGCCTCGGCCTTCTCGTGGATCGGCCTCCTGGTGGAGCTGGAGCGATCCGTGCCGCCCTCGGTCCTCCTCAAAGAGATCTCTCCGGATCTGGCGACCGGCCGGGTGTCCCTGCGCGGGGTGGCGGCTTCCTTCGAGGATCTCAGCCTGTTGCTCCGCGGCCTGGAGGAGCGTCCCGCCTTCCGGGATGTCTTCCTGCTCCACCAGACGGAACTGCAGAATCAGGCGGGGAGGCCCGCAGGACTGGAGTTCAGCCTGAGCCTGATCTATCGGGTCGGCGGAACATGAGATCCCTCGACCCCCGGGCGCAGCGGCTCTGGCTGGTGGCCATGGTCCTCTTGGCGGCCAACGGCCTGGCCCTGGTCTTCCTGCTCCTGGCGGCTCGCGACCAGCGCCTCGGGCAGGAACAACAACTCCTGGATCTCCAGCGGCGCATCCGAAGCCTGCAGCGGGAGGGGGAGTCCAGCGACGTCGTGCTGGTCGCCTTCCGAGAGGTGGAGGAATTCGCCCAGGGGTTTCCCCCCCGGGCGGACCTGGTGGGGCTCATCGGCCGGCTCACCAAGCTGGGGCGATCGGTCGCCGTGAACATCCCGACGGTGGAGTATACGCCGTCCGAGGTCAAAGAAGCCGGTCTGACGAAAGTCACGATCAGCATGGCCGTGGAGGGCACCTACGGCAAGATCCGCCGCTACCTCTACGAGCTGGAGGCGATGCGCCGTCACCTGGTGATCGAGCGGATGACGCTCACGGATCCCAGGGGCACCTCGGAGCTGCAGGTTCGATTGCAGCTCTCCGTCTATGTCAGGTAGGAGACGCGGCACGAGCGGGAGCACGGACGCATGGGCGAAAGCCGACAGCGATAGCGACAGGGACAGGGGATCGGAAGGTGCGCGCGCGGATGGACTCGCGAAAACGGAACCTCCTCATCCTGCTCACCCTTTTCGGCATCTGGGGCCTGATTTTCGCCTTCCGCTCTCCCTGGGGGGGCCTGGTCAAGTCGCAGCCTCGGGCGAGCGTGGGCGCCGTCCCGCGGACGCCGCCGGCCCAAGGCGGAGGGCTTCCCCGCCTGAAAAAGGAATTGCTGGCCCTGCCGCAGCCGGCCTATCCTCGGGAGGTGCAGAACGTCTTCGGGGCGCCGCCGCCGCCGCCCCCGCCGCCGCAGCAGACCGCGGTGGCAGCCCCCCAACCGCCACCGCCGGATCCGTTCCAGGAAGAGGCCAAGCGGCTCCGCTTCGTGGGGTTTGTGGAGGGCGGGGACAAGGCGATAGCCTTCATAATCCGGGGGTCCGAGATCTTCACGGTCGAGGTCGGATCCACGTTTCTGGAGCGTTTCCGCGTCCAGGCGGTCACGGAGGATGCCGTTCTGCTGTCGTCCGTCTCTGGCGACAAGCAAGTGCGCCTCCCCCTGGCGGGGGAAGCGGCGTCCGCTCCCAAGCGCTGAGAGAGGGAGCGGAGGAAGGTCACCTATGGCCACGAGCACATCGCGCGCCGGTTGGGTCGGTCGCCTGGCCCTGATCCTCGTTCTGGGCGGCTCACTTCCGGGCTGTGCCGCGGAGCTCTCCCTGCAGCCAGGGGAGGAGTTGAGCGCGGCCGGGCGTTGGGAGGAAGCGGTCAGGTTCTACCTCGACGCGGCCAATCGCGAACCCCAGAATGTGGAGATTCGCCTGGGCCTGGCCCGGGCCATGCCGGAGGCATCCCAGAGTCTGGTGGCGCGGGCCCAGGAGCTGCTGAAGAACAACCGGATCGAGGACGCCGCTGTGGCGTACCGCCGAGCTCTGACGTATAACGCGGAGAACACGGCGGCCCAGGCCGGAATCGCCCGTATCATCGTCCTGCGCCAGGTGGAGGAGCGGCTCGCCCGGGCGCGGGAACGGATGGAGAAGGCCGAGTGGCGCGCCGCCCAAGCCGACGTGGCGTCGGCCCTGCGGCTGGATCCCGAGAATCCCCAGGCCAGGGACCTTCAGAGCGAGATCGCACTGAAGCTGAAGGCCGAGGCGCCCCCACCCAAAGCGGAGGCCGACGAAGAACAGGCCACAATGCAGATGTTTTCCACCAAGCCGGTGACGCTCCGATTCCGCGACACGGATATCAAGGAGGTCCTGGAGGTCTTCGCCCGCACCGCCGGCGTCAACGTCTTCACCGACGAATCGCTGCCGGCCAAGCGGGTGACCATCTTCTTCAGGGACCTCCCCCTGCGGGAGGCCTTCAACCTGATCCTGGTGTCGAATCGGCTGTTCGCAAAGCGCGTCGCGGACAACACGGTGATCGTCGTGCCCGACAACCCCGGCAAGCGCCAGCAGTACGACAACCTCGTGGTCCAGACGTTCTATCTGAACGACGCCGACGCCAAGGTGGCGGTGAATCTCCTCCGCACCATCCTCAACACCCGCCAGATCTTCGTGAACGAGAAGCTCAACGCCCTGGTCGTGCGGGACACGCCCGACAAAATCGAGCTGGCCCGGAAGCTCCTGGAGGCCAACGATCGGGGCATCGGCGAGGTCGAGATCGATCTGGAGGTCCTGGAGGTGGATCGCGACCGCCTCCAGAACCTGGGGATTGACATCTCCCCCCGGACCTTCTCGGTGGGCCTGATCATGCCGGCGAGCGGCGTCTCCCTCTCGGGGAACGTCCTGGGCAACATTCGCGAGGCCACCACACTGGGCTTCAGCGCCAACCCCTCCCTGGTCCTGAACCTGGCCAAGAGCGACAGCAGCACCAAGGTCCTGGCCAGCCCCACCGTCCGCATCCTGGATCGCCAGAAGGCGCGGCTCTTGATCGGGCAGCGACGCCCGTTCCAGATCTCCTCTCTCACCAGCGTGCCCGCCGTCGCCGGGATAAGCGCCACGGGGACGACGGCCGGCACGCTCCCCACGGGGGCCGTGACCACCACGCAGACGAACGTGGAGTACCGGGACATCGGCCTCAAGCTGACCCTGACCCCGACCGTTCACCTCAACGGCGAGGTCACCGTCGAGCTGAACTTCGAGGTGAGCAGCGTCGGGGCGGCCATCGCCGGGGTGACCGGGGGCGATCTCCTCCCGCCCGTGAACACGCGGAACCTGGACACCTTCATCAAGGTCAAGAACGGAGAGACCCGGCTCTTGGGCGGTCTCTTGCAGACGACGGACTCCGTGTCCAACAGCCGCGTCCCATTCCTGAGCGACATTCCGGGTCTCGGCCGCCTGTTCGTCAGCGGCAACCAGGAGCAAACCCGAACCGATGTCCTGATCTCCATCACGCCCCGGATCGTCAAAGTGCTGGAGCGCCCGCAGCCCGATCTGGAGACCTTCCAGTCCGGCACCGCCGACAGCTTCGGATCCCCGGTGCCCAGTGGGGCCCCGGTTGCGCCGACGCCGCCGCCAACCCCGCCGGCCCCGCTTCCCGGGCGGCCAACGTCTCCGCCCGGCGGCCCCCCGGGCGGCGCGCCACCCGGCGGTGTCCAACCATGACCCGATTCCCGTCTCGGGGCCCGCGAGGTCTGACGTTCATCGAGCTCCTGGTTTCCATCGCCGTCCTGGGCGTCTTGGCGGCAGTGGCTATGCCCCTGGTCCAGGTGTCCGTCGCCCGGACGCGCGAGTTGGAGCTGCGCCGGGACCTCCGGCACCTGCGCGAGGGCATCGACTTCTTTAAGGCGGAATACGACAAGGCCCGGATGAACGCCAAGGACGCCCGGGAGGCTTTCAAAAAGAAAATCTCGGCCGACCGGACCGGCTACCCGCTGACCCTGGATGAAATGGTGGAGACCAAGATCCTTCGACGGATCCCTCGCGATCCCATGACCCCCGACGGGAAGTGGGTCACCCGGTCCTTCTCCGACAGCCCGGATTCCAGTCTCTCGGACGGCAAGGACGTCTACGATGTTCGGAGTGCCAGCAAGGCGGTCGCCCGGGACGGGACGACGTATGACACCTGGTAGGACAGCGGGCAGCCGGCAGCGGGCAGCCGGCAGCACCCGGCGTCTGACGGTCGACGTTCGACGTTCGACACTCGGCCACCCGCGCGGCTGCGCGGGTACCCGGCGCTCGGCGCTCGGTGCTCGGCGCTCGGCGCTCGGCGGCTTCACCCTGATCGAACTGCTGATCGTCATCAGCATCATCGGGATCCTGGTCACTTTGGCGCAGCCGTACTACCAGCGGGCCGTCACGGCCGCCAAGGAGGCCACCCTGAAGGAAGACCTGTTTATCCTTCGAGACGTGATCGACCAGTACTATGCCGACAACGGCAAGTACCCCCCGGCGCTGAACGACCTGGTCGACAAGAAGTACATCCGCCGCATCCCCAAGGACCCCGTCACCGGGTCTGCCGAGACCTGGGCCCTGGTCTCCCTCACGGACGATCAGGGCCAGCAGGGCGGCATCTTCGACGTCCGGAGCGGCTCCGACGCGATCGCCCTGGATGGAACGCGCTACAGTGATTGGTAGGGACAGCGAATCGGTGAACCGGTGAAACGGTGGATCGGTGAGTTCGTGAGATACTGTTGGTCATTCGTCATTGGTCATTGGTCATTCGGAGGCACTCGGGCTTTTGGCGCTCGGCTCGCGGCTCGCGGCTCGCCGCGGGGGGCCATCTACTCCGTCCTCCTGATCGGCATCCTGGTGATCGGTGTGGCCACGGCCGGCGTGGCAGAGCTGTGGAGCACGCAGGTCAAGCGCGAGAAGGAGGAAGAGCTTCTCTTCCGTCTGGGCGAGTTCCGGCGCGCCATCATCGGCTACCGGGCGGATCACAACCAGTTGCCCAAGGAATTGAAGGACCTCTTGGAAGACCGAACCCAATTCCGGACGCGCCGCTATCTCCGACGCATTTACCCCGACCCGTTCACCGGCAAGGCCGACTGGAAGCTGGATCTCGCAATGGATCGCAGCGGGATCGTGAGCGGCATTCAGGACGTGCACAGCCAGGCACCGGGGAAGCCGCTGAAGGTCCTTGTAAGCCAGGCAGGCAAGGTGCAGGACAGCTACCGCGATTGGTGAGAAAGGAGGCTCTTCGTGCGAGAGAGGGAACGAGAGTTGGGCCGGCGCCGCCGGCGTCGAGAGAAGCGCCTGAAGATCCGTAGGAAGGCCGCCATGGCGGGCAATCCCCCCGCCGCAGAGGCGGAGCGCCCCAAGGCCAAGCGCCGGTCCGAGGCCCCGGCCGGGGCCGCACCGCCTGCCGCTCCACCTACCCCGCCACCAACGGAAGCGCCCGTGGAAGGGGAAGCCGGCCCCGGCGCGTAGCCGGCATACTTCATCGCCAAGGACGCGGGCCGCGCCAGGGTTCCCCGGATCGTGGGGAACCGAAGGCACATCCCTGTCCGGCGGGGAGCCTGTTCTTGGGGATTACTTGCTCTCACGAGAGAGGAGGTCGGAGTATCTCGCAACCGGCAAGGCGTCGGCCCAGGCCCTGGCTTTGGCATCACCGGGAAACTGACGCGCCATGAACTCGACCGCCTCGTCCCGGGTGCGGAAGAGCCGCCAGGCGTGGTTGGCGCTGCCGCCCATTTTCATCAGGTAGAAGATGGGGATGCCCGCGCTCTCCACAACCGCGCTGGGCGCGAGGGGCGGGCCGGCTCCGTCCAGCAATTGTTTGGTGGCATCGGTCACCCAGACCGTCCCCGGCTCGAAGGCATCCAACCAGGCCTCTACCACGGTGCCCCTCGGCAGGGCGCACTGCCGCTCCCGCACGGTCCGACCGTCGTGAATCCGGTAGATTCTGCCCATGGCGACCCCTGCAGTGCCCCGCAGCCTGGTTGCAGGATGCCCGAGAGCGCCCGAAGGCTCGCGGCGATTCGCGGACCGTACCACGAGAGTAGCTTGCCATCCACAAGGCGGATGCGACCGGCGCGAACCGCCGGGACATCGGGGAAGGCGCGGAACTCCTCCAGGTGCTTCCCTCCGAAGGGAAAGGGCTCATCCGGCAGGAGAATCACGTCCGGCCTTAGGCTTGCCATCTCCTCCAACGTGACTTTAGGGTATCTCTCTGGCCGATCGCGAAAGATGTTCTCGCCCCCGCAGGTTCGGATGACGTCATCCACGTAGGCGTCGCGGCTCACCGTCATGTAGGGCTTGCGCCAGATCGGGCAAAAGACACGGACCGGCTCCCGCGCGGTCACAACGCGTTCCACCTCCAGCCGCGCTGCCTCGCACGCAATTGCGATCTCCTCTGCGCGGCCGCGTGTCCCCGTAAGAAGACCCAGATCCCGGATGAGCCGGACCCCTTCCTTCACCGTGCGAGGGTACGTCACCAGAACCCTGAGGCCTGCGGCCCACATCGCCTCCACATCGGATTCGCGATTCTCTTCAACGTTCGCGATGACCAGGTCGGGCTTCAGGGCAACGATCGCGTCTACTCGGGGATCCTTCTGCCCACCGACCTTCAAGTTCGAAATCCGCAATTCGAAATTGCGTTAGCCTTTGATACACCCGAGTGGCTTGAGCTTCGCCACCATCTTGGAGATGCCGGCATTGTGGCACACCGTCACGACATCCTGGACGTTCTTGTAGGCCTCGGGCATCTCCTCCTTCACAGAGTCGCGGCCGGTCGCCCGGACGTACACGCCGTGCGTATCCTCCAGCTCGCGCTCGATGGCGCGTCCCTTGGCGGCCCGGATGGCCGCCGCGCGGCTCAGCATCCTTCCGGCCCCATGACACGTGCTGCCGAAGGTCTCCAGCATCGCCTGCTGGGTGCCTACGAGGACGAAGGACGCCCGCCCCATGTCACCGGGGACCAGGACGGGCTGGCCGATGCTCCGGTATCGCTCGGGCAACTCGGGGTGGCCCGGCGGGAAGGCCCGCGTGGCCCCTTTGCGGTGCACGACGAGCCGCATCTTCCGGCCGTCGACCTCGTGCTCCTCGACTTTGGCGATGTTGTGGGCCACGTCATAGACCAGCGACATCAGGAGGTCGCGGGCTGACTTCTTGAAGATCCGCTGGAAGACCTCCCGGGTCCAATGGGTCAGGCACTGCCGGTTGGCCCAGGCGTAGTTGGCGGCGGCCCGCATGGCGCCGAGATACGCCTTGGCCTCCACGGAATTGACCGGGGTGCAGGCAAGCTGGCGGTCGGGAAGCTGGATGCCGTACTTCTTCAGGGCGCGCTCCATGGTGGAAAGATAGTCGGTGCACACCTGGTGGCCGAAGCCCCGCGAGCCGCTGTGGATCAGCACCGTCACCTGGCCGGGGAAGAGCCCCAGGACATCCGCCGCCTGCTCGTCGTAGATCTTCTCGACGAACTGAATCTCCAGGAAATGATTCCCGGAGCCCAGGGTTCCGAGCTGCGCCCGACCCCGCTCGAAGGCCTTCGGGCTCACCGCGTCGGGGTCCGCCCCCTCGATGCAGCCCGAAGCCTCCGCCGCCTCCAGATCTTCGGCCAGGCCGAAGCCCTGCTCCACCGCCCATCGGGCCCCCTGCTCCACCGCCTTCGGCTCGCTGCCTTTGGTGAGCCGGACCTTCCCATGAGCCCCCACCCCCGTCGGGACCTCCGCGAAGAGGGTGTCGACCAGCGGTTTGAGATGCGGCAGGACCTCCGTCCTCGTGAGTTCCGTCCGGAGGAGGCGCACGCCGCAGTTGATGTCGTACCCCACCCCTCCCGGCGTGACGACGCCCGTCTCGAGATCGGTGGCCACGACGGCCCCGATGGGGAGGCCATAGCCCTGGTGGATGTCGGGCATGGCATAGGCCGCTTTGACGATGCCCGGGAGCATCGCCGAGTTGGCGGCCTGCTCCAGCGACAGATCGTGACGGATGTGTTCCATCAGCTTTTCATCCGCGAAAATGATGGCCGGGACGCGCATCCCCGGCTTGGCCTCAAGCGGGATCCGCCAGCGGTACTCGTCGAGGCGCTCGATCGGAATGACCATGCCCCATCACCCCTTTCCTTCTACGCAACTTAGGTCAGCCGCCCATGCTTGTCAAGGTTAGGACGGGATGCATCGGGTTTTCCGCTTGACACGCCGGACAGCCAGCGATCCCTTCCCTGTTAAGCCTCCCGGCAATTCCCCACCTCCGCGGGAGCTACACCGCGTCATTGCTGATACCCATCTGCGGACCTGACCTCGCCCCCGGAAATTGGTCCAGTGGTAAAGTAGCAGTGGACCCTTTTTCCGGAGGAGACAGGTCATGCCGAGGAAGCGGTTCCGGCCAGAAGAGATCATCGGAAAGCTCCGCCATGCTGACGTCCTGCTGGGCCAGGGGAAGAAGCTCGCGGAGGTCGTCCAGGCCCTGGGAGTCAGTGACGTCACCTACTACCGCTGACGCCAGGAGTTCGGGCGCCTGTCCACCGCCCAGGCCAAGCGGCTGAAGGAGCTGGAGCGTCAGAACGGGCAGCTCCGGAAGATCATCGCCGACCTCACCCTCGACAAGCTCATCCTCCAGGAGGCCGCCAAGGGAAACTTCTGAGCCCCTCCCGCCGCCGGGCGGCCGTCACGGCGGTGTGCGAGGGGCTGGGGGTCTCCGAACGACGGGCCTGTCGCGTCCCGGGCCAGCACCGGGCGACGCAGCGGCATGACTCGGTGCCGCGCCCCGACGACGCGGCGCTCACGGCCGCCATCGTCGAGTACGCCACCCAGTACGGGCGGTATGGCTGCCGGCGGATGATGTGCTGGCGACCTTGACCGAGCTATTCCTCACCCGGGGCTGCCCGGCCCACCTGCGCTCCGACAACGGCCCCGGGTTCTGCGCCCGGGTGGTCCGAGAGTGGCTCTCCTGGCTTGATGTGCGCACCTTGTTTATCGAGCCAGGCAGTCCCTGGGAGAACGGCTACAGCGAGTCCTTCAACGGGAAGCTCCGGGATGAACTGCTGGATCGGGAGATCTTCTACACCTTGCAGGAAGCGCAGGTCTTGATCGAGTGGTGGCGGCAGCACTACAACGGGGTCCGCCCCCACAGTGCGCTCGGCTATCGGCCCCCGGCTCCCGAGGCAGTCGCGCTGCCACATCTTGCGCTTCCCCCTCGCTTGGAGCCAGAGTTGGCAGGGATCCGAAACTAACCTCGGGGTGGACCAATCACTGGGGGCAGGCCAGCTCGACGATGATCCAACGCCCTACTACATGAACATGCAGAACAATCGAGGCCACGATCAGTGGGAGCTGGCGTATCCGGTAAATTTCTTTGCCTGCCTGGCTCACACAGCTCTTGCAGACCTTCGGGCGTATCTCGAAAAACACCAGCTCAATCCGTACGAGGCGTACAAGTTTGGGTCTCATTGGACACCTTAAATTGGCACGCTCGGCCCCTCACACCTTCATTGATGCAACAAG
>Ga0315280_10009025_pt1 | contig 12930 bp, 14 predicted proteins | sample YL17G06_40_MG_FD_203697 | JGI IMG/M metagenome (GOLD analysis project Ga0315280, IMG submission 203697) | Sediment microbial communities from Yellowstone Lake, YNP, Wyoming, USA - YL17G06_40 | ecosystem: Environmental > Aquatic > Freshwater > Lake > Sediment | place: USA: Wyoming | collected...
GCACCCGTCTCTATTAGAAGAAGGTCAGAGTGCACTAGACGAGCTTCCCTATCCTCTGGAACCATTGGGAGTGTGGAGACTCAAACCAAAGGATAAGACAACCAAAGTGGTGGACCGGGCGGGATTTGGACCCGCGGCTTCCGGCTTGCAAAGCCGGCGTCTGTACTGGCACTTAGCCATTCATACCAGACTGAACTACCGGCCCTTACTGTTAGTATCGGTACTACGGTAAGTATAAGTTCTCACCCAGGGCGGTCTGGGCGAGAATCTAAACCTTTCATTACATGGCTCGTGGAGCAAGTAACTCCTTCCTCAGCATCTCTTTCAGGGCTTGGCTCAGGGCTTTAACGTGGTCCTCCTCCCGATCCATTGGACTTACGTAGGCTCTGCAGGGCGCGCTTAAGACTTCCTTGGTCAGAATCTTCTCTGGTTTCATCCCCCAGCCTCGGATTATCTCTTTGAGCATCTCTATGCGACTAACCCTGGTTTTGGACTTGATCGATAGGCCCGAGGCCGCATACACGTTGCGCAGGAACTCCACACCCTTCATTTGGATGTCAAGGTACGTGCTCATCTTGTGGCCCATCATGTACTCGATGTAGTCGCTTGGTACCCCTAGAGCGGTCAGTTGCGTCCTGAAGAACTTGCGTATGCTGTGAGCACACAGCGGATGGCGCCTTTTCCCAGCTCCTTCCAGCAGACCGGTCTTGAGGTAGAGGTTATGGACTATGCGGTAAACCGATTTGCCGCTTATGGGTCCCCCTAAGGAGCCATTGCCGCCTCTAATCAGCGGGCTCTCGTTGGTGATGGTTTCGGGTGGAATCTTGCCGCATGGATCGCCTCTCCTTCTCAGATCCAAGTATGCCTTCAGGTAGCCTACGGCCTCTTGACCTAGGAAGGTGTCGTAGTCGGCGTACTTACCCTTAGTTATCTTTGCTTCAACGTGAACGTGTGCTGGAACTATACCCCTCTCCAGGTCCACCTTTACATGCCCGTAGCGCAGAGCTCTCAAAGTGCCCTCTCTGAATCCTCCAAGTGCAAGCATCGAGACGATCACCTTCTCTCGGAGATCAGCCACATCTATTAGGCGTTGTAGCTCCTCAGGATTTGGGGCTCGATCCTTGAAGACCACGCGTCTGGGAAGCCGGAAGGGCAGAGTGACCGCGATGCCGTTCACAGAGCAGAGGGTCTTAACGGCTGTAACTATGATATTGACGTAGCTTGGCGCAGCTTGGTCTCTTAGGTAGCCCGCGAAGTCCTCTAAGATCCTGTTTAAATCGGCTAGGGCCTTTGGGTTGACGGCTCCACCTAGGTCTCTCACCTCAAATATGAGCTGGTCCGGGGTTTTGCCCAGCCACGACGAGAACTTTCTCACGCAGTAGCAGTAGGTGCTCAGGGACCCAGGGCTCTTGGACCTGTACCGATATAGGTATTTTGCCAAGGCTGTCATGGACTCGTTTTCCAGGATGAGGAGCAGTAGGCTCGGAAAGTGCAGGCCGCAGCCCTCGAGGATGTAGTCGGCTAAGCCCCTTTCCATCCTCCTAAGCCTTTCAGCTTGGAGCTCAGTTAGGGCTACTGGCCTCTTCAGAGTCCGCCCCGTTGGGGCTTTGATGATCATGGTCAACGCTCGGCTTCGTAGCTCCACATCTTGACCCCGCGTTGTGGTCAGCGTAAATGTGTTTGTCCGCCTAACTTCCTGCTCTCCAGCACTGAGCCTAGAGCTGGCTTCGTCGCAGAACTTGGTATCGTCGGTGGAGCCATCCTCGGAGTACTTCCCCACCCCTATCGCTCTGGCAGGTTTGATCTCGGTCTTCCTCTGGTTCTCAGCCTCCTTTGCTTTCGGCTCTCCTACCTTGGGAGGGGAGGGGTAGGAGGCAGGCGGCTGTACCGCATCGGACTCCCCATGGACCTCATCGAACCTCATCTCTCCCACACCTCCTCTTTCCCTAGGTTTTCGGTTTGGACGGTGACGACCCGTTGGAGCAGGACCTCACACAACCTTCGTATGGTGTGGAGGGCCGGCTCGACGGGTCGCTGCCATCCCCCGGTTGCTTCGAGGGTCTGGAGGGCATCGAGAATCCGCGACACATCCAGGTAGAGGTCGCATATCTCCCCATCCATCAGACCCTCGGCGACGCACATCTCTATCTCACTCATTTCTCTCACCCCCTGTCAAGCCGTCCAATTCGGTCCTCGGGGGGTACTCTCTGTGTAGGAGCACCGACTCAACGCTCCTCCGGCCTCTCAGAGCCTATACCTGCTGTCAGGAACGATGACAGATCGTCCCTGGGGCGGAACGTTCTCAGCCACGCCAAACCACTGCTTAAGCCATTCATGGAGGCTGAGTGGATCCTCTAGACTGGTCACAACTTCTCCAATATGAAAGGAAAGCCTGTAACCAATAGAGCAGAAATGAGAAGTGGTTTAGATCCACACATAGAAGCCTTTAAGCTGGTTTTGGCTTAGCTTGAAGCGTGGACATAGAGAAGCTGAGGTGTTTCATTCCGGTTGGCGGTCAGGCCAAGAGGCTAAGACCTCTGACCCACGACGTGTCGAAGCCCTGTGTCAGGTTCTTGAATAGGGCGCTGATCGAGTTCTCGATGGCGACGTTGGCGGAGCAGGGCGTGAGGAACTTCATCTTCGGAGAGTACGGCTACACCAACTACACGAACCTATTCGATCAGTACCAAGAAGGGGTTGGGTTCTCAGCGAAGTACCAGATCGAACCTAGGGTGCACGTCAAGCATCAGCCAAACCTAGACGACGTGGGGAGCGCTGACTCCTACAGACTGAACGTGGAGTACTATGATGTTAGCGACCCCGTGCTTGTCGTGCAGGGAGATAATCTCTTCGACATCGATCTGAGCGACTTCACAAAAGCGCATGAGCAGAAGGGGGCTGTGATGACGATCGCCCTAACAAGGGTGGACAAGGTGGAGAAATACGGCATAGCCGAGCTAGACAAGGACGTGCGGATCAAGAGGTTCATAGAGAAGCCTCTGCCTGAGAGAGCGCCGAGCAACCTCGCCAACGCCGGCATCTACCTCCTTTCACCGGAGGTCAGGAAAATAGTCGAGGATGAGGAAGTGAGGAAGATTCGAGAAGAAAGGAGGAGGCTTGACTTTGGCTTCGATCTCATTCCTTACCTGGTGGACAAGGGCTTCCCGGTCTACGGCTACGAGTTGAAGGTGTGGTACGATGTCGGAAGTCCTGAGAGATATCTAAAGGCTATGCTCGATGTTCTTCACGGAAAGTTGAGCATAAGGGTCATGGAAGAGAGGATTCTGCCCGATAGGAACGTCTGGGTCCAAGGATACAGTGAGGAGTCTATCAAGAGACGGGAGGAGATAGTCAGAAAGTACAGGGAGAACAAGTTGTTCATTGGCGGTGCCGCTCTGATCGGAAGACACACCAGGATAGGCGATTACTCCAACATCTCGGACTCGAACGTCGACAACTTCTGCATACTCGGCGAGCACGTAAGCGTGGAGAGGTCTGCAATCATGGACGCCACGAAGATCGGTGATTACGCGCGCATCTCTGACAGCATCTTAGGCAGGAAGATTGTCGTGGAATCAACCCGTGAAAACCCCACGCGCATCGAGTCGACTTCCGTGGTCGGCAACGCTGTGTGCATCAAGAAGGGCTGTAGACTCGTAGGAACCAGGGTTAACCCAGGTCTAACTATCCTGCAGGGCATGACATACATTGATAAGTTCCTTCAGAGCTCCGAGGACATCGTTCAATTAGCGACTTGACTAGGTGGAATACCAAACGTTGATTGTGTCTACCATATCACGACTACTCCCTCTTTCCCTGCAATTATCCTGAGATCTTGGTCGCCAGATAAGATTCGATATCCACCCGTCTTGGCTAACGCGATAGTTAATGCATCACATGATGAGAGATGTCTACTCATCTTACTTACTAGGGTTAGGCCCTTGACCTTGATGTCTGCCGCCACGGTTGCGATGTCGTTTGTTAGGTTCTCTGTTCGGAAGTACGTGTTGAGGAATTCGAGTGCCTCTCTGGGCGAGTCGAAAGCTGGCAGCCGATTTCTGTAATACTGAGTGAGGAACTCATATGTTATGAGTGGGTGTATGACTCCCAACACCCTTTTCCTTCGTACGTCATCCAGCACCCCCCTCGCTTCCTCCGTAATCTCTCCGGTTGCCTCTGCCATCAAGGCGTAGGTGTCTACGATCGTCGCAATCGTTTCTCCCATTGCCGATCGTCCTCATCGAGCTCTCGTTCAACCTCTTCGGCGGTTACCAGCCCCTTCGCTGAGTCTCTGAACTTCTCCCAGAGCCTATCTCTGGATAGAACGATCCGGTCTCTTTCGATCACGATTTCAAGCAGGTCTCCTTCTCTGATACCTTGTCTTTCCCTGATCTTCTTGGGGATGACCAGTGTTCCTCGGAAACCAACTCTGACTTTCAGATCGCGTCACCGTTCAGACTTATTTTTCGTTCTGACAAATATTCATTTCGGATAGGGTTCGGTGGAGCTTAACAAGCCTCGGAGGTTAGCATTCGACCTGCTAGGATTGAGGTCTGCACGTTAGTAGGCTCGGTGGGCCTTCTCGACCGAATGCCTCTTCTCAAAGCTATTCAGCATTGTGTTAAGCCATGTGTTGCTCGGTCCTATGGAGAACCTGATGTTCATAGAGCCATATGGGCTCACTGCCCAGTAGGGTTCTTGTTGTTCAAGTTAGTGGGGCCGCCGTCGGGATTTTCCCGTCGGGTGGATCACCGACGTATTGAACCCGACCTCCAGGCTCCATTGACCAGGAGAGAGTCTACCTCGCTCCTTCAGGCCTGTACGCTAACCAGGTTCCGCGAGGGTGCTGTTCCTCTCTACGTTACGGCGGCCATTTCCCGGCATCAACCACGATGTTCGCTGGGTCGATGCGCGACGAAAAGAGTTGAGGTTCCTGCTCAAATCGTTTTCGCAAGTAGGCTCTTTCGAGAGAGCGATAGGGAATAAGGTGTACGGAATTCTCGATGTTTTCTCGTGCTAAACGAGCTTCACGAGCTTTTGTTCTATGAAGCTCCTCGACGCAGCGCCGACAATATGATCTACAAGGCCTCCGTTCTTGAAGAAGAGCAGTAACAAAACCCAACAATCAGTCTCAACGCTGATAAGGGCTGTAGTATGAATGTTTCCGCGGTCTTGTTCGCGCAAGCAGTCCGGGGAGAAATACGCCAATGGAAGAGATATTCTGGATCCTAGAAGACGGCATCGTCAGGCTGGTCGACATATTTCTGGCCAAGCCCTACCTATTCTACACCGAGAGCGACCTACACTGCTACTTGTATCATGTCCTCTGGAGCCTCAGTCTGAGCAGGGGCTGTAGGGTCAAGGTGGATGGGAGAACCGTTGAGTCTGTGCTCCTACATAGACAGTACCCCACGAAGGGCAGATACAGGAGGTACCTAGATAGGGAGTCCGAAAAGGATCGAAGCGGGGATACTTCGACATCTGCGTCTGGCACCCGACACTAGCTGATAAGAGGGCGTTCCGGACCTCCGAGAGAGCAGAAAACCTTGGCTGCTGTGGGATTCAGCCTCAACGAGCACCACGAACGATTCCAGCGGCACGTCCAGTGGGACCTCCTGAAGCTGAGAGATCCGAAGAACGAGGTCGAGCGAGGATGAACCGAAGAGAAGCAAAAATCCCTGACTTTGCTCGGGAGAGTGTCATGGCATAATGAGCATCCCACTGCTCTTCTTCAACATCTTTTTTTGTGGCGGGAAGTGATGCCCGCCCAGCTCATCAATAGCGGCCATCACTACTACGACTGGGAGAAGTATGAGGAGGTGCTCCTAGACGTCGCTGAAAGCATCCTAGGCTGGAGTGGCTTCACGAGAGAGCGGCTAGGCTACCAGCCCCGCACAAGAGGATTCCTTGAAGAGTTTAGAGGCGAGAGAGAGAAAGAGGTTCTCCGCGAACTCATGAGCCTTGATAAAGAAACCTGAAGAGGGAGTCCGAGGAAGGGAAGCAAAGCGAATTAGACACAGGTTCCCTCTTCTTTTCTTTGAATATCTTAATTTCGAACAGCAGATAATGAACACACACCATCTGGTTTGTATCGCCACTCTATATCAAAGATATTTTCGTAATTCTGCCTCGACCCTCCCTCTTGGTGCTGCCCCGACGATTCTTTCAACTTCTATCCTGTTCTTGATGAAAAGTAATGTGGGTATGCTCATGATACCAAACCGCGAGGTAGTGCGGGGGTTTTCATCCACGTTCAACTTTCCAAAGACCACCCTGCCAGCATAATCATTAGCCAACTCGTCGATGAGTGGAGCTATTATCCGGCATGGTCCGCACCACGGCGCCCAGCAGTCGACGACCACAAGGGCGTTCTGACTGACCACCTGATCGAAGTTCTGGTCTGTGACGGTGATTGGCGCGGGCGTTCTTCGATTCTCGTCCGCGATTTTCTTCGATAGCTCTTGCATCTTCCTTTTTCGAATCTCATCCAATTCGTCCATTTATTTAGCCTCCTTTGGGGCTGTCTGTATCTTGCAGACTCCACCTCTTCGCACAGAGTTCAAGATGGATAGAGTGATGGTGGCGACTACGACAGCCAGACCTATTACATCATATGGGGAACCGAGCAGGGTCAAAGCTAGACCAGCCACTATTGGAATGAGGGTGTAAGGCTCACGCAGGGGGCACGACATAGGCTCCCTCCTCCTCATCGATTGCTCCGAGATTTTGGACTCAGGGAGTCAAGGCGGCTTTTATGGGTTGCTATCTGAGCTCCCTGGTTGAAAACCATAAAGACTTTTCCCGCATGGATGACTAATCTCGACTCTCCGAAGAAACCTATTTAGTCTTACCATACAGTAATCAGTCCAGGAGGAATCTTTTTGGCTAAGATCGAGAAGGCGACAGTATACTTTGACAAGCCGGGTTCAGAGAACATGAATGACGTCCTGTACGCGGTGGAGAGGAGACTGAAGGAGGGTAACGTGAAGACTGTTGTGTTAGCTAGCACCTCGGGTGCGACGGGCGTCGAGTTCGCTAGAGCATTGAAAGACAAGGCTGAACTAGTCGTGGTCTCTCACGAAACGATGAGCTCCAAGAACAAGGCTGAGATCGAGAGGCATGGGGCGAAGGCTATCGACAAGACACACCTGCCGCTGCACGGCGAGGGGATGGACGATGTCAGGAAAAGCTTCTACTCGCTCGGTCAGGGCTTCAAGGTAGCGGTCGAAGTAATCCTGATAGCAGCTGACAAAGGGGCTGTGAAGCCTTATGCTGATGTCATCGGAGTGGGAGGTACAGGTAGAGGCTCGGACACGGCTATCGTGGCTAGGGCGTCTACCACCAAGGAAATGTTGGGCGACAACAGGGACAGGAAGCTGGAGATCCGCGAAGTCCTGGCTATGCCCCTACAGAAGAAGTGGTGGTGACAGTCTCCAGATTTTGGTCGGGAGGTTTTTGCTTCTCAGGTGGGACGGATGCGGGTGGAAGCCTAGCGGGGCTATGCCCACCAAGCCAAGATGAACCGATGAGAAGCAAGAATCTCCCCGCAAACACGTGGGAGAGTGTCAATCCTATGCGTATCCGGAGGAGGTACTCTCCCTCCTCAACTTTCTCCCCGCGAGGAGCGTTCATCGAACCCTCCTGTAGTAGTATAGATATTCTTGGGCATATCCGGTGTATTGTCCGAAGTACCTTCTCGCGGCAAGACTGAGCTTCGTATACTCTTTGGAGGTCAGCGACCTCTTCGAGGAGACTTTCCTCAGGAATACTGGATCAACAAGGTCTGGATAGCACTCAAGCAGCACTCGCTTGATCCATACGTCGATCGGTATAGCCTCTAGCTTTTCGAGGGAGAAAAGGCACACGCAATCTGCCACTTTCTCCCCGACACCATAACCTGAGTAGGACGACAGGAGCGTACTCTTCGCTTCCTCGTAACCCACCAGCTTCAGCTCATTCAAGTTGATTCCGAGGTCAACCGTCCGCTTGGCTATCATCGAGATTTCCTTAGCCTCCCTTTTCCCGTATGGAAGGTCGCACTTCTCTACGTCGTCCACACTCGCGTTTGCAAGAGCCTGAGCCGTTGGAAAGGTGTACTCGTCTCCACCAATTCTTCTTCCAAAGGTCCTCGACAGGTTGCGGACTATCCTCTTGATCTGCTCGATCCTCGTGCGACGCGAACAGACATATGAAATCAGGCATTCCCAAGGGTCCTGCCTTAGAAGCCTCAAACCACGATATTTCTGAATCGCCTCATGTATGACGATGTCTTTGTCCAGCTTAGCGAGTATCCCCGGAAGATCGTCGTCGAGTCTGAAGTAGGACCATATCCTACTAATTCTCGGCGGTTCGGATTGGGCTTCAAAGATCAACATATCGCCGACTTGCTTGATTTTTACTAGGTTTTCTCCGATGACTCCCTGCCACCAGTCGCCTGACCTGTTCCAGTGAAAGACCTGTCCGCATTCTAGTGTATGGTCAAGGTTGAAGGGAGTTGTGAGAGGGTCCAAGTAGAGCTCCAAGGCTGTCTCTAACCATTCCTATTCCAGTTTGACCACTCAAAGTTAAGCGTGGTGATCTGTGCTATCGTCGAAGATGGAAAAAGAGGAATTGGAGGTTAGACCTCGAGCAGCGTTTCCGTGCTCTTAATGCCACCCACCGAGTTTGCCTTCGCGATTAAGGACTTCAGGGCTGCTGTGTCGGCTGCCTCGGCGAAGGCTACCACGTCGTAGCGTCCGAGCACGAAGAATGCGCTTTTGATCTCGGGGAGTTTCTTCAGTGTGCTCAGGACCGCTGGGCCTTTTCCACCCTGAACCCTTGCCAGAATACATGCTTGAACCATCTGGTGCCTCTCCCTAGAATCCCACTAGGGTCTCGGTTGCCCTTACTCCTTGTAGGCCGTGGATCTTCATTGAGGTCTCCCCAAGCGTCTTGATGTCGGCAGCCTCAACTTCAGTGACTATATCCCATCTTCCGGATGTGGGGTAGGCGCGTTTGACGCCTTTAACCTTCTTCAACGCTTCTAGAGTGTCCTTGAACTTTCCTGACTCGGTGCAGATGAGAATGCAGGAGAGCATCTTCTTTCCTCAATGGCAAGAGTTGGAGTCTCGCTATTTCTGCTTTTTGAATTTGGAGATGGCTGTGGTGTTAAGTAGACTTTCTCTTCAGAGGAGTCTCAGTGCTTGTTGTTTGGAAAAAGAGTAGAGGGCTACTTTAGAGAGAGAACCACGATCTCGGTCTGTTTGGGCAGTCCCTCCTTCATTATATTGAAGGTTCTGGCCCCAACCCTCTTGACGTTGGTTTTCCCTTTCAGGAAATCATCTATGGTGCTGAGGTTGTCGAATGTTGCCGACATTCCTGGCATTCTGTAGTGCATCGGAAAGATAAGTCCCGGCTTAAGTTTCTGGCAGACGCTCCAAGCCTCGGTTGGTCCGATTGTGTAGAGGCCTCCAACAGGCACGAAGAGAGCATCGACCTTGCCGATGGCTCCGGCCTCTCCGGTTGAAAGATCGTGTCCGAGATCTCCAACGTGGCAGAACTTCACGCCGTCGACTGAGAAGACGTAGATGCTGTTCTTTCCCCTCTTGCTACCCTTGGCATCGTCGTGGAACACGCCAATCCCTATCACATCCACTGATCCGATCTTCTTCGAGCCCACAAACCCCTCTAGGACTACTCCAGTGCTCTTCTTGACGGGTCCAGAGTTGTTGTGGTCCCCGTGACTGTGGGAGCAGAGTACCACGTCAGCCTGTGCCTTGGGCTCTGGAAGCCCAACGCCCTTGAAGGGGTCGGTCACAACGGTGGCATTTTTTCCGCGAACCTCGAAGCATGCGTGTCCGTGCCAGATGATCTCCACCATCCCATTAGCCTCCTATAGATCGTGTTCGAGCCCTCACGTTTTAAGGATTCTGGGCGGCTCGGGTGAGTTGCCTTGGGCATCACAACTCGTTGGGTTTCACATGTCACCTCATCCAGTCTTTTCTGCTGGGGAATTCTCTATCTTGCCATAGCGCTGGATCATAGTGGAATGTTTCCGTGCTTCCTCGGGGCTGAGGCTGGAACTTTCTTTTTGGATAGAGCTCTTAATGCGCTGATCAGTCGGGGGCGGATCTCTTGGGGACTTATTACGAGGTCGACGTAACCTCGTGCCGCGGCTTGGTATGGATTGGCAAACTTCTCGCGGTACTCCTCTATCCTCTGGCGTCTCACGTTTTCGGGGTCGCTGGCTGAGCTTATCTCGCGTCTGTAGATGATGTCTACTGCGCTCTCTGGTCCCATGACAGCGATCTCAGCTGTGGGTAGGGCGTACACTATGTCGGCACCAAGATCCTTGCTGCACATGGCCAGATACGCGCCGCCGTAGGCCTTACGCATGATCACGGTGATCTTCGGCACCGTAGCCTCTGCGTAGGCGAAGAGCATCTTGGCTCCGTGTCGGATTATTCCTCCATGCTCCTGTTGGAGCCCGGGCATGAAGCCTGGCACATCCACGAACGTGATTATTGGAATGTTAAACGAGTCGCAGAACCTAACAAACTTCGCGGCTTTGTCCGACGAGTTGATGTCGAGGACGCCTGCGAGGAATCTAGTTTGGCTAGCCACGATACCAACAGTACTTCCGTCAAGCCGAGCGAACCCGGTCAAGACGCTTCTCCCGAATCCAGCCTTGATCTCAAAGAACTCGCCGTAATCAAAGACGTGAGCTACAACGTTATGCATGTCGTAGACTTTCCTCGGGTTCGTGGGAATCATGTTCGTCAAAGCCTCGTCCTCGCGGCTTGCATCATCTTTTTTGCTTGCCACCGGTGGCTGTTCGGAGCTGTTCGAGGGCAGATACTGCAACAATGCCTTGATCTTCTGTAAGCAGTCTTCATCGTTCTCCGCAACGACGTCGGCTACTCCCGAGACATCACTGTGAACCAAAGCTCCGCCGAGCTCCTGCATCGTGATGCTCTGCCCCGTTACTATGCGGGTCACGTCGGGTCCCGTGATGAACATCTGGCTTGTACCCTTCACCATAAAGATGAAATCGGTTAGGGCCGGTGAGTAGACGGCGCCACCGGCACATGGTCCCATAATCGCGCTTATCTGCGGAACGATCCCGGAAGCCTTGACGTTTCGGAAGAAGATGTTACCGTACCCGCTCAGGGCGTCGACGCCCTCCTGGATCCTGGCGCCCGCTGAGTCGTTCAGCCCTATGACCGGAGCACCTGCCTCTAAGGCCATGTCCATGATCTTGCAGATCTTCTCCGCGTGGACTCTGCCGACAGATCCACCCATGACCGTGAAGTCTTGAGAGAAGACGAAGACGAGTCGGCCGTCAACAAGGCCGTAGCCTGTCACAACGCCGTCCGCGGGGAGCTCCCTCTTATCCATCTCGAAATCTGTGCATCGATGCCTCGCCAGCAGTCCAAGCTCGACAAAGGTACCCGCGTCGCAGAGCCTCTCGATCCTCTCCCTGGCGGTGAGCTTTCCGGCCGCATGCTGTTGATCGATTCGCTCCTTTCCGCCGCCAAGCCTAGCCTTCTCCTCCCTCTCTCTCAACCTCTGTGTTATTTCCTTGACGTCGATTTCCGAGCTCATCTCACGCCCCTCTAACAAGTAGCAAGATTCATGAAATTATTAGTTGCCTCGATCAAGGTGTTTGGAAGTCCATTTCTGGAACGTAATGCCTTAAAAGAATGGCTGGGTTCTAGTTCGGGCGTCGGAATCGAGAGGACTTTGCGGAAATGGTATTGTAGGCTCGTATAGGGTCGTGCGGGTAAGTGGTGTAGAAATGTTTCCACAGGTTCGAATGAGAAGACTTCGAAGAACTTCTAGAATCAGAGAGCTTGTAAGGCAAACGATTCTCACGCCGAAAAACTTGGTTTATCCGGTCTTCGTCAGTGAGGGGATAAACCGGCCGGAATCCATAGATGCTATGCCCGGGCAGTCGCGAATACCCTTACAGCGTGTTACGGAGGAAGGAAAGGAAATATCATCACTCGGTATACCCGCGGTGATCCTGTTCGGGATTCCCCGGAAAAAAGATGATATGGGCTCTTCAGCCTACACCAAGAACGGCGTTGTACAGCGGGCCGTCAAGGCACTGAAAGGTGAGCTCGGGGACGAACTCGTGGTAATAACGGACATCTGTCTGTGCCAGTACACAAGTCACGGTCACTGCGGCATAGTCAGCGGGGATAGAATCCTCAATGATTCCACTCTTGAGGTTCTTGGGAAGATAGCGGTGAGTCATGCGGAGGCTGGTGTTGATATAGTTGCGCCCTCAGGCATGATGGACGGACAGGTGGGAGGAATAAGAAGAGCGCTAGACGACTCAGGCTACACAGATGTAGCAATCATGGCGTATGCGGCCAAGCATGCGTCCTGTTTCTATGGTCCCTTCCGGGATGCAGCTCATTCGTCTCCCAAATTCGGGGATAGGCGAAGCTATCAGATGGACTTCGCCAACCCGGACGAAGCGATTAGGGAGGTGGAGCTGGACATCCAAGAGGGTGCGGATATAGTGATGGTGAAGCCCGCCCTAGCCTACCTAGACCTTATTTATCGTGTTAAAACACGCTTTGGGGTGCCGACCGCAGCCTACAGCGTCAGCGGAGAATATGCCACGATCAAGGCGGCTGCAGAAAGAGGCTGGATCGACGAGAAGTCCGCTGTTCTTGAAACCCTAACGGCGATCAGGCGAGCTGGCGCGGACATCATAATCACCTACTACGCCAAAGACGCTTCAAGATGGTTGGCGAAGAAATAGAGGCTGTGGTCAGCGAATCTGTCTGAAGGGGCTAAGAGATATTATCCGTGGGAGCGCCAACAGACTGATCAGAAAGTCCGGGTCAGGCTACCTCTTTACTTCTCATACGGAAGGGTGGGGATACGAGCAAGAAAACCGGCTCAGTTATTTGCAGCTCGAGCAGGGCTCTCAGTGGG
>Ga0315280_10009026_pt1 | contig 12930 bp, 12 predicted proteins | sample YL17G06_40_MG_FD_203697 | JGI IMG/M metagenome (GOLD analysis project Ga0315280, IMG submission 203697) | Sediment microbial communities from Yellowstone Lake, YNP, Wyoming, USA - YL17G06_40 | ecosystem: Environmental > Aquatic > Freshwater > Lake > Sediment | place: USA: Wyoming | collected...
ATGATGTGTACTATGCTCGCGGTCTAAGCGTGTTGTACGAGAGCAACGCGACGTAGCCTAGCGCCGTGAAGACGGTGAACCATTCGAGCACTGGCGTGTTGCTGGCGACGACGAAGAGCAGATTGATCAAAGCCACCAAGAAGCCATAGTACGCGATCGGTCTCAGGAATTTCGGGTGTGTCATCAACGAAACGTTGGCTAGGATCAGGACGATGAGGTTGAAGGCGAAGAAGACGTCTGACCAGAACACGTGTTGTGCCACAGAGTCTTCCGAGAAGACGCCGATCATGATCAACGCGAACCCCGAGAAGAGCCCAGCCGCTTGCGTGACCATTATCATGACCTTTCGAAGCCTCTCATTCGTGTACCACCTGTACAGTCCGGCAAAGAACGGCATCAACGCCAAGCCCGTAAGGATGCAACCGACATTGTAGAATACGGCGCCACGTGGGCTGAAACTTGAGTTACCCAAGTCGCTCAACCAGTTGTCGATGGGACTGAATGTGGTCGGAAACAGAGCTATCGAGGTGAAAGTAAAGGCGCAGTAGAAGATGATGACCACGACGCCTGCAACCGAAAGTATAGGTCACCTAACATTCCTTGACAACCTTGACTCGCTCAACCAACTAACGTGCACGTCAGGGAAGATAGCTCTTGCCGAAACCAGCCGCGTCTCTCTTAGTACCCTGTCTCTTTGCCCCGCACGTTGAGGATCCTCGATTCACTCAACATTGGCTTTGATGGCCCCAGCGACATGCCAAGAATCGGCCAGAACCGGCACGCAGGACTCTTGCAGCCGAACCGCAAGCGACGTACCCATCTCGGGTCCAGATTCCAGTGTACGTGAGCCAACGCTGTGCTATTTCACGACGACGACCCTAATGGTATTTCCAATTCTCTCTTCAAGAATCCTTAGTCCAGTGTTCACTTCATCCAAGTGCACTCGATGTGTGATTGAGGTTGAGAGATCCATCATCCCGGATCCGACGATCTCAATCAGTTGGGCTAGTTCGGATCTGAGATGGTCGTTTACACCTATGAGTTCCATCTCTTTGCCAATGATACTCTTGTATGGAGATATGCTGATGTCATCCTTACCTATACCGACAAGCACCATCCTCCCGCCCTTCCCAACGCAACGGATCTCCTGTTCTATCACCTGCGCGGCACCTACGAAGTCCAGCACAAGATCGGCAAGCTTCCCTTCCGTCATCGATTCTATCCGCTGAGCCGGATCCTCAACCGCAGCATTGACGATTTCGTCAGCTCCGAGTTTCTTTGCTAGCTTCAGTTTCTCGTCAGATGTGTCGACGGCAACGACCTTCCCTGCGTTGAAGATCTTAGCGAGTTGTATCGCTTGTGCGCCAAGCCCGCCTACACCATAGACTACAACATTGTCTCCGGCACGAATTCTGCCTCGCTTCAGGGCGTGATAGGTTGTTGAGACTGCGCATCCGAGTATGCATGCTTGCTCAAATGGTAGGGTGCCAGGCAGTTTCAAGACGTTGGATGCTGGAACCGCTATGTACTCCGCAAATCCACCGTCAACGTCCTTTCCTATCATCTGATATTCTTCACAGAAGTTCTCTCTATCGGTTTTACAGAACGAGCAGTCTCCACAACTTCTTATGTAGTGTACGCATACTCTGTCGCCTTCCTCTATTCCCTTCACGCGTTCTCCTGTCTTCGATACCAGTCCGGCGATCTCATGCCCCAGGATTAACGGCAGTTTGCTAACCGGGGTCACGCCGTCGCGATAGTTTAAGTCCGAATGGCATATGCCGCTGGCCTTAATGTCGACAAGGACATCATTCGATCCAACTTCTGGCATTTCCACACTATCTATCCTCAGTCTCTCTCCTATCTGATGCAGCCTAGCGGCCTTCATTGGTTCCCCCATTCCCCAGCCACAACCGACGCGAGAAATGATGCACAGAGGTTGCTTGAAGAACCAACGGTCACTTCGTGTGCCATTCGTGGTGCGTGCACTGTGTTCTGGGCCGCTGTTCTGTAATACCACAGAGTACTACCCCTCACTGGTTCTGAGCGAGACGTACCCATAGAAAGTCTGAAATCGTTGCACAAACATACCAAGGCCTAGGCTTCTCAATTTCACTGTCTGCCTGTTTGGAGTACGCTGCTTTCTCTGCTTACAGGAGCGACGGGGGCGTGATGACGAATCCCCCATGAGTAGGAGAGTGATAAGACCATTGGGTTTGAGGATTACAACTTTCAACGTTGAGTGGATGAACGACTTCTTCTATCCTGACGAGCCGCGCTTCAAGACCTCGCACAAGCAGGGCAAGTATACTGGCCCAGCAATCAAGGACGTGCCGGCGCTCTGTTCAAGAATTCAGGGAACCATCCGTGAGGTTGACCCTGACATCTTGGGCATTGTGGAGGGGCCTAAGCTTCCGTCACAGATGGAGAAATTCGTTCAAGAGTACCTGAACGATCAATCTGGAAATTCGATCTATGATGTGTTTGAGAGCCCTAGCAAACGTACCCAACGACAATACCTCCTCGTGAAACGAGGCACAGCAACCCCGGTTAGAACCCTATACGATGAGCCACGTTACGAGGAGATGGTTAAGCGCTGGAAGTTCTATCCCTGGGGCGCATACATGCCAAAGGAAGCAAAGTCGCACACGTTCTTCCGACAACCCCTAGTCGCCGAACTACAGATCGAAGCGCGCAAGCTTACGATCATACTGCTCCACATCAAATCAAAATACACCGGCTTGAAACAGAGCGAGACGAAGGAGTACTATGAGAAATCTATCCTCGCAAGACAGGAGATCACTTCTGAAATGAAGAAAGTGAGAGACTACTTGGATGATGCTTTGACAGAGGAGATGACCCGATCAATTGTGGTGATGGGCGACATGAACGACGGCCCGGGTAGGGATAAGTTCGAAGCCGAGTTCATGCTCCAGAACCTTGTCGATGTCATCCAGGGCACATTGCTGAACCCAGAACTGAACGTCTACCATGTCCTCGAGAACCTACAAACAGACGCCTACAGCCTCGAATACGAGGACAAAGAAGAGGGTGGAAAGAAGAAGCGAGAACTGATTGACCACATCCTGATGGCGCCAGGTATGTTCCTCGGCACGGCCGAGCTCACGTACCAGAAAGGCTCAGGAAAAGTGGAACACAAAGCATGGGGAAATCATGTCGGCAATGACCCGGACCACGTCCGCGATGACAGGCCAAGCGACCACAGACCAGTCACATGCGAAATAGTCTAGAAAGACCCTGACCAACGTGGAAATCTCAAACCTCCTTCAAGTACTCGCGGGCCATAGAGCCAAAGAGTTGCCTGCATATGGTCATCAGGAACCGTTCCGTTGCATAGCTGATGTGGCGGTCATGGAAGCCTTCGAATGCGGTGAGTTGGATTTGCCGGATTTCTACTTCACCGGTGACGATTACAGGTATCGTTTCGAGCCCGAAGCCAAAGAACAGTTCCTGGACTTGCTACGTGAGCGGATCAATTCCAAGGTCAGGTACAAAGGACGTGCGTTGAAGTGGAACACAGTTATCGAGCAAAAAACGGTAGAGCTTGGCCGTCACCTGATAGGTAGAAATGGCGGGCTCGATTTTTCGGAACCTTCACCCAATCTGCACCGAGCAGATGACGAGGAGCTTCGGAGACGAATCCTTAGCCTTACGCGGCAGGAGGCTCAGAGGCTTGGCATTGGAAAGAGCACACTACACCGCCTGCGCAAGAATGTGAGAAGTCACTCATCGTTCACAGTCTATCATAAGGTCCGAGAGAAAATCGATTTGACACGCGAACGAGCAAGAAATCCGTTTCTTCACTAACTTGCTGAGAGCTAAATCCATGACATTCTAGACAAAATTATGTGAGTATGTAGAACCCAATTACCCCCACGGTTTTGGAAAGGATAAGCCAGTTAGGAGGCTGAATACCGAAGTGGCGAACTATACGCTGATCAGCGCCCGAGGTACTCCGGACGGGTTCTAGCGATTTCTTCACATTTTGGGCAGATCCAGCCAAGAGTACGCTCCGTGCCTGTTCCTGAAAAGAAACTATCTCGCCTGTGTGGATGGACTAGAGCGTAGGATCTCTGTTAGTTTAGATTAACGTTATACTCTCATTTCCTAATATCTGCGAGCGCTGGCTCCAAAGAGGTCTTTCCCTGAACATAGACCCTTGCTGATCCTTCGTCTATGTATTTGCGGAGATCCTGGAACTCACGGGTGCTCGACTGCAATTCATGAAACTTGCTCAGAGAGTTCAGGGCGCGGTATTTCTTCTGATCGCTGTTGCCTTCTTCTCGATTCTCTAGCATCTGTGACAGATACTCACGATCTTCCGTTTTCATGTCTCCCAAGACGTTTTCCGAATCAAAAAACGTGGAGTCGATGGGCTTGACCTTTAGGCTCTGCCTGTCGAAGAAACGTATCCTTCCAACTCTAGCCATTTCAACTCTGGCGTCCTGCTGAGATCCACCAATCTGTTCGGATGGAGGGGGTACATCTTTCTCGTCATGGAATCCCTCCGGGGCTTCCACGGCGTACATGTCAGCTCCAAAGAAGGGCAAATAGTGAGAAGTCGACAGATCATCAAATCTCATGTCAAATCTATCGACCTGAGCGGAGAGGAAAGCCACATCGCGCTCGGAATATGTCCGACTGAGGAAATCGTAGTTGACCGGAGCTTGAGAGAATCTTCTGTAGATCAATCCAATAAGCTGTGACCCAAGTTCTTCAGTCAGAAGTGAGATCACATTCTTGAACTCCTTATCCGGATACCTAAGGTCTACAAAGAAGATAGGTTCGAGACCCAGGCTCGTTATGCTCTTATGAAGATCACGGACAATCGATCCCAATGTGCTAAAGGGCAGATCCAAGAAGGGTACTGCTATTGGATTCAATCCCGCCTCTTGTTGAAGCCTCACCACAAACCTGAGGAATCTATCCCTCATCGAGGCATCGCTCTGAAGTACCGTCATCGCCGGTAGCACAGTATCTTGAGGGTCGACCGTTGCGGTCGGTTGAATTAGCGTAAGTCTGAGACGCGCATACTGAGCGATATGATGATACAGCTCGATTCTTCTAAGTAATGGTTCAAAAGGTTGATTCTTGTTAACGAAACTGTCTAGTTGACGAAAGTTCATCTTCCGAACGCTAAGGGCAACAGGACTGTCAACTACAGTCTTGGCAGTAACCTGCATTCTTGACCGGTACTCGTAGTAGGTTGCTGCTCGCGTCGGCGTCTCGAAGGGACCGGAGGGAGTCGTAATGGTTAATGTCCTACTGGGATACCGGTAGGGCAGATTGTCATCTGTGGACTGAAGATCAACCGCAAAGCTCGTCAACCCTTCCCTTTCCCCCACAGTATAGGGGCGTATCTATTCTTGAGAACAGAGGTATCTCTGTACTGTTTGTACTCGCGGTAGACATAGCGCAATATGCCCTCTAGCCCCCACTGATCCCACCCTTTCCTACTCTCTATCATCTTCTTTCGTACTGGGGCTGGGAGGCTTTCGAATATTTCGGCCGCATATTTCGCACCTTTATCAGAAATACGGAAACTTTCAGTCTTCGTGTTCTTCCTGCCCTTTCTGGTTATGAGGCCTGCATACTCTAGGTTGGAGACGGTGTTTGCCACGAAGTAGCTGTACATTCCGTATCGTTGCGGCACATATTTGGGGTCTTGAACTCGTTTTTCATCTAGTACCTCGTGAATGAGGAGGAAAACTTGTTTCATTAGTGAAATGCGTCCGTAGACTGGTTTATCCTGCTGTGCGTACAACAGCAGCAAGACCACATCCGATACCGTGAGTTCTGGGCGTTCTATGGTCTTGAATACCTGCTTAGCTCTCTCATAGCTGTAGATTGTCGTCTTGTCTGGAAGCTCTATTTCGGTATCAGAAATCGCCATTCTATAACCTCTCTACTGACTCTCCAATTAGCATATCTCTTCTCCTATCGTAGTAGCAGTCGACATACGATCTGATGTTGAACTTCTCGATGCATATGTGGTATCGGTGATCCGGGAGTTTTGCGACCCCTTTGATCGAAGCGAACAAGTCATCGAGATCAACATCACCCACGGCATATATGGATTTGAACGATGCAAGAGCTGATTCTGACAAGTAAAACCTTTGCTGCATCCATGAATAGTCCTCCATAGTAAGCAGGTCATATTCCCTCTCACATAGGGAGCACTTTACGTGATACTTCGGCTTTGTCCGCGTGCTCGATTGTTCTACGTGGAAGATCTGCAGGTCTAGGCCCACGGTGCGTGTGGTTCCTATCGTTTCCATGGGGTTCACAGTTCGGCAATACGGACAAGTAACCCCTTGTTCTGAAGCCGTGAGTTCGCACCTCTGAAGATTGTCTGCCTATTGCCATGACGTATCTTCAGACCTGATTCTCATGGTCGTTCATCATAGGCGTTCATGAGAAACTCGAGATCAGGACAAGATCACCTCACAAGAACCTAAAATGCCCTTCCATCCTACCGGCCTCCCCGCACACGTGAACGAGAACAAACGGCCTTGTTTGGCGAGGGTTATATTATCCCATTGGGTGTAATTGGTGCTTTCGTCTCCTAGAAAATGACGGAATCCAACCAATTCGGCAATGTATTGGAACTAGAAACGCCTAGTTTCAAATATCCTGCACGTGTGAGACGATTGAGACGCAGACCCAGAGCGCGACCACCGGGAGTGCAACATTCACTCAGACAGTCTCGCCAGACCCCATTGCCGAAAAAATGAAAGAGTGAGTAAGGCGGCATATCGCCGCCTTCAATTGTGTTTCTTGCGTGGGCATTCGGAGTTGGCGCATCTCTCACAGAGCCCAGGGTAGGGCATGTGAGTTCCAGCGGCAACGTCTGGGGATTCTTCATAGAAGTGGGCAAATTGTCGGGCGGCAGAGTGGATCATTTCAACGAGCCAGTCTTCCGGTTCTAGAAATTCGCTGAGCGACGAAATCGCAATCTTGTCGCCTGGTTCTCCGTAGAGTATGCATTGGACTATGTCCCACGGTCTTAGGCTCTTGGAGCTCTTGGCTTCAACTTTCATTCTCTGTTGAGCAGCGTTTTCGAAAATGAAGTCAACTAGACCATCAAACTCACCAGACGGCTGTTCGGGCTCTACGAGATGATACCCCATCTTCCCCATTCGGACTACCGCCTGAATCCTGCCCGTCTGGGCGAGGCCCTCAAATTGCCGACGCTTTTCAAGTGGTTCTTTCATGTACGGTTTCTGAACAAACGCTGGACAGAAGAGCTTCTTCGCAAGCTCAGACGGCTTCGGGATGCGCTTCGGTGGTGGTGGGGTAGGCTGGTGCGGGCGTCCGGATTTGAACCACTGGGTTGTGTGCTCACGACAACGCAACCTTGGAAAGGTCCGCGGTCGCCAAGGATATCATCTGTATGCGGATGAGTGGAGAGCATTGGCCGTCATCTTGCTCCTGCTAGCTTGTGGGGGTGATGGTTCCTCATGCTTGGTCACAGGGTTCTGTTGCGAGAACGCGGCATGGGAAAGGGTTGTTGCATCAACGCGGCACAATCAATCACAAAGCACGGTTCTGATTCCATTCGGGTCTTCGGGTACTATGTTGGGCTATCTCAGCAATTTGGGTAGAAGCGGAACATCGTCAACTTTGCCCATGAGTTCAATGGTCTTTCTTATCACTTCAACGACCTGTAGGTACTGTTCTATCTCCGGATCTGAGAGTTCTTCTCCAATTCTGCTCTTTAGCCATTTGTCCAGAACTTTGTAGCCACCCATCTCAAAACGCCAAACATCTCTCTCTATACCGTCGAAGAACTGTGTTCTGTTGATACTGATCCTGCCATTAGCGTATTTTACGAACTCGACCTTGTTTGTGCCTTGAACATCAAACTTCGTTGAGGTAGACAGTTTGTTTCTCTGTAGATGCAAGTCAATGAGTGCTTTGCCAATATCCGCAATTGCCTTGAACTGAAGATAGTCTGCAACGAAGGGTACTCGCGGAAACTCAGTTCTCAAGAAGTCCGCATATCTAGCACGATATGCCATGCTGTGCAGAGCTGCGTAAACATATCGGAGGAGTTCCTCAGGCGAAACCCCATGATCATAGCGTTGAGATAATTCCTGAAGAACGCTTGGATTGATGTTCGGTTTTGGCGTACTTTCTGTAGGCTCGTACAAGTATAGTGGAAACAAGTATGCCATTCCTCTGTTACTTAGTGTAATCCGTTCATCCACAACAGTGTCAGCTACCAGCGCATGACTGAACGAACCCTCCGCAACTTGTCTGACGGTTAACAGCCCTAGGTTTGGGCCAGCTACCATGTGGCGCATAACTTCTAGTCGAGGGCGACAGTGAAATCCATGTGTCTTGCCGGTGTAGTATGTGTATCTAGTATCAAACGGTCTAAAGAGAATTGGAACTATTCTTTCCCTGCTAGGACCGCTCTGTTTCAGGTCTCCTTGCGCCCAGCTCACTCGCCAGTCGTCAGAGTCTTCACCGAGTTGATACTGTCCGCGAGCAACTTCAGTGGGCATATCTGCGAATGAAGTTACAGTTTGCCAAACTTGATCCCGTGTCCACTTAATAGTCAGATTGTCTCGTGCAGTGACGATGCCAACGCTATTCACGGGAAATATGTTGGGAACTGTGGTGTAGCTTTCAAACTCTTTCTCAAAGACAGGATTCCGTCGGATGAAGAGATAGTGGGGTGGGTGTGGTTGAACCTCCTGCCACTTCACCGTCTGAACATCGTTTCTATCCAACCAGTTGAATTTGTCCAGTCGCAGTCCGTACCGATCATCGCAAAAAACTCTGCAACCATTGGCTTCATTGCCCTTTTTCACAAATAGTCCAATTGCAACTCCCTGTCGTATATCGAAGACATTTTCGTCCTTGCTTCCGTCAGGACATTTCTCTTTTCTTTGACTGTTACCATGAAGATTCAGAATGTAGATTTCATCGAAACTTTGCATGAGCGATCTTCTCATGCCTCTGAATGTCGGATTGTCCAAGTACGCATGGTTGGTGATGTACCCGACGATTCCTTTGCCGTTAGTGTCTATTTTCCATTGAGCGAACCGGATGAACTTGACATAATCATCCTGCAACCACTTGGGATTTCTTTCTCCAAGCGAAACACCGTCAATTTGGTAGTAGCCATTGTCTCTATGGCCGTCCGCTCGAACATATCCCTTCTTCAGCAAATCCTCAATCCAAACGCTCTTGTTTGCAGAAGTGCCTTGGTATGGAGGATTGCTGACAACCGCTAGAATTTGTCGCTTCTGTTTCACATCATCCGCAATTCTACTCTCATCACTTAGTTCTTTTAGGAATGGTAGCAGTGGGTGCGAGCTGACTGGGTCTAGCGTATTTGTGTAGTAGATTTGAACCCTATCAGATTCCTTGAGTTCGTAGTGCCATCTCTTGAGTCCTGATGCCAGTTTCATGTGAGCAAAGATATACGGTGCAATCAGAAGCTCAAATCCGTAGACATTCTTCAGCAAGTGGCCTGCAATCTTTGCGGAAATCAATCCGCTTTGTTTCGCGCTGACTAGCTCTTTGAGTGCGACCAAGTACACCATCCACAGAAATGTGCCAGTTCCAGTCGCGGGATCGAGAAGCGTCACATCATCTTCAGCGAGCCCCTTGAGTCTGTTGAAATGCTGTTTGAGAAGGAGATTTACGGAATTAACGATGAAGTTAACCACCGGTCTTGGAGTGTAGTAGACACCCATCATCTTTCTCTTTGTCGGATCGTATGATGCCAGAAAATTCTCGTAAAAGAAAGAGAACGGGTCTCTGTCTTTCTTGCTTCTAGGGTCAATCTCTGAGAGTACGCTCTGCATGTCTGAAGAATTTAGAGTATCCACTATGTCGTCTATTATCCAAGACAAATCCGAGGGCAGAGAGTCGCCAGATATGTTCAGAAAGATGCGCTTGATTACAGCTATACTTCGCGGTATGTAGCTTGGTGCACTATTTCTGTCTAGCTTGGTTGGACAACTAATCCTAGCGAGGAAGAGACCGTACGTAATCGTCTGAGCATACGCATCAGCGCAATCTGCAACGTTGAAGTCCTTGATCAGTTCTTGGATGCCCTTGTAGAACTCATAGACTGAGGAGGTGCTTTGTCCTCTCTTCTCTCTCAATAAGTCATCATCAAGTCTTTGATTCGTCAGGTTCTTGAGGAGTCTCGCCTTCTTCGCCAATTCCTCAGCCAATTCTTCTGGTGAGGTAATTGTTGGGTGCTCATAACCGAAGAAGGCATCAACTAACTCTAGGAAACGTGCCCGATTCGACTCAAGAATCGTGAAGTTGGCGTTATCAAGGTCAGACTGCTTCAGCAATTCACAGTCAATGACCTTTTTCGCATTTCGCAGTAGAATGAAGCGTACATAATTCGTTAATATGATGTTGTCAATACTCTCCTTGTACTTTGTCATCTGATCGGTATCTAGTTCGGCATCAAGATCCACGTTCAGGTCTTTGGTTTCGATATATCCGATTCTCACAACTTTCCTGTATGCCTTGAAGTCAGGAGCGCCAAGTTTCTGCGTTCTCTCTGGTTCATGCTGGAGGTCGAAATCAGGATTCAGACTCTCGATGAAGTTCTCAAATGCGGTTCTGAACGTCATTTCCGTGGTGTTGCCACGGAGATATTCATGCCGTATCGACTTGACGTAGTTATCGAAGATGCTTGTAGAGGTCATGTTTCTTCCTTTTGCTACTCAAGTTTCTTCACGATCATGACTTTACGATTTTTCCTTTCCTCGATTTCCCAGTCAAGTATGTCTCCTATGGAGAGTTGCATTCCCTTGGCTATCTCTTCAGGAATGGTGGCGCGGACAGATGGTGAATTGCTGCTTGCCCTAGCTACCGTGGATTTTTGGCCCAATTTAACCGTGAAATACATCTACCTACCTTACCTATAACCTTATCTACCTCGTAGGTGTATAGGTAGGATAGGTAGATGCGTATGATGGTTGACCAGCGACCTGAACGGGCGCTTGCGATCTATGCGAAGGGAAGCCAGATCAAGCGTCTGGACGAGTTCACGTACAAGGTTAAATCACAGTCAGGCAATGGCGCATACCTCGTCGTCAAGACTGGAGGAGAATGGCGTTGCGAGTGTCCCGACTGTCGCTTTCGAGGAGTAGTATGCAAGCATATTCGAAGCGTACTATTCAGTCAGATCCTTCGAGGCTCGATTATTACTTCATCAGACGCGGTCCTTCCTAGTAATGAGTCAGAACCAGACGAATGCGAATACTGCCATTCATCAAGAATAGTGAAACGCGGTAAGAGACACAACAAGCGAGGATTAACACAGACCTATTGGTGCAAGGCGTGCGGTCGTCGGTTCGTTGTTGATCTTGGATTCTCTAGGATGAAGTGCAGCCCACAGGCCATCACGGCATCGCTCGATTTGTATTTCAAGGGGATCTCGCTTCGCAAGATCACCGATCACTTGAAACAATTCTACGCTGTGACGGTCAACTGCTCAACAGTTCTCAGATGGATTCAACGATATGTGGCCTTGATGAAAGAGTACGCTGATAAGCTCATGCCTGATGTTGCCGATGTTTGGCACGCCGACGAGACCGTGCTGAATGTGAATGGTGAATATCAATGGATGTGGAACCTCATGGACCGAGAGACACGATTCCTAATCGCAAGTAGACTCACGCGGACTCGCCGTGAGCATGAAGCAACAAACCTCTTCCTTGAAGGGCAGCGGATAACTGGGGTCGTTCCAAATGTGCTAGTGACGGATGGACTCGGTAGCTACGCTTCCGCTTTCGACCAAACCTTTGCCAAGAAGCACACGCACCACATTCGTAAGCCACGATTCATTGACAAGGCGAACAACAATATGATCGAGCGCCTGCATGGAACAATCAAGGAACGAACCAAAGTCATGCGTGGACTCGATGATTCTAAATCGGCAAGTAATGTCGTAGACGGTCTCAGACTCGCATACAATTTCACGCGACCGCATTCTGCACTCAATGGGAGAACGCCAGCCGAAGCCGCAGGCTTGTCAAGCCTCGGAGACGGCAACAAATGGAAGGCGCTCATTCAGAACAGCGTTGAAGCAAAGGAACGAAAAGAGACGCCCGCTCAGACATGGAGACGACGCACCATAGAAGGCGCAATCAAGAGATACTTGGACGGAGAAGGCAACGGAGTAAATGCGAAATGGGTACTCAAACAGATCGAGTACCTCAAGAAGAATGGGATGACGGAGGCAGAACTGCGCGAGGTATTGAGTAGGTTCAATAATCCTACTTTGCTGGCCTTCCTGCATTTGTAGGCGGGAACAGCGGATTCAAACAGACTAGGCTACCAGTGATGCAAATTCTTGAACTTCGCTTTGCATCCGCTGCATCTCTGTGAAGAGGTCACTTGTGCCGTAGAAATAACTGCCTTCCCTAGTCAGCGAATCTACCCGTACCAATTCGTGAAGAACTGGTTTTAGCTCATTAGACGAAACTCTCGGATAGAATTGATTGTATCGTTCGACTAGCGTTTCCTCTTTCTGATACAGTAGCTTTTCAGCTTGTAGAGCAGGTGCGTAATAACAACTGTCCATGTGAACGAGTGGTTCAAGTCTTGAGACTCGAAATACTTGCCGCAAAACGGAGTAGTTGTGTTCGATTATGTAAGCAATGACGCCCTCCACCACAGCGTCATAGTAATCCTTTGGGTTCTCTTCCTTCACTCTCTTCTGTATCGAAGTGAACGCATTGCCATAGGTATAACCAGTCGCCGTTCTCTGCACTACTTCACCCTGCTCCAACAGACTGAGGTACTGTTTGCTCCTCTCAGGTCTTCTCAACCCAGCTATTTCCGCTTGCGAGATCGCATCGTTGTCAAGAAGACTATGAACTATGACATCTATCGGGTGAAGGACCTCTCTCATTCTTCCGACCC
>Ga0315280_10009027_pt1 | contig 12925 bp, 12 predicted proteins | sample YL17G06_40_MG_FD_203697 | JGI IMG/M metagenome (GOLD analysis project Ga0315280, IMG submission 203697) | Sediment microbial communities from Yellowstone Lake, YNP, Wyoming, USA - YL17G06_40 | ecosystem: Environmental > Aquatic > Freshwater > Lake > Sediment | place: USA: Wyoming | collected...
CTCAACGCCACCAGGTAGGGGAGCCAGAGTAGGAATTGCTTGAGGTACGGCCACTGCGGGATGCCTTCAAAGCGAATGGCATAAGCCAGGGCGAAGGACAGGGCGAAAATGCCTCCGTCGACGATCAATTGATTGGTTCGAGTGTAGGGATCGAATCCGCGCACTCCGCTCCTTCTACCTCCCCTTGTGCTTGCCGGCCGTATTTCGGTCCGGGCCCGCGCGAATTCTCCTCGAAGGGTTCCCTTCGCTGTGAATCGCCGGATCATCCTTGGGGGAACAGCCGGAACATCATCCTAAACTTCGCAGGGACCGTCAAGGCCGGGCGCCTTCGACCTCACACGTCTCGCGCTTAAGCGACCTGGCGCACAGCCTCGGTGAGTGCAGCGACGACACGTTCAACCTGGGCTTCAGCGAGGTTGTTGAAAAAAGGCAGGGCCAGGGTGCGCCGGCCGACCGTCTCCGTCGCCGGAAGATCACCTTCCTTCGTCCCCCAATCCCGCCGAATGTAGGGTTGCAGGTGAACCGGAGAGAAATACCCACGAGTCGGGACACCCTGGTCTCCCATGGATTTCATGACCGGGTCGCGACTGAGCCCTTCCGCCAGCGTCACCACGTAAAGGCACCAACTCATTCGGACGTGAGGTCTCACCACCGGAGGCTTCACGCAGTCGAGCCCCTGGAGCCGTTCCGTATACATCTTCGCGACGCGCTCACGCTTGGCAAGAAACCCCTCCAGGCGCCGAAACTGCGAGACGCCGATTGCGGCCGACATTTCATCAAGCCGGTAGTTGTATCCCAGCCTCTCATGGTCAAGCCAGGATCCCATTTCTCCCCTGCCCTGGTTCCTCAAACTTCGCGTCAAGCAGGCTATCTTTTCATCGTTCGTGACGATCATTCCGCCTTCGCCCAGCGTCATCTGCTTGTTGGGATAAAAGGAGAAAGCTGCGGCATGTCCGAACTGTCCGACTTTGACATTCTTGTACTCCGCGCCAATGGCCTCACAGGAGTCATCGATCACTTTCAGGCCGTGGTTGTTCGCGACGCGCAGGATTTCATCCCATTCGGCCGGATGGCCAAAAACATCCACGACCATCACGGCTTTGGACCGAGGGGTAATCTTCCGCTCGAGATCCGCCGGGTCTAGGTTTTTCGTTTCGGCCTCGATGTCAACGAAAACCGGCGTGCACCCTTCATACAGAAAGGCGTTGGCGCTCGCGGCAAAGGTGAAGGAAGGGACCAGCACCTCGTCTCCCGGCCCGAGGCCAAGCGCCTTGACGATCAGATGCAACGCCCCAGTCCCGGAATTGACCGCCACGGCGTGCTCGCAGCCCACATAGTCGGCCACCAGGCGCTCAAACTCTTCCGCCTTGGGACCGAGGGCAAGACGCCCTGACCGAAGGACCTCGACAACAGCCTGTATGTCTTCCTCATTGAGATCCGGAGATGACATAGGAACGATTTCGTTCATGGCGACTCCGTCTTCTTCGTATTCTTCGTCGGGCTGGCCGGTACGCCCACGGCGAGCACTGCCGGCATCAGGTCGCAAATGACGACGCCCCCCGCACCAACGACCGTCCAGCTACCCACTTTGATCCCCGGGATAACAGAGCTACCGATCCCCATGAACACCCCTTCCCCCAACTCCACGCCGCCCGCGAGGCGGGTCCCCGGCGCGACATGCACGTAGTCTCCCAACACACAATCATGGTCAATGGAAGTTGCCGTGTTAATGATGCAGTGTGAACCTACCACAGTGTCTGGCTGGATAATCGCACCCGCAAAGACAACCGTCCCAGGGCCCAAACGAACCGATGGATGTACGTAAGCAGCTGGATGAATCACGGTCATCCACTCCGCGTCTCCAAAGCGTCTCGCCAGGGTCTTGCGGCTTGCGTTGTCCCCAACGCCGATCACCGCTCGCCCGTGTTTCAGCCACCCGAATTCAGCCGTGGGGCCTAACACAGGTGCGCCCAGCACGCTCTTTGCCCCCTTCTCTGGGTCGTCGTCAAACAGGCCCTTGACTGTGTATCCCGCCGCCTGCAACGTGCTCACCACAACCTTTGCGTGGCCGCCTGCTCCAACAACATAGACTTCACGCTCGTTACTCATTCTTTCCCTGCTTGAGTGCCCATGAATTCTGGCATCGTGGCGTGCCCTTCGGCGCTGACGCCGTAACCCCTGAGGGCGCTGAATGGAGTAAGAAGCAGAATCTTAAGATCGAGCGCCAAGCTGCGGTGGTCCACGTACCAGACATCCAGCTTGAACTTCTCTTCCCACGTCAGGGCGTTCCTGCCGCTGATCTGCGCCCAGCCAGTGATGCCAGGCTTCACCTCGTGCCGACGATTTTGCTCGGGGGTATAGCGCGCCAGGTATTGCATCAGGAGGGGTCTCGGCCCTACCAAACTCATTTCCCCTTTCAAGACGTTAATCAACTCGGGCAGTTCATCCAAGCTGGTGCGTCGCAAGAAACACCCGACGCGAGTCAGCCGCTCGCCGTCCGAGAGAAGGTTTCCTTGTGCGTCATGAGCTTTCGTCATCGTGCGGAATTTCAGGATCGTGAAGGGACGACCCTGCAAGCCAGGGCGCCGCTGGCGGAAAAGTACGTGACCACGCGACGTCAACTTAATCATCACCGCGATGACCGCCATCGGGAACGCAAGCACAAGCAAGGCCATCGCGGCCACGCTAAGGTCGAAGGCGCGCTTGAGCAAGAGGCCTGGTCGTTTCATGGAGCTAAGCCTGGTCGCCCTCCACCACACTAGACAGCATCTCCCGATATTCACGAACCTTGTGATCCCAGCCGAACTGCTTTTCTGCCAAATGGCGGGCGTTCGCCCCCATCTGTCGGAGTCTCTCGGGGGAATCGGCCAGGGCTTGCAGAGCCTCCGCCAAGGCTCGAGCGTCACCCGGCGGCACGTACACCCCAGCCCCCGCGCCCTCTACATACTCACGCGCCTCGCCATCAAAATTCAGAACTACAGGGCGTCCGCAGGCGATGAGATCAAAGAACTTGTTCGGCAAGAAGATGTATGAGAGTGACCCATGCCGAATGGTGAGTATGCCCACTTGTCCACTCCGCAAGAACGCGGGCACCTCACTTTTGGGGACGGGACCGAGGAAATGCACGTTGCGCAACCCGCCTTTCGCCACCTCTTGCATGAGCCGTTCCTTCTCCGGACCCGTTCCCATAAGCGTCAGATGGATGTCTTTCCTGTCGCGAAGAAAGTCCATGGCTTGCACAACTAAACTGAGATCATAGGCAATCCCGAACGAGCCGGCAAACACGCAGGCAAAAGAACCCTGGGGCACCCCCGCGATAGTCTCCAGATCCATTCGGGGGCCCGACGGGGAGAATAGCTCAAGGTCGGCGGCGTTGGTGATAACCCACACCTTATCCGGCGCTATGCCCTTCGAGATGACCCGTTCACGGATTCCCTTGGTCAAAGCAATTATAGCCGTGGCGCGCCGGTATAAGAAAGACTCCAACCAGTAGGCGGCTCGAATCAAAGCCCGATTTCTCACGACGTTGTAATCAACGACGCAGTCAGGCCATAGATCGCGCAGTTCGAAAATAAATGGCACGCGGCGGAACCAACTGAGCAGCAGGGCGGGAATTCCAATCGTTAAAGGAGTCGAGGTGGCGATAATGACATCCGGGGAAGGCGCCGGGAGTGCCGCCAAGAAGCTTACCGGAATGAACCACAAGAAACCCAGCATCCGCAACAGGATCTTCCGCGAACCACCAAAAGGAATGCGCACCCAAACCACTTCGATATTATCAACGTTTTCGCGCCTCCACATAAGGCGAGACTTCGAGACGCGCCCTCCTGTAAAGTAGAGCGCATCTCCGGAAACGATCGTCACGCGGTTGCCTCGCTGCAACAACCTACGTGCCAACTCGTACGTTCTCGTGCCTCCGGCCGCTCGATTCGTCACAAAATACTGATGGAATATCAGAATGTGCATATCGCCGAACTCAGAGATAAGGCACGGCTGTCAATCTGACAATGGAGGCCGCTGACTGCGACTGCTCCGCAAAGCTGAAGTTCCGCCCTCTGTCGCGCCAACCCACCTGAGGATGGAGAATTAATATACACAATGTATCGATTGACGCGCGGTTAGGTTCGCCAATCCCAGTGAAAGCACCACGAGTGCAATATTGCGCGAGGGCCTCTCAGGCATTGGCCAGAACCTCCTCGTAAAGCGCCAGGAGCTTTTTCTCCTCGGTTGCCCAGTTATACTTCTTCTCCACCGCTTCGCGCCCACGACGGCCCATAGCTTCGGCTTCTTTCGGATGAGTCAATATGTACTCAATCGCTCCGGCAATAGCCTGAGGATCGAGAGGGTTCACCACCAAACCACAACCAGCTTCCTCAATAATCTCCCGCCACAGTGGAAAATCAGCAGCAATCACGGGGATTCCGACCGCCATGTATTCAAACATTTTTATGGGGTAGGCTACCTTGTAACGAGGTTCCGGATGAATCAGAACGAGTCCGGCACGCACACTATTCAGTACCCGTGCCACGCCAGCCCGGTCCATGAATCCCAACACTTCTACCTTTTCCCACCCGGCCAACGGAGCCAATTCATGGCGGAGGCTCGAAGGAGAGAAGTTCCCAACCAACTTTAGGGTGGCTGGGAGGGTTGGAGGAATCAGTGCGATAGCACGCACCATCTCAAACGCCCCTCGATTTTCAGAGATCCCGCCAACGTAAGTGACGGACAATTGGCGTTGATCCCATGTGGGATGACAGTCCTTGGTTAATTCTTCAGCCACAGGAAAATTTTGCACAACTCTGACTCGAGAGTTAACATCGCCGAAACGGTTGGCAATAGCCGGCGTGACAGCCACCAACCCTGAAAACCGGCGAGAGGCGAAATTCTCAAATCGCTCCATTACCCAACTGACCGGACGTCGAATCCAGTAGCGCAAATAATACTTGGAAGGAATTGCCTGCGGATAGTCCTCATGGATGTCATAGATAACTTTCTTCCCGCGAGCCCTCAGGAGCAAACCCACGGGGATTAGCTCCGGGTCGTGAAAGTGATAGATTTCCGCATCTTGCCGCAAAGCCTCGCGATAGAGCTTCCACACCGTCCGCATCATTCGAGACACCCGGCCGCCAGCTCTTGGAACTGACTTGATCACGACACCATCTACCACCTCGTCCCGGTCATGCGGCACAACCAGCACGACGTCGTGACCGGCGCGAGCAAGCGATTTGCACTCCTTGGCAAAGATTCTCACATCGAACGCGTTGTGAACTGATGTGAGGTGTACGACCTTGGCTTCTACCACTCGAAACCAACCCCCGCCCTGCTTTCGTGGCTAAATCCGGAATGCCCAAGACAGAATTGGGCTGCCCAACAGTTCAGACGCAGTTCCGAGAATAAGCCGGTCATTTCCCGATCGTAATGTTGGCCCGTGTGGACGATGACGTGCCGAATGGAGGGTAATCCCCCCGCTTGATTGTGAGCGTGTATCGCACGGCGGATCGGCGCCAACTTAATGAATTGCGGGCGTGCGCCTACGATGCTTACCCAGCTCGCTTCTCGCCTTGTGCCCATTCGATCATTCGGCTCCCAGACGGGATAAACGAACTGCCGGAGCTACTTCTTGGAAGCGCGTCCCGTGGCATCCAGGGCACGAGCCAGGGTGGTATTAAACCGCGGCGTCACCTGCGGGTCAAAGGCAAGGTACCCGCCCCCCCCGGACGCCCAAATCCAAGCATAGCCATAATTCCGAAACAACTTTTCGAGATAGGGCTGCAATTCTTCCACGTTGTGCGCCGGGCATTTTCCGCAATACCCCTGGGTGAAATAACCCGTCTTATGGGCCTCATCCAGCCACAGCGTTGTCGTGCCTCCCAGCACCAGGATTCCAGCATAGTCATCCAGGAAAGGAAGGGACGCCTTGAACCGGTTATCAATCTTCATCTGCATCTGCTCAAGGGAGCTGTGGCAATAACCCAGACCAACCTCCCCCCCAGATATGACGGTGAGCCGATACCCTGACTGCTTGATCCTCTCAAGAAGTCCCATGGCCACGTAAGCGGAAGAAAGATAATACGATGCCGGGCCCTCTGTATACCAGCCCGGCCTACCGAGCCCAGTGAAGAAGATCAAGATCTTCGCACCCGGCAATTCCTCCTGAGCAATATCAGCCATGTGCGCACCCACACCACGCAGCAATTGCATCACCTCATCGGGAGTCTTGCCGGTTTGTCTCGCCAGTTCTGGGATCTTGTAGGCTGCGTAATCATTGTAGAACTCCGGGTCGAAAACGACTCCGGGAGAACCCAAAGCCTTGGCGGCTTGCAGGCCCACTCTCCAGACCTGGAAGAAATCATTTTGAGCGCCTGTACTATTGTCCAGGTCGGCCCCCTTGATCCCGAGAAAGTACGGGACCTGAGCGTGCGCATTTTTCTCAGCGAGGTTAGTCCCCACCATTCGGTTCAAGAAAATCCAAGGCCAGATATGCTTGGTGGTAAGAGTCGTAAACTGTGTGATCTGTGCTCGCAAATCCTCTATGCTTGGAATCCTCCCTGTGTCGTACGCGGACACGACAGGAACGGCAATAGCGTGGTAGGGGGATTTTTGGAACTCCGAAACCATGGGCGGTGTAAATGTGAGAAAATCAAAGGAAAATGTGACGAGCAAGAGATAGACGAGACTGTTCATGGAAATTCCTCGCGCTTTGAACTGATCGGAATGCAAAACCCAGCGATGAATACAAGTCAGTTCCTCGAGATCAATGTTCCACTGGACGGGTACAATGGAGCATGGGTAGAGGGAGCATTACATGTTCGCGCTGCCGGGAAAGCCATAATACTACCCGAGACGTCTCCCACGAATTCCGCCGAACGGACGGCAACGCCCATGAAAAGCCAGAAGAATGAACCAAATTGAAAGTTCGTATAAGTGCTCATTCCGACGTTCATGAGCAAATCCATAACGACCAGGATGAAGCCGGCCTGCACCATAACGGAGCTTGCTCTTAGCGGGGAATCTAGGGACAGCTTGAGGCCTCGAGTGAACCTGAGGCCCCTCTTAAGTTTCAGGAGTATCCATAGGAAAATCGAAATGTAAGCCGTAAATCCCAGCAGGCCATAGCGACGGAGTATATCCAAATACTCGGAGTCTATGCCAGTCCCAGTAAAGATGTGTTTGACTGGTCCGTGCCCAACAATGGGCGAGATTCTGAACTCATCCCAACCCTCCCGCCACATGATATCTATTCGCGTTCGAAGTGAGCTTTCTTCCAGAGGGTTGCGCAGCTCCTGATAACGTTCGCTGTGAATGAACGGTCCTCTGGTTGTCCCGAGCAAGATCCAGACAAAAATGGATATCAAGATGATGGCCGAGGCGACTTTCAGCAGTTGTCGTGGGTCGGTCACAGCTCCAAGCATCAGGAGCAAAAGGCCCAGTACTAATACTACTAGAGCATAGCGCGATCCAGTCAATATCAAGCAGAACATAACGAATAAGCCCAATGGGCCCGTCCACAACCGGCGTCCGACCCGGGCAAGAAAAGCAAGCATGAAGCAGACTGCGGCGGCAGACAAGAATTGGCCTAGAACGTTCGCATTGCCAAACGTCGAATAGACTCTCCCACTTTGGGTTAAGCCCCGGATGTTATGCTCTGCTGTCGCAAAGTAAGGGTTAAGGGTCTCGGCCCCCGACCATCCCAGGTATTGGGCCACGCCAAACAAACAGACAGCGAAGGTACAAAATCCCAAGGCCGCAAAAAAACGACGGAGGGCCGGCTCGCCTAAACGGGCCTCGTAGCCTACTATGAACAAGGCAACAACGAGCCAAACCTTGAGGACCTCATAATAGTCGGAGCGGACCACCTGGTGCTGGAGAACAGAAGCGCCATAGAGGAGGGAAACGATTTGAAGCACGGAAAACAGAACACCCCAAACATACAAATAGCTAAAACGCTGGGGGGACACTGCGCGCATCAGTACACCCAGTAGATACCCATAACCAACTAAGAGAAGCAGAAGCTGTTCCAGCCGAAAATAGGGGAAATGGCGGGAGAGCTGTATGGGTGGACTGAGGAGAATCGCAGCGAGAAATGTGAAGACGACTAATCGTGCAATCGTCCCCCCGGCCGCCGGAGCGATCCCAGCGATCCTGCCCGGTCCATAAAAGGTTTGGGCGTTCGACGCGAGAAATCGTGAGTTCGCAATCCGATGTTCCAGTAACTCACTCATCGTGGTCTTCCTTGGTAAAGACGAGCCGCATCCGGTGTGTTAATGCCCATGCGCAGACCTTAGAGTTGGTTCCTGCTTGCCGCTTCGGGGCCCGCCAGCGAATCCGCCTCCTTCTATGCTGCCTTACGAAGGAACAGTTGACGAACCAAGGTCTTAAGCCGATTCACCAAATCCTCATAGTACGCCAGATCTTTCCAACGGGGAAACAAATCCTTCCATCCCAGTCTAGCCACCGAGCACAATGCTGTTACCACTACCAACATTTCGGTCAGATAAGCCGCAGAAGAAGCAATTGCCGCACCCGGGATCCCAAGGGAAGGAATCAACAGGAAGTCTAAGACCACGGTAATCACCAGGCAAATGACGGCCCCCAGCGAACCATACTCAGGTCGGTGTCTTCCCGCCAGGTCTGCGCAAGCCACCTTAGATACTGCTAGTCCCACAATCCCCGGCAGTAGCAGCCAAATGGCGGCGACGCTTCCAGAAAACCTTGCCCCAAATACCCTGGGGACGACGAAAGGCGCAAGCCGTCCCACGATCACTGCGCCCACGGTCGTTATCGCCAGGACTTGCCTAATCACAAGGCAGGTGAACTGAGAACTGCCTTCGGACTGGTCCCGAGCGGTCCTTGGAAGCAAAGCAGTAGATACCGCATTGGGAACTTGCCAGAGCGCTTCAGAAATGATGACTCCCAGCGAGTAGATTCCCACAGCAGCGGTGTTCCTGAAATAGTTCAAAATGAAGACATCCAGCCGATAGTTGAAGAATGAAACCAAGTTTCCCAACTGTCCTCGCAATCCGAGGCTCAAGCCATCCCGGAGCGTGCCTTTATTCAGGGAAATCGGCGTCAGGAGGATGGAGGTTTTCCGCAGCACAATAATCGCCGCCAGCGAGGCTGCCAGCGTTCCCATGAAGTTCGCCAGGAGCGCCGAGGCTGCATGCCCATGAAAACCCAGAAGCAGCACAACCACTACAATGACGACAGCAAATTGTTGCCCCAGCAGGATGCCGCTGCGTTCCGTGAACCGCTCCGCTCCGGTGAGCGTTGCAGCCATAAAGCTAAAAAGTATGAAGAGCGGAATCGACGCCAGTACTACGAGCGCCAGATGCGGTGTGATCCCACGTAAGAAGGAAGGAGCCCACACGTAAAATGTGATAACCCAGAGGATCCCCACCAGCCCGGAAGCTGTGAGGCCACAAAAGTAGACCACCGGTAAGCCCCCAGCCGGACCTTTCCGGTGATCCGCTGTCCATAGCACGATGGGAATTTCCCCCCCCAGTCCGCCCACCACTGATGCTAAAGCAATGATCATTAAAGAAAGCGTTAGCTGCCCCCGACCTGCCGGCCCAAGCAGGCGCGCGTAGCAAATCTCAAGGACAACAGCAAGGATCGTCCGCCCGCCTTGCGCGGCGAGAATAATCAAGGTGTTAGGGACGAAGCCTAGACGCGGGACAGCCACTGTGTCTTCCGCGGGAAGGGGTTGTGTCGGCGCATTTTGAGGGCCCTGCGTAGTCATCCCGATAAGATAACCTGCTTGAATCTTCGAAGCATTTCTTCCTTGATCCGCCGCGGATGGTACTGTTCGGAAACCACGCGCAAGCCGGTCTGGTTAACTTCCAAACATTTCTGCTGGTGAAGCTCACTTAGGCGCCGCAATTCCTGGCACGCTTCAGCAGCCCCACCAACTCGGATGCATCCCGGAAACGGGTAACTGTATAAAACGTGCCGTCCGTACGCAAGGGCTTCCAACACCATGCAGGAGAGACCGTCGTGCTGTACAGGCCGCCACAGGACAGAGATCTGTCTGTAGAGTGAGGCAGTATCCGCCACCCACCCCAGAATCTTCAGATTGGGCGGCGCATCGGAGATTTGATCTTTTGTGGTTCCGGCGAGCTGGAAGTGCACGGAGGGAAGCTGTCGAGCCACCTGCAAGATCATGTCTAACCCGTACAATGCGGCTTTCTGAGCTAGGGGCAAATAAACTAGAACTGAAAAGACCTCCGGGAGAGGCGGGGGACTATCCGGGATGTGGGCAGGGCCCACGGGCACGATATCACATTCCAATCCTAATCCAAATCCCCGAACCTCTTCCGCTATCCAGGACACCTCAGCCCAATGATGCACCGTATGCACCACCCACGGGTCAGGTTTCCCGCCCCTGGACAGATACCGTTGCGCGAACAATACGTCGCTGCCCACCCAATGCATGATGATCTTGTCTTTGCCCACGAATTTCGCTGCTTGGAGGAATTTTGAACCTGCGATCCGGCCCCCAATTTTATAGACGAGATCACATCTGTGCAAATCGCGTACCAGGGCTATCAGGTCTAGGGGATTCCTGCCCAGGTGGTGGCGAATGTCCCACTCGCCGCGGCGCAGGAGGTCACCGAGCATTCTCCCAAAGTAGGGCAAACCATGGATCAGAACACGATACGGAGGAACAACAGTGGGTCTCGTCAAGGGATTCTATGTCTCCTTGGTCTTGAAATAGGCCACCAAGCGCGACAACTGCGATTTTTCTGATGCTCGGAGCCCCAACAACTGGTTTGGTTGGTAGCACATTTTCACAAACAAGCGATTCCGCAACTGCCAGGCCCACACATCGATGCTATCGGCGTTTACCCCAACGGCTCATGCACTCATCGACGCATCACAACCGATATGGATCGTCCCAGTAAGCCCCAGAGAGGATGTACTTCCAAAGCTGCACGCCAGGCTCGAACGGGCTGGCAATGCGACCTGCGCCACCACAATATTGTCCGAAGCAAGCGCGAACGCCGAAGCCAGTTGGAGAACAACAAAAAGTATTCCCGTCCCGAAAATCTTTTGTGCCGCCGTGGTACAGGAGAACCGCCACCTGGGAAACAACCAGGGCCTCGACCACACGAACTGCGCCAGCCAGTTGAGCAGCGACGCGAAAAGCGGGCCTCCCGACATGGCCAGCACCAGCCAGGGCAGTCCACTCTTGAGGTGCATCGCCAGCAGCAGCCCGCCGAGGCCGGTCAAGCTACCCGCCATCTGCCACAGGTAACTGACAAAACCCTCCTGGTAGCCCATCTGCACTCGCTGGACGATGCCTAAAGGCATGTTCAGGGCAAAACAGACGACGAAAACCAGCATGGCGGGCCCCGCTTCCCTCCTCGCCACTGCCGACGCCACGTTGAACACGCGCGGCCACGGGATGAAGCGGTTCGCCAAAGTAAACACCGACAATACGAGCGTCGCAGTCCCCAGCAACATGAAGAATCCGCTGGAGACATATCGGCGCGCCGCCTCCCGGTCATCCCGGCCGTTCGCTTCGGCAATAGCGTTCAACAGCCCGTTGCCCATCCCCAGGTCGGCGAAGCCGAGCATCACGATGACCGAACTGATCGTCATCCACAGCCCGTACCGCTCCAGCCCGAGATACTTCACCGTCAAAGGCACGGAAATCAGGCCCGTAAGGATCGCTACCCCTTTTGCCGACCCCGAAGCCACCGTCGTCAACGCCACGCGACGGTATCTTTCCTTCGATCTTCCACTTCGGTGGAGGTATCGAAGGGCGCCAGCCGCGCCAGCGACCATAGTTGGCGCGCGCATACCCATATCGTCGCACCAGAAAACGGTCGCCGTGGGCTGGGGATGGAGTTCGCAGCCCCATCACCGGTAGCCGTATCACCCCCCGGCGCAGAAACTCCCGCCTGAAGAGGATCTTTAACGCCCGGGCTGAGAAATGAATTAGCTTTAAGCGCCATGGTGAGCAAGAACTGAAGCTCTAACCCTTGGTTGAGTTCCGCCTATCCCCTTGAAGGTAGTCCTGGGCCGCCCTCCCGAGCTCCCTGGCAACTCGAAATAGACCGCGCGCGGTTGCGGCGCAAGAGCGCTTAGGTCAGTCTGCGGACACCACTGCCGCTCTTTTCGTACGTCGCTCCGCAGGCGGAGCATCTGGCGTTCTCGCCCTCTTCTCGTGGCGTGGCCGGCCGATCCTCCGCAACCTCACCGCCTCCCTTTGGCTCATGACCGGACTTGAAGGTGAGCCGAACTCCGCAATGGCACATCCAGCCCACCTGCCTCGCCGGGGTACCCATCATCAGAGCGTAGTCAGGCACGTCCTTGGTAACCACCGCGCCTGCCGCCACGAAGGCGTATTGCCCGACGCTGATGCCGCAGAGGATGGTCGAGTTGGCGCCGAAGGAAGCGCCACGCTTGACCAGGGTCCGTTGGTATTCGCTCTTGCGAATAATATGGCTGCGGGGGTTGATGACGTTGGTAAAAACCATCGAAGGCCCGCAAAACACATCGTCCTCGAGCTCCACGCCCGTATAAACAGAGACGTTGTTCTGGATCTTCACATTATTCCCGATGCGAACGCCCGAAGCGACGTGGACGTTCTGTCCTAGGTTGCACTTCCTTCCGATTCTGCAGTTCGCCATGACATGAGAGAAGTGCCATATCTTTGTCCCTTCCCCGATTTCACAAGGCTCATCCACCACAGCCGTGAGGTGAACGAAATAAGGCCGTGGCCGCAGCTCCGCCGGTAGCGGTTGCCCGTGCCTCCCGAGAGATCGTTCACACAATTGCAGAATGCGCAGTACGCGCAGGGCACTTTCCCCGTCAGTGCGAGGCTTCTTCCGATCTCTTATGCACGCCAAGAAATGCTGGCACTCGAGCCTTAACGGCTCCTCGCCGTCAAGTGCCACCACATGGCCTTCGGCTTTGCGAG
>Ga0315280_10009028_pt1 | contig 12924 bp, 13 predicted proteins | sample YL17G06_40_MG_FD_203697 | JGI IMG/M metagenome (GOLD analysis project Ga0315280, IMG submission 203697) | Sediment microbial communities from Yellowstone Lake, YNP, Wyoming, USA - YL17G06_40 | ecosystem: Environmental > Aquatic > Freshwater > Lake > Sediment | place: USA: Wyoming | collected...
AGTAATTTCTTGCCCATCTCAATTTCTCCTTTTTATTTATTATACTACAATCCCCAATTTAAGGACAGTTATTTTTCTTTAAAGAATTATTGTTGGAAATACAATCTTACCTATGCAGAGCAAATCCTTGCCACAATCTATCCCAAACTTCCAAAACCAAGCGGCGGGTGCGGTATTCGCCGTATTGCTTCTCCTCTTTTTCTTTGAGGACGCGGAAGGTTTCGCCAGGGAAATAAAATTTTATGAATTTATGGACGCCCCCCTTCCCTTTTTTCTTTTCCAGAGAGCAATATTTAAAAACTCAACTTGTTGAATGTTGAGATCTGACCCTTATCCCTCTTTTTCTAATCTTTGTGGACGATTTTACCATACCCTCACCTGGTTTTTGTTCAACCTGAACTCGGGATATTCCTTGTTCCAGTTTTTGGGGATAATCAGGTTTAATTGACTCGTAGATAGAGTCAATCTGTCTCACGTCTAATTTGGAAGACAATTTTACACGAATGTCTATAAGAGCTTCAGAAATGGGCGCTCTTCTTAGAACTTGATATTCAGCCAAGATGCCTCCCTAAATTTTGAATTTAACAATATAATTATAACAAATATTTGGATTGATTGGAATTTTAATTTATAACGATAACCAATGCGTTTCAATGCACCCAAAATCATTCGATTGGATTTTCTCTTACATAATTGCTCTGCTGAATCGCACCTGTGACTACGATACGGCCATCTGTAAAAGTCTTTTGCTCTGTGAAGGAATGAGGATCGTTATCCCAACCAGCCTCGGTAAGCTTTGGAAGAACATACTTTCGGCAAGTATCAGCTTCAGTGATCATGATATGAGTCTTAATATTTGATTATATATAACTCAACCTCCGGCGGGTAAACATAGCGTAAAACCTCGATCGTGAGGCGTAAGGAAAGCCCGTAAAGAGCCTACGACCTATCCTCAAATCCTAATTCTTCTTTTTCCCACTCCCTAACTTTTCCTCTTCGTTTTTGTGATATAAGGAACTTTAGCTTCCTCAACAAGGAATCCGATTGGACGCTTCTTTGTCTCTGGAGGCTTCATTAGTTCGCGTATAGCATCAAAAACTACTTTGAATTGAGTATCGTATTTCTTTTCGAGTAAATCGAGTTTTCGGGCCAAATCAGCATGAGAGGCGAGTATCCTTCGCAGGCGAACGAAAGCCCGCATGATCTCAATATTGACCTGTATGGCCCTTTTACTCCGGAGGACGCTGGAGAGCATTGCCACCCCCTGTTCAGTGAAGGCATAGGGTGCGTACCGACGTCCTCCCCAATGACTTGGGGTGCCAAAATGTGACCTCAAGTTTTCAAACTCCTCCTTGTTTAGCTGAAACATAAAATCTGACGGGAAACGGAAGATATTTCTCCTTACAGCCTGAATCAGTTGCTTTGTTTCCACGCCGTAAAGTGCGGCTAAGTCGGCGTCAAGCATCACTTTATGGCTGTGGATCAACAGTATCGATCGTTCAATGCGTTCGGGAAGAACCAATGCCGCACCTTCATATATCATTGGGGCTCCATATAAAGTCAATTGTCTAATTCATCTTGAGGTCACAAATTGTGACTTCAAGATGGTTTCTGCTAGGTCTTAAAACCGCTTGGCAACTATGATTGTCCCATGCTCAGTGAATGCATACGGTAGATATTTGATATTCTTACCACGTTTCAAGATCGCAATTTGCGATCTTGAACGGGCCCAGAAATCTGCCTCTTCTTTAGTGAGCTGAAACATAAAATCTTCAGGGAACCTATCTGGGTTACGTTTGACCTGCTCATTAAGGCGACGTGTTTCCACCCCATAAATCTCTGCCAAATCACGATCAACAATAACTTTCTGATTTCGTATCGTGATAATCAGCGATCCTACATCTTTTATAATTAAGGTCTCTTCTTTCTTGGTTCGTTCAACTGGCATATTCCTGCTTTTAAACAACCTCGGAGAGCATAGCTACACCGTGCTCTGTAAAGGCCATCACATTCTTTGAAAATTTCAGCGTTTTGACCCCAGGATGCACTGAGGATATCACAATTTGTGATATCCTCATAATCTCTTCGCGGGTCAAGGAAAACATGAAATCCTCAGGGAATCGGTCTATATTTCTGCGGACTGCCTGATTCAAGACACGAGTTTCCACGCCGTATAATTTGGCCAGATCTCGATCAAGCATCACCTTTTGACCACGGATCAGAAGTATCGATTGCTCAATTCGTTCAACAGGGATCAAGGAAGCCGTTTTAAACACTTTTCTATTCCTTTGAGAAATGACAAGAAAGGGAGGATTTGCCCCAATATATCAAAAAAACAACGTTATGACAATGGTCATGGAATTGAAGGGGGACAGGTTGGAATTTCAAGTCTATTGAAACAGGGAAAGATAGGTTTGGGAGGCCAAGGAGGCCTCCCTTATAGATCAATTATCTTTCCAGGTGGGTTTTCGCTTTTCTAAGAAAGCCTTAAGTCCTTCGATCGCATCATGGCTCTTCATCAAGCGATCCAGATAGATTTTCTCAATGACTTTGAGTCCCTTATCCATATCATCATTGAGACCAGCGAGGGTTGCCTCTTTTCCCAACTTTAAAACAATCCCGCTTAATTTCTTAAACTTCTCAATAAATCCATTCACTTCTTCAGCAAGGGAGCTCTCAGGAACTATTTTATTGATCAATCCCAATGCTAATGCTTCTTGGGCGCCGATGATATCTCCGGAGAGAATCAGTTCCAGGGCCTTCTTCCGTCCAATCATCCTCGGAAAGACCAATGCGGCGATAGGGGGAAAGACCCCAACTTGGATCTCAGGTTGTCCAAACTTTGATTTCTCTGTGGCAATAACCATGTCGCAATAGAGAGCCAGTTCACATCCTCCTCCGAGAGCTGAACCATTCACCACTGCAATGGAGGGAACCTTTAGGGCATCCATCAACCGGAACATCTTATGAAAGACTTCAATCATCTTATAAACCAAATCGCCGAGATGCTCTCCGACATCCACCCCTGCGGAGAATGCTTTTCCTATGGCCTGGACGACGAGGAGCTTCAGAGACTTTTCTTTCATCAATCCCTCAAGATAGGCATTGATCTCTTCCATCATCTCGATATTCAGGACATTAAGGGGGGCTCTGTTCAAAGTAAGCGTCGCCACACCATCTTTGAATTCATTTTGAATATGTTTAAATGCCATTGGTTTCACTCCCTAATCCCCCCACCCCCCCTTTCATAAAGGGGGGCAAGAGGGGATTATAAGATCTTACTTCTTCTGGGGTTTTCCCAACACTTCCTCAAAGAATGTGTCATCCAGGAGCTTGCCTTCTGCAATATTCTGGCGATATTTGATGAAGTCGATGACATCCACGCCTGTAATCTTCTTGGTATTAAAGGCGCCAAATCCCAGGAAGGCCTCTCCCATCATGTTGGCGGCCAGCCAATGCCTGTTGTAGTTCTTGGTTTGATCCCAGAAAAATTTCTTTTTAGCCCTCACCGAGTCAATCGATTTAATCAAGCATCCTGGGAATAGGTTGGCAAAGGTCCAGACCACTTTGTCCACTTCGCCATCAAGCAAAGAAAAATCATAATCATTATTCTTCAGCTTTGTATTCACCCACTCCCTTGCCTGCTTAAATCCATCCCCCGCTTTAAACTCGCCATAAACAATCTCACCGTTATCAATGTACTTATCCGTGATGACCTGGGGATTACGGACCCAATTTCCCTTCTCATCTTTGAGCACTGGGACACACTTGGAGATGAGGGTTTTCATCTTCATCTTGTAAGCGCTCCACATCTCACAACTGATGCAGTTCCACATGGCATCTTCCATACTTAAAAACCATGGGAGAAAATCGGAAGATCCACCATCCGGAGCAGAACCGTGGCGCGGACCCGCCTGCCCGAATATGGCTAAGTCCGAGGCAATGGCAAGATCACAGGCCATTCCAATTTCCTGTCCACCTGCTATTCTCATGCCATTCACACGGCAGATCACAGGTTTCTTGCACATGAGGATGGAGTCCACCATGTTATTGAAGAGCTCCATATAAGCCCCATATTCTTCTGGGCGCCGGCCGTAATATTCAGAATATTCTTTGGTATTGCCGCCCGTACAGAAGGCACTGGGACCTGTTCCGGTGAATATTGTCGCAACGACGGAACGATCTGTCGAAGAATTCTCCATGCCGGCGATGACCCCTTTTACCATTTCAGTGGTATAAGAATTATACTGAGCCGGGTTATTCAACGTAATCCATGCAACATAAAGGCCCTTCATCACATTCCCCTTAGGATCCTTCAAAGGTCTTTTTTCATAGATGGTGCACGGAGCTTGCGTCCCCCAATGCTCTGAACCATATCTGTCATGATTTTTTTCTTCGCTCTCTCTCGGCATCCACTCTAATGCCATACAGATTCCCCCTTTCTATGGATTAAAATCAAATTTTTAATTCCCCCAACCCCCCTTTAGCAAAGGGGGGAGAGGGGGGATTTTATAGCTAAAAATCAGGCGTAAGAACCATCCTCTTTGCCGGAGAACCGGCTTTGTGGACTTCTTCGAAGACCGACTGGATCTGGCTCATTGGCCGGGTCTCCACAAATGGACCGATATCGATCTTCTTTGACAAGACCATATTCAGCACGATGGGATAATACTCGGGCAGACATCCCCATGTTCCGATCATCTCTGCATCAAAGGCCATGAGTCGAGAAATGCTGTACTCAGTCTTGGCCATCCCGAACCCAATCAAAACCAACTTTCCGGTGAAGGAGAGCATCTCAAGAGCAATTTCTTGCCCTGCCTTGGTTCCGGTCACCTCAAAAATCTTCCAGCCAAAACCGGCCTCCAAACCATTTTTCTTGCAGATATCTCGAAATTCATTTCGGAGATCCTTGACGGTCTTGTCTTGTGAACTGATTACAAAATCAGCTCCATATTTTAAGGCCCTTTGTAATTTCTCAGGATTTCTTGCAATGCCGATGACTGCCTTTGCGCCGAGGGCCTTTGCCGTTTGAGCCACATAAACACCCACTCCTCCGGTGACCCCAATGACGATCACATTATCTCCAGGCTGGAGATTTGCCCTTTTGGCCGCCTGATAAGGCGTAGTCACAGCATCCGCTACAACTGCCAACTGCTCCAAAGGAATATTTCCTCGGTTCCTCACCTCGCAGAGGTCAATGAAGGGAACAGGAATATGACTTGAAAATCCACCGTAAACACCCAAGCTGTTTCCAGGCATCTTCTGGGCTAAACAACGATTTCCTCTTCCAGTTTTACAGAGGAGGCATTTACGACAAGGCATCACCGATGGGATGATGACCTCTTTCCCTACCCATTTCTCATCCCCAGCAACGACTGTTCCGCTGATTTCATGTCCGAGAGTTAAAGGTGGTTTCTGTACGGTTGGCACGCCATCATAAAAATAACCGAGATCGGTATGACAGACCCCGCATCCTGCCACCTTCACCAACACTTCATCTGGAGCCAAGGATGGAACTGGAATGGAAGCTTTGGCTAACTTGCCAGGCTTTACCTCTCCAGTGTTTTTATCCTTTGAGGTCGGTTGAACCATTTGCCAAGTCTCAATCTTATCAGGTATTGTTGCCATTCACTTCACCCCCTTTTCTTCATTAAATTCGAAATCCGAAACAAACCTTTTAATACGAGATTCCTCGCTTCGCTCGGAATGACCATCTTTCTTGTGTCATTGCGGAGGTGAAACCGAAGCAATCTGTATTGTTTCGTATTTCGAATTTCGTGCTTCGTATTTTATCTTTTAAATTAGGTCATTCCGAGTCCGCCATCCACACAGAAGAGTTGTCCGGTAATATAGTTCGCCTCGTCCGATGCCAGGAAGACGAAGGTTAGGGCTACCTCTTCTGGTTCCGCAAATCGACCCAGTAAAATCCTGCCGTTATAAATCTCCTTCAGCTTTGGGTCTGTCCGAATCTTCTCCGTCATCTCAGTACTTACATATCCCGGTTGAACCACATTCACCGTAACCCCAGAACCAGCCAATTCTCGTGCAGCCGACTTGGTCAGAGCGATGATCCCTCCTTTTGCTGAACTATAGTTGATCTGTCCTTTCGTTCCCCACAACCCGGCTGAAGAAGTTACATTGATGATCTTCCCGTATTTTTTCTCCATCATATACTTAGAAGCAGCCTGGATGCACAGGAAGGGTCCTTTGAGTTGGATGTCGATCACCTCATCCCACTGTTCCTCTGTCATTTTGTAGAGCATATTTGGTTTCGATACTCCTGCATTGTTCACCAAAATGTCAATCTTCCCAAAGTTGTCAATAGCTGTTTGGATAATCCTTTCCGCATCCGCCTTTACTGCTACATTGGCTTTTACAGCAACTGCTTTCCTTCCCATTTTTTTAATCATTTCAACAACTTCTTGCGCTGGTTGATCTTTACTCGCATAATTGACAACAACGTCGGCGCCTTCTTTTGCATAAGCAAGGCAAATCGCTCTACCGATCCCTCTTCCTCCACCCGTTACGACAGCCGCTTTACCCTCCAACCTACCCATCAGATCCTCCTTCGATCACGCTTTAAAAACCAATCGAAATAATTTGTGAATATATTCCCATGGCCAAACCAAAAAATACTACATTTTTATTTTAAATACAAGAAAATTTTTAATTATTTTAAATCCCCTGTAATTACAATAAATTACAACCACCTTTTTCTCCTTCGGTAGTGTTTAACTTCTCGATAACTTTTTTTCTTTCCTATCTCACTTAACCCCATGTAAAATTCCTTCACATCCTCATTTTCCTTTAAATCTTTTTGAGATCCATCAAGAACAATCCTTCCATTCTCCATCACATAACCATATTCAGCGATATCAAGGGCCTGGGGTGCATTTTGTTCGACTAACAATATAGCTGCTTCTTTTTCATCGTGAATGGCCTTAATGATTCGAAATATTTCCCTCACTAAAAGGGGGCTCAAGCCCATGGAGGGCTCGTCCAATAGCATCATTTTAGGGTGACTCATCAAGGCACGTCCAATCGAAATCATTTGTTGCTCACCGCCAGAACAATACCCTGCTGTAGCATGACGTAAATCCTTGAGCCTTGGGAAATAGTCATAGATCATCTCAAGGTCCTCTTTCATCGATCTCTTTTCTCTTTTCGCCCGCGCCCCGACACGTAAATTTTCCTCCACGGTCAAATGAGCAAAAAGCCTTCGCCCTTCCATCACCTGAACCAAACCGCTTTGGGCAATCTTCTCCGTACTCATTTTGGTCAGGCTTCTCCCTTCAAATTCAATGGCGCCTTCGGTCACCTCCCCTAACTCTGTCTTGATCAGGCCGGTAATGGCATTCAAGGTAGTGGTCTTTCCTGCGCCATTGGCTCCGAGAAGGGCAACGATAGAATTAGGAGGGACATGCAGAGAAACCCCTCTGAGCACCAGAATAACCTTATTAAACATCACCTCCACATTGTTGAGACGTAACATTTAGATCCTTATATCCTCTCTATTCTCACCAACCCAAAAAGACCATAAGGCTTGATGATCAACACCAGAACCAAGATAATATAGGGCACAATCTCTCTTGTGCTCGCGCCGACAATCGGGTCGAGATAAAGACCCGAGAGATACTCCATGACTCCTACAATGAGGCCAGCGATCAGGACGCCAGGAATCGACTCCAATCCGCCTAAGAGAACAACGGGAAAACAATTCCCTGCAATATGATGGAGAGTAGTGCTTACCCCATTGATGCTTCCTAACAGGACACCCCCTATGTAAGCCAAAAGTGTGGCAATCACCCAAGCCAGAATAAAAACCATCTTCGTGCTGATCCCCATGCACATTCCAGCTTGATGGTCCTCCGCCACAGCCCTCATGTCCAGACCCCATTGACTGTAGTGAAAGAATAAAATAAAAAGGGCGATCACGAACATGGTGATGAAAAAGATAATGATGTGTTGAAGGGATAAAATAATGTTTGAAAATTCGACCGGATTCGGGGGGATAAATGTCGGATAGACAAGATAATTATAGTCCCCCCAGAACAAAGTCACCACCCCATCGATGAAAGCCTGTAAGGCTAAGGTCACAATAATTAATGAAAGGATAGGTTGTCCTACCAACTTCCTCATGCCGAAGCGTTCAATAATAAAACCAATGACGACAGCAGAAGCTAACCCGCAGATTAAACCCAACCATATGGGCATGCCTGCCTGTTGAATGAAACACCAGGCAAGGTATGCCCCAATCATCAGCAATCCTCCCTGGGCAAAGTTAAAGACGTGAGTCGATTTATAAATGACGACGATGCCCACTCCAACAAGACTGTAGAGGGATCCAACCATGAGGCCACTTGCGAGTGCTTGTAACAACTCAGCCATTAGAAATTCCTGAATTTACATTGTTGCGCCCCTTACAAAAAAAGGCGCAACAATCTTTTCATTATTTTGCTGCTGGTTTCAGCCAAGGGACTTCAATTTGATATTTTTCCCTTACCCATACACCATTGACACATTTGGAGACATTTAAATATTTGAAGGGCCTTCTTTCTGTCGGAGAGAAGCTGGCATCTGCCGTGAGGCCCAACATGTCAATTCTCCTCATCGTTGTCAATGCCTTGTAGATGGTCTCGTTATTGACATTATCCGGGCCAAATGTCTTGGCAGCATATCGGATGGCCTCGGCTGTAATTCTCGCTGGTATCACACCCATGAGGTATTGAGTCTGATAATCGATACCTCCACGGAATTCTTTTTGCATTTGCGCGCCCAATTGAATGCCCTTATTTTTTGCCTCGGACCAATCAGCAAAATGATTCACAGACCAGGCACCTTCTGCCGCATCACCCGCTAATTTAACCACCTCGGCTCCGCGACATTCTGAGCCACCACAAAATTGCATCTTTCCTTGAAGTCCAAGCCTCTTAGCATCCTTTAACAGGACAGCGAAATGACCCTCCAATATATTCGAAAAGACAAGGTTAGCTCCCAATGACTTTGCCCTGAGGAGCTGGGTGCTTAAATCAGTGGGTTGACCTGCAAATAGCTGTGGAGGAAGAACCTCAAATCCGTACTTGGCTGCCCAAGGTTCTCCCAATTCGATGTGTGCTCTTCCGTAAGCGGTATCCCATGTGATCGTCATGACCTTGGGCTTCTCTTTTTTACCTGCTTTTTTCCAGAGGTCCATAAAGTGAATACAACCAGCGGTCAAGACATCAGGATATAGAGGACGAAGTAGAAAGATATAACCCGGAGGCTCGATAGCGGGAGGGAAGCCAGATCCTTCACTCACGCAAGGTATTTTGACCCTCCGCACTTCTTCATTTAATGTTGCGGTTCCAGGTGTTCCCATAATATAGCCTGCACTGATTCCGGCGGTCTCAAATTTCTTCAAGACAGGTAGATATCTCTTCGCATCATAGCCTGTGTCTTCCATCAGAATATTAATGGTGACACCTGGTATGGGATCATGTTTTTCCACCCACTTAAAGTAATCGGTATAACCCTTCCAAAACTGCTGGGCCGTAAAAGCGATTGGCCCTGTTACGTCACCGAAAACGCCCAGTTTTACCTCCTTGGCCCAAACCGGTGAACCAAATGTTAAAAGAACTAAAAACAGAACGATCCCTAAAATACCCATTGCCCACTTTCCTTTAACCCTCTTCTCCATAGTCTACCTCCTTTCCATTGTTATATAGAGACATTAATATGCAAATGGCCACAGCCTGTAATAAGCCTTGAAAAGCCCAAATTGTCGGTTGATGCCCCGCGGTTCAAACAACAGAAAAACCATGACGACCAAGGAATAGATGATCAGGGCCAAGCCCGAAAAAATATTAGTTGAGATGCCCGGAAACAGACTTCCCAAAAATGGGGTGATCATGGAGACCAATTCTTTGAGCCCGATATAAACAATGGCCCCAAAAATCGGGCCCATCGCGCTTCCCAATCCACCCACGACCAAGAATCCAAGATACCAGATGGAGTCCATAAAAGAGAAATGTTCGGGATGAATCCGCAGCAAATAATGGGCCCACATTGCTCCAGCAATACCAGCATAAAAGGATCCAATAAAAAAGGCCAATAGTTTATATCTGAAAATATTAATCCCCATGATCTCTGCAGCCAGATCATTGTCCCTGACTGCAATAAAGGCTCGACCAATCTTGCCTCTCTCTATGTTCTTGGCAAAGTAGGACATGAGCAGCAGGATGAACATGGCAAATAGAAAGTAAGCACGGTCTGATCCCAAGACAAAGCTACCTATGCCGGCTCGAGGGACAGAGAGACCATAAAGATGTCCAGTAAGATTCCCTCCGTGAAGGAGGTACCAATTGATGAGGTATTGGGCAGCCAAAGTGGCCAGGGCTAAGTAAAAGCCTTTAATCCTCAAAGAGGGCGATCCAAAGATCATGCCCACCAGGGCGGCGCATAAACCTGCGCAAGGAAAGGACAGAAGAAAGGGGAAATGGAGGCGGGTCATCAAAATAGTTGTGGCATAAGCCCCAATGGCCATAAAGGCGGAATGGCCAACTGAAATCTGGCCCGTAAAACCGAGGATAAAATTGAGCCCCTGAAGGGTAATCATGGTGATGATGGTTAAGATAATAATGCTCAAGATATAGTTATTCCCAAAGAAGAAGGGGAAAAAGGTAATCACCAAGAGGAATAAGATCAGTGCTGTCCATTGGACTCTGGTTCGAATCACAGCCCTATCTTCTTCATACCTTTTATTAAAAATGCCGCTGGGTCGCCACATTTGGGATGAACCTCATCCTCTCCACTTAATTCAAATAATTAACGATGACCTCTGCTCTGACCATTCCTACCCTTCCGTCCCGATAGGCCACGTGACTCTCCACTTTAATGCTCTCTCTCTCTTCGTAAATTCCTGTTAAGATATCTTTATATCTTTCCTCAATGGGTTTTCGTTTCAGTTTCCGGGTTCGTGTCAACTCGGCTTCATCGGCATCAAACTCTTTGTGGAGGCTGACAAAAGCCTTGATCCGAGCGTACTCTGGGAGGACTGAATTCACCTTCTCTACGATTCCTTTGAGGAGTTCTCTCACCTCCATTTTTTGGGAGAGGTCGATATAAGTCGTATAGGTCATCTTTCTTCTCTCAGCCCACTTCCCGACATTGTCATAATCGATATTGAGAATCGCCGAGACAAAGGGTTTATCCTCACCTCCAAAGACCATCACGTCTTTGACATAAGGGCTGAATCTCAACCGGATCTCTGTGTACTGGGGAGAAAATTTCTTTCCGTCAGAAAGTTCGATCATTTCATCCACCCGATCAAGATAAACAAGATGTCCTTTATCAAAAAGACCCGCATCACCGGTGTGATAATAGCCATCCTTGAGAACCTTAGCCGTTGCTTCAGGACTCTTATAATAACCAACAAAAACGCCATCACTCTTAACAAGGATTTCGCCTTCCTCTGAGATTTTGACCTCACACCCTTCAAAGGGGATTCCTATGGTCTCATAGCGGACATCGTCATCTTTGTGCAGAGAAATTAAGCTGGCTTCTGTGGTTCCGTAAAGGTTCTTAATATTGATCCCAATGGCATGGAAGAGTCTCATCATGTCAGGGCTGATGGCCGCCCCTGCTGTATAGCCCACCTTGTTTTTTGTAAATCCAATCCGGTCCCTCAAAGGACGGAAGACGACGAAGTCCGCCAGACGATGAACCACTCCTAATAGGAAACCTATTTTTTCGCCTCTTTCCTTAGCCTCCAATCTCTTATGGCTCACCTTTAAAGCCAAGTTATAAAAGAAAATTTTTAATGGGGTGCTATCGGTGATCTTCACCTGAATGGTAGAGGCTAAGCTTTCCCAGAGGCGAGCTCCATAAAAAATGATATGGGGAGCGATATCCCGTATATCGACCTGGACAGTCTCTGGTTTTTCGGGAAAATGAAGGACCAATGGAATCGACACCCCCCCACACAATCCAAGTATCTGTTCCGTGAGCCAGGCAGGCGAGATATAAGAAAGATAATTCTCCATGGGCAGGAATTTATTATATTGCTCCATGGCCTCTACTGCATAGAACAGGTTTTGATGGCTAAGCATAGCCCCCTTTGGGAGTCCCGTTGTCCCTGAGGTATAGCAAAAGACAGCCATGTCCTCCCCTTTCCCCTGGGATAAAAACTTTTCAAAAAGGTCCGGATGATCCTTGGCATAATTTTGCCCCAGTTCTTCCAGAACTTTTATATCCATGACTTTTGACGTGTCATAAAACCACAATCCCCTGGGGTCCCAATAAATCACCTTCTTCAATTTGGGAAGTTGGCCATAGATCTCAAGAATTTTGTCTACCTGTTCTTGATCCCTGGCAAAGACAAAGGTTGAATCGGAGTGCTCGATATAATATTTCACCTCAGAGGGGATACAATCGATGTAAACCCCTACGGCTGCTCCTCCCAGGGACTGGGCAGCCCACTCTGCCCAAAACCATTCAGGATCATTATCCCCAATAATCGTAATTTTATCGCCCTTCTCAAATCCGAGAGACAACAGACCATTGGCAATGTTTTTCACATGTTCATAGATATCCTGCCACGTGTACTCGTTCCATATCCCGTAGTCCTTTTTCCGCATGGCAATCTGGCGATGGCCATATTTGAGAGCTCTATTTTGGAGAAGCTTCGGAATGGTATTGACATCTTGTTTTCTACTTTCCATCAATTTCTATGCCTTCCCTAAATAGGCATTGATCACCGCTGGATTTTCTCTAATTTCTTTTGGTGTCCCCTCAGCGATTCTATTCCCAAAATCGAGAACAGCGATCCGCTGGGTGATGTCCATCACTACTCCCATATCGTGTTCAATCAGCATCACGCTGGTCCCTTTCAGTTCATTGATATCCAGAATGAATCTTGCCATGTCCTCTTTCTCTTCCACATTCATC
>Ga0315280_10009029_pt1 | contig 12923 bp, 12 predicted proteins | sample YL17G06_40_MG_FD_203697 | JGI IMG/M metagenome (GOLD analysis project Ga0315280, IMG submission 203697) | Sediment microbial communities from Yellowstone Lake, YNP, Wyoming, USA - YL17G06_40 | ecosystem: Environmental > Aquatic > Freshwater > Lake > Sediment | place: USA: Wyoming | collected...
CAAAAATAAGTAAATTCACAATGATCGACCTGCCGCCTCGAGTCAATTTTGGAGACCTGATTTTCAGGTTCAATCGCCTCTCTTCGACGATGGATTTTGCCAGACGACTGGCTGAACTTCATTTCCCAGAAGGGACATCAGTTCTGGCTGACGAACAAACTGCCGGCCGTGGAACAAAGGGTCGCAGCTGGTATTCGGCCAAGGAAAAAGGGCTTTATGTCTCTTTTCTTTTAAGACCATCCTCATCTTCTCTAAACCTTCTTCCGCTGGCTGTCGGTCTGGCTTCAGCCGAAGCTACTTTTAATCTGTCCGGACTTGATCTTCAAATAAAATGGCCAAACGACCTGGTCTTTCAGGGGAAAAAACTCGGCGGAATTCTCTGTGAGGCCGGGACTTCTGGCCAGGAATCTTCTTTTACCATTGCCGGTATCGGGATTAATCTGAACCATGGGCATGATGATTTTTCCCCTGGGCTATGGGGTCAAGCTACTTCCTTATTCATCCTGACCGGGAAAACGTTTGAAAAAGAGAGTTTATTCCACCTGCTTGGTCAGAGTCTCCAATTCTGGTATAATAATCTGGAAAAAGGGCAGGTTAGCGCGATCATCGATCAATATCAGAAAAAACTATCTTTCATCCCGGGACAGACCTTAATCATCAAGAATCAGGAAGCGGAAATTGAAGGCCAGTTTTTAGGAGTTGACCATAAGGGAGGCCTGAAATTGAATCTCGGTAAAGAAGTTAAAACTTTCTACGCTTCAGAAATCATCAAGGTTTTATCATAGACCTATCGCAGGAGTGAAACATGTTAATAGTTCTTGACATTGGTAATACTACGATTGGGCTGGGTATTTTCCAGGGCAAAAAGCTACTGGCCGATTGGAAGATAAAAAGCGACCGGGAAAGGACAGCAGATGAATACGGAATCGTCTTTGGCAATCTGTTAAGCCACGAGAAGGTCCCCTGCCAGAAAATTAAAGGAGCCATCATTTCTTCGGTCGTTCCGCCGTTAACTCCGATTATTCAGACCGCCTGCGAAAAATTTTTTGGGGTAAAGCCGATGATTGTCGGACCCGGCCTCAAAACCGGTATCCCCATCCTTTATGAAAATCCGCAGGAAGTCGGGTCCGACCGGATTGTGGCTGCCTGTGCCGCTCATAAAAAATATGGTGGCCCCTGCATAGTGGTTGATTTTGGCACTGCGACCACCTTTGACGCCATCTCCGCGGACGGAGAGTATTTGGGGGGAGCTATCGCTCCGGGCATCCAGATTTCGGCCGAAGCCCTTTACCTGCGAACAGCAAAACTTCCCCGGATTGAAGTCAAAAAACCCCGTTCAGCCATCGGTCGAACCACAGTTTCCAGCATGCAGTCCGGTCTGTACTTCGGCTACCTCGGCCTGGTAAGCAACATCATTGCTGAGATTTCCAAAGAGCTGGGAACCAAACCGAAGGTAGTAGCCACCGGCGGCCTGGCCGAACTGATAGCTGCTGAGATTCCAGCTATAGAATTTCAGGAGCCCAATCTGGTGCTTGAAGGTCTGCGAATCATTTACGAAAAGAACAGACGCCCGGAGAAAAAATGAAAGAAGATTGGTCCTCCCGTCAGGACTATTATCAGAAAATTGCTCGCACTTTTTTAAACCACCAGACTTCTATGTTTTTTCTGCCGCCGCGCGATTTAGCTCTGATCGCTGAATGGGAAAAGCTGAGCCTCCCCTTAGAAGTTATCATCGAAGGCATAGAAAGAACTTTTGCCCGGCAGCTTTCCAGAAAAAGAAAAAAGAAGATTTTTTCTCTGAGCCTCTGCGAGAAAGAGATTCTTAAAGCCTATGCCCAGTATCAGGAACGACTGGTGGGTCAGGTTGCTCCCCGAATTGACCGGGCTGATAAGATAGAAAAAGTCAGAAGGGAAATAAATAATTGTTTGGAAAATCTCCCGCTGGAATTTCAACTTCTCAAGGAATATTTTGCTAAAGCTCTTGGAGTTTTAAATGAAAAAACACCTGATGACAATCGGCTCGAACAGCTGGATGAAGGAATTGATGAGACTCTCTGGCTGCTGAGTTCTGACCAGGAAAAAAGGGAAATTCTGGAGGAAATCAAAAAAGATTATCCCGGAAAACCTGAGAATCAGTTAGCTGAAATCCAGCGGACCCGTCTGATTAAAGACAAACGGCAGGCACACAAGATTCCCTACGTTTCCCTGTATTATTATTAAAAAAAGGAAAAAATTATGGAAAAGAAAATAAAAGATTATTTGGAAAAACACAAAAAGCCTGTTAGCCTGAACCGGCTGGTGAAGGAACTTAATTTCAACAAAAAAGAAAGAGGAAAATTAGCCAGAACTTTAAATTATCTCGAGAAAAAAGGACGGTTGAAAATCATGGGAGATAGAGTGGTCAGCTTTCCTCAGACCAAGCTGGTAAAAGGCACTTTCTCTCTGAATCCCCGGGGGTTCGGCTTTGTTACTCCTGAAAGACCAGACCGGGGTTCTCAAGATATCTTCATCCCACCGCACCAGACCGCAGGAGCCATAAGCGGTGACTTAGTAGAAGTCCTGATCAGAGAAAAAGGTCGTCAGGGCAAACCTGAAGGACGGATCATCAGAATATTGAAAAAAGCCAGGGCCTCACTCTACGGCGTTTTTCTCGAAATCAACTACCAGCCGTATGCTCTGCCCATGGACACTCTGTTTGAAGAGCCCCTACCGCTAAAGCTCAAAAGCCGGAAGAAACCCAAACCGGGACAGATTATAGAAATCGACCGAACCTCCCTTGAACTCGCCCGGGTACTCGGCTATCAGGATGAGCCTGGAGTGGATCTGAAGGTGGTCATCAAGCAGCATGATCTGCCTGATGAATTTTCAGAAGAAGCCCTCAAAGAAGCGGCTCTTTTGCCAGACCAGCCCGAACCCGAAGACCTTCAGGACCGAATTGACTATCGGAACTGGACGACGGTGACCATCGACGGAGAAAAAGCTCAGGATTTCGATGATGCGGTCAGTATCAAAAAATTGTCGAACGGCCATTATCTTCTTGGCGTTCATATCGCTGATGTTTCGCACTATGTCCAACCTGGTTCCGCTCCCGATCAGGAAGCCTATCTGCGGGGAACAAGTGTTTATTTCCCGGACCTGACTTTGCCGATGTTACCCGAAAAGCTTTCCAACAACCTCTGCAGCCTGAGACCGCGAGTCCCGAGGCTGACCGTCTCAGCCATAATGGAAATAGATCGCCAGGGGAATGTGCTCAAGGCTGACTTTCATCCTTCCGTCATTCAGACGGTAGAAAGATTGACCTACACTTCTGTCTTCAAGATATTCGAAGGCGATCGCCAAGAACAACGGCTTTATCAGCACATTCTGCCTGACCTTTTTACCATGAGAGAACTGGCCAGGATTCTAAAAACCCGCCGACTCACCCAGGGTAGTCTGGAGTTTGATCTTTTAGAGCCCGAGCTGGTTTATCAGGAAGGACTGCTAACAGCAGTTGTTCCTTCAGAGCGCAACGAAGCTCATTGCCTGATTGAAGAGTTTATGCTGGCGGCTAACGTGGCCGTAGCCAATTATCTTACCTGGTTAAACTATCCCTGTCTTTACCGGGTGCACCCGGCGCCGGCTCGTTCTGACTTAGAAAAACTGCGGGACCTGCTGGTTCATTTCGGGATTCAGCTGCCCAGGGCCAGTCAGATCAAATCATCCGACCTGCAAAAAATCATTGACAGCTTCAAGGGACAACCGGAAGAAAAATTCATCACTATCCAAGTGTTGAGGTCTCTTAAACTGGCCATCTATTCAGAAGAAAACTGCGGTCATTTCGGTTTAGCCCAGACTGCCTATACCCATTTTACTTCACCCATCAGGCGTTATCCCGACCTGGTAATTCACCGGCTCCTGAAAAGGGCCCTTTCCGGGAGAAAACCCCAGCCCCTGCCTCTTTCTGAGATGGCTGTTCATTGTTCTCAGCGAGAACGAATCGCCGATGAGGCTGAAAGGTCCCTCATCGAATGGCGGATTCTGCGGCTGCTGAAAAATAAAGTCGGAGAAGAATTTACCGGCATGATCACCGACATCAACCGGGCCGGTCTGATAGTTGAACTGGATGGTTACTTTATTGATGGAATTCTCCCCTATTCGGCTCTTGGTGATGATTACTTTCTCAAGAAAAACGAAAAAACGCTTCGAGGAAAGAAAACCGGGATTACTTTCTCCCTCGGAGATAAAGTCAGAGTGCTGCTGGTGAGCTGCAATCCGATACTGAAAAAGGTTGAATTTGTTCTGGGAAATCAGGCAGACTTAATCTGAATAACTAAGGTTGAAGATGAAACTTTATGAGGATAATTTCTACGCTCTAGTTGATCCGTCTCCTCTGCTTTTAGGAAAACAACTGGAAGGTTCTATCTTAATTTCCGCTAAAAGATATCTGGCTACTTTCAAAACAACCAGAATCGTCTCTGAAATTCATCAGCGGCCGTATGTTTCAGTTAAAGCCCGCTTACCGCAAGAAGTCAGCTGGGGAGAAAAGTTTTCAGCAGAACTTGAAAACTTCGAGCCGGTTTTCGAACTCCTCGTAGTTTATCCTCAAGCTGAAAGGCTCAGAAAACTGAAAACGGAGAAACTCATTCCTTTTCTCGACCGACTAACTGGCCCGGCTGAACAGATGCTCTTAGCTCTGGCGGATGAAGCTGGGATAAGGGGATTACGACAGGAAGAAATTGTTGAGTTTTGCAGGCTCAAACCGGCGGAACTCCAAAGACTGGCGATGAACTTGGAGAAGGAAGGTCAGATCTACATTCTGGAATTCTCGCCGCTTTTTCTGCTCAGCCAGAGAAGCTTTAAGTTTTTAACCCGAAAAATATTCAGCTATCTCCAGAGTTATCATCAAAAAAGACCTCAGGAAATTGGAGTCTCTAAAAAAAAGCTAAAAGAGCGGTTTTCGCTGCCGAAACAAATTTTATTCCTGGCTCTAAATCGTTTAGCTAAGGGCAACCAAATTATGCTTAACGGAGAAATAGTTTCGACGAGTGATTTCCAGACAGAACTTTCCGTTGAAGAAGATAAGGTAATGGAGGCCGTTGAAAAGTTATTTCTGGAAGAAAAATTTTCTTCTGCTTCTTTTGATGAACTGGTCAAAAAATTCAAAATTCATCCCAGCCGGTTAAACACCATGCTTGACCTGTTGCTGCAGAAAAAGAAAATCGTTCAGAGTAAAGATGGTTTTATGCTTCATTATCAGTGGCTGGAAGAGTTGAAGAACAAACTGACCAAGATGAAAAGAAAAGGCCAGACAGAGTTGACGGTCAGCGACTTCAAAAAAATGACTGGCCTGACCCGAAAATATGCTATTCCCCTGCTGGAATTCCTGGATGAACTGGGCTTTACTAAGAGAACAGGGCCAAAAAGACTGATCCTCTGACCGGAACAGGTTTAAGAAGAGTCGTCACCACCTTTCCCCTCCCTTTTAATTCCTACTAATATAGTGGTATTTATCGTGCTTGAAATTTTATTTATTTTTTTTCTTCCTCATCTTCTTCTTTCTGTTCCATCTGTTTTTTGCTCAGGGCCGATTTCAGCATTTCAGCAAAGAAGCCGAACTTGGGCTCTTCTTTGGCTGTTTCCACCTCAAGCGGGATGGCTTCTTCTTCACGGCTGCTTCCTTCTTCCCGTTCTTCTTCCTGAGCCTTAAGAGCTTCCAGAGCTTCTATTTCGGATTCTTCTTCAACAATCTTCTCTTCAATCACCCGGCGTTCGCTCTTGCGGGCTTTAGGAGCTTTTTCTTCAATTTTGCCTTTTTTCTTTTTGAGCGGTTTTTCTTTCTTGGGCGGCTGAACTTTCGCCTGAACTTCAGGTCTGGGTTTTTCTTCTTCTTTTTCCTTTTTTCCCTTAAGTTCAATTTTGACCGTTTCCTCAACTTCTTTGGCTACTTTCGGAGCTTGAGCTTTAGGACTTTCAGGCTTGGGCTGAGTTTCTTCTGCAGCTATTTGGCTGCCTTCAGCCTCTCCGGAAGCCAGCTGCTCAGCCAGAGATTCCAGCAGCGAGGCTTCAACTTTCTCCGCTTCTTCAGGTAGGGCCTCCTTAGCTACCAACCTCTCCTGATAAATATACATACCTTCTTTCTTTTCAGAAGCAATGAACTCGGGTGCATTGTTCAAGACATATTCAACATCTTCAGCAGTAGTTGCCTTCAGCAGGTCAGCCATATGATAAGCTCTCATGAAATGGAGGGACCTGGTGCTAGCCGTGAGTTCGGGTGTTTTAAATAACTTCACCAGAACCTGCCTCAGGTCAACTTTTTCGCCTTCATCATAAAGGCTCAGAAGTTTTTCTACCACTTCTCGCTCGAGGTAGATGCTCTTGTTGGGCAGGGCCAGAGTGAAGACTTCTTCAGGGCTCAACAGGAATCGGCTGCTGCTCGGATCATACTTTAATTTTAAGCTGGCCATCTTCTTCTTGGACTTTTTTATCCAGAAATTGAATTGCTCTGGTCCTTTTTTGTCCAGGGTAAGACTGGTGCCCTGGGGAATATTGTTAGCCTGAAAATAATCAGCCAGGCCAAGGAGATAATTTCCTTCGGGGAAATAATAGACAGTGTAGACTTTTCCGTCTTCATCATCGACCAGCTGATATTCCCGGGAAGTAAACTCCCGAGCCAAGCTTTTTGGAATCTTAACTGCACCAGAAAGAATTTCCCGCCAGGTCAGATAGACTTTAACTGGAAAATTCTCAACTCTGGTATACTGTAACCCCTCAGCTTCACCTAGGTCAGGCACCGACGCTAATGGACTGGAGATAGGTAGCCCCTGAGGCAGGCTATTTAAAACCTGTTTCAGATGCCATTTACCCCAATCTTGTGTTGACAGGCAGATGAATTCTTTCCGATACTTCTTCTCCAGAGTATAGTTCAGATTGAGGCAATAAACTTCGAACAGGTCCGAAGAAGGTTCGAGGCTAAAATGTTTCCTGACCAGGTTTTGAGTGGACTCTGAAGCAGTAGCCGCTGCCAGCTCCTGAGAAATCTCTTTAATCTTTTCTTCAGGAATCTCGATCCTCTTTGAACTTAGCTGCCAAAAATCATTCCAGCAGAAAAAGTTAGGCGAGCCGGACAGAGATTTGCGCAGGTTTCTCTCCAGTGTTTTCAGGTCTTTTTCAGTCATTGGCAGTTCAGTCAGTCTGGGATCCTTTTCTGGCTCCAGGACAGCCGGTTCCAGACCTTTACCTTCAAGGTTTGAAGGCAGCAGAACCTGAGTCCTGGTTTTTTTCATATAATCGACATACCGGCGAAAAACTCCCCCGCCTGAATAATCGACTTCGAGCATTTCGCAGTTAAAACTGGGATAATTGATTTTGCTGACCACTTTTAAGACCACCCCACCCTGGAAATGTTCGATAGCTTTGCTGCCCACCTGCAGGCTTTCATCATATTCCTTGTAAATATAATCTCCCGCCTCATAGCGGGCATAGCGATCATAGATTTTCACCGGCTGATTTCTCTGGCTGGCTGTCTTCTCAAAAGCCAGCTTCTCGGCCAGATCAGCCGTCGATAATGGACGATTTGCCCGAGATAATTCTTTCTCAACCACAGCCATATCTTCAGGTGTTATAGCTGTAATTTTTAAAATCTCTTTTTCCATTGCTTATTCTTTCCTCATTACAAGCGTCATTATAACTTTCTGAAAATGCAATCTGTTTTCTGCCTGTTCATAAACTATCGAGTTCGGTGAATCGATCACTTCATCCGTCACTTCCTCACCTCTATGAGCCGGCAGGCAGTGCATGAAATAGGCTTCAGGTTTGGCCTTAGAGAAAAGCTCCCTGTTGACCTGATAAGGAGCGAAAATCTTTTTTCTGGCTTCCTTTTCAGCTTCCTGACCCATAGAAGCCCAGACATCAGTATACACCGCGTCAGCCTCCCTGACCGCTTCCACCGGGTCGTTAGTTATGGATAATTCGAAGCCGGTGTCTTTTCCGTCTTCTTTAGCCCAGGCTACAATCTCCGGCTTTGGTTCATACCCGGCTGGAGTGGCTATCGACATTTTCATTCCGGCTTTGGCCGCGGCCAGCATCAGGCTATGACAGACGTTATTTCCGTCGCCGACATAAGCCAGCTTCAGACCAGAGAAACTACATCTTTTTTCCCTTAGAGTGAAAAAGTCGGCCATCGCCTGGCAGGGATGGAGAAGGTCAGTCAGAGCATTGATCACCGGAAGTCTGGTGCTTTCGGCCAGTTCCATAATGATGTTATGGCCAAACGTTCTGATCATAATCCCGTCTACCCAGCGCTCCAGATTTTTACCGATATCACGGACTCCTTCTCTTGTACCCATCTGGATGTCGGAAGGAGCTAAGTAAACGGCTTCACCACCGAGCTGGAGCATACCGACTTCGAAAGTTACCCTGGTCCGGAGAGAAGGTTTTTGAAAAATCATGGCCAGGATTTTATCTTTAAGGACTTTCCGATATTTTCTCGGATTTTTCTTCATCTTTTCAGTCATATCCATTATTTCCTGGAATTCATAGGCAGTCAGATCATGGATGGTGATGAAATCTTTTTTCATACTTGTCCTCCAATTTCTATGATTTGTTTTTCCGGCGCTCCAGCCACAATCCTTGTTCCAGAACGGTTAAGCAGAGCAGCTTTCAGATGGCTAGCTGAAGTGATCAGGACTTCCTTCCCGCCGGCTTCAATATACTCAATAGCCGCTCTTATCTTGGGGCCCATCGATCCCGGGGGAAACTGACCTTCAGCGATGTATTGGCGGGCTTCATCAACGGTGATTATCGGCAGAGGCTTCTGGTCAGGCTGGCCAAAATTGTAATAAACCCTGGGTATGCCGGTCAGAATTATAAACAGCTCGGCTCCGACTTCCCTGGCCAGCAGACTGGCCGCATAATCTTTGTCAATAACTGCTTCCACGCCTTCATACAGCCCGCGGCTGTTGATGATGACCGGAATGCCACCACCGCCGGCCGCAATCACTATCCGGCTCGACGTCACCAGGTCACGGATGACCCATTTGGGCACAATATCAATGGGTTTAGGAGAGGGAACCACTTTGCGGTAGCCTCGCCCGGCATCTTCGACCACAGTCCACTTTTTCTGCTTAGCCAGCTGTTGAGCCCGGAATTTCGGGTAGAAGGGACCTACCGGTTTTGTCGGCTTTTGGAAGGCCGGATCATCCTTATCAACGACAACTTGAGTGATGATTGTCGTCACATCTTTATCGATAGAATTGCGGCGCAGCTCGTTGATGACGGCTTTCTCCAGCATAAAACCCATGCTGCCTTCGGTCATGGCATCACAGACATCCAAGGAAAAAGGCGGGATTTTGTTGGAAGCTTCTTCCATCTGGATCAACAGATTGCCCACCTGAGGACCATTACCATGGACGACAATCAGCTCATAGCCTTTCTTGACAATCTGGACCATCAGCTCGGCCGCTTTCTGAGCATTGCGCATCTGTTCTTCCTGCAGACCTTTCTGGTTCTCGGGCAGGATGGCATTTCCGCCGAAGGCAATCAGGGCTATCTTAGTTCTCATTTTTCCTTTTCTTTTTTTGATTATTAGCTTTATTAAAAATCCTTCAGAACAGTCTTCAGATTCGGAGTACCGATCTCTTCCAGCTCATAACGAACTCTGAGCATCGGCTTATTAACCTTAATCACCCGGTTAAGGTCGATCGGTGTGGCGCTGACTACCAGGTCGCAGTCAATCTTGTCAATGGTAGCCGCCAGTTCTTTCATCTGCTTTTCACCATATCCCATAGCCGGCAAAACTTTATCCAAGTGGTTGTATTTTTCAAAGGTTTTCTTGATGCTGCCGATGGCATAGGGCCTGGGGTCGATTATTCTAGCCGCAGCGTATTTCTGGGCAGCCACAATGCCGGCACCATAGCGCATCCCGCCATGAGTCAGGGTTGGACCATCCTCAATCACCAGAACTTTCTTGCCGGTAATCTGGGAACCATCTTCCACTATGATTGGAGAATTGGCTCTGATGACTTTAGCTTTCGGGTTAGTCTTTTTAATGTTAGCCATCACCAGATTGACCTTATCTTCTTCAGCCGTATCCAGCTTGTTGACCACATAAACATCTGCCCGGCGGAAATTAGTTTCACCCGGATGGTACAAAACTTCATGTCCAGCCCGATGGGGGTCAACCACCACGATTTCCAGGTCTGATTTATAGAACGAAAAATCGTTGTTACCACCATCCCAGATGACCACATCGGCTTCTTTTTCAGCCTGCTTCAGGATGGCTCCATAATCAACGCCAGCATAGACCACAATGCCATTATCAATATGTGGTTCGTATTCTTCTCTTTCTTCAATGGTGCATTCATAACGGTCGAGGTCTTCATAAGTGGCAAACCTCTGAACTTTTTGTTTGACCAGGTCACCATAAGGCATTGGATGTCTGATCACCACCACCCGGCGTCCTTTGGCTTTGAGAGTCAGGGCAACTTTTCTGGTGGTCTGACTCTTGCCGGAACCGGTCCTGACGGCGCAGATAGAAACCAGCGGCTGGCGGCTTTTGATCATAGTATCATTGGGTCCGAGCAGAACAAAATTGGCACCGGCTGCCAGGACCTGTGAGGCTTTATGCATAACATACTCATGGGAAACGTCGCTGTAAGCAAAGTGAACTTCATCCACCTTGTAAGTCTTGATAAGGTCGGTCAGCTCTGTTTCCGAATAGATGGGGATTCCTTGGGGATAGAGTTTCCCGGCCAGGGCTGCCGGATATTTCCGCCCCTCAATGTCCGGAATCTGAGTGGCGGTGAAAGCCATCACTTTATAGTCCTTGTTGTCCCGAAAATAGACATTAAAATTGTGAAAATCTCTTCCAGCCGCTCCCATGATAATAACTTTTTTCATTTCTCTTTCTCCTTTAAATAAAATTTCGGCTTCATCCGAAGCTAAAAAATAACATATAAGTATAGCAAAAAAAGGGGGTTAAAGTCTAATCTAAGGCTGGCTCCGTGTTAAAGTATCTGTCTGAGGCCAGCCATCCAATAGTAAGAAAGGTTGTTTTCTCAGGCTTTTTCAGCTTATTTCAGGGCTCATTTATTGATTTTGGGCCTGATTGGCATTTTTAAGCCTGCTTTCAGCCCTTTTTTCCTGTCAGGGCGGTTTTTTAGAAGAGTTTTCTGGTTTACAGAATCTGATTTCCGAATCTTAAGCCAACCTGGTTTTTGCCTGTTACCGATATTTTTCATCTGGCAACTCCTTTATTATTCAACTGTTATTCTCTCTTGCCTTCTTTATGATTTTCATAACCATTATCCTCTTTATTTCTTCTATTTTAGCCTGCTCGAGGTACTTAAAACTGACTGGGACCAGACAAAAAGCTATTCCGAAGCTTACGGATATCGGCCATCGTCCTCCTGCTATCTCCATCGAGGCAAACCATTATTAAAAATCGCTGGTTCGCTAAAACTTTATAAAATAATCACCTCAACCACTAAGGTCCCAGGGTCAAGAAGAGCCACAGTGCTTACTCCCTTGACCCAGCCGCAGGTTTCTCCGGGGTTGACCACGAGAAAATTGCCATCGCGATTGACCTGGGAGCGGTGGGTATGTCCGAAGACTACTACCTCAGTAGCGGTTGATTTCGGGTCCTCTGCTGGATAATGAGAGAGCCAGAAACGAAGATTCTCATGGGTAAAACGGAGAGGAGAAGGGCCTATTTCCCCGATTTCCTGAAAAACTTTGACCAGCCCATCTTTTTCACCGTCGCAGTTGCCAAAAACCGCCTTTACCGGACAGTGCAGGTTTCGAAGCTCCTGGGCAGCAAAAGGGGCGATGATATCGCCGGCATGCAGCACCAATGAGCAGTTGACCTGATTAAAAACCTCAACTGCTTTTCTTATAGCTGTAAGGTTGTCGTGGGAATCCGCCATTATTCCAATCATATTTTTATTATAACTTAATATGGGCGAGTTGTCAGGAACACCAGCAGAGAAATGAATCTTGTGCCTCTTTGTTCTTTTTGGCTACAAATTTTTTAAAGTTCAGCTGGAAAGACATTCAACAGCTTGTCTATATAACGAGCGGATTTGCCTTAATAACAAATCAGGATTGATTCAGCCAATCTAAGCTATAAATAAGAATTAATAATATAGACGCGAAATTCGAGTTTCAATCCTTGTTTTACTGGAATCTCCTCTCATACTCGGGTGGGGGATTGGGTGGAAGCCCCGCGGTGGTGTTTCAATCCTTGTTTTACTGGAATCTCCTCTCATACCTGAGACAGGAAATCTGAAAGAAAAGGCGGCCTTCTTGTTTCAATCCTTGTTTTACTGGAATCTCCTCTCATACCTGAAAATTTAGAAATAATGGGTTATGATTATGCTCTGTTTCAATCCTTGTTTTACTGGAATCTCCTCTCATACCCCAGGGCTACTAAGAGAGCTCTCAGTTAGATCAAAAGTTTCAATCCTTGTTTTACTGGAATCTCCTCTCATACCAAAGTAATTTGAGCCGCATCGGTCAAATTAGAGCCGGTTTCAATCCTTGTTTTACTGGAATCTCCTCTCATACCTCTGATTTCGAACCGATTGAGGGGCGGATAGCAGAGTTTCAATCCTTGTTTTACTGGAATCTCCTCTCATACCCTGCGAGTCTAACCTTCTGAACGATTTCTTTCATGTTTCAATCCTTGTTTTACTGGAATCTCCTCTCATACCTGAATTTTGCTCGCTTTTTCAGTCGCATAGGTGGGTTTCAATCCTTGTTTTACTGGAATCTCCTCTCATACCAAGTTTTGAATGTGCCCGAAGCCTCCCCTCGTCATCGGGTTTCAATCCTTGTTTTACTGGAATCTCCTCTCATACCCCCGGCATAGGTTTGAGTTTCAGCAGTGGCCCGGCCGGTTTCAATCCTTGTTTTACTGGAATCTCCTCTCATACCATTCTGCCACGTGC
>Ga0315280_10009030_pt1 | contig 12923 bp, 7 predicted proteins | sample YL17G06_40_MG_FD_203697 | JGI IMG/M metagenome (GOLD analysis project Ga0315280, IMG submission 203697) | Sediment microbial communities from Yellowstone Lake, YNP, Wyoming, USA - YL17G06_40 | ecosystem: Environmental > Aquatic > Freshwater > Lake > Sediment | place: USA: Wyoming | collected...
CTCGTAGTCGCTGTCATCCCACGCGTCGCTCTTCGGCGCCGGTTCCTCGGCCTCCTGCTTTTCGGGCTGGGTTTCGGCGGGCTGCAACTCCTCGGTCGGGACCTCCTCGAGCATCGGGTTCTCGACCATCTCCTGGTTCAGCATGTCGACGAGCTCGAGCGTCGACATCGGCAGCAGCTTGATGGCCTGTTGCAGCGACGGCGTCAGGATCAGCTTCTGGACGAGTTTCGTGTGGAGTTTCTGCGAGATCGCCATGGCCAACCAGGTCCAGCCCTCTGTCGCTTTCCCTCTAATCTTAGTCCAACCGGAAGTCGGCCCCCAGATAAATCCGCCTGACCTCCTCGTCGTCGGCGAGGCTTCGCGGGGTGCCACTGCGGAAGATGACGCCCTCGTGGACGATGTAGGCGCGGTCGGTAATCCGCAGCGTTTCCCGCACGTTGTGGTCGGTGACGAGGACGCCGATGCCACGCTCCTTCAGGTGGAAGATGATCTTCTGGATGTCCGCGACCGCGATCGGATCGATGCCGGCGAACGGCTCATCGAGGAGGATGAACTGGGGTGAGACGACGAGCGCCCGGGTGATCTCGGCGCGGCGCCGTTCGCCGCCCGACAGCGTGTAGGCGGGCGCCTTGGCCAGCGGCGTCAGGTTCAGCTCGGCCAGCAGATCGTTGAGCCGCGCGCGCCGGCTGCGGCTGCCGCCGTCGATCGTTTCGAGAATCGCCAGGATGTTCTGCTCGACGGTGAGCCCGCGGAAGATGGAGGGTTCCTGCGGGAGGTAGCCGATCCCCTTGCGCGCGCGGACGTACATCGGATCGGTCGTGACGTCTTCGCCGTTCAGGAGCACCCGGCCCGAGTCGGGCGCCGTCAGCCCGACCGTCATGTAGAACGTCGTGGTCTTGCCTGCGCCGTTCGGGCCGAGCAGGCCGACCACTTCTCCGGACGCGACCTGGACGCTCACGCCCCGCACCACCGTGCGTCCGCTGTACGATTTCGTCAGGTCGCAGGTTTGAAGCGTGGCCATTCAGTCGAAATGCGGCTCCTTCTTGCAGCCCTGGCCGCCCTTCGTCTGAGTGCGGCGTTCCGCGTTGCCATCGACGATCATCCTATCAACCGATCTGTAGAAAGTCAAAGTGCGGCACAGGGTCTCGCCGTAGCATTCTTCGTCGATTTTCACCAGTTTCCCGGTCACTTTGTAGCATTGGTCGGCCGCGGTGTAGATGAGACGATCGGCGGTCGTCTTGCGCCGGCCGGTCGTCGGCGTCCCCTCGTCCTCGAGTTCCACGTTGTCGTAGCCTTCGAGGCGATCGAGCGCCGTGCCGTCGGCGGTGAGCACGAGCACCGCCTTGTCCGCCTTCATGTTGCCTTGCGCGCCGCCCTTCATCTGAGCGTGACCACTGTAAGTCGCCCGACGCGACGCGTCCGCGTAGACCATCTCGTCGGCCGACACGGTCGTATTCACCCGTTCCTTCCCTTTCGTCTTCGTGTCCGGCTGTTCGAGCTTCATCATCGAGGTCACGGCGCCCTTCGCGCTCAGGTCCCCCTTCGCATCGTCGACCGTGATCTGCACCGCGTAGATGCTGTTACCCTGGTCCTGCCACAGCTTCGACTGGACCTTCGACGTGAACGCCGCCTGCGAGGCCGCTCCGTCGTACTGAAGTTCGTCGGAAGCGGCCAGCGCGGGTCGATCGCGCGAGAGGATTCCGGGTGTGCGGGCGGTCGTGCCGTCCGGCCGCTTCTGCGCCGGCTGGATGATCGTCTGGACGCCGCCCAGCGCGGACACTTTCCGGGTCTTCGGGTCGACGACGATGCGCGTCGCCCGGATCGTCGCCTGATCCTGGTCCTTCACGAACGGCGGGCCGCCCTGATCGTCGTTGCCGGTGAACTCGAAGGTGCCCGCCTTCACGTCGTAGCGGGCGTCGCGGGCGGACGCCTCGAGTGACGTCCCTTCCTTCAGATGCGCGTTGCCCGAGAATTGCGCCTCGTCGACGGCGCCCAGGTTGGGCTGCAGCGCGAGGTCCAGCGTCCGGGCCGTGGCGGTGCGCAACTTTCCGGGCGGCGCGGGCGCCTCGTTGTACACCACGTTCCCGGAGAAGCGCATCGTCGTCAGACCGCGGCCTGGCGCGGCCTTTTTGCCGGGCGCCGGTCCCTGGATCGTCGCCGCTCGAATCACGCGGCGCGGAGCGGTGGACACTGCCGCCATGTCCAGACGCGCGGGCGACTCCGGGCTGGCGCCGCGGGCCGCCAGCGATCGCATGGTGGTGCCGTCGGGCTCGAGGACGAAGTCGATGAACTCGCCTGCGATGCGGGTCGTCGACTCGCCGCCCCCCGATGCCACTTCGGCCAGGCCGTCGCCGGCGAGAACCGCTTCCTTGAGTGCCTGGCCGTCCTCAGCGTAGGTGAGGTTGATGTCGCGCGCGTGCATGCTGCGCACGGGGCTCGCCGGTGTCTGGTCCCTGGTCCCTGGTTCCTGGCCCGAGGGCACGCCGGTGATGCTTGCGTTCCCCTGCAATTGCAGCATCTGCATGTGCTGCCCGTCAGGAGTCATGTAGGTCGTCGCGACGTCCGCCTCGAGCATCTGGCCGCCGCGCACCATCTTCACGGCGCGCTCGAAGCGCATGTTCTTGTCGGCCCGCGCCCAGACGCCGCTGCCCGCGTGCACCTCATATGGCGGTTGCCCTTCCTGCCCGGTGTCGGTCATCTCGAACTGATCCGCCAGCGAGAGCACGTCGCGCTTCTGGTCGTAGGTCATCCCGGTGCCCGACCCGCGCATGGTGGCGCGTGCGAACTCCACCCTGCCGGGCGCGCGAACGATGTCGTCGCCGTGCGCGTAGAACGCTTCCTGCGTGGTGAGGACGAGGCCGTCCGACGCCGTCATACGGACGTTGCCGGTGATCGCAAAGCTCGACTGGTCCTGCGCGACCGACCCCTGGTCGCCGGTGATCACGTAATCGCGGCCGTCACGATCGAAGAACGTCGCCTTCACGCCGCGAATCTTCGTCGCCTCGCCCGTGTACTCCACGACCCTGTCGTACTCGATCGTGTAGTCGATCTTGCCGCCCTGGAACGCCTTGCGGATGCCGTGGTTGACCTGCAACGCCACCTTGGAATCGACCTGCTGGACCGGCTTCGGCGGCGGCGGAGCCGGCTGCCTGCGGATGGTGAGATACACCCCCGCCGCAAAGAGGACGATGAACACGCCGAGCGCGAAGCGCAGCCGCCGCTGCCAGGAGGTCATAGGATCCAGAAGTGGTCAGTAGCGAGTAGTGAGTAGGGGTCGGCGATTGCGCAGGACCCAACGTGGCATTGCGTAATCGCGCGTCTTTACTGTCTGGCGTTTACTGGCTACTGGCTACTGTCGGTTTCAGATCAGCGAGCGTCAGTTCCAGGTACGTTTCCCCGTTGAAGACATTCTGATTGAGCGAGAAGGCGACGTCCACGGTGCCGCGGTGGTCGGTCAGCCATGCCTCGTGCGCGATTCCCTGCCACGCGATCGCGCGAAACAGGCGGCCGTCCTGCCGGAGCGCCATCTTCAGGTGGCGGTCCTTGATGCGACGAGGCCGGTCGGCGAGCTCGACGCCGGCCGCGGAGAAGACCGGCCTGGGGTTGCCGAGGCCGAACGGCGCCAGCCGTTCGAGCTCGGCCACGAGGTCGCCGCGAATCGTGCCGAAGCGCAGCGGCAGGTCGATGCGCAGCCGCGGGCGCAGGTCGTCGGGCGACAGCACCGAGTCGCCCCAATCCGCCAGCGCCGCGCGGAACTCCTGGATTCGCGCCGCCTCCATCGTCAGGCCGGCCGCCTGGCGATGGCCCCCGAACCGGGTGAGCAGCGCGCCGCACCGTTCCAGGGCGCCCAGCATGTCGAACGACGGGATGCTGCGGCACGACCCGTACGCCACTTCCCCGTCGACCGACAGCACCACGACCGGCCGGTAGAACGTCTCGGCGAGCCGCGACGCAACGATCCCGATCACGCCCCGGTGCCAGCCGTCGCCCGCCACCACCAGCACGGAGCGGGAGCCGACGCCGGGGTCGGTTTCGATCACCTTGCGCGCGTGTGCCAGGATGCGCTGCTCCTCCTGCTGGCGGCGCTGGTTTTCCTCGTTGAGCTGCTCGGCCAGCCCGCGCACTTCGTCGGCCATCGACTCGTCGGAGGCGAGCAGCAGCCGCGCCGCGATATCCGGCGTGCTCATGCGGCCGGCGGCGTTGACCCGGGGGGCGATGACGAAGGCCACCTGATAGGTGTCGATCGTCTTGCCGGTCAGCCCCGACGCCTCGAGCAGCGCGCGCAAGCCGACCTTGTGCGGCCCCCGCGAGAGCATTTCGAGACCGAGCTTGGCGATCACGCGGTTCTCGCCGCGCACGGGAACGACATCGGCCAGGGTGCCGAGCGCCGCGATCTTGACGAACGCCGGCAGCCAGTGCTCGTGGCCCGTGCGACGGCACAGCGCCTGCACGAGTTTCAGGGCCACGCCGACGCCGGCCAGATCCGGGTCCGGGTAGCTCGAGTCACGCCGCTTCGGATTGATGACCGCCAGCGCGCGGGGCAGCGTCGGTTCGGGCTCGTGGTGGTCCGTGATGATCAGATCGACGCCGAGGGCGCGGGCGCGTTCGGCCGCCTCGACGCTGCGCGTGCCGCAGTCGACCGAGACGATCAGCCGGACGCCTTCGGCGTGGAGGCGTTCGATCGCCGGCGGATGGAGGCCGTACCCGTCGCGCATCCGTTCGGGCAGAAAGTGGACGACGTCGGCGCCGAGCAATTCCAGCGCGCGCCGCAGGATCACCGTGGACGTGATTCCGTCCACGTCGTAGTCGCCGTGGATGGCAATCCGGTCGCGGGACGTCACGGCGGCCAGGATCCGGTCGACGGCCGCGGCCATGTCGGGGAGGCGCAGCGGATCGTGCAGGTGGTCGAGCGACGGCGAGAGGAACCGGCGGGCCGCGTCGGGATCGGCGAGGCCGCGCTGGCACAGAAGGCGGGCGAAGACCGGAGTGACGCCCAGGGCGTCGGCCAGCGCCGGCACCTGCTCATCCGGACACGGGAGATGTTCCCAGATCAAGGCGGTCACGCGTTACTCGATGAAGCGGCGCTTCTGCCGTGCACACTCGCAGCGGAGCGGGCGCACCCCCGGCCGAGCCGGCTGCGCGGCCAGGGAACGCTTCCTCGCTGCGCTCCGTTTTTGGATCGACCGTCCGGCAGCCTCAATTCGGCGACGCTTCGCCTCCGCCTCAAGTTCGGCAGCCGGAAAAACTCCGCTCCGCTCGTCGCGTTCCAAGATCAACCGCTGGCCGCTCCGCAGGCTCGGCCGGGGGCGCGCCCGCTCCGCTGCGTTCTACGTCCTGGTCGACGTCCCGCTGCTCTCGTCCACGAAGTCGATTCCAAGGCGTCCCATGCTGCGGAACTTGTCGTAGCGGCGCTGCAGCCGGATCTCGTCGGACTGCGCGGCCGATTCGGCCAGCGCGCGCTCGATCGCGACGTCCAGCAGCGCGGCCGCCTCCGCGTGATCGTTGTGCGCGCCGCCCGGCGGTTCCGGCACGATCTCGTCGACGATGCCCGCCTTGAGCAGGTCGGGCGCGGTGATCTTCAGCGCCTCGGTCGCTTCGATCTTCCGGCCCGCATCGCGCCACAGGATCGCCGCGCACCCCTCGGGAGGAATGACGCTGTAGATGGCGAACTCCTGGATCATCACACGGTCGCCGATGGCGATCCCGAGCGCGCCGCCGCTGCCTCCTTCCCCGGTCACCGACACGATGACCGGCACGGCGAGCATCGCCATCTCCCGCAGGTTGTACGCGATCGCCTCGGCGACGCCGCGTTCCTCCGACTCGACTCCCGGGTAGGCGGCCGGCGTGTCGACGAAGATCAGGATCGGGCGGCGGAATTTCTCGGCGATGCGCATCGCGCGCAACGCCTTCCGGTACCCTTCCGGACGGGCGTAGCCGAAATTGCGATAGATCTTCTCCGTGGTGTCCGAGCCGCCCTTCTGGTGGCCGACGACCAGGACCGGGTCTCCCTTGTAGCGCGCGAAGCCGGTGACGATCGCGTGATCGTCGGCAAAGCGCCGATCGCCGTGGATCTCGATGAAGTCGGTGAACAGGCGTTTCACGTAGTCGAGCGTGTTCGGGCGCATCGGGTGGCGCGCGACGAGCACGCGCTGCCAGGGCGTCAGCGTCCGGTAGAGCTCGGTCCGGATCTGCTGGACGCGGCGCTGCAGCTGCGCGATCTCGGCGTCCCGTTCGTCGGTGCGCGGCAGCATCGAGAGCGCCTCGATTTCCTTCTGCAGCACGCCGATCGGTTCCTCGAACTCCAGCATGTCGCTCGCCATCGCGTTCCTCGAATGTCCGGAAGTGCGAAAGCCCGAGGGTCCGAAGGTCAGACTTTCGGACCTCGGACCTCGGACGTCGGACCTCGGACGACGTCATTTCACCACGACCGACCCCGGCCCGCAGATCGCCTCGATGTCGCGGAACAGTTGCGCGCTCGGGCGCAGGCGCACCTGCCCGCTCACCTCCGCGCGCACGCGCAGCGCGGGCCGCCGGTTGCGCAGCTCGATCTCGAACGACAGGCGTTTGTCGCCGCGATGCGCGGCAAACACGGGCGCCAGGGCGTCGATCGTCGCACGGTCGTGTGGAGGCATTGTAAGTCGAATCGTGACTTCACGCACGGCGCGGTCGGTCACGTCCTCGAGCGGGACGATGTCGGACGCGTACACCCGCGCCGTTTCCTCGTCCACTTCCAGCCTGCCGTTGACGAGCACCATGCGGTCCGCTTCGAGCAGCGCGCCGGCCTTCGCGAAGGTGTCGGGCCAGACCACCACTTCCACGGTGCCGTGCTGATCCTCCAGCACGAACACCCCCATGCGATCGCCTTTCTTCGTCTTCAGCAGGCGCGTGGAGGCGACCACGCCGCCAATCGTGATCTCCTGGCTGCGGGCCGTCCCGTTGCCCTCGGCGGGCACCAGCGACAGCGTGTTCCGGGCGCCGATCGCGGCGAGCGGGTCGGCGAACCGTTCGACCGGGTGTCCGGAGAGGTAGAGGCCCAGCGCCTCCTTCTCGGCCGCGAGCTGCTGCTGTTCGGTCCACGCCTCGACGTCGGGCAGGCGGAACGGCGAGGCCGCGCCGGCGGCGTCCGGCTGCGCGTCGGTCTCGACCTCGAACAGCTGCGCCTGGCCCTTGTCGCGGTCGCGTTGCAGCCGCGTCCCGTGCTCGCAGGCCGCCTCGATGGCGGCCATCAGGCGCGGCCGGAGCGACCGCGCGGGTGTCCCTCCATCGCCGAGCGAATCGAAGGCGCCCCCCTTCACGAGGCCCTCGAAGACGCGCCGGTTGGCGAGGCGCAGGTCGAGGTGCTCGCACAGGGCATACAGCGACGTGATGCGGCCCATCTGCCGGCGTGCCTCGAGGATCGAGGCGATCGCCGATTCGCCGACGCCCTTCACCGCCCCGAGGCCGAACCGCACGCCCTCGCCGGTGACGGTGAAGGCCAGCCCGCTGCTGTTCACGTCGGGGGGCTGGATCGGGACGCCGCGCTCGCGCGCCTCGGCCAGGTACATCGCCAGTTTCTCGGTGTTCTGCGACTCGATGGTCAGCAGCGCGGCCAGGAAGTGCCATGGGTAGTTGGCCTTCAGGTAGGCCGTCTGGTAGGCGACCAGCGCGTAGGTGGTCGCGTGCGACTTGTTGAAGCCGTAACCCGCGAAGAACTCCATCAGGTCGAAGATCTTGTTCGCCTTCTTCTCGTTGATGCCGCGCGCCACCGCGCCGTCCACGAACTTCTGGCGCTGGGCCTGCATCACGTCGGCTTTCTTCTTGCCCATCGCCTTGCGCAGTATGTCCGCCTGGCCGAGCGAGAACCCGGCGAGCTCCGAGGCGATGCGCATCACCTGCTCCTGGTACGCGATGACGCCGTAGGTGTCGCGCAGGATCGGCTCGAGCTGCGGCACTTCGTAGGTGATCGCCACCCGGCCGTGCTTGCGCCCGATGAAGTCGTCCACCATCCCGCTGCGCAGCGGCCCGGGCCGGTACAGCGCGTTCAACGCGATCAGGTCGTCGAACTGCTGCGGCTTGGCCTTGCGCAGGATCTCGCGCATGCCCGAACTCTCGAACTGGAAGATCCCCTGCGTCTGCCCGTCGCAGAACAGCTGGAACGTCTTCGCGTCGTCGAGCGGGATGGCGTCGAACGACACCGTCTCACCGGTCGTTTCCTTGATGTGCCTGAGGCAGTCGTCGATGAGGGTCAGCGTGCTCAGTCCCAGGAAGTCCATCTTCAGGAGGCCGATGCGCTCGATTTCCTTCATGCCCCACTGGGTCGTGATCTCATCGCGCTGCCCCTTGTAGAGCGGCACGAACTCGGTGAGCGGCCGCGGGGCGATCACCACGCCCGCCGCGTGCACGGAGGCGTGGCGCGTCATTCCCTCCAGCCGCCGCGCGACCTGGAGCAGATCCTTGACGCGCTCGTCCTTCCCTTCCGCCTCTTTCAGCGCGGGGCTCTCCTCGAGCGCCTTGTCGAGCGTCATGTCCAGCGCCGCGGGGATCATCTTGGCCACGCGGTCCACGTCGGCGTACGGGATGTCGAGCACCCGCCCCACGTCGCGCACCACGGCCCGGGCCTTCATCGTCCCGAACGTGATGATCTGGGCGACGTTCTCGCGCCCGTACTTCCGGGTGACGTACTCGATCACCTCGCCGCGCCGTCGCTCGCAGAAGTCGATGTCGATGTCCGGCAGCGAGATGCGCTCGGGGTTGAGGAACCGCTCGAACAGGAGGTCGAAATCGAGCGGGTCGACGTCGGTGATGCCCAGGCAGTAGGCGACCAGGCTGCCGGCCGCCGACCCGCGGCCGGGGCCGACCGGAATCCCCTGCTCCTTCGCGTGCCGGATGAAGTCCCAGACGATCAGGAAGTATCCGGGATAGCGCATCCGCTTGATGATGTCGATCTCGTAGTCCAGCCGGGCGGCGTAGTCCTCGACCGGGTGCCGGAGCAGGCCCTGCCCGGCGCGCGCCCGCAGGCGCGGCATCCGGCGCGCCAGCCCCTCGCGGACCGTCTGCTCGAAATAGCCGTCGAGCGTGGAGCCGGCCGGCACCTCGAAGACCGGCAGCTGATTGTCGGTGTCCCCGAGATCGACGTCGCATCGCTCGGCGATGCGGACGGTGTTGGCGAGCGCCTCGGGGAACTCTCCGAAGACCGCCGCCATCTCCTCGGCGGTCTTCAGGTAGAACTGATCCCCGTGATAGCGCATCCGCTCGCGGTCGTTGACCGTCTTGCCGGTGCCGATGCACAGCAGGATGTCGTGCGCCCGCGCGTCTTCGCGCTTCAGGTAGTGCACGTCGTTGGTGCACACGAGCGGGAGGCCCAGATCGCGGGCGAGCCCCGGAAGCGCCGCGTTGACGCGCTGCTGCTCTTCGATGCCCTGGTACTGCAGCTCGAGGAAGAAGTTGTCGCGGCCGAGGATGTCGCGGAAGGTCGCCGCGGCTTCGAGCGCCCGCTGCTGCTGCTCGGCCCGGAGGCTGGCGGGCACTTCGCCCTTCAGGCAGCTGCTCAGGCCGATCAGTCCTTTCGCGTGCTGCGCGAGGAGGTCCTTGTCGATGCGCGGCCGGTAATAGAAGCCTTCCGTGTAGCCCGCGGTGACGAGCTTGATCAGGTTGCGGTATCCCTCGTGGGTCGCCGCGAGGAGCACGAAGTGGTTGGCCGCTTCCGCCGCCCCGCCTCCCCTCTCGTGGCGGCTTCGCGGCGCGATGTACACCTCGCAGCCGATGATCGGCTTGATCCCCTTCTGCTTCGCCTTGTCATGAAAAATGACCGTCGAGAACATGTTGCCGTGCTCGGTGACGGCAAGCGCGGGCATCTTCAGCGCCGCCGCATGCGTCAGCAGTTCATCGACGTGGCAGGCGCCGTCGAGCAGCGAGTACTCGGTGTGGAGATGGAGGTGGACGAAGTCGCTCATGTTCTGCTTATGGTCCCTGGTCCCTGGGTCCTTGGTCCCTCGTGCGGTCCCCGTCCTTGGTCCCTTGGGCGCACCGGGAACCAGGAACCAGGGACCGCACCAAGGACCAGGGACTGAGGACTAGGGACTAACCGTTACTCCCATTCGATTGTCGACGGCGGCTTGGAGCTCACGTCGTAGACGACCCGATTAATCCCTCTGACCTCGTTGACGAGTCGCGACGAGATGCGCGCGAGCAGATCATACGGCAGTCTCGCCCAGTCCGCCGTCATGCCGTCCTGGCTCTCGACGGCGCGCAGCGCCACGACGTGCTCGTAGGTGCGTTCGTCTCCCATTACGCCGACGCTCTGCACGGTGAGCAGCACCGCGAAACTCTGCCACACCCGCGCGTACCAGCCGCTCGCCCGCATTTCTTCGGCGATGATGGCATCCGCGCGCCTCAGCAGGTCGAGCCGTTCGCGGGTGATCTCGCCGACGATCCGCACCGCAAGCCCCGGCCCAGGGAACGGCTGGCGCACGATGAACTCCTCGTCGAGGCCGAGCTCGCGGCCGACCAGCCGCACCTCGTCCTTGAACAGCTCGCGCAGCGGCTCGACCAGCTTCAGCCGCATGCGCTCGGGCAGCCCCCCGACATTGTGGTGGCTCTTGATCGCCGCGGCAGGTCCGGCGACCGAGGCGGACTCGATGACGTCGGGGTACAGCGTCCCCTGGCCGAGAAACTCGAAGCCGCCAAGCGCGGTTGCCTGGTCCTCGAACACCTCGATGAAGGTGGCCCCGATGATCTTGCGCTTGCGCTCCGGATCGGTCACGCCCGCGAGACGGTCGAGGAAGAAGTCTGACGCGTCGACGGCCACCACGGGAAGGTGCAGCTTGTCGACGAAGCGGCGTTGCACCTGGGCGGCTTCCTCCTGCCGCAGCAGCCCGTTGTCCACGAACAGGCACGTCAGGCGGTCGCCGATCGCCCGGTATATCAGCACGGCCGCGACGGTCGAATCGACACCGCCGCTCAGGCCGCAGATCACGCGTCCCTCGCCGACCTGCGCGCGGATGCGTGCGACCGTTTCCTGGACGAACGAGGCCATCGTCCAGTCGCCGCGGCAGCCGCAGATCGCGTAGGCGAAGTTGCGGAGGATCGTGAGGCCGAGTTCGGTGTGGGCGACTTCCGGGTGAAACAGCAACGCGTGGAGGTTACGCGCGCGGTCGGCCATCGCCGCGACTGGCGCGTTCGCGCTGGTCGCCGTCACCGCAAACGCGGGCGGTGCCGCTGCGACGAAATCCCCGTGGCTCGCCCAGGCCCGAATGCGTTCGGGCAGCGTCGCGAACAGCCGATCGTCGGCGCCAGCCTGGATGCGCACCTCGGCCAGCCCGTACTCGCGGTGGGGCGCACGCGCCACGCGCCCGCCGAGCCCGTCCGCCATCAGTTGCATCCCGTAGCAGATGCCGAGCACGGGGACGCCGGCGGTGAACAGGCGCGGATCGCAGCGGGGTGCGCCCGGCTGCGACACGCTGCGCGGTCCGCCGGAGAGAATCACCCCCACCGGCTCCCGGCTCGCGATCTGCTCCCACGGCAGATCGTGCGGGACGATCTCCGAGTAGACGGAGATCTCGCGCAGGCGGCGCGCGATCAGCCGCGTGTATTGCGAGCCGAAGTCCAGGACGAGGATGGTTTGATGGGTCAAGTTGCGGTGACGCCCAGGCGTTTGACGCTATTATAGCGGGGTCATGCCGGAGCCACTCAGGATCAGCATCCCCCCCGGGATTCTCGGCGCCCTCGCGCTCGCCTTCGCGCTCGCAGTCGCGCCACGTGCCGCCGCGCAAACGGCGACGGCGCAAACGGCGGCCGCCCAAACGGCGACGGCGCAAACGGCGGCCGCGCAGGCGCCCGCGAAGCCGGGGAGCGAGATCTTTCCGCTCACGTCGGTCTGGATGGTGAAGCTCGACACGCCGCCGGCGTTGTCGGCCGCCTACGATGCCGCGCGCGCTTACATCGTCCTGAAGCCGGATCCTGACCGCGCCATTCCCGCGACGCGCCTCACGGCCGTCTCGCTCTCGAACGGATCAACGAAATGGACGCGCGAGATCAATGCCGCGGATTCCATCGTGGCTGACGGCGACCACCTCGTGGCGTCCGCGGGATCGTTGCTGCAGGCGTTCGCGACCTCCGACGGTACGCCCCGGTGGCAACTCGCGCTCAGTGCGCCCCTGTCCGCACCCCTCCTCCCCATCGGCGGCTGGCTGATTGCGGTCACCCAGGCGAGCGACGCCGTGGCGGTTCGTTCGCTCGACGGCGCGAAGCTCTGGCAGGTGCACCTTCCCTCGCCCGCGGTCGGCAAACCGGCGGCGGCCGGCGACGCGCTGTACCTGCCGCTCACAGACAACCGCGTGCTCCGGCTGAAGCTCGATACCGGTGGCGTTGTCTGGGACGAGAAGATCCTCTCGCAACCGACGACCCTCCTCGCGCTCGACGACCGCGTGTTCGTCGGCACCAGCGGGTGGTTCTATGCGCTGCAGCCCAAAGACGGCAAGGTCCTCTGGCGGTTCCGTGTCGGCGGCGCCGTCGTCGGCGAACCGGCCGCGTCGGTGTCGGCAGTGTACTTCCTCGCGCTGGACGATCTCCTTCGCGCACTCGATCGAGAGAGCGGGCCGTTGAAGTGGCGGCAGATACTGGTTCGCCGCGAGCGGTTCGGCCCGCTGCGCGTCGCAGATCTGCTTTTCGTCTCCGGCAACTCACCGACCATCCAGGCGTACGACATGAAGAGCGGGACTCCGGCGGGTTCCTTCGATGCCCCGCACGATCTCAAGATGATACCCGTTCACCTCGTGCCGGGCCTTCTCGAACGCGATTTCCTGCTGATGGCGATGACAGGAGAGGGCGAGTTGATGGCGATTCGCCCGCAGTCATTGCAGCCCGAGGCCTTCGCCGTCAGTCCCCGAGCCTACCTGCTGACGGGGTTCCCGATCTGGCGGTGGTGAGGATCGAGAGGGTCCGAA
>Ga0315280_10009031_pt1 | contig 12920 bp, 9 predicted proteins | sample YL17G06_40_MG_FD_203697 | JGI IMG/M metagenome (GOLD analysis project Ga0315280, IMG submission 203697) | Sediment microbial communities from Yellowstone Lake, YNP, Wyoming, USA - YL17G06_40 | ecosystem: Environmental > Aquatic > Freshwater > Lake > Sediment | place: USA: Wyoming | collected...
GCAGTGTCTTGTGCCGTCAGCAAAATTTCACGGCCACCGTTATCCAGCGCTTTTTTGATTTCAAGGAGTATCGCTTTTTCATCGAAACTTCTCAACTTGCCGCGCGCCATGCGTACGGAACAGTAGCTGCAGTTCGAGGTGCAGCCCTCGGCAATGGCGACTATCGCGCTGACGTTGCTTGAGCGCAATTTTGGCAGGCACGGTTTTTCGAGCGCTTGATAGTTGAGTTCTCTCACGTTTGTTTCACCTTTCGCGATTTTTTCAACGACAGTCGAGATGGACCCGAGCGAGTGACAAGATACAAGGCCAGCGAACGTGCCGAGGCGCTCTATCGATTTAAGGTCGATCAGCGGAAGGCAACCCGCGACGACTATCGGCTTCCCGTCGAGTTCCCGAAGCTCGCGCAGTCGCCAGAGCACCCTGCGCTGCGTTGGCCCCTTGACCGCGCAGGTGTTGACGACGATGATATCCGCTTCCGACAAATTTGATGTAGGCTCGTGCCCGGCCTCCTTCAGGCAACCGAGCATCAGCTCGGTATCCCCACGGTTCATGGTGCAGCCGAATGTTTCGCAGTACACGCGCATGGTTTCAAAACTTTATTTAGCTCCTTGGCATAAATCAGAGGGATAGGTGGGGCAATGAAGAAGATACAGCTGACGTTGATCCAGATAGACAACTACGGCCCGTGGACGGTCACGCCCGAGCTGCGCCGCGAGGCAGAGCTACAGACACTACAGGCCGGATTGTTTGCGGAACTCGAGCGTTCGTTTGCCTCGCGCGGCGGGCTTGTATTTCAGACCAGAGTGGACAACATGTTGGCGATCACCAATGGCATTGATCTTGATGCGCACCGTCGCATCCAGAAGGCGATCAACAAGAAATTTCCTGTGAGCGTGAGCATGAGCATCGGCACGGCGGCCACGCCATACGAGGCCCAGATGGCGGCGACCATCGCGTTGCAGCACGCCGGCAGCAGCAGGTCTGCGAAGAGGAAGGCCGCGCTCGTCGGTTCCTGCGTCGGCGGGCGGGACGAGGATTGGGTGCAGATAGCGCACATTGATGTGAACCATTCTACGTTGCTCACGGACAGCGAGCCGATATACAACACGCATGTGCTTCTCCAGAAAATTCACATGTCGCTCATGTCTGCTCTTTTGAAAAGGAACGCGCTCGTCTTCTACACAGGTGGGGACAATTTCATGGCGCCATCGAATGGTCTCGATGCAAATGATATCTCGACGGTTTTTTCTGAAGTGAAGAAAGAGTTGGGAGTTGGGCTGAAGGCTGGCGTTGGAGGCGCTTCGAACGCTGAGACTGCGGCGCGCTTGGCGACCGAAGGTTTGCATGAGATAAGAAAGCGCCAAGCGAAGGGCCCGATCGTGTTCAAGTCTCAATGATTTTTTTACAAATGCATTGAAGAAAATGCCAGATTACTTCGAACTTTCTTCAATAATCTTCTTTTCTTCTTCAGTTATTCCGTACAGCTTGTAAACCAGCTCATCGATATCTGCATCCGTTTTCTCGATGTCTTCTTCTATTTTCCGCCGTTCGTCAGTCTTCTTGTCGCCGATTTCGTTGAGGCGTTCATTTAGTCCTTCTATTCTCTTGACTAGTTCCACGATTTTACTTTTTGTATTCTCGTCGGCAACTGCAACTGGTAGTTCTAATATGGCATTTTTCAAGACATCGATGGTGATGAAGTAATTTTTGTAGTAATAATTTATCAATTTTGAATTGAGAACTCCAGTTATATAACAAAGGTCAGTCAATTCAGACTTTTTTAGCAGAAGCATTCCATCTTTAACGTAATAATTCTCGTCATCGTGGGCCGCTACAACCTGTTTACCCATCCTTGCGACAATTATCTTTTCAGTTTCAAATCTTTCTCTATCTCCTGGTCTTGCTGTTTTCTTGTTCTTGATCATTAACTCCGGTAAATATCGGACATACTTTCTTTCGAACTTTTTAGAATACCTCTTAATTTCTTTGCTTCTCAGTAGTTTTTTGTATTCTCGATTTTTCTGTTCGTCAGAGATAAATTTTTTGTCATCTCCAGTTTTTAATCCGTAAAAGAAGTTAACCAATCCCCCCAGTCTTTTGCCCTTTTGTTTCACTTTGTTTAAAATCTTGTTAGCTGGTAATTCAGAATACAATTCAAAATTGTACAGGTGGTTGTTCTTTATTTGGAATTGGCTAAACTCCTTGACAAAGCTAATTGCTCCATTTTCTTCAAGCCTTTCCACGATAATATTGTTGTTGTCTCTTTTTTCCTCACTAGGTTCCTTGGTCAACACAAAAATTGTCGTTTCCACGGTAGCGTCTTTGAACACTTTCTTCGGTAGTTGTACTAGTTTGACGACTTTGCAATTTTCTAATATATACCTTCTTATTTCATAGAAGCTCTCTAATGAAATCCAAGTATGCGGAACAATAAAAGAGAATAAACCACCCTCTTTTAACAAGCCGATGCCTCTTTCCATAAAACAATTATACAAATCCGATTTTGCCCTGAATGTCTGAAAATTCTTCCAAAGGAACTCTTTATCTGCTTTGCTTATTTTGTGAGGTCTCACATATGGCGGATTCCCAATTATAACGTCAAATCCATAGCCGTCTTTCAACTGGTCTTTTTCGTCAAACTGAATTATGCTAGAAAATCTTTCCTGCCATTTGAAGGCTTTGTCGCCCGCGATTGCATCATCATCAATTAGAGAGTTACCATTCTGTATATTCTTCTGGAGAAGGGGGAGCCTGTGGCCCTTCTCAGCCAGTTTGAGAAGCAAGTTGAGCTGCGCTATCTCAACCGCTTTGTGATCCAAATCAACGCCGAAAATGTTGTTTGTCAGCACCTGCTTTTTTATGGAGTAAAATTCACCAGAACTGTCGAATTTTAATTGTTTTTCCTCTATATTTTTCTCATAATAGTCTTCAAGAACATCAAAAGCTTTTAGCAAAAATGAGCCAGAGCCACAGGCAGGGTCAAGGACGCGCAGCTTCGTTACTTCCTCTGGTCTCTTTTTCTTTAGCATTTCGCCGAGAGTGTTATTGACTATGTACTTCACTATGTCGGTGGGCGTGTAGTATATGCCCTGTTCCTTCCGGTGTGCATGGGATTCCTTTATCTGCGTCTGTTTTGTCGTCTCCTTGAGGATATGCCCAAGATACTGTTCGTAAATGTTGCCAAGAATATCAGCATCTATCCACTCAAAATTGTAAATGTAGTTTTTGTCTCTTGATTCGTAGGTGCTGTTTATCAGCTCCTTAATTACCTTGCCATCAATCTCAATCTTGTCCACATCACTATCAACATCTTTTACAAAAAGTCCGCTGTTAAATGCATCGTCGTACTTCGTGAATATTTTTTTGAGCTGGGGATATGCCTTGCTGTGTGGGAGTGCGGTTATCTCTTTCAGCATTTCAATTTCCTTATCATCCTTGTCGAAGTTTATTTGCTTATCCTCACACTTTCTTATGAAAATAAGTCGTCCGAAAATTCTCTGCGCTATGTCGTCTTTCTCGAGCGTAGTGTATTTGCCACCATAGTTCCGCTCTATACTTTCAACAATTTTTTTCCTTGAGGAAATAAGATCCTCAAGAAGCGCAGCATCTATAGTTCGCCTTTTTTTCATGCGGCCTTCGCTTGCGGCCCTGTCAAATATTAAATTCTGCTCAAAACTATCCCGAGAGAGAAGCCAAAGATCCTCAAAACGCGTACGGAGGTATTCTGTATATTTTAACTTGCGGAAGGGGCTCATTGCTTTCTCATCATCGGTGCAGAAAATCAAGAGGCTCTCGAAATTTGTCAGGACGGAAAAACGGACTTGCTTGGAAAGAGTATAGCTGATTGCTTGTTTCCAAGTTTCCTCGTCCCAATCAACTTCTACTTTTACTTTCTTTGCTTCAAGGACAAACACACTTTTTCCGTGCAATTTGAATGTATAATCTGTTATGCCACGCCGATCCTTGCGCCTGACTTTCTCGCGCTTCTCAAAGTCGTCTTTCGTCCAGCCAAGAGCCGTAAACATCGGTTCTATGAGTTTGGTTTCTATGTTCGCCTCATCTGTTTTGTCGTAGTAGTCTCTGTTTTTCTCGAACTCGGCAATTAGTTTTGCTATCTCAACTTTGGCAGCCTCTTTTTTAGCTTCGTCTTCCATGCCCTCACGCTATCGTATATTTGGGGGCCTGTTTTAACCCTTTTTCGAGTTTATGCGCAAAGCCAAAGTTAACAGAACCGGAAAATCAAACCTTTTTAATTCATGGCCCCCTGTATTTTTGTGCAGAGAGCAAATCTAGAGAAAATTTCATCGGCAAAAAGCGAATTATTGTGCAAAGCTAGGTGAGGTGGTAAAATGGTCAGCGAAAAAGAGCGATGTAGGCGCAAGCGACAAGCAAGGCGCGAGCGTAGTCCGTTTAGGTAAAAATGGCGAAAGTCGAAGCAAAATAAATCCCGCTTGCGTGTAGGCTAAACGTACGCGTTGAGTAACTTTTGCAACAGAGGCGACTTATTCAACAAAGCCAACTCCAACGAAAGTTATAAATACCCACAGTAAAATGCTATTTTGCAGGTATATAGGTGGAGGTTGGCAGGTGGCACAAAAAAAAGCGGAAATTCGGGTCTTCGTCGATGGTGTTCCATTGAAGATTGTAGATGATTTGATTGGAATAATGGGCAACACTCGAAGCGAGGTCGTCCGGACTATTCTGCAGGAATGGTTCCACGCGAATATCGAGAAGATGGAAGATTGGAAGAAACACCGGGCGGAGGCCGCAGCCAAGGGCTACGTGCCTAGGAAACCGGATGTGAGATGAGTGCAAAATTTAATTAAATCTGCTCTTGAACGGCCGGAGGTGATTCCCTCGCGGCAGGAGCCCTCGACCGCTCCTGCTCGAGTTATCGTTGTTGGAATTGGAGGCGCTGGTTGTAACACAATAGGTCGTCTTTCTGCGATAGGGATATCTGGAGCTGAACTCGTAGCAGTGAACACCGATAAATTGCATCTCGACTCGATCGACGTTCCCAAAAAAGTGTTGATAGGTTCAGAATTGACGAAGGGCATGAGTGCCGGTGGCTACGTCGAAGTCGGAAGACAGGCGGCGGAGGAAGCGAAGCCAACTTTCAAGAAATTGTTTGGCAACGCGAGCTTGGTATTCATAACGTGTGGCATGGGGGGCGGCACAGGCACGGGCGCTTCTCCGGTGATAGCGAGTTTTGCGAAGGAACAAGGAGCCCTCGTGATAGGAGTCATCACGATGCCGTTCAAGATGGAGAAGGCTCGAATACAGAGGGCGAAGGAAGGCTTGGAGGAGATGCGAAGAAATGCCGACTCCGTGGTCGTCGTCGATAACAACAGGTTGCTGGCACTAGTGCCGGACTTGCCGATAGACGATGCGTTCAGTATTTCAGACGAGGTTCTGGCTCGGATGGTGAAGGGAGTGATCGAGACGATAATGTTGCCGAGCATGGTGAACCTAGATTTCGCGGATATAAAGGCGGTCCTCAGCGGCAGTCAAGTGGCGATGGTCGGCATAGGCGAATCGAACGCGAAGGACAGAGCGGCCAAGGCCATACAACAGGCGATTTCATGTCCGCTGCTCGGAGACATAGATTACTCCGACGCGAAGGGTGTGCTCGTGCACGTCTCTGGAGGACCAAACATGACAATTTCTGAAGTTCACCAAATTGGAGAATTCATAAGTTCGCGAGTGCACGCGGACGCCCACGTGATATGGGGCGCTAGGGTCGACCCAGGATTGGGCGACGCTATCCGCGTGATACTCATCGTCAACGGCGTGCGGTCACCCCACCTCCTCCTCGGTCCAGCCTCTAATGGCGGGGTGTACAAGCGAGAGGGGCCTTCTGCTAAAACCATGAGGGCCCCCCTCGATCTCGAATTGAAATACCTCTAGTGTATGTGGACCAATTTATAGACGCTTTTCCAGATGTATTTTGGAATGGGCAACGTGTGCCCGAAAATTACGGCTTCTCCGTGAACGATGGCTTTCAATACATCATCTAGCTTGGGTTCGCAGGTTACCCCTACATAAGCTAATCCCACTTCATCCGGAAAATGAGAGTCGGAGCCGGCCGTCATGGGCATTTTATTTTGTTCGGCAAATTTTTTTGCGAGTGGGTTGCTCAAAAAGTATGCCTGAGAATTGAAAATTTCTACAGCGTCAAATTTGGCCTTGGACACCACGCCAGTTTTTCTAGCTGGGCTGAACGGATGCGCTGCCACCGCGATGCCACCTTGCTCTCTTATTTTATCCACAGTTTCTGCAGCGGACAGGTCTCTGGAAATCAATTCGCTTATCCCAAGTCCAAGGATATGTCCATCCTTGCTCGATACCTCGATGCTGGGGATGATCAAAAAATTCTCGTCTGAAAACTTTGAAATCTCCGCATGCCCAGCAATCGTGTTATGGTCAGCGATAGCGATGCCGCTTAGACCTTTGGCTTTCGCTTTCTCGACAGCTTGGGCCACGGTGCAGAATCCGTCGTGCGAATAAGAAGTGTGCACGTGAAGGTCGTAGAGAAGCAACTACTCCACCTTCGATCCATGTTTTACTGGTTTATCTACCGTCAGAAGCGAGATCTTGTCGTCGTCGATCGCAGCGAGGATCATGCATTCGGAAGTCACGCCCATGAGTTTCGTTGGTTCGATGTTCACTAAAACTACCACATGTTTTTCGATTAGTTCTTCCGGAGTGTAATGTCCTGCAACTCCCGCTACGAGCGTGCGCCGTTTGCCGGCGATGTCTACTTCGAGCTTCAACAGTTTTTTTGAATTTGGAATTCTTTCAGCTTTCACCACCTTGGCGATGCGGATTTCAAGTTTTTCAAAGTCGGAAATTGAAGCTAGTTTTTCTTTTTTCGTTTCACTCGCTTGAGTTTTTTTGAATAGCACAGTTGGTTTTTGTATCGCATGCCCATGTTTGATGTCGACTTTTTTCGTTTGTTCCCAATTTTCTATTTCGATGTTGAGTTGTTTGGCCAAGTTTTCACACGTCGATGGCATGAATGGGTAAAGAGCGATGCAGAGGACTTTGACCAAGTTTATGCAGTTGAACAGACAGTTGGCGGCTTTTTGTGGATCGGTTTTCGCAGCTTCCCAGGGCTTGCAGGACTGGAAATATTCGTTTCCGAGTTTTGCTATTGCGATTATTTTTTCAGAGGCTTGTGTGATTTTTAGTTGTTCAAGTAGCTCTTCGATTTCTTCGATTTTCTTGGCAATTTCAGATTCCAATTTTTTGTCGATTTTGCCATTTGGTACCTTGTCATCAAAACGATCGTGCGTGAAGGTCAACACTCGATGTACAAAGTTTCCAAACACATCGGCGAGTTCGTCGTTTAGTCTCTTTTTTAGACCTTCTTCTGAGAAGGCTCCGTCTTCACCGAACGACATCTCACGGATCAAGAAGTATCTTAGAGCATCTGTAGAATATGTATGTGCAAAATAAATCGGATCGAATTCCATCGACAATCCGCTTTTGCTTAATTTCTTTCCTCGGTACGTGACGAAGCCATGAATGAAAATCTTTTTTGGAAGTGGGATATCGAGAGCGAGCAACAAAGAACTCCAAATAACACAATGATGCCAGCTTATATCTTTACCAATTAGATGTATATCTACTGGCCAAAATTTCTTGAATTTTTCACCGTGGGGATAGTCTATCGTGGTTAAGTAATTGCTCAATGCATCTACCCATACATAAAGTACATGTTTTTTGTCTATGAGTAAAGGAATTCCCCAATTAAAATCCGTTCGTGATATACAAAGATCTCGCAACGGTTCCTTTAGCCGATTTAAAATTTCATTTCGTCTGCTTTCGGGTTGGATGAAGTCGAGATTATCTTTAATGTGTTTCACGATTTTGTCGTGGTATTTGCTCATTCGAAAGAAATAACATTCTTGTGTTATGTGTTCGACTTTTTTGTTGTGGATGGGGCATTTGCTTTCTACCAATTCTTCTTCTGGGTAGAATGTCTCACATTCGGTGCAGTACAGACCTTCGTAAACTCCTTTGTATATGTTGCCCGTTTTGTTGAGTTTATCAGAAATGAGCTGGACTACTTTCACATGCCTCTCCTCTGTAGTTCTTATGAAATCATCGTAGGAGATATCTAATTTATCCCACTCTTCTCTGAATTTCTTGGACATCCGGTCTACAAACTCTTTCGGACGTTCTCCCGCTTTTTCAGCATATCTTTGTATTTTTAATCCATGTTCATCAGTACCGGTGCTAAAATGTACTTCAAAACCCTGAAGCCTCTTAAATCTGGCGATGACATCTGCACATATCTTTTCGTATGCATGGCCTAGATGTGGATCCGTCGACGGATAATCAATTGCGGTTGAGATATAGAACGATTTTGTCATGTTTTTACCCTTCTTCTTTAGGCGGTGAAGATTTAAAAGTCAGCCTAATTCTTAGATTTATTAAGAACGCTTTCTTTTATAGTATGGGGGAAAATTTGAAAAAAGTGTTGATGATTATTGCGCTGGAGAATTTTAGAGACGAGGAACTTCTCCACCCAAAGGAAGAGTTGGAGCGGGCGGGAGCGAGCATAACCATAACCAGCACAAAAATAACACCGGCACGTGGAGTGCTTGGCGCAACAGTCACACCCGATATCAAACTTGACCAAGTGAAGGTTGATGATTACGATGCTGTGGTCTTTGTTGGTGGTCCTGGCTCCTCAATTTATTTCAACGATAGCAGAGCGCTTTCGATAGCGAGCGAGGCTTTCAAAAAGGGCAAAATAACGTGTGCGATTTGCATCGCTCCCGTCACCCTCGCGAACGCAGGTGTCCTGAAAGGCAAACAGGCAACGGTTTGGAATGGAGATCTGATCGATAAAATCGAGAGCAAAGGTGCCAAATACGTAGCTAAGCCAGTGGTGGTGGATGGAAAGATTATAACCGCAAATGGTCCGGCGGCCGCGAGAGAATTCGGCCGTGCCATAGCGAAGGCGCTCAAAGGTTAAGGTGAAAATTTGGCAGATATTCTGATCAAAGATGGACATGTAATTACAATGGACTCCAAGCGTCGCGTTTTTGAGCGGGGTTCGGTGGCGATCGGTGGCGACAAAATTACTGCGGTTGGCAAGGATGTTAAAGAAAAAGCCGACGTTGTGATCGATGCCAAAGGCAAAGTTGTTTTGCCAGGTTTGATCAACGGCCACACACATCTTGCCATGGTTTTGCTCAGGGGGGTCGCAGATGACATGGCGCTGATGCCGTGGCTCGAGACAAAAATTTGGCCCATCGAAAAAAATCTGCGAGCCGAGGATTGTTATATTGGTGCTTTGCTCGGATGTTTGGAGATGATAAAATCGGGCACGACGTGTTTTGCCGATCAATATTTTTTCATGGAGAACGTCGCTCGAGCAGTTGAAGAAGCGGGCATGCGAGCATCGCTTTCATACGGGATAATTGAGTTGGGTGACTCAAAAAGGAGGGAATCTGAACTTCGTGCTGGCGAGAAGCTTGTGAAGGAGTGCAATGGCACGGCGAAAGGCAGAATTTCAACGATGTTTGGGCCGCATGCAGCGTACACATGTTCACCGGAATGCTTGATTAAAGTAAAAGAACTCGCCAAGAAGCACAAGGTAGGAATCCACACCCACATTTCGGAGACTCAGGATGAGGTAAAGCAGATCACGGCGAAATACGGTAAGCGACCGGTCGAGCATCTCGAAGCGATAGGTTTTCTTGGTCCGGAAGTTTTGGCGGCGCACTGCGTTTGGGTGACTGAGCGTGAGATAAAAATCTTGAAGGAAAGAGGAGTCAAACCGGTCCACAATCCGATCAGCAACATGAAGACAGCGAGCGGGGTAGCGCCTGTGCAGGAGATGTTGGATGCCGGCATTCCAGTCGCATTGGGTACAGATGGAGCCGCTTCGAACAATGCACTCAACATGATAAATGAAATGAAGTTTGCTGCTCTGCTCAACAAAGTTCACAAACTTGATCCAGTGGCCGTGCCAGCTGCGACGGCGCTGGAGATGGCGACGATAAATGGTGCGATAGCGCTCGGACTCCAGAAGAAGATAGGTTCGCTCGAAGTAGATAAAAAAGCGGATATTATCATCGTTGATTTCAAGAAGCCTCATCTGACACCGCTCCATAACGTTGTCTCCCATCTTGTATACAGCGCTGTGGGCGGCGATGTCGATACGACAATCGTTGATGGAAAAATTCTGATGCAGGGGCGCAAAGTGCTAGCGCTCGATGAAGGCAAAGTTTTAGAGCGAGCACAGAAAACATCAGATGATCTATTGGCGAGATGGAGGGCTGCGAAATGACATACAAGGTTAAAGATATCAAGCTCGCGCCGCAGGGTAAGCGCTCAATCGATTGGGTGGAGCAGCACATGCCAGTGCTGATGGCAATTCGCAAGGATTTCTCCCGCTCCAAGCCTCTGGAAGGTTTGACTGTAGGCGCGGCGCTCCACTTTGAGGCGAAGACGGCGGCGCTCGCGAGAACTATCGCAGCAGGAGGAGCGAAAGTTGCGATAACGAGTGGCAATCCGTTATCGACCAAGGACGATGTTGCGGCTGCCCTCGCGAAAGACGGCATAAATGTCTACGCGTGGCGCGGTGAGACGACGAGGGAGTATTATGCGAACCTCAACCGCGTGCTCGACCACAGGCCGGATATTCTGATAGATGATGGCGCTGATCTAATCTTTTTGGTGCACTCGAAACGTAAAGAACTCCTCGGGCACATTCGAGGTGCATCTGAGGAGACGACAACAGGTGTGAAGCGGCTGAGGCTGATGGCCGACGATGGTGCCTTGAAGTTTCCAGTGATCGCTGTGAACGATTCTCCAACAAAACACTTTTTTGATAACCGCTTCGGTACCGCTGAATCGACGTTGCAGGCGATAATGACTTTGACGAATACATTGATTGCTGGAAAAAATCTTGTGGTCGTCGGCTTCGGTTTCGTTGGTCGTGGCGTCGCCTCCCGTGCGAAGGGAATGGGGGCGATCGTCTCTGTGGTCGAGACAGATCCGATAAAGGCGCTTGAAGCAGCGATGGATGGGTTCAGGGTGATGAACATGAACGAAGCCGCTCGCATAGGGGATATTTTCATAACGACGACTGGCAACATCAATGTCATCCGCGCGGAGCACATGCGCCGAATGAAAGATGGCGTGATATTATGTAACTCGGGCCACTTCAACGTGGAGATCGACATAAAAGGTTTGGCCAAGATGGCCGTCCGACGCAAGGAGGTCCTCGAGGACGTTGAGGAGTTTCAACTCAGGGATGGGCGCAGGATCCATTTGCTGACCGAGGGACGTCTGGTGAATCTCGCGGGCAAGAGAGCTCTGGGGCACCCGATGGAGATAATGGACATGAGTTTTGCGCTACAAGCGTTGAGCGTGGCGTACCTCGCAAAGCATGGCAGGAAATTAAAGGGCATGGTCTACGAGGTGCCGGCGGAGATAGATTGGAAAGTGGCTGAACTCAAGCTCAAATCGTTGAACATCAGTCTAGAAAAACCAACCAAAGAACAACTCAAATACTCGCGCTCTTGGCGCTCGGGCACTTGAGCATCAGGCGAACCGCAGCAGTGCAACTATTCCCTTGAACGCAATTAGGAGCTGTTTTCCTTCGTCTGTCTCTGAAGAGATGAACTCCACGCGCGTGTTGAATCTGTCCGCGAGATCGCAGAGCTCTTGTACCAAGTCTTTTGTTTCGACGAGCGCAAGTTTGAGTTCTCCGCACTTCGGACAGGATCTGCCGATGAGCTGCTTTTTGAATAAATTGGTGTCTTCCACGGTTTCTTGAAATTCATGTCCGCAGCTCTGACAACGGACGAAACCCCTAAAGCGATGAAGGTCTTCTGAGATGAGAAGAAGATCGATAGCCCCTTTCTCCAACATATCTCTTATATGCCGTTCGCCGTACACTGAAAGCCCCCTGCCGGCCACGAGCTCGGTCATGAATCGTTGCATGAGCGCTTTTTCTTTTGTTATTTCCAAATCTTTGAGCACCTCGCTCGATTTTTCTACGAGTTCTTTTATCCCATACTCATCGGTGTAGCCGGTGTCGAGCACGGCGAATATCTTCTTTTTGATGTTTTCGTGCAGCACTTCACTTTTCACAAACTCTTCCTTCGTCGGCCCAGGCCCACCAACTATAATCGCTTTCAAGTTGGACATTTGGGAGAAAGTCTCGTTCATCGCTTCCGCGATTCTTTTCATGTACTCGTTAGCAGCTATTTCTATCAGGCGCTCAAATCGCCTGGCGGACTGGCCGCCTTTGCCGTGTTTTCCAGGGACGCCAGATGTCAACTTCCTCAGTATGTCGATGTGTTTCCCCCTTAACGTGGCGAGCGTAGCCTCCCGCCTGTCGAGCGTGACGAAGCCGATCGTTTCCTTGACCTGTAGTATCTCTCGCAAAGGTTGAAGCACGAATTCTTGGTCGCAACGATACATGCGCACGGTTATCGGTTCTGGCGGCTCTATCCAGTAGAGCTGTATGTCCGAGATATCTTCCCGCCCGGCAACGTTTCCGCAGAAGATCGCCATGCCGTGCTCAGGTGGATACCTATGTTTGGCGGTGTAGACGCGGAGGAACTGTATCACACGTTCGAGTGCCCCCACCACGTTTTTGCGTGTCGTTTTAGATTTTATGTTGGAAGCAGTGCCCTGTTCATCGCGTAGCTGTTGCATCACCTTCGTGAGATCGAAATCTGGAGTAACGTAGACCGAGATCAACTCGGTCCCGCGCCCACGCTTGTCTGCAAGATCGTCGAGCAATCGCTTGAACTGGTAGCGCTTGCGACTTTCGTCCGTCATTTGACTCACAAGTAATCTTCTTACCGCGAGCGTTAATAGCATGTTGTCACAATAATTTTTGGCGATAGCATGAGGGCCACGATATGTTTTGGGGGATCGATAATGAT
>Ga0315280_10009032_pt1 | contig 12919 bp, 20 predicted proteins | sample YL17G06_40_MG_FD_203697 | JGI IMG/M metagenome (GOLD analysis project Ga0315280, IMG submission 203697) | Sediment microbial communities from Yellowstone Lake, YNP, Wyoming, USA - YL17G06_40 | ecosystem: Environmental > Aquatic > Freshwater > Lake > Sediment | place: USA: Wyoming | collected...
GGTTCTGTTAACTCTTCGGGTGGTCGTTATCCTTGTTAAGTGTCGGGTGGTGAATATTTGAGAAAAAGGATTATTCAGGAGGTATGATACCGCCTGTGATTTTCGGTTTAGTTTTCCCATCGAGAGGAACGCATACATGATACCCGAAGCGGGGATAGCCTACACCGTCAATATATCGTAGTTCATCACTTGATGTAACTACGCATACATCTTTCTGAGTGATGTATATCTCACGCCTTGAGACGCTATCACGCACAATAATGTTTTTCCCATCATGGGTGACGCTCCACATTCTTTCCATTCGTTTCACCTCCCCTAAATTGGCAAGAGTTTTCGATAGGCTCGTTCAAGTTTTTCTATCTCGCTTGGAAAGCCTTCAATCACCAGACCTGTACCATGCTCATGTTGATTTATAGCAAGCTTTGCATTATGCTTCTTCAGAAGGCGTACCATTCCATCGATTATTTCTTCATCTGCAACATCTTTCTTCCAATCAGAAGCATTACCAACATCTACATAACAGCGAGCAGCCTCATTACTGACATTCTTGCAGTAAGAAAAGTCTGCTGGAAGCATAACTGGCGGAATAGAAACAGTTTCATCAATCAGAAATTCCCGCAACTTTGGATGAATCAATTCCGACACGCTCTCAATCCCTCTTTGTCGTTTCAGCTATTTCTGTCTTTATCGGTTTGACTACGATTATCATTTTGCCCTCTGATTTTGCTTCCAATTGCCATTCTAAGATATCTTTTTCGGTGAGGTTGAACTGTTTTACTATGCTATTCGGAACGGTTGTTCTGAGGGATTTGGTTTTCGGAGAGGCTTTCGTCAAGCTTGTTATTTCTCCCATTTGCCTTACCAACCTAAGATGACGCAATCACAGTTTGGGCATCGGTCATAACTCTGGTCAGGTAGCTGAGGGTCTAAGGCTTTTGCACTTGTTCCAGCAACCATGAAAGTTCCACATTTAGGGCATTTTCCCTTGTATCCTTTTGGAGCTTTAATTATTTCGTAGACTATTTTTGTTGTCATTTTATCTCTATAGGTATAAGTATAGACTACCAATATATAAGTTTATGCCTAACATAATACCTAAACGTTTATATTTGCCCTTGCTCTTAGGTATTTGTGTAGGTATCTGATATGAAGACCGTTAACTTGAGAATGTTTCGCGGAAAAGAGATTTACAATACTCTCGGTCAAATCAAGAAAATGTTTGAAGGAATCTATCTTGTGCGTTCTCAGTCGGGTCGTGGAAATTACACGGTTAGCGAAACGCCTCACGGTTGGGTCTGCCAATGTCCAGACCACAGATACAGAGAGGTTGAATGTAAGCATATTTGGGCTGTCAAATTCTTCTTGAAAATCAAGGCAAAAATAAGAGAGAACCATGTTATAGAACCGTTGACTGTTCAAGCTTGTCCTCAATGCGGTTCAGCAAGTATAATCGGTTTTGGCAAACGCCACAACAAATATGGAGAAATTCAACGCTATCGATGCAAGGACTGCAAGAAACGGTTTAGCATCAATCTTGGATTTGAACGTATGAAGGCTTCTCCTCAAATCATAACCTCAGCAATGCAACTATACTTCACTGGTGAATCTCTCAGAAACGTTATGCAGTTCCTGAAACTGCAAGGCGTGAAGGTTAGCCATGTCACGGTTTTCAAGTGGATAAACAAGTACGTAGCCCTAATGAATGGCTATCTTGAGAAAGTGCAGACTCAAGTTCAAGTTTCGGACACTTGGAGAGCTGATGAGCTTTATGTCAAAATCAAGGGTGACATGAAGTATCTCTTCGCAATCTTGGATGACGAAACACGTTTTTGGATTGCTCAAGAGGTGGCTGAAACGAAGTATAGTCATGATGCAAGACATGTTTTCCAGACAGCGATTAAGACAATGGGAATGAAACCTAACACACTAATCACAGATGGACTTCAAGCTTACAATGAAGCATATCGAAGACTAATCTATCAACAGCACAAGCACACAAAACATGTTCGCCATATCACTTTGAGAGGTACTCACAACAATAACAAGATGGAAAGGTTCAACGGAGAAGTTAGGGATAGAGAGAAAGTGATGAGAGGGTTGAAGCGGAAAGACACGAAGATTCTGCAAGGCTACCAAATCTACCACAATTACATCAGACCCCACGAAGCCTTAAACGGAAAGACTCCCTCAGAAGCTTGCGGATTAAAGGTGAACGGAGACAACAAATGGATAACATTGATTCAGAACGCAAGCCACCACCCGACACTTAACAAGGATAACGACCACCCGAAGAGTTAACAGAACCCTATTAGGCAAATTTTATAAACCAAAAGAACAAAATAGTTGGTTAAAGCAAATGAGGGGAGGGCGGCTATGGCCAGTCTTTATAGATATGCGTTTGACGCTCAGTTTGTCCCTGACCGCCTTTTACATAGGGACCATCAGCTTAACGAGTTCCGAAAGATGCTTTCTGTTCCCGGTCTTCACATTTACGGTGTTGGGAACAAGGGAAATGGAAAAACGATTACAGGTATGGCTTTTAAAAGAGATTTGGAGGAGCGAGGTATACGTGTTGTTTATCTGCGTGCTTGCCGAGCAATCCTCTCCGCCTTTAAAGAAGCAGTCGGAAGTACGAGAGGCGAGAGGTTACAGCAACGCGATGATCCCTTCAAGAAGTTGCTTGAGGGTTGTAGTGAGTCAGTTTTCGTGATTTTAGATGATGCTCAAGAAATGCTCAAATACCCTGGGCAGCTAGACAGCCTGCTCCGACCTCTCTACAATACTGCTGCGGTAGGACATGACTTTCACCTTCTAACGCTAGGAACTATTCAACGGCAACGTTTCATCAACGCCTTACAACTTGATGTGCAAAGCAGGTACGTGGACTTTCACGAAGTGTACTTTCCCAATTACAAAATGGAAGAAATCGAGACGATACTTAAACAAAGGCTGGACTATTTGAAGCTTGGCTATAACCTTATGGGATTGAAGATGATAGCCGCGAAAGTATCTGACATGGCTGAAGACCTTAGATTGGCTTTGGATATTCTGAAGAGGGCTTGTGCGCGGGCTAAGGCGAATGTGGTAGAAATAGATGATGTTGAAACGGCATGGGTTGAAAGGAAAACTGACTATTGGGCGGAACAGTTGAGAGATATGTCGGGGCATGAGAGACTGTTGATCCGTGTTGCTACAGATGAGTGCCTTAAGACTAATAGTAATGAAATTGATACGTTGGAATTGAATAGAAAATATAAAGACCTTCTTCGGGCGCATGGTTACGAGCCATTATTAGCACAAGGGATTTACAAGATAATAGAACGTAATCTAGTGCCGACAGGCTGGTTTTCATTTAAGTCGTATGTTTGGAGAGGGCGACATGGAAGAGGTCGCATATTGATCTATGAGAATAACCCGAAGACAATTCACTTGGCTTTTGGAAAATACGCTGACCAATTATTATCATTAGAGGGGATGGCAAAAGAGAAGCAAACAACACTGCGTGGAGAGTATGGTCTGACTGAACAAGGTGAGAAGAGTGAGGCTTGACCCTTTACGCAAAAGGTCTGTGCATGGGCAGACCTTAACTGAAAAGGTTGCTGTGTTAAGCTTCCATTGGAAGGTGTTAAACTTTCGTTGGAAGGTGTGGCACACTTTGATTAGAAGGTCTGTATATGGAGAATAAGCAGAAGCAGTGTCCTTTCCTTATTTTCGAGGGTGATGTTCCCAAGTGCAAGGTGAAACATCAGACAGGCGGAATAGAACATGGCTACTTACCGCTGCCAGCAAGTGACGTCAGCAAATGCACAGAACTGTACATTGATGGCAAGCCGATTGTAACCTGTCCTGGGTGTGGTAGTTCAGGCGTTGACAGGCAGATCCCCGAAGCAGCCTCACCCGACGTCACAGTAGAGGAGGAGGAAGTTGTTGGGGAAGAAGAATAAAGAGGTCTATCTTGAGTGTCCAGATTGTAAAAGAGAGTATCCTCTCCATGAAACAAACAAAGAAGGGAAGCAGGTTATGAAACAAACCTGTGATGAGTGTGGCGGTGGGTTGCGTAGGAGAGTGCGAAAATGAGAAGTGAGCTGGCTCAGTGGGAAGGACATAGGCGCGAGTTTCAGGGAGTATTCGTTAGGTTCGGCTCTAAATCAGGCTTCAAACACCCCCTCACAACAATACTTCTGAAAGACATTCGTGATGTCCGCACAGGACAAGTCGCCACAGACCATATTTGGTTCACTCTCGGTAAGGGCTTTGAACGGTTAGGTCTTCAGGAAAATGACATTGTGAGGTTCTGGGCGCGTGTCACCAAATACCTCAAAGGCTACAAGGGTCGCAGAGAGGTAGACGACAAGCCTCTTGAACAAGATTACCGACTCAGTTTTCCAACAAAACTTACACGACTTCCACGAGGAAGCGTAGCTATAGAGCTGAGAGAGTTCAATGAAACCATGAAAAACTTCTCGGAGGCTTTGAAATGAGCGGGGAGAAACATGAAGCTATCGCTAATGATTTGATAGCAAAAATCAAGGAAGCCCTCCCTAACGTCAAGCTGAAGTTTGAAGTAATCGAAGACTATCTCACGATAAAGCCTGAAAGCTTCTTAGGGACAGAAGTGTTCGCAAATCTCCAAGCCAAAATCAGAGAATTAGGAGGAGACTATGTCAGTGCAGGTAAACTAAGCCATTTCCATATTTCTTTGAATCCCAAGGAAAGTGCTGACCTTAAAGAATGGTATTCAAAACAGAAGTTAAAATCTTTACCTTTCACTTTAACTTTAAACTTAAACCTTCAAGTTACGCCTGAGCAGCTCGAAGACCTTCTCAAAAAAGTCGCAAGTTTACAAGAGGAGAAGAAGGAACGATGAGAGGAAAGCGGGCTGAAAGAGTGAACATGGGACATGAGACTGTTCTAAGAGTGATAGACCGCCTTACAAAAGTCTATGGCACGTTCAACTATACCAACAATTTCCCTGAAAAACAAGTCACAGAGCAAGACTCCGGCAGCTGGGGCAAACCCCGTAGGCGCTGCGGTTTCCCCACGATGGCTCGTGACAACCAGAAAACCAGCATTTGCCGAAAATGCGGCTACACGAATGAAATAGAGCTGACTCGCCTTCGAGTTCTTCTTCAGACAGACGACATGACAGAGGCTCAGGCAGCCATCCAGAAGGCCAAGACTGACCCTAAACGATTTCCAATCAAGAAAGTTACCCCGGTGGGAAAGATGTGATGTTATGACCGAAGATGAAAAGGCGAAAGAGAAAGAACTGTTGGCTAAAACTGCTAAACCCTGTGTCGCAGACAAGACAAACCTTGGCTGAACTTCTAAAATGTTGTGCAGGCGGTGTGTATTCTTGCTCTCTTGTTAGTCGCACTAGAGAGGAAGAAAATCGAACTGAGGGGGTACTCACGGTTTCCTTTACTCAAGACAAACAAGACATAATGTTCTGCATCTGGCGACTTGAAGAAGATCAATCCTGTTCTCTTATTCAACGGTTTCGGATATGGATGGCAAAAGGTTTAGCCATAAGCGGAATGATCGAGAACTTAGGCAAAGTGAAGATGCACAGTCCGATCCAGACAGATGCCAACAACGAGACTCCAACCTATGTTAGTTAAGGTGATTATATGGCAGCTCAAGAAATCCTAAAAGAAATACCCGAAGAAACCTGCTGTTGTTGTGGTCATAATCTAGGTCATCACATACCTGAAAAAGAAGGTTTCCGTTGCCACTGCCTCGGTCCAGACGGCTACCAATGTGAATGTTTCTTGCGTTATGGTAGATACCCTGAAGGTCTTGCAGGCTATGATCTGAAGAAGAGAATCCAGAAGTTCATCGAAGAGTTGAGGGGGGGATAGATGACCTTAGCTAGAGAAAGAAAACACGATGCACATTCAGTTCGTGACACATCAATAAATTCCTATTTGAACCTAGCCAACATGGGTGAGATGCAACGAATCGTCTATGACTGTATTCTTGAGAACAGTAAGAAAGGGCTATTCCTCACTGACCGAGAAATCGCTTCAGACCTAAACTTGCCAGACCCTAACAACGTCAGACCTAGAAGATTTGAATTGATGGAAATGGGAATAATTGAGGAAGCTGGAAAAAGAGAGTGTTCCATTTCTCACAAGCTTGTTCTTACCTGGAAGGTCACGAACACTGAGCCTCTCCTAAAATTCGAGGGTAACACAGCAACTCAGACGAGATTCATTGAGTCGAAGGCTTGGCAGGAGTTGTTTCTTGCTATGGTGAAACGAGGCTACAAGTATTTAGGAAATGGAAAATGGGAGCGCGAACGCAAATGACAGAGAGCTTAAATGTCACCAGTGACACAAACCGAAAACCAGATAAACCCCGCACAAGCGAGCCGTGCATCAGTTGTAAGCTGCTAGTCGAAGGCGAAGAACTCACCTGGGCGGAAGAACAGCAGAATCACCCCGGCGTCTTAGGAATCGTTCACCAGAAATGCTATGACAAGATTTGTGAAGCTGAGCCTGACACTCCCTGGACAGACCCCATAAGCGGAGAAGTTGACTATGAAGCTATGCAGGAGGATCTAAGCGTTTCAACAGGTGAAGAGTGGGAGGACGACGACTTCTTTTGACCGCAGAACAAAAGCTGGATGCTTTCCAACGGCAGTTCGAGATATTCTCTATTCCGCTTATTGAACAACTTGAAGAGGAAATCGGGGGTAGAGACTTTCAATATAAGCGTCACAAGTGGGATCGAGGTTTTGTTCAAGCGCAGAGCTTCAGAATCCTATGCAAAGGCGAACAACTACGCGCTTACTTGAAAGGAACAAGGAAGCCTGACCTATGTGAACTTGTCTGTACTGTTAGAGTTAGCCGTCTATGTAGATTGTGTGGAGCGCTGAGAATCAGTACGTATGTGCTAACCAGACACGCGGTCAGAGATTATCTTCATTGGGAAGAAAGGCATGGCTCTACTATTGTTTATGCTTACAATGCGCAGCGTTTTGAATTTGAGAGGGAGCGAAGGCTTCTTAGAGCAAGTGAACCTGTGCAAGTCTTCACATGCCCTGTTTGTCTAGAGAAATATGATTCTCAGTCTGAAGTTGACGATTGTGTAAAGAACCACAACATCAAAAGGAATTTTGACCTAGCTAAAAAGCTCAGAATGTTGAAAGGTAACAGAGGCAGAGTGACTTCTAAACGTCTCCAATGTGCGATTTACCGTCTATATCGTCAGCTCGACGTGCCGCCCTTCCAAATAGCAAGTGAGTTGAAGATGGAGAACTCACAAGTTCAGTATTTGATTGGAAAAGTGTTTACTGCACAATGCCTGAAAAGTGATAGTTGCGTGTTCAAAGAGCTTCTTGTTAAGAGGAAATGAAGATGACCACTCAAGAAGACCCCTTTAGATTCTGGGTAGAATTTAAGCAACGTGTGGACAACTGGCACAAGGACAGAAGCGAAGTATTCCAAGATAAGAAAGAAGCCGCGTACCAATTCGCAATAGAGGTTCTTGATGCTGACCCAGCTAAAGCACGAGAGTTTATAAACCGACAAAATATTCAATGGAACATAATAAAGTCCTACGCTTCTCAATATGGCAAGTGGATCACGTGCAAAGTCTGTGGAAACGAAGGCTACGGACATTATTGGTGTCGCCCCTGCATCCATCACGACTTCTGCTGTGAATGTTGCATACTACTAGGGATACCTTACTATGGCGGAACTTGGGCTTAGGAGTCAAGCTCTCCAAGGTTGACTCACCAAAGAAAACAACATGCCCTAAATGTGGAAAGACGGTGGTAGTGAATTGAAAGCGTTTAGGCTCGCCTGTGGTCACATTCGCGTTGCTGATGAACTAACTCTACAGCCAAACCCTCAACAACTTTACTGCGATTTCTGCAAGGACAATAGGGTCGTGATGGAAGTTCTCACAGTGGAGGATAAAACGCTTCAGTTACCAATAGTAACAACAGAATGTTACCAAGTGCAAAAGGACTCCATGCTGATAACCCTCTCAAACGGCTACTCAACTGAGCTAGCAGACGTGTCCATGATTGATCTAGTGAAACAGTGGGAAACTCAGAACACGTACCCCGGCGAGTTTTTCCCCTTCTACAAGGGTATGCAGCTAAGAATGGCATCAAAAGCAACATTTCCTGACCTTAAAGAACGAGATGGATGGCAAAAACTATCGAAAGGCTACTTGGTTACACTTTGCAGAAACGCTCTCGACGACTTCATCAGAACAGGAGAAACCAACTTTCTCATGGATGCCGCGAACTGCCTAGCAGTTCTCTACCACAAGAAACAGATTAGCATATTCTGATTTTCAGATTTTATGATGCAGTATGCAGTATGTTTATATATCATATATCATGCAAGGTTGTTGAGATGAAAAGTTGGAAGATCATCCTTTGCACAAACAGGCTATCGACTGGATAGCTCAAAAAACAAATGGGTTGAACAATCACTACCAACAGCATGTTAAGATTGATACGTTCGTTCCTGATATAGTTGTAGGCGATGAACTGCACGAAGTCGAAACGGTAAATACTAAAGAGAAGCTCAAAACAATCCACAACAAAAAGATTCTGTGGGTTGTTGTTCCTTCATATGAAGTTTATAACACGATACGTGTACTCGGTCAAGCAGAACATGGCGGATTCGCAATAATAGCAGAGAACCAGAAGCCAAACATAAAACTAACGATAACTGATGCTGAACAAATTAACAAAGGATTGAATCAATGCCGAAGCTTTGAGGAAAGAGTCTATTTCCTGAGAGTAATATGTAGATTTAGAAATTATGAGATTGCGGAAAAGCTAGGCGTGGGCGCTATGGCGGTTAACAGTGCGGTAAGTCGTTTACGGTCTAGGGGGATTGAAATTTTTGACGCCAGAACCATAGGCAAGAGTCAACTAGAGGAAAGAATTGCTAGAATTATATCTAAAGTTGTTGTTGTTTAAGGTATTTCATGTTCCATACGATGTGCTACACGACGTTGTGTAACACATCACGTTGTACTGGATTGTAATGAAACGTAGTATAACAACGTAGTATAACACATTACTGCGCTGTACGACACTGTGCAAAATACATGAGCAAACCCCAAGAAGAGTATGGGCAAAAGACATAAAAGGGGAAGCAGCACATAAAAAACAGGTATTCGGAGAATGTGAGTTTCGGAGTGAGGGGGGTGTCTAATGGGTGAGAATAGTGCGGGGAAAGCTGCCGTCATAGATCTGACAGGCAAGAATGAGGAAACAGTCAAAGAAACGGTCAGAGACACAATCACAGTTCAAGCCGATGGAAGAACCACGATTCCTGATTCTGTGCGTGTTGCGATTGGTATTGATAAGCAAAAGGCGTTCTGCCAGGTTGAAACGTATGGAAAAGACAAGTTTCTTGTGACTGTGTTAACTAAATGGATGCCGAATCCACAAAGAAAGGGTCCGGGCATCGACTACAAACACGGATTCAAGAAAGTTTTTCATTGCCCAAAATGCTCGGCAGAGATAGGGTTGCCAAAATGAGTGAGAAGAAACCGAAATTTGCAGTTAGATACATTTGCAGCGGAGATATGGAAACAAAGAGGCAAGTAGGTCGAATAGCGGAAGACCTCGCAGCGACTCTTCAAAAATATGCGGACATTATGGAAAAAACCAAATGTGTCAACTGTCCGCAGAGGTCGAAAGGCGTCTGCATAGATAATGCAAGCAGGATTTTTCAGTCAATCGCCTACCACTTCTTTGTGAACGTTTACCTTCCAGTCATACAATACACGTTTGGACCCGAAATTGAGACAGAAAAAGATGAGAGAAAATTCAGGAAGCTTTTGAAGAAGAACTTGACATATAATCTGAAGCTTTATTGTCGTATGTCGAGTCTAAAGCCTGAGAAAGAATATAAAAGACTAACAGAAGAAGAGCAAAAACAGATGGCGGAAAAGATTGCACGAAGAATCTATCACTAACCCATCCTTTTTTTGGGGGGATGAGTAGATGGGTGAGGTTAAGGTCGTTCGTCTCCTTGGCACGTGTGACCCTAAAATATTGAAACCTCTCCCAGAAGTTCTCACACGTTTTGACCATCGCTTCTGCTTTCCCTGCAACCTTTGTAGGAACCGCAATGAAAACTATCATCCGAACCCATGCGAGTTTCGCAAGAACTTTGCATGGAAGGAAGGGGCATGCTCACATTTTATACCTATCGCCCTAAATTACCTTCTAGTAGAAAAAATCAAGCGACTAACGAACCATGGGCTAACGTTGGATGAAGCAATAGGTTTGATGAAACAAGAACTCGGCGATTCTCCACAGTATTTCGGAGAGGAAAAACATGGCTGAACCCTCTATTGAACCTCGTGAAATTCTACAAGACTGGCGAGACACCGCTGATTGTGAATTTTAGCGGTGGCAAGGACAGCATGGTGCTGCTGGATTTGGTAAGGCAAACAACGGACAAGTATGTTTGCTTCTACATGGTGTCAGGAATCGAGTTTGCAGAAGCCATCGACTTCGTTAAAGTTCAATGTGCACAGCTTGGTGTCAAACTCCTTCTGTCGAGTGGACAATACGGTTCCCGCGAGTGCTGCGCTCGTTGAAGCCTATGCAAGTGGGCAAACTTGAGCTTAGGTGATGCTCTCCGCAATTTTCTTAATAGTTTAGCTCCTCAAGAAGTCGAAGCTCTGCACATGAAAAGCTGTCTATCATGCAGTTTCCATAAGACCATTTTGAGGGACCATTTTTGTGGACAAGTTCAACCTCCCTCAAGGATTCTGAATCTGCATGATGCTCAAATCTGCATCTATTCGCTCAGTCCCGTTTGCTTCTTGATTTTCTTCTTCTCCCAGTTGAGGGCAAACATACTGATGGCGACGCGGTGAAGTACCTGAAACAGAAATCGGAGGCATCTTTGGGGTAAGATGGGAAAGTATAGACTGGGAGAATGCGAAGATCGAAATACCCCTAGAGCATGTCGCGGGAGAAGCTCCTCACAAGTTTTAAATATCCAAAGATGCAAAGATAGCTGAGTATAGGGACTTGAAAAGATGCGAAAACCAAGAACCCACGTATTGATTGACAGCGATCTCTTCCAGCGAGTTCAAGAAAAATGCGCGTCTCAAGGTTTGACTGAAGCTTCAGCAACCGATATAGCGGTTTATGCACTCGAACAATGGTTACAGCAACGGGACATGAACCCTGCTTTAAACTCGGACAAGGGTTTACCTTGTGAAGAAGTTTCTTCATCTTTCCCTTCTCCTCAAGATAGTCCCTTTGTAAACCCTTTTGAGTTTGCAGAAAGCCATCCATGCCCCTACCGCACTCTATATCTTGACAAAAAGATGACTCCCAAATTTCAAACTACAGATGACATTCCAATAGACAAATTCAAAGGAATCTACACAAAGATAGCAAAAACAATTTTCGATGAACTACTGAGAAGCGACAAAATAGGGGGTTTCCTCATTGAGAAAAACCCCAAACATCTCAAAGGCGTCTACAACGCTATGAAGAGTTTAATCCGACAGGAAAAATACACTTTAGACGTAGCCTTAGACTCAAAGAGTAACAAGATTTGGATCAAGAAAGAAGCAGAACCTTGAAACAAAGTGCGTGTGAAAAGAAGACAGAGCTTCAAAATAGAACGGTGTGATGGGCATCGTTTGCTATTTTGATCTGATTTGCTCTGTCTTCAGATGTAATTATCTATGCCACAATAAAAATGTTTCATTCAACTTCTCCGTGTTGTAATTCCCAAGCCTCATGACTCGCCCAAGTCCAAAAATCAACTTTGCGCTTGTGATAATACGGTTCATCCCAGACTTCAAGAAAACTCAGAACGACTCCTAGCGACTATAAAGGCGACTTCTTCACAAGGCTAGGCATCATAGGTTACTTCCCGACCGTGCAGAATAACACGCTGTGGTGTAACCGAGACCTGAAAATCCGACCTCAGAAGCGAGTTTTGAATAGGGTTTTTGGGAATCAACTGCTTTTCAAACTGAATGGTGTTCGCCGGTATGAAAGCTCAAGGCGCATGAAGATTCACCGTGGAACGAAAGGTTTCATGCGTTCAGACTACCATGTTTCTAAGAGCATGATGGTTTTTCCAATCTTGAACTGGACAGATGAGAACATAAGGGACTATCTGAAAATGAGAGCAATGCGAGTAGCCGTGAACCCTCTTTACGAGCGATATGGGGTTAGCGGTTGCTACTGGTGCCCCTTCTATCAGAAGCAAATCTATGAAAGGATTATCCCTTTGAATCCAAATCTCTATGACGAGTTTATAGACTGGGAAGTCAGACTGAACAAACCATCAGTCAGCGGGTCGATTTGGCTGAAAGACTTGAAAGCTCAGTGCTTAAGATGATGTTTGAAATGTTTTCAGCGCAGCAAGATAGTCTAAGACCGACATCTTTGGGCGTTTTGTGAGTTCACTCTCTTCGAGTTTTAACGTGCCCCTCAGGTTCTGGTCGTTACAACTCCAAGCGTAGAGACTGTCTGACCGGGCGTAAGTTTTTGCTCCTACTTCAAACTGTATCTGTTCCCATCGTTCCTTAACAAGGTGCTCACGAATCTTTTGCAGTTCAGCTAGAACATCAAGGGCTGCACATAGACATGAAAAACAAAACAATCGTTCTGAAAGACACACTAGACTCCGCTTGGCTTTCCACTAATGAAACAGGCGATTGGGTAAACTACACTGACTCTCCGTATTACATTAGCTGGTATAGAGGGCATTCCTCAAATCATGCGGTTGGATTTGAGAACAGCACCAATGGCATTAGCTGGGTTGCCTATGCGTCAAATCCAATTCTGGCAGCCACACATTATTTTCCATACGTGGTGAAAGACGGCGACTGCTAAAAGACAAGCATTCCTGATAGAACTTACTTCTATGAAGATTTAAATACCTCTTAGGCAGAGTAGATT
>Ga0315280_10009033_pt1 | contig 12919 bp, 11 predicted proteins | sample YL17G06_40_MG_FD_203697 | JGI IMG/M metagenome (GOLD analysis project Ga0315280, IMG submission 203697) | Sediment microbial communities from Yellowstone Lake, YNP, Wyoming, USA - YL17G06_40 | ecosystem: Environmental > Aquatic > Freshwater > Lake > Sediment | place: USA: Wyoming | collected...
GAGTTGGCAAGCCGGAAGAGATCGCTCAGGCAGCATTGTTTTTGGCTAGCGACGCCTCGTCGTTCGTTACTGGCACAGCGTTAGTAGTTGACGGCGGTGGGCTGGCAGGATCAGGATGATGAAATAGAGTACCTGCAGCTTGGGAGGTAAATAAGTTCTTGTTACTGGTCGAGCGGCCTAAGTTCCGAAGGTGCTATAATGGTTTTCAGCTTTTCTAATATCGCCATGATCTTTTGTCAAACGTCAAGCAAATATCACGTTTCATCTTCGATTATGTAACTAAGAAAGGATTATTTCTGCATGTTTTAACTTCATGAATGGAAGCTACAGAGAGATTCGACTTCTCGCGTAACATTTCCTAGGCATGTTTTACTAGTAAATCTGTGGCCCGATCCCGGCCGGAGCACTCAATTTAAGGCTCAATTCGGGCATATTTCAACTAAAAAGGCTCAATTGGAGTAGTTTTGCAGACGAGAATGAATTGAAGCATAAAAAGAGTTACTGGTAAAACCATAATTATGTATGCATGAAAATCTATTTAGATCCCATATGAATTTGTCAAAAACTCCGCTGATAAGAGTTCCGATCATGTTTGTTCGTTGGCTTTTCTCCGAGCTCTGAACTCTGCCTTCAAAATGAATTGTTTAGAGATGTTGCGATTCTCGCTACGCCAACGAGGGTTCGCATTTTCCACAAATACTTCCACAAAGCATGACAGCTCAGAACTGAAATCGCCAAAAACTAGAAAAAAGGGGATTTGGTATATCCTTGCATTAATCTCCTACTTCTTCTTTCCGCCCTTTTTCTTCTTTCCTTTAGAGGATTTAGGCACGATTGCGACCTCAACTTAACAATTATTCGCTATTTCTATTTAAAAGTTCCTGCAATTGTGTTTTCTTGACATCTCCAGAAAATCTTACCTATGCGTGGTTGTTGATAGCGAACGAGGCGATTTTCAACCTAATTACAGGAAAAATGACATGCGTAGCCTTATTCTTGAATGAAACATTTTTCTCCGCATTCATAGAAGCTCCATGCTCCCGACAGTTTAGGAAGACTTTGGGATAATCCGGTCATCGTATTCTTAAACGCAATCCACGGGCTATTTTTTTCTCCGATTAAGAGCTTGTAGAAGAGACCCAAGAAAATGGCTGCATCTTCAAAAAAGGTTTCGTGGAGGGGGGCAAGGCAGTATCTGCAACCTGCATCAGAAAAGGCTCTAATCATATCAACATGACCCGCCTCACAAGCTGATAACACCACCAGACTTGGAATTTCAGACCTTCTCTTGCCCGCCCACATTCCAATCAGGTCGCTGGAATAGACCTTTCCCTTCCTAGGCGTCTCCAGAAAGGTTCCACGAGTCTGATGAAAATCCCCATGAGCAGATATGTGAATGAAACTTTCCTCGGCATTTTCGAGTTCCTCGAGAAGGCGATTTGGACCGCCTATTATCTTAAGATTTGTTCGTTTTTCATATCCTAAGATGCGCATTAACTCCCACAGCAACCGACCTTCAGACAGCTTTTCTTTGTTTTCTGACACGCACTCAAGTATGAGTAGCTTACCCGTTCTCACCGCTATGTTCATCCTTTCTGCTTGCCTACTGACGATAAGATAATCTCATAGAGATATTAATGATTCCAAGGAACCTTAAGTGATGACGGGGTTAAATTCTCGCTGCTAACGGAGAGTCTGTTGTCACCATTGAGAAATTCGAAATCTCGCCAAGCATGTCTCAAGCATGTTTTTACTGGTAAAAACGTGTTCCGATCCCGGCCGGAGCACCACAATTCAGGCTCGTTGTAGCCTTATTTCAGTTGAAAAAGCTCAATTCAAGTAGCTCACAAGTTTAGCCGAAACTGGAACACGGATTTACTAATAAAAATATCAGTGATTTGATAGCTCAGCTGGGGTCAGCCACTGTTAGAATGAATAATTACTTAGGTAGGTTTATTATGATGAAACCGTAAGGTTGTCTCCTTTAGTTTTATTCATTTTGGGGTTATTCATAGACGCGTTTGCGATGACCTACAGCTAACAAGAATACGTCTCTTCTCTTGATCTGATAAAGAATCCGATAGTCTCCCATTCTTAATGAGTAGACTCCTTTCCATTCCCCACGTAAAGGTTTTCCTGTGTAAGGATTAGTCTTTAAAATGCTAATTTCTCGAAGTATCCGCACTTGAACCTCTCTATCTAAGACTTTGATCCTTTTCAAGAAACGCGGTGTGAACCTAACTTCAAACCTTGTCTTCAAGGTTTAACTCTCGTATAAGCTCATCTAATGGCCTAGTCTTACCCTCTTCCACTTCTCGCAAAGCGACCTTCAGATCCTCAACAAGCCTATTATCCTGCATAATCTCCAGAGTCTCCAATAACTCTTCCATCAAACTGGCTGCCCTCGTTAACAATTGTTTCTCCTTAGCTGTCAAGAGAGTCATTTCTCTTTCGCAACCTCTCTAGAATATTAAATCTCCACAAGATGTTTTAACTCTTGCTCTCAAAAAATGACTAAAAGATAATGATGGAAACGCATGTCGTTCGATGAGTTTATGTTTTCAACTTCTTTTCATGTATTCGATTGTCCTTTTGTAAAGTTTCTGAAAGTGTTCCCCGAATGTTTGGTCGCCTTTCTCTTTTCTTAAAGCCATGATCCAAGGCTCCAGTTTCTTCCAGTTCGAAACTGTGTAGGCGCCTAGCCGGTCAACTATGACGCTGAGGTCTATGAACTTCTTTTCGATCAGGAAACCGACTTGTTCAAAAAAGGTGGTGACCTCGTAAGGGTAGTCGCCTACTTCGAGGTTAGCTTCTACTTGTGCCTTATACTTCTCGTAGTCTTCGAATTGAAATTTCTCTTCAATCCATCTGAAAGCTTTATGAAGTCTGTCGCTTTCTGCCCATTCGAACAACTTCATGGAGATTTCGAGGTCTCTGTGTTTATCCATATGTCTGAGCTGAAGTAGGATGAAGGCTGTTGCAGAGACACCGGCTAACGCTGAAAGAATAGCTGTCCATTCAATTAATGTGACCAATTTCGGCAGACCTCGCCTAGTATTGGAAAGCGATTAACATATAAACCCGTGTTCGGGTCAAAGCCAGAAGCATGTCTCATCTGTTTTCAGTAATTGTTCCACCGTTCTCGCCAGAGAATTGTGGTTTTGCTATGATTAAATAGTGATAAGGTCCTGATTCTTTCACTGTTTCAATCTTGAAGCGCGTCGTCTGGCGCGCGCTAGCAATGCGCCTTGTCTTACTGGAAATGGAAAATGTTATCTTATTGCTCAGAATATTTTCTAACAAAGCGGGGGCGTGTCATTTTGAGTGTTAGAACTGGTTATACCCTCATCCTTTCTTCTGTACTGCTCTTGCTTTTTGTCTGGCTTCAAGTAGCTTCCAAAAATAGCCCAGTTTTTCCTTGGTGTTTGTATTCTTCCTTCATTTTTCTTGGCTTGGCGACTTTGCTTTTGGTTTCTGCCGATGTTGAGCATGCTTCAAGGAACTTGAAACGATTATTTTACTATGGTGCAGTCGTCGCTTTACTTGTAAGTGTTGGCGTGTCTTATTCTATCGCCACCTTCCCTCCGGGAGGAGTAAAGCATTATTTTGGGGTCAGACCAAACGATGTCGAAATTAACTTAGAATATGGCCAGACATACTTTGGGAGCTCTGGATACTATGGAGGCGCGGAACAGGCAATATTAAACGTGAATTACCCGGTTGGAGGAGCAACAGTTTACTTCGACTTGTATGGTCTTCATGTTTTTACCAACAGGACCATAGTTTCAAACGTGACAGTTTGGTTCTCATTCTATTTCTGGCCCAACCATCGTGAACCCCCGTACGACGCTATATATCGGATGGAAACTGGAACGGCTCTCCATAATGGGACAGAATCTCATGTGAGTTTCAGAGACTATAACTTCGCCGTGATGTGGGGTGATTCAAGCCCTGCGTCGCCAGAGCGACGCGGACGCTTAGACAAAGGGTATCGAGTCACCATATACATTGCAGTGCAGATTGAAGGGCCAGACTATGGGGGTTTGAAAGCGACAATTCCATTCGCACCTTCAGAGTCGATTCGTGGTGATGATGTGGAGGTTTCTTCCCAACTTGAGGATGGCATCGCAATTCTTCTGTGCGGCATCTTTGCTGGAGCCTTGTTGAGTATTCCAAGCAAGCAAGTGAAACCCAAGATTTCTAGGCGATTAGCTCCTATCAGCAACCGCATGAATAGGGTCTTCTTCGGCGAACATCCTGCTCCAGTGTCTTTTTTCAAGAAATGTGCTGCATGTGGCAGGGAAATTCCCATAGCATCCGAAGAGTGCCGATATTGCGGAGCCAAGCAAAGCGCTGAAAGAAGAACATAGCCGTTGAACTGTTGGAACGCAGTAAAGCCTCATGATTTTAAAGTTGCGTTTACGTGTCTGGCTTTGATTAGACAATGGTCTAGACAGGTTGACCTGGTTGTTAACGGTGCTGGTGCAGAGGGGCAAGCACTGGCAGAAAGGTTCACGGCGCGGGCAAAATCTGAACTCGGGGAAAGAACAGCATCTTTCCAATTCATCGAACGTTCACATTTAAATATCTGTGGTCACATTTTTTGACTAGTTTGCCAGCTATCCAGTTATGGTCTTTGGAACAATGTTTGTGGAGAGCGGAATTTGAAGGATAAAGGTGATTCGAACTCGGCTGTTGATTCAGGCAAGGCGGTTCTTTACGAAGAGTTTGGTGGAGCAAAATATGAGGTGAACTTGCCTTTAACCTCACTTGTAGATGTCGGGGAGATGATGAGTGAACTTGGCCTGCCTTCATATATTGATTTGGAATATTTTCCGATGCGAAGCGCAATTGTGACAATTTGGGCTTGCCAAAAGGCGCGTGAACTTCATAAGCTGTATCCTAAGGCGTTTGAGAAAGAGGTGAGTAGCAAACCCATTGCGTCGTTGTTGTTCGGTGGAGCGGCGATGAAAATTCATTGTCAGCATTCTAATGGAAAAGGAACCTTGTCACGCGCGATCAAAGATGTGGATTTTATAGTTCCTAAGAGTCAAGGATCGAATTTCTGCAAGCTTCTTTTAAGCATGGATAAAGCATTTGGAACGCAATTCAAATATTTCAGAACCAAGGGAGATACTCTTTTCAACGCTATGAGGCAAGGCCAGAGGTACAGAATCAGAACCATTAACGGCATTACTGAAAAAGGGCTGCCGACAGTCACGGTTCTAGATCTCTTTTGTGACTCCATAGACTTGCGCCACAAAATAGAGGTCAAGGACAGCTTTGAACACTGTAGGGAGAATTTGTATACGATTGGTTTGGAATATCTGATATTGTCCAAATCTCAGTTTATCATGGATATTCCAAAGACGGATATTCATCTGATTAAGGAGCAGGGTCAAGAGTTTAGAGTTTTGCCCTACAATTGGTATTCTTCTGAAAAGCTAGTTCTTGGGATGGAAGAGAAGGACGCGAAAGATGTCTGTGCAATTTTCTTAGATCATCCTGTGGGCGCTGGAAAGGGAGAAATTGGTTCGGAGAAAATGCGGAAGGTTTTAGAAAAAGATAGAAAATCGGCTTTGACCGTGACATTGAATCTTCAGAATCTGATGGACAGAACTGATGTCATGGAAAAGTGGTTGAAGAAGGGTGAAGTTGCCACGGTCGTGGACAGAATTCAAGCACTTTTGAAGTTTTTGCCTAAGGTTGACAAGAAGTGGGACAAGCCGTGGTGGAATACTGCTGTTGAAACTCCATTGGTTGGGTAGTGGCTCATTCTTTCTTTATCAAGTGTTTAATGGCGTTGTAGGCTTCTTTTCTGGATATGCCTGCTCTTGATAGGGGCAGGTCGAATGTTTCTTCTTTCGAATGCAATCTTATGCATGTTTCATGCTGCGGGGTGATGTATATTGTCACATCTTTGTAGTTGGCCCACTTGCGTTCTTCTACTGTGTTGCCTCTTGTGAGTCTGAATCCCTTGCCATCCAATGTCAGAGTTGTGTGGTAGCGGGTTTTGTAAATGCGGTGGCCTATTATCAAAGAAAAGGCGGCCATAAGTAAGAGGGTCAAAGGTTGAATTGCCTGACGTAATCCTGAGAGCGAGATGACGATCAATAGTCCTGTGCCCAGAAGGAATACTGTGGTGAAGCTTTTCAAATAGCTGGGCCAGTCGAAGGCTTCGAACTTTGCCTCCGTCAGCTTAAGCTGCTTAGCAAGACCTCTTCCGAGAACATTGTCAGATGAGACTGCTTCTTTTGAAGCGAGGCTGTAGGCAGTTATGCCTATTGTTTTGTCAGTTACGTTTTTAACAGTGTTTTCAAGGGCTTTGTCGAACTGTTGGGTTTGAACTAAACCTAGAAAGACCCAGTCCTCAGCGCCGAACTTGCTTTTGAATGTTAGAACTAGTTTTCTCAGGGTTTTGGGGTCGATTTCTGGTGAAGTGTATAGAAGGAAGTGGATTTTGTATTTCGGTGTGACAAGGGACGAATAGATTTTGGAGAGAAAGAAACCTTTCTCTTGGAGGGTTCCTGAAGCGCAGATTGGGAAAACTGTGTCTCCAATTGCGTAGTCTCTGTGGATTTCGTAGAAGTTGGCTAGCCATCTTAGGTTTCCTTTGACTAGTTGCTCTTCTACCATATCCGTGATAAATTCTAGTTCATACAAGTCTGAAACACCAGTAGCTTTGATGTTTAAAAATAAAAAGAGGGAGTGTATTTAAGACTATTCTGGTGGGATGCTAATATAGAGAGTCCGCATGTCAACGCCTTTGGTTGTGTTTCGATACATGAAGCCGATGTACATCAATATTCCGACTATAATGCATCCGAAGAAGCCAATTGAGCTGGCAATGTCTGCGGTTACTGCAGTGGAACTGAATAGCGACCAAAGCCATGGTGATTCCTTTAGGAAGATGTACAAGCAGAAGGAAGCGCCCATTGTTGCGACGAATCCTAGAGTGACAACAAAGCCTATCGAATGTTTGACGGCGGCCCGGTCATAGATTTCCTTTCTTTCCAGTGGAAGCAGCATGCAGGATATGCAGAATATTGTCAGGAAGAGTGCGTCGAATATGTCCGTTCCAACCACTCCAGCAAATGCTAAGTAGCTGCCTGCGCCTGCTGGAAAGTTTGCCTCTGTCATGCATGCGGGAATAGCGAAAATAGCAGTTATTATTATTGCCCAGACTGGAGCGTGCCATCTTTCGCTGACGTAGGAGAATTTCTCAGGCATCATTCTGTCGAACGACATTGCAAAGAATGTTCTGGAGGCGACTAGGAGGAAGGGTGGAATGTCATTGGCAACCCACAGCACACCGCCTATCGCTATCACATACGAAAGCCATCCCAAGTCCATGCCTCTAGCAATTAGCGAAGCAATCCCAGTGCTCCATGCGCTTTGGAAATTTAAATTGGGAATGAGGGCCTTAGCTGCTTCTACCGCCGTCTCAGCCCCACTTGAAGGATAGCTTAGCCAAGAATAGGCTTGGAAGAAACTCCATTGGTGCCCACCGACTTCCCTGACCGCTACATTCAGCGTGGATGCTGCTGCAAGCGACACTGCCGCAAGATAGGTTACAATTATTATTAGTCCAGCTGTCAAGAGTACCATTGGAAGTTTCTTGTTTGCCTCTTTAACCTCGCCAGCGAGGAACGTAGTTGCATACCATCCCATGTAAGCCCAGAATGCGCCTGCAAGGGCGTATGAAAACGCGTCGAAGAAGCCCCAAACTTTCGTTGTCATTCCACTGTCTATGGCGGCTTGCATGAGTCTCTCTGGCGATGCCTGCGTAGCGTCTTGTATTCCTTTTGCGACAACACTTGGGTCCAGTGCACCTGCTATCCACATGGCAAAGAAGATTATCGTGATTACGGCTGGTATGTAGAATACTATTTCCATGAGTCTGCCATAGAGTTTTGTTCCCAGCAGAGCAAGGATTGCAAAAATCCAGACTATCACTAGGCCGCCTAAGAAAAGCGTAGCTGCGTCAAAAGACACTACTGTTGGTGCCAGTGCAATTCCGAAGAATATTGAGATTCCCTCGAAGACAGCGACTCCGATCAGCCCGAACGAGAATGCTTCGGCGAGGAACATCAGCCAGCCTGACATGTACCCTATCGATGGATGAATTACTCTTGAGATTGTGACGTAGCCGCCGCCGGATCTTGGCATGGCTGCTGCAACATAGCCTGCCGCGTAGCCTGTGATAAGCACAATTATGCCGCAGACTAGGAAGGCCCAGAAAATTGCTGGAAGTCCAAGCGGCATCATGTCTGTTGGCATTGGTCTTGGTCCAGTGAATTGGAAGGCTCGTTTCTGCCAGCCTAAGCCGATGACGTGGCTGAGGATTATGATGACACCCAAACTGAAGCCAATTTCTCTCACAAGTCCAGTTGCTTCTCTAGCAAAAAGTCCAGGTTTACTTGAAGTCATTTCTCTTATGACACCCAATCTCACATGTTTTGAAGCTGAGAGCATTTAAAACTTTTCATTGCGACATACATCTTAAATAATCCGTTAACATAGAAATTGGTAAAAATAACGAGGAACTTGAGTTGAGCTTTCTGTTTGGCAAGAAGAAAGAGGACGCGACAAGAATACTTTTCGCAACTGACATGCACGGGTCTGAAGGGACTTGGCGGAAATTTCTGAATGCCTCAGCAATGCTAAAGGTTAACGTTGCCATTTGCGGTGGAGACTTGACAGGAAAAATGATTGTCCCCGTTGTCGAAAGAAAGGATGGAAAGTATGTTTACTATCTCATGGGCAAGACTCGCACCATTGACTCAGGCGGTCTGGATAAGGCTTTCAAGGACGTTCGAGGAATAGGCTACTATCCACACTTGACCAATGAAAGCGAATACAAAGAGATGACTGAAAATCCCAAAAAAGTGGACAAAGTTTTCCACGATGTGATGACGTCAACATTGAAACGTTGGCTTGACCAGATTCCAGAAAAGGTCCCAAAAGAGACAAGGGTGGTTGTTTGCCCGGGAAATGATGATCGAACCTTGGTGGATGAGATGATTGGAAGCCACAAGGACGTTATCAACGGAGAGAGCAAGGTGATAGACATTGATGATTCTCATGAGATGGTGAGCTGCGGTTGGGTCAACCCGAGCCCTTGGAAAACAGCCCGTGAAGAGGAAGAGGACAAGCTTGAACAAAGGCTTGAAAGATACATTTCCGAATTGAAGAATGTGAAATCGGCGATATTCAATTTTCATGCTCCGCCTTACCAGACAAAACTTGATGAGGCACCGCTGCTTGATGAGGAGCTGAACCCGATTATCCAGGGCGGAAGCGTGGTCATGGTTCCTGTTGGCTCTAAGGCGGTTCGGAAGATGATAGAGAAATATCAGCCCTTCCTTGGACTGCATGGTCACATACATGAAGCTGCAGGTTCAATGAAGATTGGCAGAACACATTGTGTTAATCCTGGAAGCGAGTATGCTGAGGGAATTGTTAGGGCGTTCTTAATAGAGTTTAAAGGTGACAAGCTGATTAAGCTTCAGAGAGTAGAGGGTTGAAGGGTATCAGATAATGAGTTGGATGACGGATAGGGAAATCAGGAGAGAATTGCCCTCAGAATGGAATGGCGTGGTTCCGACTGAAGTTTTCATTCAAGAGGCAGAGAAAATAGCTGACCAAGCAAAGGGCAAGGGTATACCTTTAAGAATCTTAGGCGGCTTGGGAATAGCGATGCGTTGCCGAGACTGCAGGGATTTTGCCGTAAAATTGGGAAGAGTAGGAACGGGTGTTGTGCAGGGTCAAGAATACAGTGACATAGACTTTGTGTCTTACGGTAAGCATAGGGAAGGAGTGAAGTCGTTCTTTGGAGAAATGGGTTATGCAAAGCGGAGAACGACATTGTCATCAGCTGCTTCTGAGAGGCAGATATATTATCATCCGAAAGGCTGGTTTTATGTTGATGTTTTCTTCGACAAGCTGCTTGTGGCTAACCATCCGATAGACTTCAAGGGAAGGCTGGAGCTGGATTATCCCACGGTTACGGTGACCGATTTCCTTCTTGAGAAGATACAGATCTGGGAGGCGTTTAGCGCAAAGGATCTTAAAGACTGTCTGTTGCTGCTTAAGGCTCACGATGTTAAAGAAAAAGAAGCGAGAGAAGGCATAGATGCTAGTTATATAGCGAAGCTGTTTTCAGACGATTGGGGCTTCTGGTACACAGCGACAAGCAACCTTCAGAAAATCCGAAAGTTCATTTCCGAACTGGACAAGTTCGGTTCAGAGGCAGGAATAAATCCTCAGCACATTTTGAAGAAGGACAGAGAAGAAATTGCCGGAAAAATCGAGGTTCTTTTGAAGGCGATAGATCAAGCCCCTAAGTCTTTCAGATGGAAAATGAGAGCGAAAGTAGGGACGAAAAAGAAGTGGTACAACCCTGTCGAGAGGCCTGAGACCGTTGGCGGCTTCGGAATTTGGGAAACGATAAAATGAAGGAAATCCAAGTGAAGTTGAGGTTCAGAATGTAGCTCGAAAGACCCTAGATTGATGGAATTAATCATTGTGGACTCATTGCTGAGGAAGGATAAGCTTTAATTTCCCATGACTGTTTTGGCATATCGGTGTTTCAGGTTTGAGCGTTGCGGTTGAAGCAGCATCAGTTGTCAAAGTGTTCGGTAACATTCGCGCTTTAGATGGTCTAGATTTCAGTGTTCGCGCCGGGGAAATTTTTGGACTTATTGGTCCGAATGGCGCTGGCAAGACAACTGCTTTACGAATAATCTCCACGTTGCTCTTGCCTACATCTGGAAATTTGAGAGTTTTCGGGTTGGACGTTGTCCAGAGTGCGGCTGAAGTCCGCAAGATCATAACCTATCTTCCAGAGGAGGCTGGACCTTACCCGAATCTTTCTGGATGGGAATATTTGGAGTTCATGGCCAAATTTTCGACCAAGAACAAGGATGAGCTTCATGGAATAGTTGAGGAGGCTGCCGAAATATGCGGCTTAGGCGAACGCTTGAAGGATAAAGCTAAGACTTACAGCAAAGGAATGAAACGTCGTCTTCTTGTTGCAAGGGCGCTGATGACTAAGCCCAAACTTGCCGTCTTGGATGAGCCTACAAGCGGATTGGACGTTTTGCACTCTTATCACGTTAGGGAAATAATCAAACGCTACGTTCGAGAACGCGGTGTCACAATGTTGCTTTCAAGCCACAACATGCTTGAAGTTGAGCATCTATGTGAAAGAGTCGCCTTGCTTAACAAGGGTAAGATTGTTGCTGAAGGGAAGCCGCAGCAACTGAAGGAAAAGTTTGGTAGTGCAAACTTGGAAGAGGTTTTTGCGAAGGTGGTTGGGTTTGCTTAAAGGTTTTGGAAACTTTTTGTTGAAAGAGCTTAAAGAACTTGTGAGAGACCCCAAGATACTGTTGGGAATGATTATTGTCCCGTTGGTAATGTTTCCAGTGCTTGGCGCCGTCATGAACTTCTCCATGCAGTCAGCACAGGAAAGTGCTGCTAAAACTGTTGTGCTTGTTCTGAATCATGATGCCGGAGAGAATTCCACAGAGTTCATCGCTTACCTTAATTCTTCTGTGAGAGCTTTGGACGTTTCAAGGAATGTTTCAACGATAAATGGTGCTATCTCTTTGTTGCCCGCGTACAATGCTACTGAGATAATCGAGATCCCTGCTAATTTCAGTCAAAGCGTTACGGCGAAAACAGGAGTTTATGTGAAGTTCTACAGCGTTTATTCTGGTGCTGGGATACTTGAAGGCATCGGGTCTTCACTTGTTGACACTTTGGTGCAGCAGTTCAACAGGAACGTGGCTCCAGATGTTGTGGTTCCGGAAAAGTCTGTCATCATTAAAGGAAAGGTTCTTGAAGGTGTTGACCCACGCGTGCTTTCAAGTTTGATGCTGTCTCAGGCGATTGCTATGCCGATCACTATGCTGATTTTGCTTACCTATTCGATGCAGATAGCAGCTACTTCTGTAGCTATGGAAAAGGAGGAGAAAACGTTGGAGACTGTACTGACTTTGCCGATGGATCGGTTTTCCATTCTTATGGGGAAGCTATCAGGTTCAGCTATCATTGCGGGTGTTAGCGCCGCTGCCTACATGGTTGGGCTAAACTATTACCTTGGTTCTTTCACAGGGGTGACCTCTGCTGGTGGGTCTTTGGATCTGGTTTCCTTAGGGCTTGTTCCTTCACTTTTCGGTTACCTGCTCCTAGGTGTCTCGCTTTTTGTCACTTTGCTTTCAGCCTTAGCATTGGCGGTAATTATGTCTGCTTTTGCAGAAAACGTGCGAAGCGCGCAATCCCTTGTCAGCTACCTTTATCCATTGTTTTTTGTTCCATCATTTGCCTTGATGTATTTGGACATCAACGTTTTACCGTTCTGGTTGAGGATTGTTCTTTATGCAATTCCCTATACTCATCCGATCATAGCTTCGAAAGCCGTCGTGATGGGTGACTATTTGACTGTTGTTCTAGGCATTGTTTACGTTGCCGCTTTTACACTCGTCATAATGTATCTTGCGTCACGACTGTTTGCAACAGAGAAAATCCTGACGGCAAAACTGAAGTTTAGAGGCTTAAGGAAAAGCGCAAAAGCGCCTGCTGAAGATTTTCAGTAGGGCCTTTCGCCTAGAGGTGTGGGCCTTGTTACCTGTGCTTTGAGCATGCGTTAGAATAAGACCGAGTGGAACTGATGAGGATGTCGTCTTTTGTGGTATGGCTAAAAAATTGAAAGCTCCGTGTTGTTTTATTTGAGGGGGAAGAAGGCTACTGGTTTGAGGATTTTGTCGTTGTAGGTTATTACTGTGGAGGCGACTTTCTCTAGCGGGAAGCTCTTGTCTTTCCACGCAGCCTCCTGTCCCTTTTCGAAGTCTTCCACGTTCTTCCAAGCGTTTATACAAACTGCCTCGTTTCCTTCGCCGATGCATGCTGCAACTTT